>Ga0207660_10001674_pt1 | contig 14856 bp, 11 predicted proteins | sample KBSC73BmetaG_FD_184335 | JGI IMG/M metagenome (GOLD analysis project Ga0207660, IMG submission 184335) | Corn rhizosphere microbial communities from Kellogg Biological Station, Michigan, USA - KBS C7-3B metaG (SPAdes) (version 2) | ecosystem: Host-associated > Plants > Roots > Rhizosphere ... | reverse complement strand
ACAGTCGGGCAGCGCGCGGCCGTTCCTCGGCATCAAAGCCGGCACGTACTACATGAACCGCCGCGTCGACGTCGGCCTGTGGACCGTATCGGACAACAGCTGGCACCTCGGCGTCGCGCCTGAAGTCGGGTTCGTGGTGCCGTTGCGCCAGAGCTACGGCTCCGAAGCCTTCTACACGGCGTTCCGGTACAACTACGCGCTCAAGGCGGGGGATACCCCCACCCAGAGCTTCTACACAATCGACATCGGCATCGCGACACGGCGGTAACGAAACCCGCGGCGGCGCTTTCTACCTGACTTCGGGAAGCGCCGCCGCGATCTGCAGGTCGATCACGCGGTTCAGGAATCCGTCAATCTGCAGGAAATGGGCGACGGTCTTCGCCGGGAGCTTCTTGCTGAACCGGTTGAACGTGTCGCGACTCAACTTCACGCGCCGCGCTTCCAAATCGTACATCCGCAGCATCAAATCTTTCGCCTTGGCATCGCTCAGCGTGTCGTAGGCGATCAGGTACTCCTTGATCAATGCCACCCGATCGTCGGCGAGCTTGCCGAACTCGGCTTCATACTCGCGAAACATCGGCCAGAACACCGCTGCCTGCGAATCGGGCAGCGCGAGGGACCGTCCGATCAGGTCCGCTTTGGTCGCTCGCACGTTCGAGCGCATCAGCTCGATCGCGTTGCTCAGCGAATCCTGAGCCGTCCCCTGGCCGCTGAGTGCACCAGCGCCGGCGGTGGCGAGCGAGAGCAGGGCAACGAGGCCGGCACTACGCGCGGTCAACATGAGTCCTCCGATCAAAAGGCTTCGGTGAAGTTGAAGTAGATCCCGGTCGTGCCGTGTCCAAAGCCGATGTCGACTCGGCCGTTGGCCCGGGGTTGGAGCTCGAGGCGATAGCCGACGCCCACGTTGGGCAGCATTCCGTGCAGGCGGGCGAGCTCGGGGCCCAGCGTTCCCGCGCCCGTCCACACGACGAATCCGTGCCGGGACAGCCGGCCGTCATCCCGCACGAACATGTGGCGGTATTCGACCAGCCCGATGAGCGTCGAGCGGTCGCGAAAGCGGCCTTCGACGTAGCCGCGCAAGTCGTATCCGGTGCCGAGCATGGAGAGCTCCGGCCAGGGCACGTTGTGCGCGCCGATGCGGGACTTGATCTGCCACGCGATGGTGCGACCGGACCGTTTCCACGTGTGGTATTGCCGGTAGTCGAGTAGGTAGGTCTCGTATTGATTGTCCCCGCCGAGCCAGCCGCCGTAGGTGGTGATCGTGAGTCCCACGTAGGCGCCCCGCCAGGCGTTGCTCGCGACATCGCGGGAATCGAACTGCACCACCACGCCGACGCCGGCGTTGCTGTTGTCGGGCCCGAACTTCTGGAAGTGCGGATCCTGCGCCATGGCTGGATTGACCTCCGACGCGACCGTCGTGTTCAAGTCCAGCACGCCGCCCACCATGAGGTCACCCTTCACACGCCAGATCAGCTTCGGGCTGAACTTGAACCAGCGGCGATGATACTTAGTCGTGGAGTCGGCGGCATTCGGCTCCAGTCCGGCATCGTAGCCGACCCCCCAGTAGTTGTCCTTCATGTCTTTGAGCGAGAGATCAGCGTTGAGACGAAACCGGTCCTGGTTCCAAAAGGAGTTCAACGACGTGTTGATGTTGATGGCCCCGGTCGTCGAGATCGAAATGGTGGACGACAGCGTCGAGCGCTGTACCCGCAGCGGATTCGGGCCGGCCTTCCACGAGAGCAGAACGCCGCCCGCGATGAGGAACTGCATCTCGGGGTTGTAGGCCGGTGCCAGGAGCGGGGTGATCTTGAGCTTGCCGCTGTCGGGCGGTTGGGGCAGCGGGCCGCTATCGGCTCGCACCGGGGCAGGGGGATTCTGAACCAGCAGCAGGGTTGCGATGAGCGACGCGAGCACGGCTGACCTTCGCGGAGCCCGGTGTCAAAGACTATCGCACCTAGGGGAAACTAGGCGGCTTCGTGCCGCGCGCGCAGCACCAGATGGAACGTCGCGCCGCGATCGGGATTGTTCACGCCCCACAGCGCGCCGCCGTGCGCGGTGACGATGGTGCGGCAAATCGAGAGCCCTAACCCGAGGCCGTGACTCTTCGACGTGAAGAACGGTTCGAACACCTTGTCTTCCTTGCCGACGGGCAGCCCCGGGCCCTGGTCCATGACCGACACCTTCACTTCTTTGCCCAGCGTCTCCCCGGTGACGATCGTCACGATTCGCTCCTCGCGCGGCTGAGCGCCCATCGCGTCGCAGGCGTTGACGAGCAGGTTCATCAACACCTGCTGCACCTGCACGCGGTCTGCGGGCACGCGCGGCAGCTCGCGCGCCAGCCTCGTCTGGACCAGCACCTCGCGGCGGATCAGCTCACTGTGGATCAGGTGCACGACCTCGCTGACCAGGTCGTTGATGTCGAGCGGTTGCAGCTGCAGCTCGCCGCGCCGGAGCAGCGCTTGCAGCCGGCTGATCACCTCGCCCGCCCGCCGATCGTCGATCACGATGTCCTCCAGGATACTGGAGACCTCGATGAGATCGGGGGGCTCGCGCGACATCAGGCGCTGCCCGGCGCGCGCGTTGGCCATGATGGCGGCGAGCGGCTGGTTGAGCTCGTGCGCGAACGCGGCCGAGAGCTCGCCGAGCAGCGCCACGCGGCTCAGGTGCGCCAGCTCGGCCCGTTGCGTGGAGAGCTCGATCTCCGTGCGATGCCGGTCGGTGATGTCGCGCATCACGATCAGGAAGCACTGTTCATCCGCCATCATGACGCTTTGCGCCGTCACGAGGGCCGAGCGCGGCGTGCTGTGGCGGGTGCGCAGCTGCAGCTCGACTTCGTTGAGGTGACCCTGCGCGGCCAGATGCGCGTAAAAGCGGTCCCCGTCCGCGGGATGGCGGAACAGGTTCAGCTGTTTGAGCGATTGTCCGAGGGCCGCGGTCCGAGGACAGGAGAACATCGACACCCAGCGCTCGTTGACGTCGACGATCTGCCCGTCGCGCTGCCGGATGATCGCGAGGGCGTCGGGGCTCGAGCGGAACGCGACGGCGAAGCGCTCTTCCGAGCGACGCAGCGACTGCTCCGCCCGGCGGCGCTCGGCCATGAGCGCGGCGAGGGCCAGCACGGGCACATAGGTGACGATGAGGAAGAGCTGCAGCAGCAGGGCATTGTCGTGCGCCGACGCCGCGTCGAACGGACGGTGCCCCTTGATCGCGGCCCAGACCGCGAACAGCGACAGGACCAGCAAGCTGGCGCTCGAGCCGCCGGGCCCGAAGCGCACGGCGGCCCACAGCAGGAACGGCAACGGCGCGTAGAGGATCGCGACGGCCGTGGCCGGTGTGGCGCCCCCCTTCGTGAACATGAGGACGCATACCGTGAGCAGCCCCGCCATGAGTAGCGCCGCTTCCACGAAGCGTCGTCCCGAAACGTCCCGGAGCCTCTCGAGGCGCACGCCGGCCGCGTGCACGATGACCGGAACGAGCGCCAGCGTCGCGAGCACATTCGACAAGAACCGCGCCCGCCACACCTCCCAGTAGCTCTCGGTTCCGAAGCGATTCCACGCGACCAGAGCGGCATCGAGGAACGAGCTCAGGAATGTCGAGAGAAATACGCCGATGATGAGGAAGCTTGCCGCGCGCCGGAAACTGTCCAACCGCGGTGATCGGTCGATCTGCCGCATCAGACCGGCCCCGATCAACGCCTCGCTGCTGTTGCTGACGAACCACGACAGCACCATCGGCAGCGGGATCCCGCTGCGCAGCTCGACCCAGAGATGCGCCGGCAGCGCTCCCAGCAGCAGGAACGGCCAGATGCGGGGGGGCGTCAGCAGCAGCGCGGCGAGGAGGATCGCGTTCGGCGGCCACAACGCGGACACCGGCTGCGTTTGCATCGTGAGGGCGATGCCCGTCAGGGCGCCGACGTAATAGGCGACCCCGACGACGAGCATCGCTCGGAGGACTCGTTCCGGGGTCCACCCAGGCTCCACGAATGCAAACTGCATCGGCGGTAGGATGCGGCCTTCTGTGCCAGTTGGCCAGCGCTTCTTGTCCCAAGGGGCAACTTGCTGCGCCCTTCACCCCGGCCATGATTCTTCGTCAGGCAACGGGTCTCTTTTTCACAAGGACGGTATCCGTGTTTGGATCTTTTTCGAGAACGGCCCTGGTGTTTGGAGTCGCAGCGGGCCTCACGATCGGTATGGCGGATGCCGTCGCGGCCCAGCAACAGCGATTCCAGCTGTACGCGATCGGCGGCGGCTACTTCGGCAGCGATCTGTACGTCGGAACCAGCGTCAACAACAAGGTCGAGCTGAGCGATTCGTGGACGTACGGCGGGCGCCTCGTCTACTTCTCCAATCCGCGGTTCGGCGTCGAGCTCAGCTACGCGCGCGCGGTCTCCAACGTCAAAACGAGCATCGACAGCGTGCCGTTCGGCGAGCCGACCGACCGCGGCAATATCGGCATCGACCAGATCGACATCAGCGGCATCTACGCCGGCTACTCGGGTCCAACGAGTGGATACCTCAGCATCGGGCTCGGCTCTTCGATCTTCTCGCCCCACGTCGGCAACGCCAACACGTCGTCGACGGGCCGGTTCGCCTGGAATATCGGCCTCGGCGGCATGGTCCAGATCGGCGAGTCGCTGATCGCGCGCATCGACGGCCGCTACCGCGGCACCAGCACGAATCACTCGACCGGCAGCTCAACCTGGTGCGACGGCTACGGCTACTGCTACGGCTACGCGTCCTGGGTCTACTGGAGCGGTGAGGTAACGGCAGGGTTGGGCTTCCGCTTTTGACGGCAAAGCGCGCAAGTCTTCACGCGTTACCTCCCGCTCCTTCTACTCGCTAGACACGGCGGCTCCACCTTCGGAGCCGCCGTTTATATTTGTGCGCGTGACCGAACCCTCGAGGAGAACGACGGTCGTCGTCGACGTGGGAGGCGTGCCGGTGGGCAGCGCGCATCCCGTCGTCGTGCAGTCGATGACCAACACCGATACGGCTGATGCCGCCGCGACGGCCGCGCAGGTTCGCGCGCTGCACGAAGCCGGCAGCGAGCTGGTGCGGGTCACGGTCAACACCGACGAAGCGGCGCGCGCCGTGCCCGCCATCGTCGCCGAGGTCGACGTGCCCGTCATCGGCGACTTCCATTACAACGGCCACCTGCTCCTCACGAAGTATCCCGAATGCGCACGCGCGCTGGCCAAGTACCGCATCAATCCCGGCAACGTCGGGACCAAGCGTCGCGACGACAACTTCCGCACCATCGTGCAGGTCGCCGTCACCGAAGGGAAACCGGTTCGCATCGGCGTGAACTGGGGCAGCCTCGACCAGCAGCTGCTCACCGAAATGATGGACGGCAATGCGCGGCTCGCCGAGCCGCGCGACGCGCGCGACGTCACGATGGACGCGATGGTCGAAAGCGCGATGCGCTCCGCCGAGCTCGCCGAGGAAACCGGATTGCCGCATGAGCGGATCATCCTGTCGGCCAAAGTGTCCGGCGTGCAGGATCTCGTTGCCGTGTACCGGCGCCTCGCGGCGCGGTCTGACTATCCGCTGCATCTCGGCCTGACCGAGGCGGGGATGGGGACCAAGGGCGTCGTGGCGAGCACCGCGGGGCTGTCGATTCTGCTCCAGGAAGGGATTGGTGACACGATTCGTGTCTCCCTGACGCCGCGTCCCGGCGGCGATCGCACCGAGGAGGTCCAGGTCGCGCAGCAGGTGCTGCAGTCGCTCGGCTTGCGGAGCTTCACGCCCCAAGTGACGGCCTGTCCCGGCTGCGGACGCACCACGTCGACGTTCTTTCAGGAGATGGCGGAGCAGATCCAGCACTATCTGCGGGATCAGCGGCCCGCATGGCAGGCGCGCTATCCGGGCTCGGAGGTGCTGCGCGTCGCGGTGATGGGATGCGTCGTCAACGGACCAGGTGAATCCAAGCACGCCGACATTGGGATCTCGCTTCCCGGTACCGCCGAGGAGCCGCGCGCGCCCGTCTATGTGGACGGCGCGTTGAAGCTCACGCTCAAGGGCGAGACGATCGTCGCGGATTTCCTGCGCATTCTGGACGACTACGTCGAGGCGCGGTTCGGGGGCAACTCATCGAATGGGACTGCCCAGCGGCACGTCGCGGTCGGGGTGCACCAGGCAGATATCGCCCTCCCCAAGAATCACTCCTAGCGTCAACACTTCCGAAAAGAAGGTCGCGATCTGGCGCGGCGGGAAATTGACCACGCCGAGCACGAGCTTTCCCACCAAATCCTGCGGATTGTAGTACTTCGTGATCTGGGCGCTCGAGTTCTTGGCGCCGATCTCGGGGCCGAAATCGATGCGCAGCTTGTAGGCCGGTTTGCGGGCCTTGGGGAATTCTTCGGCCTGCATGATGCGTCCCACCCGGATGTCCAGCCTCGCAAAGTCTTCATAGCTGATCGTGTCCATAACCAACGCCGGATGTCCCCCTTTTAGGTCAGGCCGCGGAGCCCCTCGTGAGGGAAAAAGCTTGGCATGTGCATTGCTTTTCCGCCACCGCGCAGGCGGGTCTCACACTTACCGGATGGGGGAGGGCATATGCGGCGCATCGGGATGGCAGTGCTGGGCCTCACAGTTATCACATTCACTCCCCTCGTCGGTCAGCGTTCGGCGCTGCGTGAGGTGAACGAGCGCGAGAAGGCCAACTTCGGCTTCGATTTCACCCTGGGCCAACCTCAAGGCCAATTCCGCCGCACCGGTAACATCGCGCCGGGGTTTTCGGGCTTCGGTGTGCTGGGGACGACGCTGGGGCTGCGGATCGACGGCGGCTGGATGGTCTACGAGAACCTCTATCAGGGCTCGGGCATCTCGACCACCTCACAGATCGCAACGCTGGGTGCCGGGCCGCAGCTGACGCTGGGATCGGGCGCGCTGCGGATCTATGGATTCGCGACCGTGGGCGGGGCGTGGTTCTTCACCGGGATCAGCGCGGCCGGCTGCGGTTGCAGCACCGGCGACGTCGACATCACCGGTGATCTCACCACGAGCACATCGGCCGGTGGCGGCGTGCTGCTCTATCTCTCGACCGGTCGTACCCCCATCGCGATCGACATCGGCGCGCGCGGCGCGCGTCACGACAACGTGCGATACATCCCGGTGGATGGGTTCACGAAGAACTCCGATGGGTCGGTCTCCGCCAACTATGTCGAGACGCCCGTGATCATGCGGGTCCTGCAGATCGGGGTGTCGGTCGGGATTCGGTAGCCTCCCCTACCGTCTTCGGGCGTCACCCTTGAGCCCCCTTTCGATTTCGAGAGGGGGCTTTTCTCACGATCTGATTGAGGTACCGCTCGGGAGCATTCAGGAAATCCCGCGTGATTCGAACGTGATCGAGCTCGTCGAACGCGACGGGCTCGATCGGCACGCGATCGAACGTGTAGATCCGCGCTCCGGGAAACGCGAGGAGCATCGGCGAGTGCGTCGCGATGATGAACTGCGCGTTCTGCGCGATCATCTCGGCAATCATCGCGAGCAGCGCGAGCTGGCTCTGCGGGGACAGCGGCGCCTCGGGCTCGTCGAGCAGGTACAGACCACCCGGCACGAACCGCGACTGAAACAGCTTGAGAAAGCTTTGGCCGTGCGAGTTGGCGTCGAGATCGACGCCATAGCGCTGCTCCATCCCGGCGAGCGACCCACGCAACGGACCCAGCGCGAGACCGAGCGCATGGGCCGAGCGGTCCCCGGCGCGGTACTCGGCCTCGGTCTGCTGCATCTGCTGTTGCAGCTCGGCGCGCTCGCGCGCCAGTCGCCTGGTGAAGCCGAAGAAATCTTCGGCCCGCAGAAAGAATCCTCGCGTCCCCCGTTTCGCCCAGCGCAGCCGCAGCGCTTTGGCGAGGCGCCGCTGTGCGGTGAGGGTCTCATCGCGCGCGACGTCGGCGCTGCCCACGGCCGGCAGGCGCGCGGCCGCCGCGATGCCCTCGAGCAAGGTCGATTTTCCCGACCCGTTCTCCCCGACGAAAAACGTGACCGGCGTGCCGACGTCCAGCGACTCGAGCGTGCGAATCGCCGGCACGGTGAAGGGGAACGCGCTCGAGTCGGTTTTCTGCCGCGAAATCGTGAGGAGGTTCAATCGGCGGCGACGGGCGGCGGCTCCGTGACGGACCGGCGCGCGCGTCCAAAACGATGCTGGAGCGCGTCGAGATAGGTGTAGACCACTGGCGTCACGTACAGCGTGATCAGCTGCGAGAACGCGAGCCCACCCACGACCGCGAGCCCGAGCGGCTGCCGCGATTCGCCGCCGGCCCCCCAGCCGATCGCGATCGGCAGGGTGCCCATCAGCGCGGCCATCGTCGTCATCATGATCGGCCGAAACCGGACACTGCACGCCTCGATGATCGCCTCGCGCGGCGACTTCCCTTCGTTGCGCTCGGCGTCGAGCGCGAAGTCGATCATCATGATGGCGTTCTTCTTCACGAGCCCGATCAGCATGATGACGCCGACGAACGCGTACACGGTCAGCTCGGTACGGAACACGAGCAGCGTCAGCAACGCGCCGAATCCGGCGAAGGGCAGCCCCGAAAGAATCGTCAGTGGGTGGATGAAGCTCTCATACAGAATTCCCAGCACGATGTAGATCACGACTACGGCTAGAATCAACAGGAAAATCAGGCCCTGCTGACTTGCCTGGAATGCTTGCGCGGTCCCCGAGAATCCGAAGCTGATGGTCGACGGGAGTATTTGCCGAGCCATACGCTCCACTTCAGCCACCGCGTCACCGAGCGCGACATTGGGAGGCAGGTTGAAGGAGAGCGTCACCGAGGGCAGCTGCCCGCTGTGGTTCACGCTCAACGGTCCCACCTCGCTTGTGGCGGTCGCAACGGACGTCAGCGGAATCAGCGTCCCCCGTTGCGAGCGCAGGTAGAGCAATTGAAGCGCCGCCGGGTCGCGCTGATATTGGGGCAGCAGCTCCATGATGACCCAGTACTGGTTATTGGGCGTGTAGATCGTGGAGACCTGGCGCGAGCCGTATGCATCGTACAACGCCTGCTCGATCTGCTGCACCGACACGCCCAGACTCGTCGCCCGATCGCGATCGATGCGCACGTTGACCTGCGGATTCTTGATCTGCAGGTCAGTGGTGACGTCGGCGAGCTTGGGGTTCCCGCGCAGCGCGCCCTCGAGCTTGGCGGCGTTCGCGTACAGCTCCTCGAGATCGGCGCTCTGCAGTGTGAACTGATACTGGGTCTTGGTGGTGCGACCGCCGACGCGGATCGCGGGCGGGATACTGAGGTAGGTGCGAACGCCCGGAACGCTGTTGAGCTTGGGCATCAGCTCCCGCACGATCTCATTCGCCGGCGGACGGTGGCTGCGCGGCTTCAGCCGGATGTTGAGTCGGCCCTGGTTGCCGCCGCCAATCGATGACATGAAGTGAGCGACGTTCGGATCCCGAGCCACGATTTCCGCCACGGCGAGTTGATGTTCGCGCATCGCCTCGTAGGAGCTGCCCTCCAGGACCTCCGTGGTGCCCTGGATCGACCCGATGTCCTCGGCGGGGATGAATCCCTTGGGGACCACGTTGTAGAGTCCTAACGTCGCCCGCAGAATCACGAGCGAGAACAACATCGTCACGTACCGGTTATCCATCACCCAGCCAAGCGTGCGCTCGTAAAAGGAGAGCACGCGCTGGTACACCCGCTCGCTCGCCTGATACCAGCCCCCGTGCTGCTCCTCCTTGGGTGGGCGCAGGAACCGGCTGCACATCATCGGCGTGAGCGTGAGCGACACGAAGCCCGACACGAGAATCGCCACGCCGATCGTCACCGCGAACTCGTGGAACAGCCTGCCAAGAATGCCGCCCATGAACAGCACGGGAATGAACACAGCCGTCAGGGACAAGGTCATCGAGACGATCGTAAAGCCGATCTCGCGCGCGCCTTCGAGCGCCGCCTGCATCGGCCGCTTTCCCATCTCCAGATGGCGGACGACGTTCTCGAGCATCACGATCGCGTCGTCCACGACGAATCCGACCGACAGCGTCAGCGCCATCAATGAGATGTTATCGAGGCTATAGCCCAGCAAGTACATCACCGAAAACGTCCCGATGATGGAGAACGGCAGGGCCAGGCTCGGGATGACCGTCGCAGAGAGATTGCGGAGGAACAGGAAGATGACCATGACGACGAGCGCGAGCGTGATCAGCAGCGTGAGCTGCACGTCATGGACCGACTCGCGGATCGACACGGACCGGTCATACAGCGTGTTGATCTCGAGCGACTGCGGAAGCTGGGGCGCGAGACGCGCGATCATCGCCTTCGCGGCATCGGCGACCTCGACCGTGTTGGTCCCCGGCTGGCGTTGCACGGCGAGCATGACGGCGCGGCGGCCGTCGAACCAGGCGGCGGTGCGGTTGTCCTGTACGTCGTCCAGCACGCGGGCCACGTCCTGCAGCCGGACGGGCGCGCCGTTCTGATAGGTCACTGCGAGCTGGCGGAACTCCGGCGCGCTCGAGATCGATCCATCGGTGAGGATGGTATACGCCCGCTGCGGCCCCCACAGGGTCCCCGCCGGCAGATTGGGGTTTCCGGAGGAGATCGCGGACGTCACCTCGTCGAGGCCGATGCCGCGCGCGGCCAGCGCCTTCGGATCCACCTGGATCCGCACGGCGTACTTCTGCGAACCGAACACCTGCACCTGGGCCACGCCGCTGACCGTCGAGAGTCGCTGCGCGAGAAACGTCTCCGCGTACTCGTTGAGCTGGGGCAGCGGAATCGTTGTCGACGTGAGCGCCAGAAACAGAATCGGCGAGTCGGCCGGATTCGACTTGTTGTACGAGGGCGGCTGCATCCCGGGCGGGAACTGACGCAGGGTCCTCGAAATGGCGCCCTGCACGTCGGCGGCGGCGTCGTCGATGTCGCGCGAGAGCGCGAACGTCAGCGTGATATTCGTTCCGCCGAGTGTGCTGGTGGATGTGATCGCGTCGATGCCCGCGATCGTGGAGAACTGTTTCTCCAGCGGAGTCGCGACCGCGGCAGCCATCGTCTGAGGGCTCGCGCCCGGCAGGCCCGCTGAGACCGTGATGGTCGGATAGTCGACATTGGGCAGATCGCTGACGGGCAGCAGGCGGTAGGCCATGATGCCGAACATCAGAATTCCGAGCATCACCAGCGTGGTGGCGACAGGCCGCCGAATGAAAAGACCCGAGATGTTCAACGCACGCCCTGGGATTCGGTGGTGGGTGCCGACCGGATATCGACTTTCGCATTGGGCGTGAGCCGCAGCTGCCCGTCGGTGACGACCAGGGCGCCTGCGGGAACGCCCGCGAGCACGGTCAGGCTATCGAGCGTGCGCTCGACCGTCACCGGTTGCGTCGTCGCCGTGCCGTCGTCGTTCACGACGAACACATAAGTCCCTTGCTGTCCCTGCATCACCGCAGCGCTCGGCACCACGACGGCATCCAGCTGCATTCCGAGCACGAGCGTGACGCCCACGAATTCTCCGGGCCACAGCCCTTTGTCTTTGTTCGGGAAGCGCGCCTTGAGCAGCACGCTTCCGGTGGTGGTGTCGACCTGGTTGTCCACGAATGACAGCACGCCCCGCACTGCCGAGGCCGAGTCCCGGGAGGGCATGGCGATCACGACGAGCTCCTCCCCGGCGCGCTTGCGCAGCTCGGGAAGATTCGTCGCCGGGACCGGAAAGCGGACCAGGATGGGATGAGTCTGCACGATGGAGACCAGCGGGTCGCTGCCCGCGCGCACCACGTTGCCTTCGTGCAGCAGCAGCCGGCCGGTGCGTCCCCCGATCGGCGCGCGCACGGTGGCGTATTCGAGATTGAGTCGCGCGATCGACGCGGCGGCCGAGTCGGAGCGCACCGTCGCCACGGCGGCGTCCGCGCTCGACTGCTTCTGCTCGTAATCTTCCTGCGTCACGGTGTTCGTTGTGGCCAGGTCGCGATACCGCGCCGCTTCGCGCGCGGCGCTCTGCGCCTGCGTCAGATCGCGCAGCAACGCGGCTTCCGACTGCTGGAGCGCGGCGCGATAGGGGCGAGGATCGATCTCGAACAGGACCTGTCCCGCCGCGACCTCGTCGCCTTCGCGGAAGTTGACGCGCAGGATGGTGCCGTTGACCTGCGGCGTGACGTCGACTGCTCGAATCGCTTCGACGGTCCCCGTCGCGGCGAGCTCATAGGGAACGGCGCGCCGTTCCACCCGGGCGACACTCACCGGAACTTTGGGAGGAGGGGCATTGCGGTTCGATCCGCACGCGCCAAGCCCCGCGACGGCGGAGGCCACGAGCAAAAAGGTTCGAAAAGTCACGACTTGAATACGCATAAGTGGCTCAAGACGTCGAAGATACGTGCTTCACGAAGTGTTTCACGTCGCTTACAAGTACTATCCCCAGTCCCAATCAAGTCTCTGTGCTTCCAGCATTTACATCGGCCAAACAGCGGTACGGTATATGCCCTCCCCTCAATAGAGGAAGGGGGACTACGTGTCAGAGACCAGTCCAGCTACCGGGACTCGCCCGGTCGTCCAACAAGAACTTGCCATCATCCCGCACTCCGCGCGCCTCCCGGATCCGCGGCAAATGAGGCTCATGCCCGTTGCCGACTCGATCCTGTGGAGTCCCGTGGCCGGCGGGACGCACCGGCCCGCGCCGTTGCTGTTCTTCGCACAACATACACTCCGAAAAATCCACGATCGCCTCGCCACATTGCCGAACGGACTCGGCATCGGTCTGCTCGCGGGACGCCGCTTCACCGATGGGCGGTCCGGGGCGCAGTTCGTCATCATCGACGGCGCGCTCCCGCTCCCGGTGCTGACGGCCGAGGATGAGGCGACGCAGGCGCTCGCGCAGGGCATGCATGGGGCGGCGGCCGGCATCGAGATCGTGGGCTGGTATCGCAGCCATTCGTTCAGCGACGCCGCGCTCACGCCGTCCGACGTCGAAGCGCAGAGCGAGCTGTTCGGCGAACGCAGCGACACGTCGATCGTGATGGTGGTCGCCGCCGGCGGGGAAGCCGGTGCCGTGTTCCGTCAATCCTCGAGTCCCGCCTGGCCGGTCGAAGCGCTCCCGATGTACGAATGGCTCGCCGAGCCCGCGAAAACCGACGGTCCCAAACCGACGATGCTCACGTGGCGCAACTATCACGCGGCCGAGCCGGTCGCGCGCTTTGGTGCCGCCGTCACCGAGACGTCGTCGGAGCGGATCAACAGCCGGCCGCTGCTGGTTCCTGAAGCCGACACCGACGAGGACATGCCGACCCCGATGGTCGCACCCGCGCCGGCGCGCAAGCGGTTTCTCAAGCCCGCGATCTACGTGGCGTGCGCGCTGGGCGGCGCCGTGCTCGTCGCGGCGATGTCGGCGATCATCAGCTCTGGGGACGCGTCGAGCACGACGCGCGGCGGTGGATCGAACGGCAAAGGCTCGGCCGCCGAGCAGGGCTCGGCGGTCATCGCCGCGGCCCTGCTCGACCGGCGCGCCGATACCCTGGCGCTCGCGCTGACGGCGTTTGAGGATCGCGCCCGGATGTTCGACTCCAAGCAGATGACCTGCGCGGGACTGCAGCGCGGGTTGAAGCAGGTGGAAGACAATTGGCTCTCGTACAACATCGCGCGCCGGGAAACCCTGGCGCCGTTCGACGGGCAACGGGAAGAGCGCGACCGGACGCTCTACGCCGACGTGCGCACCGCCGAGCGTCAGTTCGAGCGTTCCGGATGCGTGCGGCCCTGACATGCTGACACAACTCTTCATCCTGGGTGCGCTGGTACAGACGCCGAAGCCGCTCGACAAGATCGAAATCGTCCGTCTGCTCACGAACCCCCTGTTTGCACAGAGTGAAGTCGCCGACGTCGTGCGGCGGAGCTGCATTGCGTTCCGGCCGACCGAGCGCGACTGGGCGGATCTTCGCAGCGCGGGGGCCGGTGGTGAAGTGATCGCCAGTGTCGCCGCGTGCAGCACGCGCCGGACCGCGCCGCCGCCGGCGCCGCCCGTGGCGCCGCCGGCCGCGCTCACCGCGGTCGCGGTGACGCCCGAAATCATCGCGAATGCCGGCGCTTCCTCGACCGCGCGCGTGTTCATCCATCGCGGCGGCGTCCCGCAGCGGCGCATGAGCGTCACGCTGCGAGGCAGTACCGCCGTCGGATTGTCCCGCGACGCCACCGCGCTGACCGATGACAGCGGCATGGCCGTGTTCCCGTTGCCCCCGGTGGTGCAACCCGGCGCCCATCGTTTCGAAGTCGTCGGGGCCGCCAATGCGGCGTTCCCGGGACGGCCGACAGTCCTGCTGTCGGTTCGTGCCGGTGAGCCGGGGCGGTTGCGCGTGACGCCCGATTTCATCTCGTCCGTGGAAACGGGCGCGACGATCCTGGCCACCGTGACCGACTCGCTCGGCAACCCGCTTCCCAAAGAGCCGGTCGAGCTCACCTCCGGAGTCGGCTCGGCGATCTCGGTGCCAACGGATTCGCTGGGACGGGCCTCATTCACGCTGACGCCGGCGGCCTTGCCGCGCGGTGGCGCGTTGCAGCTGCGCGTGCGCAAGCTGGCGGCCGTCGAGATTCCCGTCGCGGACGTCGCCGGACTTTCGGGAACGCTCACGGGCTTCGTCGGGGCGGCCAGTCGTCGGGGTCGCGTCGGCTCCGTGCTCACCGAGCCGCTGTCGTTTCGGGCTCGAACGGTGCAGGGGACGGCGGCCGTCGGCCGTGTCGTACGGTTCCGGGCAGTCAACGCGCTCGTGAAGCCGGATTCTGCGGTGTTGGACTCGACCGGAAGCGTCGCCCTGGAAGTCACCATGGGCGCGCGCGCGATCGACGTGCTGATCTTTGCGAAGGTCGACTCGGTCGAAAAAGTCTTGACGCTGCACTCCGATCCGGGCCCTATCGCCAGCCTCGTCATCGAGTATCAG
>Ga0207660_10001671_pt1 | contig 14861 bp, 14 predicted proteins | sample KBSC73BmetaG_FD_184335 | JGI IMG/M metagenome (GOLD analysis project Ga0207660, IMG submission 184335) | Corn rhizosphere microbial communities from Kellogg Biological Station, Michigan, USA - KBS C7-3B metaG (SPAdes) (version 2) | ecosystem: Host-associated > Plants > Roots > Rhizosphere ... | reverse complement strand
CCGTCAACTCCGCGATGTGGTTCCAGTCGTTGTTATGGGGCGCGATGAAAATCAACGCGTGATGCGCGGTGCAGCCGCCGAGCGTGCCCGCGCGCGGATAGAAGATGCCCTTGCCCGGCAGGTAGTTGGTTTTATCCCTCTTTTCCTGCTCGGGATCGGCGTAGTGGTGGACGAAAAATTTCCACGCGAGCTCATCGTTTTCCGAGCTGAGCGCATGAAAGGCGGGGACCTTGTAGTCGTAGGGCTCCTTGTCGTCGCCGGCTTCGAGAATGAGGACGCTATAGCCGGCTTCGGCAAGCCGCACGGCTACCGGCCCGCCACCGGCGCCGGATCCTACGACAATGTAATCGTATTCATTTTCCAGCTTGTCTGCTGACATGCGGGGCCTCGCGCACAAGGAACTATAGAGGAGCGGGAACTTTTGCGTAAGCGCGCCGGGCCAACACCACTAATCGGCGATGAATAGAAACCCGGGAAGTACGGGTTCTTGCTCAAGGCCAGAACTGACGCGCCGCTTCGACAACCAATGCAAGTTTCCGGCGCTCGTCGTCTTCGGTGACCGGATTGCCGGCAACGGTGCTGGCAAAACCGCATTGCGGGCCGATGGCAAGGCGGTCGAGGTCGATGTGGCGGCTCGCTTCGTCGACGCGGCGTTTGAGCGCATCGAGGCTTTCCAGCGCGGCCGTCTTCGAGCTGATCACGCCGAGCACCACGCCCTTGTTCTTCGGCACGAAACGCAGCGGCGCGAAATCGCCGGCGCGCGGCGTGTCATATTCGAGCAGGAAGTGGTTCACCTTGGTGTCGGCGAAAAAGCGTTCGGCGACCGACTCGTAACCGCCGGCGCCGAGATAGTGACCCTTGAAATTACCGCGGCACATATGCACGCCGATGGCCACCTCCGCTGGGCATTTGGCGACGGCGTCGTTGATGCTCTTGATATAGAGATCGACGAGCGCGTCCGGATCGCTGCCTGAACGCTTGATCTCGTCGCGGATTGCCGGATCGCACAGAAGCGCGACGGCGACTTCGTCGAGTTGCACATACCGGCAACCGGCCTTGGCGAGCTCGGCAATCTCCTGCTGAAACACTTTCGCAAGATCGGCAAAAAATGAATCGACGTCGGAATAAGCCGCACGATCGGCGTAGTCATTGCAGCGGTAGAAGTGCATGGTCGAAGGCGCGGGGAGGGTGATCTTGCCGGTCAACTTTGTTGCGCCGCGCAGGAACAGGAATTCATCGAGCGCCAGCGGCTGCAGCCGCTTTATTTTTTTCGTGGCATACGGCGCCGTAAACTCGACCTCGTGGCCGGCGTCGTTGCGGAATTTGAACGAAGCCGGCTTGATGGCGAAGCCATCGGTACGCTCGACGAAGCGCCCCCAATAGGAGCCGCGGCGGAATTCGCCATCGCTCACCACCTTGAGCCCGACCTGCTCCTGCATCGCGAGGACGTCGCGGATGCACTGGTCCTGCAACTTGCCGAACTCGGCATCGCTGATTTCCCTGGTGGCATGCCGGCGGAACGCCTGCCGCAGCGCGGCGGGGCGCAGCAGGCTGCCGACATGATCGGCACGGAACGGCGGACGGCCTTGGGCGGCGGCACTCATGCACGCGGTCTCCGCAAATTCTATAGTCCAATAGACAGACTGTAGATCGCCGGTACGGCAGAAGACAATGGCCTCGCTGCCGAAAGCATGCGACAATCTCGGCGTCCTTCGGAAATGTCCGACGCGAGCGAATGGAATGAACGTTCTCGCAATGCCGTCGACCCGGCGCAGCGCCAGCCAGCGCCGGCGCGCCCCGCAGATCATCGATGCGGCCGCGCGCGTCTTTGCCGAGCGCGGCTTTCATGGCGCCACCACCCAGGATATCGCCGACGTACTCGGGATCCGGCAGGCCAGCCTCTATTACTATTTCTCGTCGAAGGAGGCGGCGCTGGAGCTCGTCTGCCTCAAGGGCGTCGAGGGCTTCTTCGAGGCCGCCAAGACGATCGCGGCGCGACGGGAAAGCGCACAAAAACGGCTGATTTCATTGATCGGGTCCCATCTGTCGCCGCTGGTCGACCGGGCCGATTTCGTCAAGGTGTTCCTCAATGAGCGCCAGCATCTGCCGCGCGAAAGCCGCCGCCGCATCGGCCGCTGGTCGCGCGGGCTTGAGCGCATCTTCGAGGACGTGATCAAGGAGGGCGTCGCCAAAGGCGAATTCCGCGCCGATCTCGACGTGCGTCTGGCGACTTTGGCCATACTCGGCATGTGCAATGCGGCATCGAGTTGGCAACGCAAGGAAAACATCGACGTCAACGACATTGCCGAGGAATTCGCGCGCCTGATGACCGACGGGATGGGCAAGCGCCCCACGGTGCGGCGCAGGCGCCGCTGACCGCCAGCGTTGCTTGACGCGCGTCTCGATATGGAATTCGATAAAGCTATAGAATTTCGCTGAGCCAAGCGCGGAAAGAGCGCAGGATGACCGTCACGGTCGATCGCGACAGGCTGCGCCGCACCACCGCTCCGCACCTTCTGTGCGAGCGGGCGCGAACAATGCCGGATTCGGTCGCCTTCCGCTCCAAGCATTTCGGCATCTACCGTGAGCGCCGCTGGCGCGGCTACGCGGCATCGGTCGCGCACGCGGCGCGCGCGCTGCAGGACCTCGGTATTGCGCGCGGTGAGCGCGTCGCCATCATGGGTGATGTCTGCGAAGAGTGGATGGTCTGCGATCTTGCCGCGCAATCGCTCGGTGCCATTACCTACGGCATCTATCCGACCGCGGCACCCGCCGAAGTCGAGTACCAGATGCGCGATGGCGGGGCCTGCGTCTTCATCGCGGAAGATCAGGAATATGTCGACAAGATCCTGCCGATGACGGACCGGCTGCCGGATCTGCGCGCGATCGTCGTGCTCGATGATTCCGCGATGTTCGGCTATGCACACGAGAAGCTGCACCGCTTTGCGGATTTGCTGGCCGCCGCGGAAAAGCCCGACCTCGCCTGGCTCGAGAAAAAACTGGCGGGGCTTTCGTCGGCCGATCCGGCTTTCATCGTCTATACCTCAGGCACGACCGGTCATCCGAAGGGCGCGCTGGTCAGCCACGGCAAGCATCTTGCCGCCACCGACACCGTCATCGCGCATTATCCGACGCTGCGCGAAAAGCCGCACCGGACCGTGGTCTATCTGCCGATGTGCCACGTGCTCGGTCGCGATGTCGCCATCACCCTGCCGCTGATGTCGCGACTGGTACCGCATTTCGGCGAGGACCCGGAGGATTTCGCAGCCACATTGTTCGAGGTCGCACCGACGGTGATGTTCACCGTGCCGCGTTATCTGCAGAAGTTCGTCTCGCATGTGCTGGTTGGCGTGCTCAATTCCAGCCGCATCAAGCGCGGCGCCTACGAATTGGCGGTGCGGTTTGCGCGCAAACATGCGCGCCGCCGTTGGGACGGCACGGCGTCCGGCCTGCAGGAAGCCGCCTACCAGGTGCTGCAGGCGCTGGTTTTCCGGCCGATCCTCAATAAGCTCGGCTTTGACCGGCTGGAGCTCGTGGTCAGCGGCGGGGCTTCGCTGCCGGCCGAAACCGCCGCCCTCTGGCAAATCTACGGGGTCAACGTCGTCGAAATGTACGGCCAGACCGAGGAAGCGGGCGGCATCATCGCCGGCCAGCGCGGTCCCTTCGCGCGGCCGGGTAATGTCGGCACGGCCGTCGACGGCGTTGAGGTTACGCTTGCTGACGACGGCGAGGTGCTGGTGCGCAGCCCGGATCTGTTCGACTGCTACTGGCAAAACGACGAAGCAACGCGCGAGGTCATGCGCGCCGACGGCTGGCTTCGCACCGGCGATATCGGCGAGTGGCGCGACGGGGCCTTGCGTCTGGTCGACCGCGCGCGCGACTTCATCGTCACCGTCGGCGGCAAGACGATTTCGCCGTCTTTTATCGAGAACGCGCTGCGCGCGAGCCCCTATGTGGCGGAGGCCGTGGTGTTCGGGCATGGCCGCAAATATCTGACGGCCGTCATCGAGATCGACTTCGACACCGTCGCCGACTGGGCGCGCACCAACAATGTCGGCTACACCGGGTTCACCAGCCTTACCACGCATCCGCAGATTGAAAGGCTGATGCGTGCTGAGATTGACCGCGTTAACGGCGATCTTGCGCGCGTCGAGCAGATCAAGTCGTTCCGCATCTTGCCGAAGGCGCTCGACCCGGAAGAGGAGGGCGAGCCGGTGACGCCGACGCGTAAAGTCAAACGTAAACTCATGTACGAGCGTTTCCGCGATCTCGTCGATGGAATGTACGATGACAGCGAAGAACGGCTGATCGCAGCCGGAGCGGGCGATGTAAAGTTTTAGAGGACGCAAACAATGACAACGGGAGGGACCACCATGTTCAAGAAGGCTTTGCTCGGCGCCTTAACGGCGACCGCTTTTGCGCTGCCCGCGGCCGCGCAGGATTACGTCGTCGGCGTCACGGCCGCGCTCACTGGCCCGCCGTCGAGCACTTATGCGCCGGCGGTCGACGCGATGCGTCTCTATATCGATCGCGTCAATGCCGCCGGCGGCGTCAACGGCCGCAAGATCAAACTCGTGATCGAGGACGACGGCGCGCAGCCCTCGAAGGCCGCGGCCAACACGAAAAAGCTGATCACGCAGGACAACGTCGTCCTGATGGTGAATGCCAGCCTGTCCTCGACCTATGCGCCGGTGATCGCCGAAACCAAGAGCGAGAACGTTCCGCTCTTGTTTGCCAGCGGTGTCTGCCCGCAAAGCGTCTATCCGCCGGCCGATCCGCTGCAGTTCTGCACCACCGGCTATGCCTCGCATTTCGACAGCCAGGCGACGCTCGACTTCATCAAGGCGACGGCGAAAGGCCCGGTGAAGATCGGCTTCTCGGCAATGGCGATCCCGCTCTCGCGCGGCGAGATGGACTACGCCATGGAGCTCTCGAAGAAGGTCGGCATGGAGCCGGTGGACCAGGAGGTGATCCCGCCGCCAACCGCCGACTACACGCCCTTCGCCACCAAGCTCAAGGATGCCGGGCCGAACTGGGTCTATTCCTGGGCGCCGTGGGTCACGCAGGTGCGCACGCTGGAAGCGCTGCGCAAGCTCGGCTGGAACGACGACTACATCGCCTGGGGCCATCTCGAGGCCGAAGCCGAGCTGGTGCGGCTGAAGGATGGCAAGTTCTATGTCGTCAATTCAAACGCCTTGTTCGAGGATGGCTTGCCGATCCAAAAGGAGATCGATGCCGCCGCCAAGCAGGCTGGTTCGAAATATCCGGGGCAGACCATGACCGAAGGCTGGATCGGCGGCATGGCAATCGAGGCGGCGCTGAAGGCGGCCGGCGCGGGGGCTGACCGCGCCAAGCTGCGCAGCGCGATGGAGAACCTCACGATCGACACCAAAGGCCTGCGCGGCGGGCCGATCGTGTGGACCAAGGACAACCACTTCCGCACGCAGCTCTACTACCGCGTCTATAAGTGGGACGGCAGCAAGATCGCGCGCGTGCAGGACTGGAAGAACTACGCGGTGAAGTGATCCGCGTAGAGTAGTCATACGGCGGTGCGGGCCGGCGTGCCCGTGCCGCCGATATCAGTCTGTCCGGACACTTCTCGTGCAGCTTGCCGTCAACATCGTCGTCCTCGCGTCGATCTACGCGCTGATCGCGTGCGGCTATGTGCTGATCTACCGCGTCAGCCGCGTGCTCAATCTCGCGCACGGCGAGCTGATGATGCTCGGCGCCTATATGGTGCTGGCGACTGCATCTCTCTTCAACGGGCATCCCGTCATCGCGCTGGCAGCGGCGATCCTCCTGAGCCTGCTGGTCGGCGTGCTGGTCTACGTCTTTCTCATGCGCAAGATGACCGGCGAGATGGTTCTCGCCGCGATCCTCACGACGGTGGCGCTCGGCATCCTCATCCGCGGCCTGGTGGTGCTGATCTGGTCGGCGCAGCAGCAATATCCGGCGCAGGCGCTCGGCGTGCCGAATCCGTCGCTGGTGTTGTTCGGTGGCGCGCGCGTCTCGATGTGGTCCGCCGTGCTGGTCGGCACGACCGTCATTGTCTATGCGGCGCTGTTTGCGTTCCTGCGCTTCGGCCGCTGGGGCATGCGCATGCGCGCGGCCGGGCAGAACCCGCTGCTTGCGGCGCAACGCGGCATCAACCTGCACGGCGTCTATGCGCTGGCCTGGAGCCTGTCGACGCTCACCGGCGCGCTCGCCGGTATATTGATGGCGCTCGATTCCGGCGTGACCGGCGGCATGCCGGTGATCGGGCTCAAGGCCTTTCCTGCGGCGCTGGTCGGCGGCCTCGACAGTCTCGTAGGTGCGCTGGCCGGCAGCCTGATCATCGCCGCAGCCGAGGTGCTGCTCATTTATTATGTCGACCCGCTGCTGTCCGACGTCGTGCCGTTTCTTGTGCTGATTGCGATGCTGATCGTGCGCCCCTGGGGCCTGTTCGGCACGCGCGAGGAGCTCGACCGTGTTTAGGCCGGTGCCGCGCGCCAGCGGTTATTTTCGCACCGGCTACGGGCAGGACCTGGCGCTGGTGCAGACGCGCGCCGAGCGCATCGGCCTCGCCATATTTGTGGTGATCCTCGCGGGATTTCCGTTCGTAGCATCGCCCTTCGCCCTCGATCTCGCCTGCCAGGTCTTCCTTGCTTCGGTCGGCGCGCTCTCGCTGATGCTGCTCACCGGCTATGCCGGGCAGATCTCGCTCGGCCATGCGGGCCTGATCGCCGCGGGCGCCTTCACCACCGGAATTCTCGCGCGCGAAATTCACGCGCCGTTCTGGATCACGTTGCCGGCGTCGGCCGTCACCGGAATCGTGCTCGGTTTCGTGTTCGGCCTGCCGTCGCTACGGCTGCGCGGGCTCTATCTCGCGGTGAGCACGCTGGCGCTGCATTTCGTCGTCATCTATCTCGGTGGCGAATACGAGACCAAGCGCGGCTTCTCGACCGGCATCCTTGTCGAGCCGCCGAGCCTTGCCGGATTCAAGCTGAGCGGTGGCCGGTTCTGGTATTTCGTGCTGTTGGCGGCCGCGGCGCTCAGCCTGCTCATCTGCATCAATCTGCTGCGCAGCCGGTCCGGACGCGCCTTCCGCGCCGTGCATGCGCGCGAGACGGTCGCGGAGGCGCTCGGCATCAGCATCGCCAGCACCAAGCTGCTCGCCTTCGTGATCTCGTCGGCTATGACGTCGGTCGCCGGCTGCCTGTTCGCCTATTACCGCGGCTTCGTATCGGTCGAGGCCTTCGACCTGTTCCTGTCGATCCAGTACGTGGCGATGATCATCATCGGCGGCATGGGCTCGCTGCTCGGCGCGCTACTGGGTGCCGCGTTCGTGACACTATTTCCTTATGCGATCGAGGCGCTGCTGCATCTTCTGCCGAATGCCGACAAGCTCGCTGGCGATATCTTCGCGGTGAACTACGCCTCCTTCGGCGTGGTGATGATCCTGTTTCTGGTGTTCGAGCCGCTCGGGCTCGTCGGCATCTGGCACCGGCTGCAGAACTATTTTCTGCTCTGGCCCTTCAAATACCGGCCGCTGGCGGGAGCGCGCAAATGAGCCTGCTGCAGGTCGAGAAGATCGAGGTCGTCTACAAGCGCGTGATTACCGCCGTGCAGGGCGTCACTTTGTCGGTCGGCGCGAAGCAGATCGTGGCCATCCTCGGCACCAACGGCGCCGGCAAGACCACGACGTTGCGCGCGATCTCCGGATTTCTCGGGCTCGACGACGCCCGCATCACCGAGGGCGCGATTTCGTTCGCGGGGAGGCGGATCGACAATGCGCCGCCGCACGACATCACCGCGCGCGGCGTCGTGCTGGTGCCCGAGCGCGACAAGGTCTTTCCCAACCTGACGGTTGCCGAAAACCTGGCGGTGCCGGTCTCGCGCGCGGGCGCGGCCGAGCGCCGCCGCCAGGATGAGCAGATTTACCAGCTGTTTCCGCGCCTTGCCGAGCTACGCCAGCGGGTCGGTGGGCTGTTGTCGGGCGGCGAGCGGCAGATGCTGGCAATCGCCGGTGCGCTGATGTGCCGGCCGCGCCTTCTTCTCGTTGACGAGCTCTCGCTCGGGCTCGCGCCCGTCGTCGTGCAGGATCTCACGCGACGCCTGCTCGCGGTCCGCGACGAGCTCGGCATTGCGATCCTGCTCGTCGAGCAGAGCGCCGCGGCGGCGCTGACCATCGCCGACCATGCCTATGTGATGGAGAACGGCCGCATCGTGCTCGACGGCGACCGCGAGCGGCTCAAGAGCCATCAGGACGTGCAGGAATTCTACCTCGGCCAGGCCAGCGGCGAGCGCCGCTCGTACCGGGCCGTCAAGCAATATCGCCGGTCGCGGAGGTGGTATGGCTGAGCTCGACGTCGCGCATTTATGTCTGCGTTTCGGCGGTCTGACCGTGCTCGACGACGTGTCATTTTCGGTTGCCGCGGGCGAGCTGTTCGCGCTCATCGGGCCCAACGGCGCCGGCAAGACCAGCGCGCTCAACTGCATCAGCGGCATCTATCGCGGCAGCGGCGCCATCCGTTTCCGCGGCGAGGACATTGCCGGACGCGCGCCGCACGAAATCGCGCGGCTCGGTCTCGCCCGCACGTTCCAGCACGGCGAGCTGTTTCCGCAGATGAGCGTCCTGGACAATTTGCTGACCGGCCGTCACGCGCGTATCCGCACAAACCCGGTGGCCGAAATGCTGTTCCTGCCCGGCGTGCGACGTGCCGAAATCGCGCATCGCGAGGCGGTCGAGCGCATTGTCGATCTGGTGGAGCTTGAACGCTACCGGCATGCCGCCGTCGGCAGCCTGCCGTTCGGGGTGCAGAAGATTGTCGGCTTTGCGCGCGCGCTTGCGCTCGAGCCTACCATCATGCTGCTCGATGAGCCGTCGGCGGGCCTCAACCGGGAGGAGCGGGAAGATCTCGCGCGCTTCATCCTGCGCATCAAGCACGAACTAAACATGACGATGATCTGGATCGAGCACGACATGCAGATGATCGCCGATCTTGCCGACCGCATCCACGTGCTCGATTACGGCCGCACGATTGCTGAAGGCATGCCCGAGCGCGTCCTTAACGATCCGAACGTGCTGGCAGCCTATCTCGGGGTCGAGGCGTAGCTTTGAATCAAGTGCTCTTGGCCTTCTTTCGAGAGCGCACCGACGTGTTCAGCGCGATCGCGGCGCGAACGAGTGCTTTCAACGCCTTTTCATTGACCTTGTCGCCTTCACCGATGTCGATAGCGCGGCGGGTGCTGCCTTCGAGGCTCGCGTTGAAAAGGCCTGAAGGATCCTTCAGCGCGGCGCCCCTGGCGAAGGTCATCTTCACGACCTCTTTGTACGTCTCCCCGGTGCAGATGATGCCATCGTGCTCCCACACCGGAACCCCCAGCATCGCGTTCGACGGTTTTCTCCATTTCACTTCCTCGACCACGTCCGGGTCGGCCTCCTTGATGAGGCTTCGGACGCGGGCGAGCACCTTGCCCCGCCAGTCACCCAGCTTCTTGATTCTAGCGTCGATCAGTCGAGAGGGACATTCTGCGCCTTTTGTTTCTTTCGCGCCGCTCTTCGTTTTCTTCATGGTCGCCGCGCCCGATATCCTGGCGCTTGGTACCATCCCGTCTCGTTTCCCCCAAGATGCTTGATGGGCTAAGCCTGGATTACCAGAGCCCGTCGGCGCGATCGAAGCCGCGAGACGAAGAGCGGGAGCGATACGGGGAGGATGCATACGAGCGCTCGGCAGTGCCAAAAGCAAACCACCCACCGCTCTGCACCTGTCCCTGCGATTCGCGATCCTCGCGATACTGTCCCTGCAACTCACGATCCTCGCGCGCCGGCGCGCGGGCCATCACCGGCTTGCTGCTGGCATTCTGAGGACGCGCGATGGGTGTATCCGCAATCATGCGCTCGTCGTTGCGCATAAGCTTCAGCGTCGCGGTGTCGAGGCCGTAGACGTCGTGCCGGAAATTCAGTTGCCCTTGCTTGTCGACGAAGGCGGTCTGATAGGTGACGTGGACTGGAATGGGCTGCTTCAGGTTGATGGTCCGCTCTTGGTCACCATAAAGGCTGCGGATGCGGGCGATGCTGTACCCCTCCGCCGGTTGCGAGAGCGACAGCAGCACCTCGGCATACTTCTCGGGATTCTCAACACGCATGCAGCCGTGACTGAAGGCGCGGCTGTCGCGCGCGAACAAATTCTTGTTCGGCGTATCATGCTGATAGACGAGGAACTGGTTCGGGAAGTTGAACCGGATTCGTCCGAGCGCATTGCGCTCGCCCGGCGGCTGGTAGACGCGGAGCGAGCCGTCGGGGTTATTGCTGACCCTCAACCCGATTCGCTCGAGGGCGCCCGGATCGCGTGCGAGCGCAGGCAGGTATTCGTTCCGAATGATCGAGGGCGGCACGTTCCAGGTCGGATTGACCGTGAGAAATTTCATCGTCTCGCTGAGCAGTGGGGTCGCCAGGTTGCCTGGTTTTCCGACCACGATTTTGGTGTGCCAGACGAGCGCATCGTCTTTGTAGACGCCGAGCGTGTAGTCGGGAATGTTCACGACCACATGAGTTTCGCCGAGGTCGCGTGGCAGCCACCGCCAGCGCTCCATGTTGGCGACGATCGAATCGACGCCATTCTTTTTCTGGCTTCGTTCATCCGCATCCTTGCCGCGATGCTTTTTGGATGCTTCGCGATCCTGAAGCGAGGTGGCTTGCTCGGGGGTGGCAAGTTCTTTCGCGAGCGCGGCTTTGAGGGCCACGAACCCCGGCTGTTGCGGCTCGAAACTCTGCAAGACGACATTCATGTCCGGTGCTGACGCGACCTTATTGAGAACCTCCGCCGGGTCGGCGGCGTGGTCAGGGTAAAGGATCGACGCACTCACGCGCGTGTAGCTCACGCGCCCGGAGCTCGCATGCCTGGCATAGCGCAGGATTGAGCCGGTGAGCTGCAACTCGGCTTTCGCCGCCTGCTCTTCGCTCAGATTTCCGGAGAGGTCGGGCGTCGGATAATCGCGCGGTTCGAGTCCCTCGCTCTTGATGTTGCGAAGAAAAGCGATGGCGCCTTCGGCGCGCTTCAACGCCTCGGGGCTGCCGGTCCAGATCGGTTGGTAATTCCGCGTCTGATAGAAGGCCCCGGCCGCCGTTTGCTCCGGCTTGCGATCGATGAAGCTGGAAAGGCTGCCGCTAACCAGCTCCTGAAGCTTGGACGGAGGCTGCGGCGCCGTCGAAGGTTCCCCCGTTAACGAACCGGGCGACAGCACAGCTGTTCCGGGATCGGACGGCCCGAGCTGCGCTGAAGCGGGCACTGTCATCCCGGCCAGCGCCGCAAAAACGAGGATCGCGGTTTTTTGCATGTTCTTTTCCCAAATGGAGCAAGCTGACAACCGCACGTCGCGCGATTGGTTCAGGCCACCGGTTCCGAATGAATCGCCGAATCGCCGGAACTAATTCCGGTTTCTCGAAATGGCCTCAGTCTCGCCGCGAATAAGCAGGATCGGCTCGTTACGCGCACGGACGGGGGACAATTGGGAGTTTTCTTCATGTCCGTGCGCTTACGCGCCGCTGCCTGCGGCGCTGCAATGATCTGTGGCTGCTCACCCGCAATGGCTCAGTCGGGAATCGCTTCGATCTATGCCTATGCGGGCGAAAAAACCGCCTCCGGCCAAAGAGCCAATCCGGGTGGATTCACCGCAGCACATCGCACGCTGCCGTTCGGAACGAAGGTCACGGTGACCAACAAGCGCAATGGACGCAGCGTGACGGTGCGGATCAACGACCGCGGGCCGTTCGTGCGCGGGCGCATTATCGATCTCACGCCGGCGGCGGCGCGTGCGCTCGGCTTCAACGGTCTGGCGCCGGTAGAGGTCACGAGGGAGTCGGCAGGCTGAGCCAAAAAAAGAGCCCCGCCGAAGCGGGGCTCTCGTTTCGGTTGTTGATTACTGGCTACGCTTTTCGTTTTGCTCGCTCGCGGCCGGGGGCTGCGACGGGCCCGTTTTCTGATCGCTCATTCCAGGCTGCGTGCTCTTCTCGCTGCTGCCCTGACCAGTGGTGGAGCTGCTCGGAGCTGAGCTGCGCTGGTCTTTCGGTGTCGCCGGAGTCGGCTGGGTGTTGCTCGAGCCCTTCTGCTCGGACGGACCCTTTTCCGGTGCCGCGTTTTTCTGCGCCTCCGACGGAGCCGCCTTTTGCGACGAGGATGGCGCCTGGCCAGTCGTGGCCTTCGGATCGGACTTCTGCGCGGCGCCCGAGCTCTGGCCGGTCGTTGACGACGACTGGCTGCTCGACGACGACGAGCTGGACGACGAGCTGGACGACGAGCTGCTTTCCGACTTCACCTTGATCTTGCCTTCCAACCCGAGGGCGCTAACGGTGCGCGTGTCGATGCGCCCGTTCGCCTCGAAGCCCCTCTTGCGCTGGAAGCTGGTCACCGCCACGCGAGTTCTCGTGTCGAACACCCCGGTGACGCGTCCGCGCAGGAAGCCTTCGCGGATGAGAACCGTCTGAACCTCGCGGATCTCTGGCTCGCTGAGGTCCACCACGGCCACTGTTGTGCTGGTCGTCGCGCTGCCGACACGCCCACCGCCGCCGAACGAAACGACGTCGACGATCTTGTGGCTGCGGTCCACGAACACGACCTGGTCCTCCACCACGAAGAAGCTGTACTCACGGTAGCGCGGGAAGGCCTCTGTCAGGACCGGGAATGTCGTCACTGACACGATACGGACGTCGCGCGGCACTACCGTGCCGGTATGGATCGAGAAGCTCACGCGATCCACGCGCGGAGCGTTCCGCGCGGACAGAACATCCCGCTGGATCGTCGTGCGCTGCTGGGAGCTGACCTGCACGCCGGCCTGCGACTTGATGCTGGCGCTCGACTCGGTTGAGTTGCTCTGCGTTGCCGAACCGCTCGTCTGGTTCTGCTTGGCGGCATTCGGATCCTGCGACTGCCGGTTCATCGGCTGCGTCTGGGACTTGCTGTCAGACGAGGCCTTGCTGTCGGGCGAGGCTTTGGTGTCGGACGAGGCTTTGGTGTCGGACGAGGCTTTGGTGTCAGACGAGCCTTGGCCGGTTGTCGACTTTTCGGTCTTGTCCTTTGAAGCCTGACCGGTCGTTGACTTCTCGTCCTTTTTGCTGGCCGCGTTCTTGCCCGTGTCGGCCTTGTCCTTGGCCGACTCCTTGGCCTGGCCTTTGGTCGATTTTTCCGCAGGCTTGGCCGAGCTCTTGCTCTTCAGCTCATCCTTATCGGAAGCGCCTTGCCCGGTGGTCGATCTTTCGCTCTTTTCACTCTTCTGAGCCTTGCCCTGCGATCCGTTCATCTCGCGATGCGAGCCGGACGAGTCTGGGGTCATCTGACTGGATGGGGCACCACGGTCGCCCGCGCTGCCGGGACCGTCGCGCATGCCCTGGGCTGATGCCAGGCCCACACCTGCCATCAGTGCGACTGTCCCCATCAATAACGTTTTCAAGTTGCGTCTCATGGTCGTTCCTCTCTGGTCGTTGTTCCGTGACGGTTCGCCCGCCACTTCCAAGGGCAACAGACGCACACGCGATAACGTTCCCGGATTGCCGCGCTTGATTCATGCGGTTCGAGTTCCGGTCTTCATGAACGATTTTTCAGAATACGATGTGCGTGTCGTTTTGACGTAACGAGCTGCACTGCACAGCGGAACCAATGGAAAATCAGCACGTTGCATTGCGTCGGGGGACAACAGGAGGATACCCCTATGAGGCGACTCACCTTGGCCGTTGCAGCCGGCGCGTTGCTGGTTGCGACCCAGGCAAATGCAGGAAGTTTTCCCGTCAATAAGCTGACCGGCGCGGAAACTGGTCTGATCGATACGGTGGCCGTGCAGGTCTACGTGCACGAAGGTCGCCGTTATTGCTTCTATTTCGAAGGCTGGCAGGGGCCGGGCTGGTATCGCTGCGGCTTCGCATGGCGCCGCGGTCTGGGCTGGGGCGGCGTTTACGGCTGGAACAGCTGGAGTTACGGACCCTATGAGCGCCGGCATCATCACCAGGGCAATTGGCAAGATCACCGCCGTGGCGATCGCATCGGAGGCGAGTCCGGCTCGACGCGCAGCAAGTCCAGCGTTGAGACACGCACGCGCACCCGCACCACGACGGGTGCTCAAAGCAACACCCGCGTGCGGAGCACGACCGGCCAGAGCAACAGCCGCGTACGGAGCACGACCGGTCAGAGTAACAGCGGCGTGCGAAGCACGACCGGCCGCGGCGGAGCCGATGTGCAGTCCGGCGGCGGCGCGAAAATACAGGGCGGCGGAAACGCGACCCCGTCAGGCGGCAGCGGCGGCGCCAGTGTTGGCGGCAGCGCCGGCGGCGAAAAGAAATAGCAGCGCTTGATAACAGGATGAACCGCCGCGCTTCCGCGCGGCGGTTTCTTTTTGGCCAATTCGTTGGCCAAAGCTTGCGGCTTTGTGGCGGAGACGTGACGCAACTCTTGTTTGAATCGCCAGCAGGCATTTACGACGCGCGCGCGCATGCCGCATGATACCGGCGCATGGAACGTATGTTGCACTGCGTCTACTGCATGCTGCCGAACAAGCCTATCTACAGCCCAACAACAAGAAGAAACGGGAAACGCCTGTGGAGTCGTCGAACCCAATCAAGGGAGATGATCCATGGCCTACGTCCCATATACAGACGCAACGCGCGACCTCGTCACGGACAAACCTGAGCGTAAGCGCACCGGCTTTTTCCGCCGGCTGGTGAATGCGATGTACGTATCGCGTCAGCGCGCGGTCGAGCGCGAGATTGCCCGCTACCTGAAGAACAGCAAGTTCACCGACGAAGTCGAGCGCGAAATCGAGCGCCGCTTCTTCTCAACGCGATAACGCAACACACCGAAAAGGAGAGCCAGAGAAATGACCACACTGCCAAT
>Ga0207660_10001670_pt1 | contig 14863 bp, 25 predicted proteins | sample KBSC73BmetaG_FD_184335 | JGI IMG/M metagenome (GOLD analysis project Ga0207660, IMG submission 184335) | Corn rhizosphere microbial communities from Kellogg Biological Station, Michigan, USA - KBS C7-3B metaG (SPAdes) (version 2) | ecosystem: Host-associated > Plants > Roots > Rhizosphere ... | reverse complement strand
AAGAATATGCTCGCCGCGAACGTAGACCACGAGGGTTTTGCCATCGGTCACAACATGGCATCCTTGGGCCGCTCCGTCGATCGGTCTATCCGGCCGCCCGCGGTTGATAATGCCTATGTTTTCCGAGTTAAGTATGATTTTCGGCATGGCTTCGGTCCTTTTTTTCTGAAGAAAACTAGCTCCGTCTATCTTACCATAAACAACAACCAAGCACAAGACAGAGAATGGGGGGAAGGGGATTTTGTTTTTTGGGGAAAGTTTTGGGGTTTTTGGGGCGATTTTTAGGGGTTTTTTAGGCGTTCCGCCGCTCGCGAAAACTGCCCGACTATGCGATTTGACCCTAGAAAACAAGGGGTTTCTTGCATTCAGTACCGCGAGAATCGACGAAAAACCGCGAACCAAAATTTCTCTTGCAAAATTTTCCACAAGCTCCGCCGATCGGTCGCCAGTTTTGGGTTTTGGAGAAAGAAAGGTTAGCGGGCCGACCCCATTATTTCCCGAGGTTTATATGGTTTTGACCCCTAGGGGGAACCGATTTGGACTACTTGGCCGCTCCTAGGTGAATTGAGGGCAGCCGCGAAGTGACAATCAAGAAACCGTTGCCATCGGCATCCAGCTTGCACGGAAACCCCTCATGGATTGCTTGGCCGATCAACGCCCGTGCAATTCGATCCGCCTCCGCCTCAAGCATGAACGGGCCGCATTCAACGGTTAGGCGATGCTCCCCCTCGGTGTCAAGGTTGACTAGCAACCCGTCGAAAGCAAACGGCCGTTCCGAGTGGCTAACGCGGGCCATGACGTTTCCGCAAAATCTTACGATAGTTCCGTTCATTGGAATTTTCCTTTCTCAAAAAACAAGCATAGCTTATCGATCGACATTGAACCGGATCGACACATGGTAGAACGCACCCTCATCGTCTCGACCAACGGCGGGACGGCGTGGCCACGCCCGCAGCTTTTCGTCGTGGAGCATTCTTTTCTCGAATTCTGTCCACTCGATATTCGAGCACTCCGCCATCGTTGCCATTTGCTCGATACAATCGTCGATAGCTTCGGCCGCATTGTCGCCGATGCCAGTAGCCACGCAATCGAATTGAGTGCCGAAGACGCCGCAACCCGGAAAGTAATCGGGGTAAATGATTCCGTGGTTTACAATTTGATAGTCGGCGATTCGCGGGCCGTCAATTGCCAGCAAATGATATCGGCCACCTCGGTCGTAATTGCGTACTAGCTTCGCGTCAAGCAATCGGTTGATAGCTCGATAGCGATAGGACACCGTTCGGCTATGCAACGAGGGACTATCGCAATAGGCTACGTCTCGTTTCGAGCAACCCGGATTACGGCGAATGAATTCCAAAGCTTGGGCAAGGAACGGCGAGCGGTTGAAATTGATAGCGGACATGGGGCTTTTCCTTTCTCAAAACAAAAAAATGTTTCCATAAACGACAAAAGCCCCCTCCGACAATCAAGCCGGAGGGGGCTATACTGCGGCCGATCGTTAGACCGCTAAGGCAATCGCCGCGTCGAGTGCGGCCGTATTCAGTCGAGAATTCGCCCCGAACCACAACGAATCCAGCCGCGAATCGTCGGCCGTCCGTCGCCGCTTTCCGCTATCGATTTCGGGCCGAGCGTAGGTCAGATATTCCGTGACGGCGTTATAAGCCCGCCAGTAGGTTTTCCCGTTGGCCTTGATGTCGTGGCCGAAACCTTGCTCGAAATTTTCCGTAATCTTGTCGAAAACGTTTTTCTGTCGTGTCGAAATCTCGTCTTCCGGAGTGTCGCCATTGAACCCGTAGACAATCTTGAGGTATTTCCGTAGGTCCGCCTTGTTGATGGATTTGCGGGCCAAGATGCGGAATTGCTCGGCCGTCGCTTCAAATGTGCGATTGGCGAGGGAAATCGTATCGCGGATGGATTCCAGATTCGCCACAAGCGATTGGCCATGCTTGAACCGAATGAGCTGAGAATCGGTCGCATTGTGGGCGACGGCCAACGTGTTCGCACATACTACGCGAATCGGCGTGAAGCCTACGCGAACGGCCAACGTACCATCGTGCGAATTCGACAACAGGAGGAACCGCTCGACTGTATCATCCTTGACAATTTCGAGGGGCTTGCCGCAGATGCGGGCCAGAATCCATACCCTCCGGCCGCCGTTGAGTGCCCCCGCCGTATGCAATTCAGCTTCCTTGGAATCGAGAAACGGCTGAAACCATTCAAAAGCCGTCCGGTTTTGGAGGGGTTGCCACCTCGGGCCGACGACGCCGAATTGTTGGCCGTCCAAATTGCGAACAACAAGCTTGGCCATTTTGTCCAGTGCATTCCCTTCCTTGTCGAAAACGGAATGTAGCGATACTTTCCAGTCAAGCCCTGCCAGTTCCAAAGCTTGGGGGATTGTGGGGGCATCCTGAACGATTGTCCCGAGGCCATGCCATGCGGGCTTGCCAACCGCGAAGAAAGATGCCTTGCCACCGCGAATTTCCAGATTGTGGGCCACGATAAACCTCCGAAAGTTAGGGGAAAAAGAATCGGCGAACATACGTTCTACGGAAAGTATAGTCGATCGGTTCAGGGAAAGCAAGAGTTTTTTAGAGAAAGAGAAAATCAGCCGGCCGTTTCGGAAACGAGATTCGCGAGTTCGTCTCGACGGTACGATTCGCGGAACTCGTTTTGGCGGGCCGAATATTTCTCAAAATAATCCCTATCGGTATCGCCATAGGTGAGCGAAAACCAAGATAGTAAATCGCCAATGTGCTCGCGAACATAGTTTGCCGATATATCCGTCCGGCAGGGCAACCCCAAATCGCGACCATAGAAGAGGGGGGACGATTGATGCGGTTCGCCCCAAGCATGTCCCTCCATGTCGTCAAAGATGCGATAGGCGAGCAACCAACGTTCTCCCTCGTGGTCATAAGCCCCTCGGTAGAATTCGGCCCGAAAACCGTTTTCGTGGAAAGTGTAAATGTGAGGTAGATCGGCGATGCGATTGAATTCGTGGAATGGGAGCAATCCATCGGCCGTTTCATACGCAACCCCCGAGGTAGCATACTTTCCGGAGTTTTGTTCGGACACTCGCGAATGATCGGTAATATCCGAAACCTTTATTCGTTTTCCATCAACCCGATAAGTGAACCGGAGACGATGGTAAAGTGACCAGAATGCTCCATCGCGATATCCGCGAATGTACTCTTGATCGGCGACGGTTAGGCGTTTTCGCCGATCGGCCGGATAGACCTTATCAATTTCATGGTCGATGCGTTCACTGGTCAATTGCTCCCACTCCGCACGTTGGAAAATCGCCCCGATTGCGGAGACGATTGAATGAACGATTTTTACACGGGTTGCAAGCTTGGCCGTTCTCATGATATTTTTCCTTTCTCAAAATCAACCATTGAAGAGCACGTAACATCGTTGGCCGTTGGCGATAATGTACGCTCGCCTATAGCCGTTGTGAACTGCGGAAACTCGATATGCAAGCCACTCCTCCTCGGTCGCAAGGCGGATACGCTCGCCGTTGTTGCACGCGTGAAGGATTGCGGGCTTTGCCTCGTACAATTCTCGGCAAGCTTGTTCCAAGCAATCCTCATAGGTTGCTTGCGTCATTTTGCCCCCCGATCCATCGCGACCAGCAACACGGCCGGAGCGAGGGATAAGAGTAGGGCAATCGCATTGACCAGATAATCAGCCATTGAACTAACCTCCGCTAAAGGTTCGCCCCGATTTCTCACATCATAACATCGGCACAATCGGCCGTCAAGTTTAATTTCTCAAAAGTAATGTTCGGCCGAAAATCGCCTAAATAAGCTTGCGAAAGCGTAAGAATTCCGGAGTTCCATTAGATAACTTATCGATTCTAAAGCCCCTAGCAAGCCCCCAGAATCGCGAGCGGATGCCTCGTGCTCTAGGTCGAATTCCGGAAAAACCCCCGTTAGCGTGCAAATCTCGCATTTTTCGCCTCCTCGATTTTCGCACGAAAAATAAGGAGTTACGACGATTTTCGAGTGCTCAAAATTGGCAATCAAAATCAACCATTAAACCATATCGAACTCGCACGAGTTCCAATGGTCGCGAGAAGCCTAGATAGTGCGGGCCGATCGGCCGAGGGGGTGGGGGAGTGGGGGTTTTTTCAACCAGTAAGAATGGGGGGGTAGATGACCCCCCGGCGGCGGGGGCACTAAAATTAAACTCGATTCCCCGATCATCCACCCTAAACGAGCCTCCAGGATCGCCGGCCCGTCTCGCTCCGGATAAGGTTTTTCTGAGGCCGGCAGGGCGGTTTATTTGTTCTTAGGTTTTTTGGGAAAGGAAGAAAGGCCAAGCCCTCAAAAAAATCGGGGCGGCTTTTTATTCAAATCCTCGATGAGAATGCCGACGTAAAGCGGGATCGCTAAGACGAGAGCAAGCAACGATGCCGCGACGACAAGCCTCCAAAAGTCGGGCCAGTTGCGATCACAGGCCGCCTTCGATCTCTCTGCCCTATAGCTGTCCACTAGTATCATCAGAACCAATCCGACGCTCAGAGCCGCCCACAGCACGCCGATACATTGCATCGTGATTTGCATTTCATTATTCCTTATGATGATTTTCTTTCGATCGCCGCCGAAACCTAACGAGTTACGGACTTTGCTTTTCGCAAAGGAAATCCAAGTTCTTTTTGTAGTTTCTTAAACTCCCCGTCAGCATATGGAGAACAAGCGATGTTTCTGGCTGATTTTTGATCAGTTGACCCAAAACCGAAAACCCAAACCGTGTCGCGGTCACAAGAATTTCCAACATAATAAGTGCAATATCGTGGCATCCCTTGCTTCAGAAATCGATAGATTCGCCAAGCTACATCAGTCGGGCCGCGTTTTTTAGGATGGTATAAATCGGGCATGAACAAGAAATAGAATGCTTCCTGATTGATGCCGAATAATTCTTTAGTGGCCTCCTGAAAACTTTTCCGAGACGAAAATTGTCCCGCCTTTTTGATGCTGAAGGCACCGGTTGCCTGATGGAACCTAACATATTTTGGCAATGCGATCGGCAGCCAACCTATTGCACAGGCGGTCGAGCCGCAGTTTTCTTCGCCGGCCACCACATGTCGCAAGTCATCGATCACCGATCTTGAACACTCCACGAAATAATGCTCAAGGTTGAAGCCCGATTCAGGAACTTTCTTTCCCAAAAAATTGGCCAGCCGGAGCAGCAGTCTACGTTGTTTTTGGTTCATGGCTTAAATTCCCCGTCATTGTCAATGATGTTTTGCATGATTGCTTTGAGTCTGGTTCGACCATCTGGATATCGCCTTCCAAATTCATGAGCCGGCTTCATTGCAGAGACTTCGAACCATTCAAAAGCGGCTTCGATTAGGCAAATCTGGTCCGGCGTGAAGAATTGGGCTAAGTGCAACTTCAGGTCGCACCCGAACATATAGATTTTTCTTTTTCTGTATTCTGAATATTTTGTCAGTTCCGGCATCGTGATTTTGTCGTAGAGCCGAATACTGCTGAGAAAACATGCTCCAAGAGCACAAACAGCACACCTCTTCGCAATATCATCAATGACTTCTTGCGGATTTTTATTGAGATGCACCGAATCTATGTCGCCATGACAATACCTACCTTGCACAATAGCACCCAAATGATCGATTTGTGCAATCACATCCGTTGCAATTGCAATCACTTGTTCTTTCTTTGTCACCATCGGTTATCTCCTCAACCTTCCAAAAAACTTGAGAGTAAACACCATTATAGCGATCGGCGGCCCGGCAATCAAGATGAACAACGGATACCCGATGGGATTCAGGGCAAGATACGACCGGCCGCGTCTCGATGTGCTATCATGGATTAGTGAGAACACCATAATGATCAGGCCGCCGATCAACCAAGTCGCCGCCGCGATTTTGAAGGTCAGCCACATCGCCTACTTTTCCTTTCACAAATTTACGAATTTTTGTCGCCACATCCGATGGAAAGCATGGAGATAAATAACGGCTCGGTTCAAATAAATTATATGCCTCCCGTACTGTGATTCCGAAAGCTTCACATATCGCCTCATAGGTCTGGTATTCATCTATTGGTTCTTTGCCTATCAGATGAATTCCTCTATCTCCATACCGAAATAATTTCGGAAATGCGACCGGACACCACCCCATCGCACAGCCGGCCGATTTGCAGTCTTGGTCCGGATGTTCCAATAGTTTTGAGAATTCTTCCACGGTCGCATCGCGAGTTACGACGATATTTATACTAAAATGTTGCGGAGGAACTCGATCCAAAAAATCGGCCAAAAACAACAGGCGTTCGGCGTTAATCGTCATGGCTTGAAATCTCCGTCGTTAGTGATGATGTTTTGCATGATGGCAATGAGACGTTGTTTCGGGTCGAGATATTTTTTGCCGAGGTCGCGGGCCGCTGTGCCGCCATCAGATGTTGACCAACATTCAAAAGCTGCTTCAATTAGAGCAAGCTGACCGCGATCGAAAAATGTAGCCAGACGGAATCGAAGTGATGGATTGTTCGTAAAAAACAGAGATCGATTTTGGGAAACATAAGTAATATCACACATTTTAACTTCATTGAACTGCCGGATTGCACTAATGAACAGTGCTCCTAATGCACAAACTGTACAGCGGCCGGCAATCTTATCGATCTCTGCTTGCGGATCGGCGGTCAGATCAATGTCTCCGACTTCTCCTACAAAATAATGTCCCTTTGCTACATGGTGGATCATTTCAATGTTGGCAATCACATCTTTCGCAATAGCAAGCCTTTGTTCTTTACTCATTGAAGATTCCTTTCGTTAGCCGTCGCCAGATGACCGCGAGAATGGCCGCCAATACAACCGCCGGACCAATCGACAAAACCATAAATCGGTAGCCGACCGGCCAATGCGTCTTGAGAATGCCGGCTGCTTTCAGTCGCAACATTACACAAAGCAGAATAATGCCGCAAATTTGGAGTGCCACCGCCATTTCTTCCTTTCTCAAAAACCCTTCGATGTGACCAATTCTCGAATACGAGCCGCTACACGCTCTTTCGTTACCAAACGAGCTGGCCCTGAATATGAATAGATTTCGAATAACTTGTGAGCTTCAGTCCGGGTTAATCCGAATGCTTCCCGAACGGCTGGAAAGCTTTGAGTCGGCTCATTAAAAGTACGGCCTATCAATCCGATTTCTCCATTTCGGCTATCACGATATTCAAACAGTTTCGGAAAAATAACTGGACACCAACCAATCGCACACCCAGCCGATTGGCATGTTGCATCTCCCTTTTGCCGAAACTGTTTGAATAGCGTAGCAGTCTTCCCTCGGAATATGAATTGGAAATTAAAGTGCTCCGCTGGCACGAGGTTTTCTAAGGCGTCGGCCAACACCAACAAACGCTCAGCATGAAACTTTTCCATCATTTGATTCCTGTTTTGAGGCGACGAAGCTTCGAATACGAGCGGCGACCTGGAGGCGGTTGGTGCGGTCGCCGTCTGGATATCGAGTAGGACAAAAAAGGTGTTCCACTTCGCCGAAAGAAATACCGAAAGGTGCCATGACTGCATGAAACGATGAAGCAATCGAATCGGGCTTGCCAATTTCAACAATGCCGCCGAAAACATATTCAAAAAGTTTTGGAAAGACAATCGGGCACCAGCCGATAGCACAGGCTACCGATTTACATTCATACGATCCGAATGTCCCGAAAAAATTTATCAGATGTTTTGGGTTGCCGCGAGTAATACTGCCAAAATAAAACTGTGCATCGGGAATTTTGGTTTGAAGGGCATCCGCGAGCAACAGCAGCCGGCCGGCGTGCAGATCATTCATACCTTGAATCTCCCCTTATGTTTGACGACATTTTCCATGATGGCGGCTAGTCGTCGCCGACGATTCTTGAAACGCTCGCCAAATTCCTGTGCTCGCTCGGCCTCCTTCAGTCCTATCCGGGGATACCCCAGTCTAAAGGCAAGACCAGTGGAGCATTCAAATGCTGCCTCAATTAGCCTGAGATCGCGTCCATCGAAAAAACGATCCAAATGAGAGCGTATCGCGTCTCCACTCATTGACAAAAATGGGGAATCACGATCGCTGAAGCTGGGTTGCAATCTATGGATAGGCATTTCATCGAAAAGCCTGATACTGCTTATGAAACATGCACCTATTCCGCAAACTGTACATTTCTTGGTGATTGGACCGATCAAATCTTGAGCATCGGAAACACGAGGAGGAACTGTCACCAGCCCTTGAAAATAGGTACCTTCCTTCAGTTGCAGGTTTTTAATTTGAGCGATGACATCCTTCGCAATGGCCACAGCCTTTTTCCGACTCTTACGCATGGTTATTTTCCTTTCAGGCGGCTCATCAGGCCATTGAGGGTGAGAATACCTCGGGATTGATCGTTGGTAGGGGCCGGGATAGGCGATTCAGAAACCGGATACCATTCCCTCGAATACAAGTTATATTTTGTCCGAAGTCGTTCATTGACATACATTCGTAGTCGCATGGCGACTTCGCGAGGACCGGTACGAATGCTGGGATACGAGCCAGGGAAAAAGAAGTCTTGATATCTTTGTTCATCAAGACCCAATCTTTTTTTGATTGAGTCCAACCTGACAAACATCTTGCCAGTCCCGCTGGTCCCTCCTTTTATGTAAATTTGTCCATTGTCGATTTGAGCTTTTTCGTAACAAAAATGTTCCGGTACAGCGATAGGCAGCCAACCGACCGCACATGCTGAAGTACCACATGAGGAATTAGGGAAATCCAACAAGCGAGATAATTCTGTCGGCTCGCCGGTGCAGTAATGGTTTAGTCCGAAGTGTTCCGCCGGCACTTTGCGATCCAGAAATTGACTTAACTTTTCCAGTATGCGGAGTTGCTGAAGGGTCTGACGATCCGAGTCGATCACAGGCGAAACGATTTTCTCAATTTCGTCGGCGATTTGAGACAGGGAGACTGTAGAAATCAAGCCCGATCCCATAAAGATGCGGACGAACTGATCAAAATCTGTCCCAAGGATTTTTCCTATAGTATTCCATGAACCGTATTTGTCCGGGCCTTGATGAATCTTTAACCCCAACAAAGGCGAAGCAAAAGTACAAGACTCATCAGCGGCTCTAGGATTGTCCAAATATATGAACTGGTCCGGCAATGATGTGGCCAGCCATTGATAGTGATTCAACCTCCAGCCGGCCCCTAGTTGCGGCAACGGCGTCGATCCCCGTTTGAGGCGAATTGGTTCAAAGGTCAGTTCGTCCGGCGTGATATCGTACCGCAAAAACTCCATGTGCCGGGCGAGAAGACGGGCCTGTTCTATTGTCGGCGGCATTTGACTGTTTTCCTTTCTCTAAACTTTTCGGCCTTTGATGCGGCTGACCAGACCATAGAATATTCCGTGCGGCTCCAGTTGCGGAGTTTCTGGATTCGGAATAACGATTGGTGATTTTTCCAGCACCTTAGATGCTTTAACATTGAAATCGAGGAGTTCTGTTAAAGTGGGAGCGGGATACCAGTCGATCTTTGGCAGCCCATAATCACCCTCAAGCTTATCATATACGAATTGAGCGATGCGTGCAGCGACAACTTGGGCAGTTTTTTGGTTGAAATTGTAACTATGAGGCATGAAGAAATGATCGAATGCATATTCGCTAATACCGAGGACTGATCGAATATTATATCGATGTACTTCATAATGGTTTTGGCTCATGAAGATCGGAATTTCTCCATCAATAACTTCCTCTTTGTAATTGACGAAGATTTCCGGAAAGGCTACCGGCATCCAACCAACGGCACAGCCGGTCGTCGGACATTTGGAATTTTTTGTCAAGACCAATTTCAATTCACTTGGACGCCCATTAGCCCAATTATCCAGGTTGAAATTTTCGGCCGGAACCTTCGAAGCAAGAAATTGACTCAACTTTTCCAGCAACCGTAACTGGTAAAGTAGTGGTGAATCGGGACAGATTAGCGGCCCTATCAATCTGTCGATATTATCAGCGACCTGTTTGGCGGTCTTCGTTTTCCATTCACTACTCACATATGCACCCCGACTAAAAAGTTTGCATATGACATCCGATGGTAAAGAGAAAGCGAGCTTAAGTTGATCCAGAATGAATAAATCTGGTTTTTCAGTTCCTTTAATAAAAGAAAACAATTCGCCGGATGATGAAAAACGATAACCAAAAAAATCGGGAAGCGAGCATCCAAGCCAGTCATAAATGTTAAGCTTGAAACCAGCTCCAGGCCGAGGGTTTTTATCAGGAACTTTTCGCTCAACCAAGCTAAATTCTTCCGGGCTGAGTTTGTAACGCAAGAATTCCGAGTGCCGAGCAAGCAATCGAGGCGAGAGGGGAAATGAAGTCATTGCTTTTTCTTCCTTAATCCTTCAGGAATGGTTTGTTGAAAACAGAGCGTTCCTAGCTTTGGATGCACGAAAAAACAGTTGTAATAATGCTGTTTGATCGAATAACCTCGCGAATCGAACAATTCGCCTTCGACTTCTACAACATTCAACTCAACCCAGAGCGAAAGATTGTCGCGAAACTCAGAACCGAGTTTCGTAGCCGAAGGGAATCGGCGGCAAATGTCCGACCAGACAGAATTCCACGGGCGGCCGACATTAGAACGCAGATAGCGTTTGATCGGGCCGAGCATTTCTTGCGATTGTCGTCGTTCTCGCCAGTCCGCCGGTTTCATGGACTCTCGGTCGGAAGCGGTCTCGGCGTCTATTCGTTTGCCGCGACTTCGACGAACTTGATTGGAGAGCGGAGAGCCGCCCGATGTTTTGCCCCGTTCATGAATCACCTTTTGCATATCCTTACGCATTCACAAATTCCTTTTTTAGATGAGGTAGCTCATTTCAATAACCTGTTCTTTCCATTCGGCGTCGGTTTCTCGAACAAGCCGGGGACAATGTTTTTTGAGAAAGGAACGGCCACCGTCCATCATTTCCAGGTGTTCTTTGGCGTCGGTGCGAATCTCGCGGGCAATGATAGCTAATCGCCGCTCATTGCCCGAATCGTAAATTCGCATTCGCGGATGACCCCGCAAATCCAACCCGTGGAAAAAGTAGCCTTGAGCGAGTAAGTCTGCAACGCAGCCTTGGATGGCGGCTCCGAACGACACATATTTCCCGCTGAGGAAGGCATAATAACATGCATTCCATTCACTTGCCGAAAGATACTCGCCTAACGCCACGTCTAACTTTCCGTAGTTGCAAAATAGTTGGTTCGATCCAAACGAAGTGGCATGATTCACAACGACTACCTCCGCCCTGGAGCCGAATTATCCATGGTTGTTTGCAACGTTTGCAATACTTGGACGATCTCGGCCGCCGTGTGCGTTGAGTGGACATCTGCCCAATTCTAAGGTCTGCGATCCTAGAAGTCAATGGGAACTTAGAATCTTTTTTGCATCTGCGATCGCTTCGGCCGACAACTTCACGTCCGGTAGCCGGAGCTTATGCGAGCCGAGACGCATTCCGGCTACGATCCTTTCATAAACCCAGGCTATGACTTGGGTTCCGGCTCGGTGCTTGCGAAAGGCAATTACATCCGGCGATTCGGTCAGCCAGAAATCGTTTTGTTCCCATTTCTCCCTAGCTCGCATCAGCAATTGAAATGTCGCAATATCGTTGCAAGTTTCACAGATTTGAATTCCTTCGATCGACCCTGTTTTTTGAGCATCATTATCCGGAACATCGAGATTTTCTATTTTTTCTTTTGCGAGAAGTATCAATTGTCGCTTTAGTTCTGCGGCGGTTTTGCACATTTCGATTCTCCCTAACCATAAAACATCCCGTACCCGCCCCTGTTTTTGCAATTCCGAGTCGTTGTCGATGTTTTCTTACAGCCTCCAGAGTCAGAGTTGTTGCAAATCGGTCGTTAAGGCTAGCAGTTAGCTCCAAGTCGGTCAAGACGCCGGCTTTTTCCAAAATAAAGCGATTTTTTTCCGATGTCCATAACATTTTGTTGTCGATTGAAAATGAATTGGTGTACATTCTTTTAGGGGGAATTATTATTATCTTAACCTAAAGGGTGTGTCATGTCAAACTTAATTCCAGGTCAAACAGAAGTCAAAGAAACCGCCGACAGTGCAGAAATTACCAAGGCTGAATTGACGGTTTCTGATACCGAAAAGAATACAAAAGCATTGTTCGAGAACAGTGATAATGTATTCGATCGCGGAGAAACGGTGCTTGATGACGAAGACGAGACAGAGGATACCGATGAGGATCGAGTCTAAATTCAGTAGGGGCCAATACGAGGACCATTAATAATTTACGTTCCTACAGGATATTCTGAGGCTGAGGTAATTGACATAATCGAAAGAGTTTTGCAACGCTTAGCTCGACCTTTCGTGTTCGGTTATCATACTCTTCAAGATATTAAAAATGAAGGCTGGGTAATGGCTCTGGAAGCATTACCCCGCTACGACGGCAAACATTCCTTGCACAATTTTCTTTATGTGCATGTTCGGAATCGTTTGACCAACTTTCAAAGGAAGAATCTCTTCCGCCCAGAGCCGCCATGCTCTACATGTCCGCTCTACGATAAAGTTAAAGACTTATGTCTAGCTTTTTCGGAAAGGGATGAATGTCCTAAGTGGACAAATTGGAAAGAGTATAACGAAAATAAAAAGAGCTTAATGTGTATTGAGTCGTTAGATAACCCGCAAAGTATTCTTGACCCTAATACCACTGAAGTTCTTGACGATGTAACAAGGCGAGAAATGTTGGAGCATATTGACAGAAGCATTCCAATGGCTATCCGTTCGGATTTCAAACGAATGCTAGATGGCGTCGTGCTCAGTAAAGCTCGCCGAGATAATGTGAGACAGGCAATCATTAAGTGCCTGCAAGAAGAGGTGAATGATGTCTGAATATAAACGCGGCCGACTTTCCAATCAAGAGAAGCAATTCATCAAAGAAAATTCAGCTAATCATCCTGATACTTGGATCGCGGAGCAATTGAATCGTGACCCTCTTACTGTCGGCGAGTTTCGCAAAGTAGCTTGTGCGATCGATCAGGTTCCTGAGCCAGAAGACGGCGACATGGTGATTCGTATGACGCTCCGAGGTCGCGACGATTGGCCGATGATCCTCAAGCAATACAATCAGAGCGAATTGGAACAGTTTGAATTTTATTGGATTAAATTGAATAAGCAGTTTGGCGAACTCACGACGACCGAAGAAATGCAAGTCCTAAAACTGATCCATTTGGAACTTATGATGGGACGCATGTTGGTTGATAAAAAGCGAGTTGTCAACAAAATCGAAGAGTACGAAGAAAAAATTCGTTTGGAGAAAGGAAAAACCAAGCCCGACGAGAATAAAGTCATGGTTCTGGAGGGGGCGAACCTTTCTTTCCAGGTCGCGGAAAAAGAAAAAATCAAAGAATATCGCGAGACCTTGGATAAATACAATAGGTTATTGGAGAATCTGAAAGCCACTCGCGATCAAAGACTTGATCGTATTGAAAGCGGTAAGATGACAATTTTTGACTGGATTCGGCTTCACAACGAGCAGAAGATTCGCGAACAAGATGCTCACGAAATGGAATTGATGAAAATAGCCGTCGCCGAGGAAGTCAAACGAGTTTCAGCCGAACATAGATATGATGACGGTATTTTCGATCAACCATTCTTGACGCCGGATACCGTCAAAGTGCCAGAGATTCCTGATCGGGAAATGGATAATCCTGCACATCAGGAATACTAATGGAAGACGAAATTTATTGTGCCTCTTGCAATGATTTAATAGAGGAAGACGACGAGAAGTTTGTTTGTTTTTTGGACGCCGGCAAAGTTGTTTGCGGGGCGTGTCATAACGAGCAAACTTTCCAATATGGATGGAAAAATCAAAGGAATAAAAAACCAAAAAATGACACCTAAACAAGCGATTATCTTCGGCGGCAACGGTCAAGACGGATCATATCTATCGGAATATTTGTTGGAGTTGGGCTACCGGGTTACTGCGGTCGGCCGGCGATCCAGCATAGATAATACTGAGCGGTTGCATCAGGCTTTTTCCTTTCCCCAATTTTATTATGTCGAAGGCGACATCACTGATCCATGGTCGGTAGCGAGTATCATATCTGAGCATGGTACTGAGGCTGAAATCTATAACTTGGCCGCTCAATCTCATGTTGGTACAAGTTTCAACCAACCTCAATTAACCTGGGATGTGACGGCCGGAGGCTGTCTTAATTGTCTTGAAGCAATCCGAATGTTTGCTCCCAAAGCAAAATTCTATCAAGCCTCTTCGAGTGAAATGTTTGGTTCGTCGGTTACGAAGTCATTCGATCATTTTCAAGATGAAAATACGCCTTTCGCCCCTCAGTCGCCTTATGCAATTGCCAAGCTTGCTGCACATCAAATGGTAGCCTGCTATCGCAAGGCATATGAAATCCACGCCAGTTGCGGAATCCTGTTCAATCATGAATCTCCTCGTCGCGGCGATAATTTCGTGACCAAAAAGATTACTAACTACCTACGATTGCTGAAGGAAAACGCTAATTACGAACTAGGGAGCAGTCTCCCGATGCTTCCTAAAGATTTTCCCAAATTGAAGCTTGGAAACTTGGAAGCGTCGAGGGATTGGGGTCACGCCCAAGACTACATCGTCGCAATGCACGCTATGTTGCAAATGCCAGAGCCAGACGATTATGTCATTGCAACTGGCGAGACACATACCGTCAGAGAGTTTTTGTATCGGGCATTTCTTGAATTAGGAATCGACGACTGGCATCAGTTTGTCGAGATTGATCCGACGCTTTTCCGTCCGGCCGAAGTGCCATACTTACGGGGACGATATGAAAAAGCTCATCAAGCGTTTGGTTGGGAGCCTACCATTTCCTTTACCCAATTGGTTAAGGATATGGTCAATGACGA
>Ga0207660_10001668_pt1 | contig 14874 bp, 13 predicted proteins | sample KBSC73BmetaG_FD_184335 | JGI IMG/M metagenome (GOLD analysis project Ga0207660, IMG submission 184335) | Corn rhizosphere microbial communities from Kellogg Biological Station, Michigan, USA - KBS C7-3B metaG (SPAdes) (version 2) | ecosystem: Host-associated > Plants > Roots > Rhizosphere ... | reverse complement strand
CGACAACGACAAGGACGGAATCCTGGACGTCAACGACCTGTGCCCGAACGATCCCGAGGACAAGGACGGGTTCGAGGATCAGGACGGCTGCCCGGATCCCGACAACGACCACGACCGCATCCTGGACCAGAACGACAAGTGCCCGAACGAGCCCGAGACCTACAACGGGTACCAGGACGAGGACGGCTGCCCCGACAAGGGCATGGTCAAGGTCACGAAGAGCAAGCTCGAGATCATGGACAAGATCTACTTCGAGACGGACAAGGACGAGATCAAGCCGGTGTCCTTCCCGCTGCTCGACGCGATCGCGGCCACCATCAAGGGCAACCCGGAGATTCAGCTGATCGAGATCCAGGGTCACGCCGACGAGCGCGGCGACGACGCCCACAACCTGGATCTGACCGAGCGCCGCGCGGCGGCCGTGAAGCGCGCCCTGTACGAGCGCAACGTCGAGCCGGGCCGCCTGAAGAGCCACGGCTACGGCGAGACGAAGCCCGTCTGCACGCAGCACAACGAGGACTGCTGGAGCAAGAACCGCCGGGTCGAGTTCATCATCCTGAAGCGCGCCGACGAGGCGCAGCTGCAGGGCGGCGAGGGACAGTAGAGACAGGGGGGGCCATCGCCCCCCTGACCATCGTCGGGCGTGGGGGTGCAAATCCCCCACGCCGCCCTACCTATGTGACGCGCCGGCGCGGGAACGGCGACGACGGGTCACGCTCGTTCGCCGGAGGCGTGGCCGGCGCCCAACGGGGCGGACGACCGCGCAGAATTCACGCCTCTGCAGGGGGGCGGCGCAACGATTGCGCTGACTTGGCCGGCCGGCCGGCGGGGACGCGGCGATCAGGCGGCGCGCGGCTTGCTGAACCAGGATCGATGACGTCGCATGAAGCAGAAGGTCCTGTTGTCGGCCCCGAAACCACCCTCGCCGCCGTCGCCCTGCGCGGTGATCCCTACATGGCGCTGCTGGATCGGTATGGCTTCGACTTCTGTCGCGGAGCGGCCCGCACCCTCGGGGACGCCTGCGCGGCGCAAGGGGTCGCACTGCAAAGCCTGCTGACCGAGATCGAGGAGGTGGGCACCCGGGCATCGAACGACGGATCGTCCCCCACGCCCGCGGACTGGAATCAGCGCCCGCTCGCTGAGTTGATCGCCTTCATCGTCGATACCCACCACGCGTTCACCCGATCCACCATCGCGCGCATCTCTCGCATGCTGCCCAAGGTGGTCGCGAAGCACGGCGCGCAACACCCCCACCTCCAGTCTGTGGCCGCGACGTTCGGCGAGCTGGCGATGGAGATGGAGCCGCACATGCGGCGCGAGGAGATGGTCCTGTTCCCGTTCATCCGCGAGCTGGGCTCGTCCCCGGAAGGCCCGGTGACACCACCGTTCGGCACCGTTCGCAACCCGGTGCGCATGATGATGCGGGAGCACGATCGGGCAGAGGAGCTGCTGGCCTCCCTGTACGCCACCACGAACGGCTTTCAGCCGCCCGCCGATGCGTGCATCGCTCAGAAGACGGTGTACGCGGCCCTCGCGGCGCTGCGGATCGATCTGCTTCGACACATGTCCCTGGAGAACGACCTGCTCTTTCCCCGCGCCATGGAAGCGGAGCTCCAGAAACTCAGCAGGGCGCGCGCGGTGACATCACCCGGAACCCCGACCGCCCCTTGAAGGCGCCGCCCGACGCCCTAGAATAGCCGCGCTCATGAAGCGACCTCCCCAGGGAAGAGCGATCATGACCGCGCTCGTGTTCTCGATGGCGCTCGTGGGACTGATCGTCCTCGGTTCGCGCAGGCTGGCGCACTTCGATGCGGCGCTGGTCTCGTATACGTTCGCCACGCTGTTCGCCACCTTCGCCGTCACCTATCGATATTCGATGTGGTTGCAGCGGCCCCCGACGCGCATGTACTGGCGGCTCGGCTGGAAGACGCTGCTGCGGCCGCGCTCGCTACCGTCGAGTTTGGCGGAGCTGGCGCGCCGCCTGACGGGCGAAGTGGCCGCCAACCGTTTCATCTTCCGGCGCGGCCGCCTCCGGGGGCTGGCGCATCTGGCGATCATGTGGGGGTGTATCCTGGCGGCGGCCATCACCTTCCCCCTGGTGTGGGGATGGATTCATTTCCAGACCGTACCCGGCACGTTCGATCGCTATCGCACTTTCCTGTTCGGCATCCCCGCGGGCGAGTTCCCTCTGGGCTCGGTGGTGGCCTTCGTCCTGTTCCACGGGCTGGTGTGGAGCGCGTTGATGGTGCTGTCCGGGGTGGTGCTGGCCTTCAGGCGCCGCATGCTGGATCACGGCGCCGCGGCGATGCAGCAGTTCGGTGAGGACATCTTGCCGCTGCTGATGCTGGGGGCGATCAGCATCACCGGCCTGCTGCTGACGATCAGCTACACGTGGCTGAAGGGGTATGCCTACGACTTCCTGGCCATCCTGCACGCCATCACGGTGATCGTCACGTTGCTGTGGTTGCCCTTCGGAAAGCTGTTTCACGTCTTCCAGCGGCCGGCGCAGATCGGCGTGGCGCTGTACAAGGAAGCCGAGCAGCACGCGGAGCAGGCGCGGTGTCTTCGCTGCGACAAGCCTTTCGCCCCCGCCACGACCGTGCGCGAGCTGGCGGTCGTGGAGGCGCAGCTCGGCTTCCGCTACGACATCGCTCCCGGCCGAGGGCACTATCAGCAGGTCTGCCCCCGCTGCCGGCGGAGCCTTTACGGCATGGCGCAGGGCGCGCTGTGGAAAGGGACGGTCTGAGCATGGCCCGGATGCCTGCCGACGAGCTCGACGTGGTCAAGGTCTTCGGGCCCCACCTGTCGGAAGGGACACGCGCCGGTTCGACCGACGATCCCGATAAGCTGGTGAAGACCCACTGCTGCTTCTGCGGGCAGCAGTGCGGGATCCAGCTGAAGGTGAAGGGGGACGAGGTCATCGGCTTCGAGCCGTGGGAAGACTTCCCCTTCAACCGCGGGCTGCTTTGCCCCAAGGGGGTGAAGCGCTACCTGCAGGGTGGGCACCCCGATCGTCTGACGGCGGCGCTGCAGCGCGATCCGGACGCGCCCGGCGGCTTCCGTCGCATCGGCTACCAGGACGCCATCGCCCGGGTGGCCGGCGAGCTGAAGCGGATACAAGAGCAGTACGGGCCCGCCGCCGTGGGCGTGCTGAGCGGCGCCAGCCTGACCACCGAGAAGACGTACCTGATGGGCAAGTTCGCGCGCGTCTGCCTGCGGACACCTTTCATCGATTACAACGGCAGGCTGTGCATGGTCAGCGCCGGCGCCGCGAACAAGAAGGCGTTCGGCATCGATCGCACCACCAGCCCCTGGTCCGACATGGTCGGGACCGACGTCATCTGGGTGGCCGGATCCAACGTGGCCGAGTGTTCACCCATCACCACCAACTACATCTGGCAAGCGCGCGAGCACGGCGCGAAGGTGATCGTTCAGGATCCCCGGATCACTCCCATCGCCCGCACCTGCGATCTGTACCTGCCGGTGCGGCCGGGGCGAGACGCGGCGCTGTTCGCGGGCGTCCTGAACCTGATGATCGAGAAGGGCTGGATCGATCAGGATTTCATCGCGAAGCACACGGTCGGCTTCGAGGACGTGGCCGCCTACTGCCGCTCCTGGACGGTCGCGCGCACCGCCGACGTCACCGGTGTCCCGACTCGCTCGCTCCACGCCGCCGCCGAGCTGTGGGGACAGGCCAAGACCAGCTTCTTCTTTCACGCCCGCGGCATCGAGCATCATTCGAACGGCGTGCAGAACGCGCTCGGCTGCATCAACCTGGTGCTGGCCTCGGGGCGTATCGGCCGGCCGAAGAGTGGCTACGGCACGATCGTCGGGCAGGCAAACGGGCAGGGCGGCCGCGAGCACGGACAGAAGTGCGATCAGCTGCCCGGGCTGCGGGACATCTCGAACCCGGAGCACCGCCGCTACATCGCCTCCGTGTGGGGCGTCGAGGAGTCGCACATCCCGGGCCCCGGCGTCGACGCCTACGAGTTGTTCCGGAAGATCGACGCCGGCGAGATCAAGGCGCTCATCTCGCTGTGCATCAACCCGAAGGTGTCTCTGCCGGACAACCAGTTCGTCACGCGCGCGCTCGACAAGCTGGAGTTCTACACGGCCATCGACTTCTTCCTGAGCGACACCGCCCGGCACGCCGACGTCGTCCTGCCCGGCAGCTTGCAGGAGGAGGACGAGGGGACCGTCACCCAGGTCGAGGGGCGCGTCATCAAGATCAACCGCGCGGTGCCCTGCCCCGGCGAGGCGCGCCAGGACTGGATCATCGTCCAGGATCTGGCGCGGGCGCTCGGCCGCCCGCACGGGTTCACCTTCGACAGCCCAGCCGCCATCTTCGAGGAGCTGCGCATCGCCAGCAAGGGGGGCGTGGCCGACTATTCCGGCATCACCTACGAGAAGATCGAGCGGCAGATGGGGGTCTTCTGGCCCTGCTACAGCACGGATCCGCGAACGGGTGAGCCGACGCCCGACGACCCCGGCACGCCCCGCCTGTTCGAACCCGGCAGCTACAATCCGGTCGCGAAGGGGGCGGGACCTTTTTATTTCGCCGACGGAAGGGCGCGCTTCAACGTCGCGGAATATCGCGCCGCCGTCGACGACGTTTCGGCCGACTATCCCCTGTTCTTGACCACCGGCCGCGTGGTCAGCCAGTTCCTGTCGGGGACGCAGACCCGCCGCATCGGCCCGCTGGTGAAGCAATACCCCGAGCCGCGCATCGAGCTTCACCCGCGCCTGGCCGACAAGCTGGGCATCACCGATGGGCAGTGGGCGACCGCCGAAACGCGGCGGGGCGCCATCACGCTGCGGGCCCAGGTGGTGGCCACGATTCGACCCGACACCATCTTCATCCCCTATCACTGGCCGGGAGACAAGAGCGCCAACCGCCTGACCGTGGCGGCCCAGGATCCCATCAGCAAGATTCCGCAGTACAAGGTCTGTGGTTGCCGCCTGCGCCGCGCCGAGGCGGCCCCGGCCTACGCGACACGCCTTCAACCGCAGCAGTGAACAGGAGGACGAGCATGCTGGATCCCGGTCCCCTGGAGTTCTTCGTCGACCCGAGCCGCTGCATCGGTTGCCAGGCCTGCGTGCAGGCGTGCACCGAATGTGACACGCACCGCGGTGATTCGATGATCCATCTCGAGTACATCGATCGCGCGCACTCGGTGCAGACGGTGCCGGTGGTCTGCATGCACTGCGAGCAGCCGACCTGCGCCGAGGTCTGCCCGGCCGATGCCATCAAGCGCACCGCCGATGGCGTGGTGCAGAGCGCGCGAAAGGCCCGGTGCATCGCCTGCGGCAACTGCGTGATGGCCTGCCCTTTCGGCGTGCCCGAGCTGTACAGCGAACGGCAGCTGATGATGAAGTGCGACATGTGTTACGACCGGACGTCGATCGGCAAGAAGCCGATGTGCGCCACGGTCTGCCCCAGTCAGGCGCTGTTCTACGGCACGCGCCAGCAGATCGCGGCGTTACGCCCGCAGTCGCGGCCCAGCAACGAGTTCCGCTTCGGCGAACAGACCATCACCACGCGCGTGAACGTGATGGTGCCACGAAGCGCTCCGCCAGCCGCGGTGGTGGACGTCGTCTCTGCCATGGCGGAGAAGCCGGAGGCTCGTTCACCCCGGCTCAAGGTGCTGAACGACGGCTCGTCCGCGGACCCCTTCCATGACGTGGAGGTGTGAGATGCCCGATGATCCCCAGGGGGCCGAGCGAAGAGGGGCCGCTGGTCTAGATCCGCACCTGGACTCACCGGGACGCGAATATCTCGCCGGCACCGCGCGCACGGGCGTCTACGAACCGGCGTTCGAGCCGGGCGACATCACGGTACCTCCCGACGGCCGGCCCGCCGAGGCGCAGCCGCGGTGGCGGCAGGACTTTCCCATCGACTGGCCGGCCGATCAGTTCGTGGCGCGCCGGGACTTCGGACGGTTCCTGGTGCTGACCAGCGCGGCCTTCGTGGCGGGGCAGGCCTGGATCGCCGCGCGTCACCTGGTTCGCGCGAACAGGCCGCCGCCCCCACGGGCGCGCGTGGCCGGGCTGCACCAGGTGCCCGTCGGAACGGCGATGGTGTTCACGTACCCGGGACCGCAGGACCGCTGCCTGTTGATCAGGCCGGACCAGCAGACCCTGGTGGCCTTCAGCCAGAACTGCACGCACCTTTCCTGCGCGGTGATTCCGCGAATCTCCGAGGGCGTCTTGCACTGTCCCTGTCACGAGGGATTCTTCGACCTGCTCACGGGGCGCAACATCGCCGGCCCACCGCCGCGGCCGCTGCCGAAGATCCTGCTCGAGACAGTGGGGGACGACATCTACGCGGTCGGTGTCGAGGAGAGGACCGCCTGATGAGCCGCCCAGGCCGCGGCGGCGCGATCGGAAGAGCGGGGCGCTAGATGGAGGTCTCCAGCGACGAGTCCGCGGCGGTGAGGATCGCGTCGGGCGATCATCTGCTGACGCCTTACGCCCCGCGCACCCGGCCCCGGCGTTCCCAGGCCCGGGCGCAGCGGCTCACCATCGTGTACGGGATCATCTGCTTCGTGCTGGTCCTGGTGATCGGGCAGCTGTGGCTGCTCACGGCGACGCTGAACGCCTTCCTGGGCGGCGACGGGGGCGCGGCGGTGCCGGCGTTGGCGGCCAGTGCGGGCTGCCTGGCGCTGAACCTGGGCCTGCTGCGCTACCTGCGATGACGGTGGCGCAGCCTCCTCGGGTGGTGCCCGATGCCGCGCCCGCGACGGGCCTGGCCGCCTTGCACCCGGCTTACTTCGCGCTGGTCATGGCCACCGGCATCGTCTCGATAGCGGCGCACCTGCTGCTGTCGGTGTGGATCGCTCGCGCGCTGTTGATCTTCAACTTGCTGGCCTATCCGCTTATCTGGTCCTTGAGCCTGCTGCGGGCGGTTCGTCATCGCGCGCAGGTGCTCGCCGACGTCGTTCACCACGGGCGCGCGGTGGGCTTCTTCACCACCGTCGCGGCGACCTCCGTGCTCGGCTCACAGTGCCTGGTCGTCGCCGGGGCGACGCGTCTGGCGTTCGTGCTGTGGATCGCCGGCATCGTCTTCTGGGCGCTGCTGACCTACACCATCTTCACGGTGCTGACGGTCAAGCGCGACAAGCCCTCACTGCCGGACGGCCTGAACGGGGGATGGCTGCTGGCGGTGGTCGCTTCGCAATCCGTGGCGGTGCTGGGGGCGCAGTTGCTTCCGGAGTGGGAGCCGGCCTCGCGTGAGGTCGCGGCGCTGTTCTGCCTGGCCATGTGGCTGGGCGGCGGAATGCTGTACATCTGGATCATCGGCCTCATTTTTTACCGATACACGTTCTTCCGGATGAATCCGTCGGATCTGGCGCCGCCCTACTGGATCAACATGGGGGCGGCGGCGATCTCGGCCCTGGCCGGGGCGAACCTGGCGCTCGCCGCTCCGCACACCGTCATCATCCGGGAGCTGTTGCCGTTCGTGCGGGGCCTGGCCCTGATGTGGTGGGCGACGGCGTCGTGGTGGATCCCGATGCTGATCAGCCTCGGCATCTGGCGACACGTCTTCAGCAAGTTCCCGCTCCGCTACGATCCGCTGTACTGGGGGGCCGTCTTCCCGCTGGGCATGTACACCGTCGCGACGACGCGCATGGCGGCGGCCATCGGAGTCACCCCGCTGCTGGCCATCGCCAGGCCGTTCGTCTACGTGGCGCTCGGCGCCTGGTGCCTGGCGGCGCTCGGTCTGGTCGGATCGCTTGCAGCCACATTGAAGCGGTCGTTGGCTGGCCAGCCGAACGGGTAGCACATCGGCGCCAGCCCCCGTCTGGCCATTGGCCAGCGGTCGGGGGGCTGATCTAGAAAGAGACCCGTGCGCGCAATCGTGATTCAACACGTGGCCATGGAGGGGCCTGAGCGAATCGCGGAGCTTCTCCGCGAGCGTGACATCGCGATCGATCTCCGCGAGGTCTTCGCTGGCGCGCCGGTTCCCGAGGTCATCGCCCCCGACGAAGTGCTGGTGGTCATGGGCGGTGGCATGGGCGTCGGGGATCGCGACGATCCCCGCTACCCGTTTCTGAACGCGGAGACTGCCCTGCTGAAGCGAGCGCTGGCGGACGGGCGGGGCATCCTGGGCGTCTGCCTGGGTTCGCAGCTGCTGGCGCACGCCGCGGGAGCGCGCGTCTACCCGAACGCGCGGCGTGACGAAGCTGGCCGCGAGGTGCGCGTGCGCGAGGTGGGGTGGGGGCCGGTGAAGCTGCTGGCGCCGGACGAGCCGGCGCTGGCGGGGCTGGGCAGGGAGCAGACAGTGCTGCACTGGCACGGCGACACCTACGATCTGCCCGCGGGCGCCGTGCGGCTGGCGTCGACGGATCTGTGCGCGAATCAGGCGTTCCGCGTCGGGTCGCGCGCGTTCGGGCTGCAGTTTCACGTCGAGGCAAACGGCGACATTGCGCGGCGCTGGGCCGTCGAGGACGCCGACTTCGTGCGCGCGGCGCGGGGACCCGACGGGCCGGCGGCCGTGATCGCCGAGAGCGATCTCCTGGCCGAGGGAGCGCGCACCGCGGGCGACCGCATGATCCGCAACATCATCGGCTGCATGCTTCAGGGCGCTTCGACGGTGTAGCGCAGGTGCACCACCCCGTGGCCCAGCGTCTCGCTCGAGGCCAGGTGGAGACGCGCCTTGCCCTTCAGGCCCGCCGCGCCCGGCACCTCGAACAGGCCGGTGATGCCGACGGCGCCGTCCAGCGCCGGCGCGACCAGCAAGCTGATCTCGTCGACCACACCCGCTTCCAGCATCGACCCGTTGACGTTGCCGCCCCCCTCCACCAGCAGCCGCTTGATCCCCAATTCGCGGCCCAGCAGCTCGAACAGCGGCCGGGCTTGCATCGCCGCGTCCGGCGCCACCACGTACGACACGCCGTCGCCCGCCAGCTCGGCCAGGTGCGCGTCGGGCACGTCCGGCCCCAGCAGCACCACCACGTGGTCGCCGCCGATGTCGGCCTGTTTGAAGTGCAGCTTGCCCGCGCGATCGAAGGCGATGGCGAACGAGCCGGCGTCGCGCTTCGCGAAGTGGTGCGGGCGTTCGACGGGGCCATGGGTTGCCGGCGGGTGGGCCGTCCCCTTCGACATCTCGGCCATCGTCACCCGCCCCACCAGCCACGCGTCGCCGGCCAGCTTGGCGTGCACGTCCTCGTAGATCGTCGTCCACGCCTTGCGGTCGCCGTCGGGGCTGTCGGTCCAGCGGCTGGGATGGATGCGGCCGTCCAGCGAGACCATCATGTGGCAGATGACGTGCGGCTTCATGGCGCCCGTGATAGCACGCCGCGGCCGGCCGGCATGATTCGGCATAACGTTGGTTGCACGAGGGGCCAGGATCCATTAGACGGTCCGCATGCCAGGAAAGGCCAACCCCTCGACGTTCAAGCTGGCCGCGGTGCAGATGCGCTGCGCGCCCGAGCCGGAGGTGAACCTGCGTCGCGCCGTCGAGAAGGTGCGCGAGGCGGCCTCGCGGGGCGCCCAGATGATCGTGCTGCCCGAGCTGTTTCGCAGCCAGTACTTCTGCCAGACCGAGACGCACGCGAACTTCGATCTGGCCGAGCCGATCCCCGGCCCCAGCACCGAGGCACTGACCGCCGTGGCGCGCGAGCTGAAGGTCGTCATCGTCGCCTCGCTGTTCGAGCGGCGCGCCGCCGGCTTGTACCACAACACCGCGGCCATCATCGACGGCGACGGGAACATCAGCGGGCTTTTCCGCAAGATGCACATCCCGGACGATCCGCTGTACTACGAGAAGTTCTACTTCACGCCGGGTGATCTGGGCTTCCGCGCCTTCGACACGGGCGTGGGCCGCATCGGCACCCTCGTCTGCTGGGATCAGTGGTACCCCGAGGGGGCGCGGCTGACGGCGCTGGCGGGCGCCGACGTGCTGACGTACCCGACCGCGATCGGCTGGCACCCGTCGGAGAAGGCCGAGTTCGGCGCCGCGCAGGCGGACGCCTGGCGCACCATGCAGCGCGCGCACGCCATCTCGAATGGCGTGTACGTGGCGGCGGTGAACCGCGTCGGCCATGAAGGGCCGGCCGACGGCGGCATCGAGTTCTGGGGCGGCACGTTCATCTCCGATCCCTTCGGCGTGGTGCTGGCCGAGGCCTCGCGGACCGAGGAAGAGACGCTGATCGTCACCGTCGACCGCAAGCACCAGGAGACCGTGCGCCGGCACTGGCCCTTCCTGCGCGACCGGCGCGTCGACGCCTATGGTGGCATCACGAAGCGCTACCTGGACGAATGACGACGAAGCGCCACGTGACCAGGGTCCCGGTGAAGGGCGCCAGTTCGCCGGCGAGGCGCGCCCGCACGCCCGCGCAGCTGGGTTACCGCATGCCCGCCGAGTGGGAGCCGCACGCGGCCACCATCCTGGGGTGGCCGCACGAGCCCAAGGACTGGCCGGGCAAGCTGGCGCCCATTCCCTGGGTTTACGGTGAGGTGGTGCGCCACCTGACGCCGGGCGAGCGGGTGCGCATCCTGGTCGACGACGCCGCCTCCGAGAAGCGGGCGCGCGGGCTGCTGGGGCGCGTGGGCGTGGACCTGGGGCAGGTCGACTTCTTCCGCATTCCCACCGACCGCAGCTGGACGCGCGACACCTGCCCGCTGTTCGTGAAGCGCGACCGCGACGGTGACATCGCGGCGACCGACTGGAAGTTCAACGGCTGGGCCAAGTATCCGAACCACCGCCGCGACGACGCCGTCCCCGGGAGACTGGCGGCGCGCCTGGGCCGCGAACGCTTCGTGGCCATGGCCGGTGATCCGGCGCGCCAGGTGGTGCTGGAAGGCGGCAGCATCGATGTCGATGGCGCCGGCACGCTGCTGACGACGGAGGAGTGCCTGCTGAGCCCGATCCAGGCCCGCAACCCCGAGCTGACGCGCGAACAGCTCGACATCGCGCTGGCCGATTACCTGGGCATCCGCAAGGTCATCTGGCTGGGCGACGGCATCGCCGGTGACGACACCCACGGCCACGTCGACGACCTGGCGCGTTTCGTGGGGCCGCACACCGTGGTGCTGGCGTCCGAGACGAACCCCGCCGACGCCAACTTCCGCGCCCTGGCCGAGAACCGCGAGCGCCTGGAGTCGGTGACCACCGCCGACGGCGCGCGCATCGACGTGGTGCGGTTGCCCATGCCCGCGCCGGTGATGCTGGACGGCATCCGCCTGCCCGCCAGCTACGCGAACTTCTACATCGGGAACGCGGCGGTGCTGGTGCCCACGTTCAACGATCCGGCCGACCGCCGCGCGCTGGGCATCCTGGCGGACCTGTTTCCCACGCGCAAGGTCGTCGGCATCCACGCCGTCGACCTGGTCTGGGGCCTGGGCACCCTCCACTGCATGACGCAGCAAGAACCACTCGGAAAAACGTAGCGAAGGGCGATCGTTCTCAGCTGTCGCGATTCCGCGCCACCAGGACGATCCCCACGACGATCAGGGCGGCGCCCAGCAGGCCGAGCGGCTTGATCGGCTCCGCCAGCAGCCACGCGGCCAGGAACAGGGTCGCGACTTGCTGTCCCTGCAAGGCGATGGCGCCCAGCGCGGCGCTGGTGTGGCCCAGGCCCCAGCTGGCCGACCACCAGCCGCCGATGTGCACGATCACCCCCAGCCCCACCAGCGCCCACCAGGCGCGCGTGGTGTAGCCCAGCAAGGGCGCGCCGGTCGCCAGCACCACCGGCAGGAAGCACAGCAAGCAGCCCGCCGTCATCCAGAACAGCGCCTGCTCGGCCTGCAGCGTCCGCCGGGCGCGCTTCAACGTCAGCGTGAACGCCGCGTAGCAGACGCTGGCGACGATGGCCAGCACCTCGCCGTGCCCCGTGCCGCCGCGCGCGCCCTTCGCCAGAGCCAGGATCAGCGCGCCCGTCACCCCCAGCGCCTGCCCCAGCCAGGCCAGCACGTCGTAGCGAAGGTGCAGCACGCTGACCGCGAACAGCGCCACCCAGACCGGCGACAGGCCGCCGACCAGCAGCGTGGCGTTCGCGGCCGTCGTCTCGTGCATCGCCGCGTGCCACAGCCACAGGTCCAGGAACAGCGCCGCACCGGCGATCAGGCCCCAGGTGCGGCCGGCCCCCGCGCCCACCCCTCCCCGCCGCCGCGCCAGCAGGTACACGCCGGGCAGCGCGAACAGCATCCGGTAGAAGCCGACGGTCGTCGACGTGGCGCCGCCCGCCGCGGCGAACTTCACGAAGATGGCCGACAGCCCCAGCACGCTGGCGCCGAACAAGACCGCGGCAAAGCCCTCCAGCTTCTTCACCGTGTCGTGCACCACGGGGACGTTCGGGGGCAACATAGGATCGACGGTCGCGGACGGCGGCACGCGCGGAGGATACATCGCGGCCCGTCTCACGACGCCAACTGCGAAGCGCGCGTGTCGCCAACCGCCACCTCTGCTTTGCGGCGAAGCGGCGGCTGCGTGGCCGGCACCGCGAAACGCCTCGGCTTTCCACCTCGCACGCCGTGGTATCGCGCTTGCTGCTGGCCGGCGCTCGAAAGGAAGGTCCCATGATCCGATTCGTTAGTGTCGAGGAGGCACGCGCGGCGCGCGGCCTGCGTCTGGTGCTGGCGGGCAACATCCCCAGTCCCTGGTCCGAGGCGGCGAAGGGCTGCTTCGACGTGAAAGGCATCGACTACCTGGGTGTCCGCCAGCGCGTGGGCGACGCCGAGTCGCGCGCCTGGACCAACCACCACAACGCACCCGTGGCCATGTTCGACGACGATCCCCCGCTGACGAACTGGGCCGACATCCTGGCGCTGGCCGAGCGCCTGCAGCCATCGCCGCCGTTGATCCCCGAGGCCGAGAACGATCGTCTGGCGATGTTCGGGCTGTCGCACGAGTTGCTGAGCCCGGAGGGCCTGGGCTGGTCGGCGCGCCTGTTGATGATCCACGCCGGCCTGACCACCGACGGCGCGCGCGGCTTTCCGGCGCGCGTCGGGTCCTACCTGGCGCCGAAGTACGGCTACGCGCCCCAACGCGTGGCGGCCGCGCGCGAGCGGATCGCGGCCGTGCTGGGCGCGCTGGCGGCACGCCTGTCAGGCGGCAGCGACTACCTGGTCGGCGATCGCCTGAGCGCCGCCGACATCTACGCCGCCGTCACGTTGAACGTGCTGGCGCCGTTGCCCGAGGAATTGTGTCCCACGCTGCCCGTCTTCCGCCACGCCTGCGAGACGCTGGACGACGACGTCAAGGCGCTGATCCCGGCCACGCTGCGCGCGCACCGCGACCGCATGTACCAGCGCCACCTGCGCCTGCCGATCACCTGCTGAGCGCCGCCGAGCTCTGCGCGGGCACGGGCAGGATCACGGTGAAGGTCCCATCGGCCAGTGACGTCGCCTCGGCCAGCGATACGTCTGGATCGCACGTCGCCGACGCCAGCGCGCAGAACACCTGCACGGCCGCGCCGCCCACAGGCGCGCCGCCGCTGCCGGCCAGCGTCCCGTGATACGGCACGCCCGGCGGCACCGTGATCGTCACCATCGAGCTGCTGACGTTGGGGGCGGTACACGGCGCCGTCGCGGTGGAGCAAAGGCGGAACGCCGACCGCACGGCGCGGCCCAGCGCCGACGCCGCCGTCGGTTGAACGATGAGCTCGTAGGTCCGATCAGGATCGACGGTCAGCGAGAAGCTCCCGCTGGCGTCCGCCTGCCCCGCCACCACGGAGCCTGTGGCGGCGCTGGTGCCTGGCGCCGGCGTGCCGGCCGCGGGACAGCCGGGCGCGCCGGTCGTGCAGGCGTTGCCGATGTCGATGGCGGTCACCTGCCCGGCGACGGGACCGGTCGGTCCAGCCAACGTGCCGGTCAACGTGACCTGCTTCGCGAGAGCGACGGTCTGTGTCGCCGCGCCGGCGGTCAGCGTGACCGGCACCGTCGTGACGGCGGCCGGGGCCGCGGTGGCGGGCGGAATGATGGTCAGCGTGTAGCTCCCCGCGGGATAGGGCGGGAAGGTGACCTGGCCGTCGGCGCCGGTCTGCAGGCTGTCGGTCACCGCCGCGGTCGTCGGCACCATCACGTCGTCCGCGCCCGACGACTGCACCGTCAACGTCCCCGGGCTGTACGGCATGCCCGCGGAGGTCAGGCGAACCTTCGCGTTCGCGACGGGGGACGTACCGTCGGCGCCCCGCACCTGGACCGTCAGCGTGCTTTGTGCCGGCGCCTCCCACCGCATCGTCAGCGACAGGGATGCCCCCATCGGCACGGTGATGGCGCCGTCGGCGGTCATGGCCGTGGGCAGGCCGGAGCCGTCGGGCGGAATGACGACCGCGGACATCTTGCCGTCGCGCGCCCACAGGGTCAGGGCGCCGGTGGCGTCGCTGTAGCCGATCGTCGACGGCGTCCCCGCGCTGCTGCGCAGTTGCATGCGGGCGTTCTGCAGCGGCGTGCCGCCCGCGGTGACGGTCTGACCAGCGATTCGCAATCCCTGATCGATTTCAAGTCCCTGCCAGCTGTCCGGCATCGAGAACTGGACGTAGGGGGCGAAGTTCGCCGTGCCGGGGACGCTTCCGGCGCCCCCGGCGCCGCTCGCCGCATCCATCGGCGCGATGAGCAGGTTGTAGCTCTGTGTCGCCAGCAGGCTGGTCATCACCGGCTTCATGGTCGTGTTGCTTTCGAAGGCGAACGCCTGATTCGAGCTGGTGATCCGCACGTAGCTGTCCAGCAGCTTCCCGCTCAAGGGATCGATCGGCTTCACGGTGAAGGATTTCCCGGGCTCGAGCTGTAGCGTTCCCCCTCCCAGCCCGTCAGACTGCTTCACCGTCTTGTCTTGCGTCGGGTAGCCGCTGGCCCACGTTCGAAAGTTGAAGGACGGGCCCTGCGGATCGACCACCGGGACCGTTTGATTCACGGCGATGCAAAGCGGGTCGC
>Ga0207660_10001660_pt1 | contig 14916 bp, 16 predicted proteins | sample KBSC73BmetaG_FD_184335 | JGI IMG/M metagenome (GOLD analysis project Ga0207660, IMG submission 184335) | Corn rhizosphere microbial communities from Kellogg Biological Station, Michigan, USA - KBS C7-3B metaG (SPAdes) (version 2) | ecosystem: Host-associated > Plants > Roots > Rhizosphere ... | reverse complement strand
GATCCGCGTCGCGCATGCGCCGTGGATGAATCACGGCTGGCATGTCGCGCTCCAGCCGAACGCGCGCGGGCTCGGCATCCTGCCGACAAAAGCGAGCGGCGGCCGGACCTTCACGCTCACGCTCGATCTCTGCCGCCACGCGATCGTCCTGTGGATCAGCGACGGCGGGCGCGAGGAGATGCCGCTCAACGCGGGGAGCATCGGGGCGCTTCATCGACGCCTGATCGATCTTCTGGAGCGGCACGATTTGCCCTCGACGTTCAACGGCATGCCGAGCGAGATCGCCGATGCGGTCCCCTTCGCCGAAGACACGGCACGGCGAGACTATGACCGCGACTCGGCCGAGCGGTTCCGTTCCGCGCTCGCGGCCGTGCTGCCGGTGTTCGCCCTCTTCCGCGCCGGTTTTTCGGGCAAGGCGAGCCCGGTTCAATTCTGGTGGGGCGCGTTCGATCTCGCCGTCAGCCGCTTTTCCGGCCGCACGGCTCCGCCGCATCCGGGCGGCATGCCGGGCCTGCCCGACCGGATCACGCGCGAAGCCTATAGCCACGAGGTGAGCAGCGCCGGATTCTGGGCGGGCGGAGTGACGGCGGCCGAACCCTTCTTCTACAGCTACATCTATGCGGAGCCGGAGGGTTACCGCGGCGCGAAGGTCGTGCACGGCAAATTCGACGAAACCTATGGCGAGTTCGTCCTTCCCTATGCGGAAGTCCGGCAGTCGGACGACCCCGAGCGGATGCTGATGGAATTCTTCCAGTCGACCTATGACGCTGCGGCGGACCTTGCGAAATGGGACCGCGCCGCGCTCGAACGCGAACCGGTCGCGCCATAGAAAAGGGCGCCCGGATCGCTCCGGACGCCCTCCCTGTTGATCGGCGAGACGGTTTAAGCCGCCTTCTTGTCCAGTGCGGCTTTCGCCTGGGCGATGATTCCGCCGAACGCTTCGGCCTCGTGCATCGCGATGTCGGCGAGCACTTTCCGGTCGAGTGTGATTCCGGCGAGCTTCAGCGCGTGGATGAACTGGCCGTAGGTCATGCCTTCGGCGCGCACCGCGGCGTTGATCCGCTGGATCCACAAAGCGCGGAAGCTCCGCTTCTTCACCTTGCGGTCGCGATAGGCGTACTGGCCGGCCTTCTCGACGGCCTGGCGGGCGACCCGGATAGTGTTCTTGCGGCGGCCGTAATAGCCCTTCGCAGAATCGAGGATGCGCTTGTGCTTGGCGCGGGTGGTCACACCCCGTTTGACGCGTGCCATGGGTGGACCTCCTTACTTCAGGCCGTACGGCGCCCAGGACTTCACGCGGGCCACGTCGGCCTCGCTGAGAATCTCGGTGCCGCGGTTCTGGCGGATATATTTGGCGTTGTGGCTGATCAGCCGGTGGCGCTTGCCCGCGACCCCGTGCTTGATCTTGCCCGTCGCCGTGAGCTTGAAGCGTTTCTTGACGCCGCTCTTGGTCTTGAGCTTGGGCATTTTCGTCTCCTGACGTTCTCGAACGGCCGCGGCAGCCCTTTTGGCCGGGCGCGTTCTGTTGATTCCAGAGGTCTGGAAGAGGGCGGCCCTATAGAGGGCGATCGGCGCGAAGGCAACCTACCAGGGCAGCTCCGAGCCGTTGCGGCGGAGGAAACGGCCGGTGTCGTCGATCGTCAGCCGCTCAATCAGGCCGCGCATGTCACCGACGCTCTCTTCCGCAGTAATTTGGGCGCCCGATCCGCCCATCCGAGTCTTGACCCAGCCGGGGCTTAGCACGACGGCGGTCACGCCGCGCGGCTTGGCCTCGATCGCGAGGCAGCTCCACGCCATGTTCAGCGCGGCCTTGGCGGTGCGGTACGGCACCCAGCCGCCGCCATTGTCGCCGATGCTGCCCATGCCGCTGGAGATCGCAACGGCCACTCCCCCTCCGGCCATTTTCGGGAGCAGCGCCTTGCCGAGCTGATAGGGGGCGATGGCGTTGATCATCATCATCGCCTGCCAATCGCGCGCGTTCTGGGGGCCGTCCGTGTCCATCGGGTGATTGGTGCCGGCATTGGCGATGAAGAGGTCGATCGACCCGTCCAGTTTCACTGGAAAGGCCGCCACGGCATCGGCGTTGCCGAGATCGAGCGGCTCGACGCGTACGCCCAGCATGTCGAGCTCGGCGCTGGAGTGCCGCGCGGTCGCGATCACGTCCCAGCCGTCAGCTGAATATTGGCGCGCGAACTCGAGGCCGATGCCGCGATTCGCGCCGGTGATAAGGACTCGAGCCATCTCGGGTCAACGCGCCGAAACGCGCAAGTTCCTCAATCGAACAAGCTCGACACCGACGCTTCGTCGGAAATGCGGCGGATCGCCTCGGCGAGGAGGGGCGCAATCGTGAGCCGGCGAATCTTGCCCGCTTTCGGGTCGGCCTCGCCGCTCCAGATCGAATCGGTGACGACGAGCTCGCTCAGCTCCGAATTGGCGACGCGCGTCGCGGCGCCGCCGGATAGAACGCCGTGCGTGCAATAAGCGAAGACCTCGGTCGCGCCCTGCTGTTTCAGCGCGGCGGCGGCGTTGCAGAGCGTGCCCGCCGAATCGACGATGTCGTCGACCAGGATGCAGGTCCGGCCATCGACGTCGCCGATGATGTTCATCACCTCGGATTCGCCGGCTCGCTCCCGGCGCTTGTCTACGATAGCCAGCGGGGCATTGTTGAGGCGCTTCGCAAGGCCGCGCGCGCGAACCACGCCGCCGACGTCGGGAGAGACGACGAGCAGGTCGCGGTTGCCGAAGCGCGCGTGGATGTCGGTCGCGATCACCGGCGAGGCGAACAGATTGTCGGTCGGAATGTCGAAGAAGCCCTGGATCTGCCCCGCGTGGAGGTCGATCGACAGGACGCGGTTGGCGCCCGCGGTCGTGATCAGGTTTGCGACCAGCTTGGCCGAGATCGGCGTGCGCGGTCCCGGCTTCCGGTCCTGCCTGGCATAGCCGAAATAAGGGAGGACAGCGGTGATCCTCTTGGCCGATGCGCGCCTCAGCGCATCGATGCAGATCAGCAGCTCCATCAGATTGTCGTTCGCCGGATAGCTCGTCGACTGGATCACGAACACGTCCTCGCCGCGGACATTCTCGTTGATCTCGACGAACACCTCCTCGTCGGCGAATCGGCGCACGCTCGCGTCGGTGAGCGGCACCTCGAGATAGGTCGAAATCGATCGGGCCAGCGGCAGGTTGCTGTTCCCGGCGAGCAGTTTCATGTCGTGATTCCCCAGCGCTGGCCTCGCCTTTAGCGAGCGCGAGCGCAGTCCGTAAAGGTTGCGGGTCTGGGCGGGCTCGCTAAATCGCCCGCATGACGGATCGCCTGAAGATCGCATTTGCGCAGATGAACCAGCGCGTCGGCGATCTGGAAAGCAATGCCGCGGCGATGCTCGAGATGCGCCGACGTGCCAAGGACGCGGACCTTCTGCTGTGCCCCGAGCTGCAGCTGGTCGGCTATCCCCCCGAAGACTTGGTGCTGAAGCCCGAGTTCATCCGGCGGACGCACGAATGCACGGACAGGCTCGTCTCAGCGACGACTGAACCGGGGCCGGCGATGCTGATCGGGACGGTGGTCAACGAAGGGGGGCAGAATTTCAACGCCATGCTGCTTGCCGACAACGGCAGTGTGATTGGCCGGACGTTCAAGCACGAACTTCCCAATTACGGCGTGTTCGACGAGAAGCGGATCTTCACGCCGGGCCCGCTGCCGAGCCCGATCGAATGGCACGGGGTCAGGCTCGGAGTCCCGATATGCGAGGACATGTGGCTCGAGCCGGTCTGCGCCCACCTCGCCGAGCAGGGCGCCGAGCTGTTCCTCGTTCCTCACGGCAGCCCCTACGAGCTCGACAAGATCGACACGCGCGAACGGCTGGCCCGGGCGCGCACGACTAGTACCGGCCTGTCGCTCGTGTTCCTCAATCGCGTCGGCGGCCAGGATGAACTGGTGTTCGACGGCTCGTCCTTCATCATGCACCCGGACGGAGAGATCGTCGTCCAGATGCCCGACTGGGAGGAGTCGCTCGTCGTCACGGAATGGGCGCGCGGCGGCGACGGCTGGCGGTGCGAAACCCGTGTGCGGCACCAGCTCGACGCCTATCCCGAGGATATCTACCGGGCGATGATGCTGGGACTCCACGATTACGTCGAGCGGAACGGCTTCAAGGGCGTGATCCTCGGCCTCTCCGGCGGAATTGATAGCGCGCTCTCGGCAGCGATCGCGGTCGACGCGCTTGGGCCCGACCGTGTCGCCTGTGTGATGCTTCCGTCCAAATATACGAGCGAGGAAAGCATCGAGGACGCCCGCGAGTGCGCGCGGCTGCTTGGCTGCAGGCATGACGTCATTTCGATTGCGCCGGCGGTCGCGGCGGTTGGCGAGATGCTGCCTGACATGAGCGGGCTTGCGGCGGAGAATGTCCAGGCGCGGCTGCGCATGGTTGCGCTGATGGCGCTGTCCAACTCGGGCGGGCAGATGGTCCTCACCACCGGCAACAAGAGCGAGATGAGCGTCGGCTACGCCACGCTCTACGGCGACATGGCGGGCGGCTATTCGGTGCTCAAGGACGCCTACAAGACGACCGTCTTCGCGCTGTCGCGCTGGCGCAATGCGAACAAGCCGGAGACCGGACTCGGCCCCGACGGGCCGGTCATGCCCGAGCGGGTGATCACCAAGCCGCCGACCGCGGAGCTAAGCCCGGGCCAGAAGGACGAGGACAGCCTTCCGCCTTATTCCGTGCTCGACCGGATCCTCGAAGGGCTGGTCGACAAGGAAATGTCGGTCCGTGAGGTGGCGAGTGCGACCGGCGAGGACATCGCGCTCGTCGCCGACATCGAATCGAAGGTCCTCAAGGCCGAGTACAAGCGCCGCCAGGCGCCGCCCGGCGTGAAGATCGGGACGCGCAATTTCGGCCGCGACCGGCGCTATCCGATCAGCAATTTCTTTCGGACCGGCAAATGAGTCGATAGGCTGCGTTCTTCCGGGAGGGGGAGACGCGATGTTTCGCGCCGTTCGAGGCTGGTTTGGAAGCGGCCATGGCAAGCAGACGCTTCGCCTGTTCGTCTTCGAGCTGACGGTGGTGACGCTCGGCGTACTCATCGCACAATGGGTCCAGGCGCAGGCCCAGTGGCGTGCCGAACGGACGCATATGGAAGACGAGCGCGCTCGGGCGCGGCACGAACTCGAGCGGGTTCACCTCATCGCGGACGAATGGTTGGTTGCGATTCCATGCCTGGACAGACGCATGACCGAGATCATGTCAGGCCGATCAGCGCCGAACGGATCGGCGCTTGCGCGGCCATCGTTCGTAAACCCCAGCTACATGCCGCCCGATGACCCGGCGATGGTCCTCATCGACCGCTATTACGGACACAAGGAGGCGGCGGTGCTGTTCGGAATGACGGTGAACGCTGCCAACGTCCGCAATGTCGCGAGCAAGATGATCGATAATTGGGGTCGGCTCGTCCTAATCGATCCGGCGAATGGCGCAGTGGGCGCGAGCGATCGAACTGCGGCGCGCGTTGCCGCAGCTGATATCAAGGCACAACTCCAAAGCGCGTCGATCATCAATGCCGATATCACCAACCGCGTGAAGAGCATCGGCATCGGTGTGTCGGACGACGAAAACCCGCTGTACGGGCCCGCACACAGCTGCACCGCCATCTGGCGCAGCGGACGCATGGATCCGCCTCTGACGATGCGCTAGCCTTGGCGCGTCGCCGCGACTAGGCGTCGGGCAATGAGCGTCGTCACCCGCTTTGCACCGTCGCCGACGGGTCGGCTCCATGTCGGCAATATACGCACGGCGCTGCACAACTTCCTCTTTGCGCGGAAGAACGGCGGCAAGTTCATCCTCCGCATCGACGACACCGACCGCGAGCGCTCGACCGACGAGTTCGATCTCGCGATCCGCGACGATCTGGAATGGCTTGGCCTCGCGACCGACAAGCTTGTCCGCCAGTCCGAGCGGTTCGACATCTACGAACGGGAATTCGAGAAGCTGAAAAGCGCGGGCCGGGTCTACGCCTGCTACGAGACTCCGGAAGAGCTGGAGCTTCGGCGCAAGGTGCTGCTCGGGCGGGGTCTGCCGCCGGTCTATGAGCGCAAGCCCGCCGATGCGCCGGCGCCGAAGGGCCGGGCGCCGCACTGGCGTTTCCGGTTGGACCGCGATTCGCCGATCGCCTGGAACGACCTCATTCGCGGCGAGCAGAAGTTCGATCCGAAGCTGCTCAGCGACCCCATCGTGCGCCGGGAGGACGGGAGCTGGCTTTACCTGCTGCCGAGCGTGATCGACGATATCGACCTCGGAATCACCCACGTGGTCCGCGGCGAGGATCATGTTTCGAACAGCGCCGTGCAGATCCAGATGTTCGAAGCATTGGGGACCCAGCCGCCGCTCTTTGCCCACGAAGCGCTTCTGGTCGCCGCCGAGGGCAAGCTGTCGAAGCGGCTCGGCTCCTACGGCGCCGAGCATCTGCGCGAGGAAGCGGTCGAGCCGATGGCGCTCCTCGACGTGCTCGCGCGCATCGGCACTTCGCAGCCGATCGAGCCGATCGGCTCTTTGGAGGAGCTTGCGGCCACGTTCGATTTTGCCACCTTCGGCCGGGCGCCAGCCCATTTCGACCCGCTCGAGGTCGAGCTGATCAACGCGCGGCTGCTCCACCATCTCGACTTTGCGTCAGTCGCCGACCGGCTTCCCCCCGAGGCGACGGAGCAGGACTGGCTAGCGCTTCGCGGTAATCTCCAGCGCCTGGGCGATTTTTGCGGCTGGCTGGCGGTGCTCCACGGCGAAGTCGATCCCCCCGAGCTCGGCCATGACGAGCGGGTCCTGATCAAGGAAGCCGCTGCGACCGCGGAAAAGCTCGACTGGGACGCGGAGCCGTGGCGGACGCTCACCGACGAGCTCAAGAGCAGTACGGGCAAAAGAGGGCGCGAGCTCTTCCATCCGCTTCGCCTTGCGCTGACGGGCCGCGAGAGCGGACCCGAGATGGCGCCGCTGGTTGCGGTGATGGGCAAGGACAGGACGGTCCGGCGGCTGGAGGCCGCCGCGCGCCGTTAGCAACTTTTCGTTATCGCATAACGCAACAATGCTTCTTCACCGGCGTTCCGTTGTGGAGTAAAATGCGCGTCAGGGGCCGCTCCGAGTGAAAGGAGGTTCCAGATGTTAGCTTATGCCACAAACAGCCCGCAGGTCGCGGTTCGGCGTTCCAGTCCCAGGACATTGCTCCTTATTGCCGCCGCGCACGTCGCGGTGCTCGCTCTGGTCCTCACCGCGAAGAGCGATCTTCCGCAGCGGATCGTCCACACGCCGATCTCGGTCACCCTCGTCCCCGAGCCGCCGCCACCGCCGGCGCCAAACGTGACGAAGCCCCGCGTCGTCCAGCCAGTCCACGATTCAGCAGTGCACCGACCGCCGCCGACTAACGTACCACAGGTGCCCGTCGCCAATCCGATGCCCAAGTTTCCCGACATCGGCGGCCTGGTCGGCCCAGGCGTCCAGCCCCAGCCCCAGGCCGAGCCGCAACCGATCGTCCACGCGCCGGCGCCGACGCCGGCGTGGCTGCTGACTCCAACCTCCGAACTGAAGCCGCCCTATCCCGAAGCGAAGTTGCTGACCGGCGAAGAAGCAACGCTGCGCCTTCGGCTCAGCATCGACGAGCATGGGCGGGTTGTCGCGGTCGACCCGATCGAGCCCGCGGACCGAATCTTCCTCGACGCCGCGCGGCGCTACCTGATGGCCCACTGGCGTTACAGCCCGGCCACCCAGGCGGGACAGCCGGTCGGGACTTCGCTTGTGATCACGTTGAAGTTCCAGCTCGACGGTTGAGCCGGGCAGACTGGCGGTTCGCCGCGCCGGGCCTTATCTTCGGGCGCATGTCCTTCTTCCCGCGTCCATCGGGCCCATCCGCTGCGTTTCGCGACCTGCTCGCCTTCGCGCGGCAGCGCAGCCGTGAGCAGGTGATCGGCGCCTGCCTCGCCCTGCTCGTGACGGCGATCATCGTGATCGAGTTCGTCGTGGACTCCAACTCTGTCGCCAAGCCCGAGCCGCAGGTGGTCGAGGTGGATCTCTATTCGCCCAAGCGCACCGACGCGCAGATCGCCGCGGACCAGAAGCGGGACCAGGCGGCGAAGGAGGCTGCCGAGAAAGAGCAGCAGCAGCAGATGAAACAGCTGGCGAAGCAGCTCGGGATTGAGTGACGATCGCGAATGGATGGCGAAGGCCATCGCGCTCGGTGAGGATGCGCGAGGGCAGAGCGCGCCCAATCCGAACGTCGGCTGCGTGATCGCTTCCGGCTCTGGCCGGCTCATCGGCAAAGGGGCGACCGCCGCCGGTGGACGGCCGCACGCGGAAGCGGTCGCGCTTTCGGAAGCCGGAAAGAAGGCGGCCGGCTCGACAGTGTATGTGAGCCTCGAACCTTGTGCCCACGACAGCGACCGCGGACCGGCCTGCACCGACCTGCTGCTTAAGGCACATCCTGAGCGGGTGGTGATTGCGCTCAAGGATCCCGACCCGCGGACGTCCGGCAAGGGAATCCGGCGGCTGCGGCGCGCTGGAATCGAGGTGACGCCCGGAGTCGGCCGCGAGGCGGCGAAGCGCTCGCTGTCCGGATGGCTGACTGGGCTCGAACTTGGCCGGCCGCGGATCACCCTCAAGCTCGCGCTGTCGATCGACGGTAAGATCGCGCTGCCCTCGGGCGAATCGAAATGGATCACGGGGGAGGACGCGCGCCGTCACGTCCATCGCGAACGCGCGCACAGTGACATGATCCTGGTCGGCCGGGGTACCTATCTCGCCGACGAGCCCAAGCTGGACGTTCGCCTTCCCGGGCTCGAGGAGCGCTCCCCCCGGCGCGCCCTGCTGACCCGCGGCGAAGCGGTCGACGGATGGGAAATCCTGCGAAATCCGTCGGATGTGTATCGACTTCATGACGTCAACGACCTGCTCGTTGAGGGCGGCTCGGCGACAGCGACGGCCTTCCTCAGCGAGGACCTGGTCGACCGGATCCTGATTTATCGAGCGCCGATTATCGTCGGGGAGGGCAAGTCGAGCTTCGGCTATGTCGGGCTCGATGCGATCGCCGACGCGCACGACCGCTGGCAGTTCGTCGACGAGCAGCGCCTCGGCGTCGACCGACTTGAAGTTTACGAGCGGGTGCGGCGGGACTAACCAGCGGCCATGTTCACCGGGATCGTCACCGACGTCGGCACCGTCCGAAGCGCCGAGCAGCGCGGCGACCTTCGGCTGGTGATCGAGACCGGATACGACATGGGCACGGTCGATCTCGGCGCGTCCATCGCCTGCTCGGGCGCCTGCCTGACGGTGGTCGACAAGGGCGACGACTGGTTCGCGGTCGACGTGTCGGGCGAGACGGTATCGAAAACCGCGGCCCGGCACTGGCGCGAAGGCGCGCGGCTAAACCTCGAGCGCTCGCTTCGGCTCGGTGACGAGCTCGGCGGCCATATCGTCGCCGGCCATGTCGATGCGGTAGGCGAAGTTGTCGGCGTCTGCCCCGAAGGCGACTCGTAGCGCGTCGGGATCAGCGTTCCGAATGCGCTCGGGCCCATGATCGCGGCCAAGGGCTCGGTCGCGCTCGACGGAGTGTCGATGACCGTCAACGACGTGCGAGAGGCCGAGGACGGAATGACTCACTTCTCGGTCAACGTCATCCCCCACACGGCGCAGCATACGACGTTGAGCGATCTTAACCCCGGACGACAGCTCAATGTGGAGGTCGACGTGCTCGCCCGCTATATTGACCGGATGCTCGCTGCTCGCTCACAGTAGAAACACGACTGTTCCCGCTTTTCATCACATCATAGTGTGATAAATGGATCTCTGTGAGCACCACCCTCATCGAACGGCTGGAGGCGATCGTCGCCACTGGCGAGATCAGCCGCGCCGGTCTGGCGCGCGCCGCCGGCCTTCATCCTAACAGCTTGAGAAAGCTCGGTTCCGACGATTGGAACCCGACGGCGGACACGCTGACGCGACTCGAAAAGCTTAACCAGCGCGGCACCGCCGAAGTGCTGGTCGGCCCCGAGTCGATTATCAACGAAGCGCGCAACGGCCGGATGTTCATCCTCGTCGACGACGAAGGGCGGGAAAATGAAGGCGACCTGGTCATCCCGGCGCAGATGGCCACGCCCGACGCTATCAACTTCATGGCGCGGCACGGCCGCGGGCTAATCTGCCTCGCCCTGACCAAGGAGCGCGCGGAGCAACTCGGCCTCGAGCCGATGACCCGCACCAACCGAAGCCGCAACGAGACCGCGTTCACGGTTTCGATCGAGGCGCGCGACGGAATCACCACGGGGATCAGCGCTGCCGACCGCGCCCGCACCATCGCCGCCGCAATCGACGCATCGAACGGACCCGACGCAATCGTCTCGCCGGGCCACGTCTTTCCGCTCGTGGCGCGCCCCGGCGGCGTCCTTGTACGTGCGGGTCATACCGAGGCGGCGGTCGACGTCGCGCGGCTCGCAGGCCTCAACCCCAGCGGAGTCATCTGCGAAGTGATGCGCGAGGACGGGACCATGGCGCGGGTCGACGACCTCATGGACTTCGCGCGCGCGCACGGGCTCAAGATCGGCACGATTCGAGACCTCATCGCTTACCGCCTGCAGAAGGATCACCTGGTCGAGCGGGTCGCGACCTGCCCGTTCGCCGCCGGAAGCGGGCTCGAATGGCAAGCGCAGGTGTTTCGCGACAAGGCGAGCGGCGAGGAGCAGCTGGCGCTGATTCACGGCACGCTCGATAACAGCAAGCCGGTGCTGGTGCGGATGCACAGCCTTGACCTGTTCGCTGACGTGTTCGGCGAAAAAGGACCGAAGTCGGACCTGCTCCAGGCGGCGATGCGAATGATCGAGGACGAAGGCTCGGGCGTCGTTGTGACGCTCCATGCCGCAGCGCCCGGCTCGTTATCTCGCTCGATCGACCTTCGTGCAGGCAGGCCTGCTGAGATCGGCGATTCGGTGCGCGGCTATGGCACCGGCGCCCAAATCCTCGCGGCGCTCGGAATCCACGACATGATCCTGCTGTCCAACTCGCGCCATTCGCCCGTCGGCCTCTCGGGTTATGGCCTCGCGATCATCGAAGAGCGGCCGATCAGGTCCGAGGAGGAGAATGTCGACATTCCTGCTGGTTGAGGCGCGCTTCTACCCGCACCTCAACGACATGCTGCTCAGCGGCGCTCGCCGCGCGATCGAAGCGGCCGGACACAAGCATGAAACGCTGACCGTGCCGGGTGCGCTGGAGCTCCCCGGCGCAATCGCTTTCGCCGCGCGAAGCGGCCGCTACTGCGCGTTCATCGCCCTCGGGGTCGTGATCCGCGGCGAGACCTACCATTTCGAGGTGGTCTCGAACGAAAGCGCGCGCGGGCTGATGGACCTGACGCTCCAGGGTTATGCGATCGGCAACGGCATCCTCACCGTCCAGAACGAGGCGCATGCTATCGAGCGCTGCGACCCCAACCGGCTGGACAAGGGCGGCGACGCGGCCCGCGCGGCGATCGCCCTCTACCAGCTGCGCGACAAATACGCGCCCTAGCTTCCTTCGGCATGCCCGCTATGCGCACCCGGTGAATCACGCCAAACCGCACCGGCTCGCCTTTCCCGCCTTGCTGCTCGGCAATGCCGTGCTGGCGTTCGGACCGTGGCTGGTCCGGCTGTCGGATGTTGGGCCCGTGGCCGTGGGGTTCTGGCGCCTGGTCCTTGCGCTCCCTTTTTTGTTGATTGTCGCTCGCCTTGCCGGCCAGCCGGCGCATTGGCCGAAGCGCTCGCTGGTAATCATCGTCGGCATTGCCGCTGCCTTCTACGCGCTCGACCTTGCCGCGTGGAACGCGGGCATCCGCCTGACCAAGCTCGGCAACTCGACATTGTTCGGAAATTCCGGAAGTTTCGTTTTCGCGATCTACGGTTTGATGATCGCTCACCGCGCGCCATCGATCAGGCAGGTCGGCGCACTGCTCCTGGCGATCGCCGGGGCCGTCCTCCTGATGGGCAACAGCTATGAGGTCAGCCCCACTCACCTGGCGGGCGACTTGCTGACTCTCGTGGCGGGGTTGTTCTACGGCGGCTATCTCATCTTCGTCGAACGCGGCCGGACCGAGCTCCAGCCGCTCCCGCTGCTGATCCTGGCGACTTTCTTCGCCACTCCGATCCTCCTCGTGCTCAGCCTGGGTCTCGGCGAGCGCATCTGGCCGCACGACTGGACCCCGCTGCTCATTTTCGCGCTTTCCAGTCAGGTGCTCGGCCAGGGACTGCTGGTCTATTCGATCGGCACCCTGCCACCGCTGGTCGTGGGGCTTGGGCTGCTCACCCAGCCGGCGATCGCAGCGGCGATCGGCTGGTTCGTCTATCGCGAAGGATTGTCTGCCACCGACTTCGCGGGAGCAATCGGCATCGCCGTCGCCCTGGTCCTCGTCCGGTTGCCCGATCGGGGCTTGCGCGCATCGGTGGAGCCGCCCAGTTGAGCGGCATGGGCGGCCCGAGTCCCCTCGAACGATTGCGCCGACGACTGGCGCTTGCCGTGGGCGAGAACGCCGTATTCGACGGCTGGACTCACGCGGCGGTCGATTCCGCAGCGCGGCAGCTCGGGGTCGATCCGGTGCAGGCGCGGCTTGCGATGCCCAAGACCCAGGCGGGGCTCATCGACGTCTATATGCAGGAGGTCGACCGCGGGCTGGAAGCCTATTTCACGCCCGAGCGGCTCGCGAAGCTGAAGATCCGCGACAAGATCCGCGCGCTGGTCTGGCGGCGGTTCGAGATCATGGGCCCGGCCCGCGAATCGGTGCGGCGTGCGCTCGCGATCCTCGCCATGCCGCAGAATATCCCGCTCGCCTTGCGGATCGGGTGGCGCACCGCGGACCGGATGTGGCGCATCGCCGGGGACACCAGCACCGACTTCAATCATTATACGAAGCGCGCGACGCTGGCGGCCGTCTACGGTTCGACCCTCCTCGTCTGGCTCGACGACCAGAGCGAAGGCTGGATAGAGACCGCCGCGTTCCTCGACCGTCGGATCGACGACGTGATGAAGTTCGAGAAGTTCAAGGCGCAATGGCGCGGCTCGGCCGACCAGCGGCTCAGCCTTTCGCGGTTCGTCGGGCGGCTGCGCTACCCTCCTCGATAAGCCCTTGACGAAGTGCAGTTTAGCTTGATGCTTCCCGGCATTCCTGAGGGGAGGGCCGAATGCGCCGTGCACTGGCAGCTTTGTTTCTGATGACCGCGACCGCTTCACCGCTTGCCGCGCAGGCCGGCGATTCATCCGATCCCTACATCTGGCTGGAGGACGTCAACGGTGCCAAGCCCATGGCCTGGGTGCACGAGCATAATGCCAAGACCCAGGCGGTGCTCGAGGCCGACCCGCGCTACCAGCAATATTATGACGAGGCGCTGAAGATCGCCCAGGCCGAGGACCGAATCCCCTCGGGTGATTTCATCGGCGGCAAGATCTACAATTTCTGGCAGGACGCGAACCACGTCCGCGGCATCTGGCGGCGCACCAGCGTCGAAGATTATGCGACGGGTCATCCCCATTGGGAGACGGTGCTCGACCTCGACGCGCTTGCCGCGGCCGAGAAAGCCAATTGGGTGTGGAAAGGCGCCGACTGCGTCCGGCCGGCGGAGAACCGCTGCCTGATCAATCTGTCGGACGGCGGCGAGGACGCGGTGACCATCCGCGAGTTCGATCTCGGCACGGACAAGTTCGTCGACGGCGGCTTTGTCCTTCCCAAGGGCAAACAGCGCGTCAGCTGGGTCGACGAGAACAACTTGCTGGTCAGCCGCGAATGGAATCCGGGCGAGCTCGGCCGCACCGGCTATCCGTACATCGTCAAACGGCTGAAGCGCGGCCAACCGCTTTCCTCCGCCGTCGAGGTCTTTCGCGGAAAGCCCGGCGACGGCGGCTACGGAGTGACTCCTTACGTCCTTCGAGATGGGCAGAACCGGACGCTCGCGGTCATCTCGCGCCCTCTCGATACCTTCCACAGTGAGACCTACGTGTTGACGCCCAAGGGCGTGCGTCGGGTTGCGATCCCGGAGAAGAATAACCTCAGCGACCTCGTCGACGGCCGCGTCATCGCCCAGCTCGACGAGGACTGGAGCCCCGCCGGCAGCAAGCAGCATTTCGCCGCGGGCTCGCTGGTCTCGCTCGATCTCGCGCAGCTCAAGGCCGATCCGGCGCATCCCAAGCCGACGCTGATCTACGCTCCGGGACCGCGCGAGGCGCTGGAGGGCGTGAGCTCCTCGAAGAACGTGCTGCTCGCATCGACGCTCGACAATGTCCGCGGGCGCACCTTGCTGTTCACCCCGACGAAGACCGGCTGGAAGCGGGAGGCGATGGACCTGCCCGACAATGCAACGCTCGGCGTCGTCAGCACCAGCAGCCGCGATGACAGGGCGCTGATCGGAGTCACCGGGTTCCTCAACCCGCCGTCGCTGTGGCTCGCGGATGCGGCTACCGGGAAAGCGCACCAGATCATGTCCCAGCCGCCCAAGTTCGATGCTTCGAACCTGGCGGTCGACCAGCGCGAGGCGACATCGACCGACGGCACCAAGATCCCCTATTTCATCGTGCATCGCCGCGACATCGCCCTTAACGGCGACAATCCGACGCTGCTTTATGCTTATGGCGGGTTCCAGGTGCCAATGACCCCCAGCTATTCGGCGACGACGGGCAAGCTGTGGCTGGAGAAGGGCGGGGTCTATGTCCTCGCCAATATCCGCGGCGGCGGCGAATTCGGTCCCAAGTGGCACGACGCCGGGCTCAACGTGCACCGGCAGATCATCTATGACGATTTCGCCTTGGTCGCGAAGGACCTGATCGCGCGCAAGGTGACGAGCCCGCGGCGGCTGGGGATCATGGGCGGCTCCAACGGCGGCCTGCTGATGGGGGTTGAGTTCACCCAGCATCCCGAGCTGTGGAACGCGGT
>Ga0207660_10001655_pt1 | contig 14931 bp, 14 predicted proteins | sample KBSC73BmetaG_FD_184335 | JGI IMG/M metagenome (GOLD analysis project Ga0207660, IMG submission 184335) | Corn rhizosphere microbial communities from Kellogg Biological Station, Michigan, USA - KBS C7-3B metaG (SPAdes) (version 2) | ecosystem: Host-associated > Plants > Roots > Rhizosphere ... | reverse complement strand
GACTGGATGCGCCTGGCGATTACTGGTCTCCAGGCGGTCTTCCTGGACATATCCAGTGAGTCGGCGCGTACCGGATGAGATCACGCGACCGGCGATGGTCCGTCAGCATCCGTCGTGTTTCGCGTTCACCTCTTCGCTTTCCTCGAAGCTTTCGCCTTGCCAGACCTGTTGAGCGCGACCGCCTCGCGAACGAGCGCCTTGAAGGCGGATGCGTCAACTTCTTCTCCCTGGTGGATGTCGATCGCCCTGCGTACTCTGCCGTCGAGACTCGAGTTGAAGAGACCGGCCGGATCCTTCAACGACGCGCCCCTGGCGAAGGTCAGCTTCACGACTTTTTTGTAGGATTCGCCAGTGCAGATGATGCCGTCGTGCGACCAGACGGGAGTGCCCATCCACTTCCACTCCTCGACGCCATCCGGGTCTGCTTCCTTGATGAGCTTGCGCATTCTGCGGAGGGTTTCCCCGCGCCAGTCCCCGAGTTCGGCGATCCTGTTCGAGATGAGCGCCGCTGCCGACTGACCATGGCTCGCGCCGGACTTTTTCATGTGTTGATCCTGGAATCAGATTCGGAAGATGCGCTCGTCATGGTCATCGGAATCGCCGGCCGCGCTCGGCTGATCAGCGCTGCCACCGATCGAGGGCAACGAGCTGGATGAGATTGCCGCACGTGTCATTGAGCATGGCGATGGTCGACCCGGTCACCTTGGTCGGCGGCATGGTGAATTCCGCCCCCAGCGGCTTCATGCGGTCGTACTCCCGCTGGACGTCGTCCACGTAGAACATGGCGGCTGGCTTGCCCTGCTCGAACATGGCGTGCTGGTAGGTGCGAGCGGCCGGATTGTCGTTGAGGGCCAACTGCAGCTCGGCGCCGTCCGGCTCCTCGGGTGAGGCAACCGTCAGCCACCTGAACGGCCCCTGGGTGAAGTCCGCCTTCTTCACGAAGCCCAGAACGTCGGTGTAGAACTGGAGCGCCTGCTTCTGGTCGTTCACATGGATGCTGGTGAGTTTGATCCTCACGGCGATGTTCTCCGGTCACAGTGTGGAATTTGGCTTCGTCGTGTCGAGGCCGAACTGCCTGGCGTACTCGGCGTTCAGGCGCTGCCAGCCGAACTTCATCGCCTCGCCGGCGACAATGCGGCCGATCGGGTGACCGTCCAGGAACCGGCCGAGCACGTCGAAGCAGATGTGCCAGCCAGCCGCGCCCATTGACACGAACTTGCGATCAATGTTGTGCCAGAGCGTGAGGCGCGTGCCGTTGGCCAGCGGCTCCAGCTCCCACCGCATGTCATTTCCGCCCCAACTGTACTCGAGCACTCTCGGCGCCTCGGCCCGTGTGACGCTCGTCTCCGAGACGTGCGGGGCGGGCGCCCCCACAGTCGAGAGCTTCACGGGCCCGGTGGCGCCGAGGTTCCGATCGGCATCGAACGGCGCCCACTCGCGGAGCTGTGCCGGATCGGTCAGGGCCTGCCAGACCTTCATTGCCGGATGATGCAGCTCCCGCACGAGCACGAGCGTCCACGTGTTCCCATCCTTTCGGACCTCAGCGCCAGCAGCAGCGCCCGGTGCATACCGCTCACGAATGCTCATCGTTTCCTTCGTTTTTTGGGAGACTCCTGTTTCGTGCGATCGAGGTGGCGTTCGAGCGCGTCGACGTGGGCGGACCAGAAGCGCCGGAAGGGAGCCAGCCAGGCGTCGACCTCCATGAGCGCTTCCGGTCTGATCCGGTAGACGCGCCGCTGCGCGTCCACTCGCGCCTCCACAAAGCCGGCGGTTCGGAGCACCTTGAGATGCTTGGAGACCGAGGGCTGCGGCATCCGAAGGCGCCGCTCGATCTCGCTGACGGACCGCTCCGAGGAAGCCAGCAGGCTCAGGATGGCCCGACGGTTCGGTTCCGCGATGATGCCGAAGGCAGATTTCATTCCACGTATATACGTGTCAGCGTATATTCCGGTCAAGCCATGATGGCCATTCATCAGCCGCGGGCCGCGATGTGCCGGTGCCGGACGCATCGTCTCGTACGCCGAATCCGCTCAGCGCATGCAGGCACACTGTGACATATTTCATCATGACCATGGCGACCATGACACATGATTGCGACGCTCGAGCGCCGAGCGCGCCGGCCTTCACGCGGCGGGTCCCCCTTGCGTGAGAAGTGCGCCGTCTTTGGCGTGTACGTGCCCGGGCTGGATGGCGCGGAAGTCGCACGACTGGTGCATACCGGGCTGTGGACGCTGCAGCATCGCGGACAGGAAAGCACGGGGATCAGCGTGAGTGACGGAGCGCATATCCGCACGCACAAAGGGCAGGGCCTCGTCGCGCACGTATACGATGAGGCGTCGCTGCGTTCGCTCGTTGGCCATGCCGCGATCGGCCACAACCGCTATTCCACCTCCGGTGGTGACGGTCTGCGCCACGCCCAGCCGGTGACGAGCACCGCCGATCTCCTGGCGCTCGCACACAACGGCAATCTCCCCAATATCGCGCCGCTCTCGCGCGCACTCGGCGACGCCGGTGTCGATATTGCCGGCGCCAACGATTCCGAGCTGATGCATCTGGCGCTCGAGCGTGAGCTGGCGCGCGGTGCAACGCTGGACGACGCCGTGCGCGCCTGCTTCCCCCTCTTTACCGGCGCGTTTTCGCTGGCGCTCCTCACGGCCGGCGCTCTGGCCGCCGTTCGTGATGTGCGCGGCATCCGACCGCTCGCACTGGGCCGGATCGGCAACGGCTGGGTCGTGTCGTCGGAGACGTGCGCCATTGACGCCGTGGGCGGCACATTGCTGCGGGACGTGCGGCCGGGTGAGCTCGTGGTGATTGACGACAATGGCGTGCGCTCCATCCAGCTTGCCGCGGGCAGGGAGCAGTTGGACATCTTCGAGTTCGTCTACTTCGCGCGCCCGGACAGCGTGCTGCTCGGTCTGCGCGTGAATGAAGTGCGCCGCCAGTTCGGCATCCAGCTCGCGCGCGAGCATGCCGTGCAGGCCGACGTGGTCATTCCCGTTCCCGATTCCGGAGTGCCGGCCGCCATCGGATACGCGAACGAAGCGGGCATTCCGCTCGATGTCGGACTCGTCAAGAACCGCTACATCCATCGCACGTTCATTCAGCCGGCGCAACGGCTGCGGGAGAGCGGTGTCCGGATGAAGCTCAACCCGATCGCGGAAGTGCTGCAGGGCAGGCGAGTGGCGGTCGTTGATGATTCACTGGTGCGCGGCACCACGGCGCGACAGATCGTGGCAATGCTGCGTCATGCCGGCGCGCGTGAGGTGCACTACCTCGTGTCGTCACCGCCGGTGAAGTTCCCGGACATCTACGGCATTGATCTTCCCAATTCGGCGGATCTCGTGGCCGCGAGATTGTCTGTCGAGGAAATCCGGCGATCCATTGGCGCCGACTCCCTGGCGTATCTGTCCTACGGTGGAATGATCGCGGCCACCGGCCTGCCGGATGAGCGCTTCTGCACGTCATGCTTCAGCGGCGTGTATCCGCTGGACGTGTCTCATGGAGCGGTGCCCGAGCCTGTGTGATGGCACCGTGCACGGAACCCACGCGCCGGATGCCGCGTTCCACAAGTGCAGGGACAACAAGATCAGGGAGCGATGCATGACACGGAGAATCGACTACCCGCACGTCGCACCGGGCGTACTGCAGGCCATGGGGGGACTCCAGCGGTACACGCAGGAGTCGGGGCTCGAGCACTCGCTGCTCGAGCTCGTCAAGCTTCGGGCGTCGCAGATCAACGGCTGCGCCTACTGCCTGGACATGCATTCCAAGGACGCGCGAGCGGATGGTGAGACGGAGCAGCGCATTTACGTGCTGAGTGCCTGGCGCGAAGCGCCGTTCTACACGGCACGCGAGCGGGCCGCGCTGGAATGGGCCGAAGCGATCACGCTCATCAGCAACGGGGGTATTTCCGACGAGCTCTACGCGACGGTTCGCGAGCAGTTCAGTGAGAAGGAACTGGTGGACCTCACGATGGCGGTAATCACCATCAACGGCTGGAACCGGCTCGCCATTGGCTTGGGGTCGGACGTGGGGAGCTATCAGCCGCGCGCGCGTGGCGCTACGCGGGAGCACGCCGGAGCGTCTGCGCGCTGACGTCTGACATTTGCGCTCACGGCGCGCCCGCCGCCGGCAGCGCGAACACGACCACTTCATCCGACTTGCCGAAGTAGGCGCCATCACCCCCGGCGGCGATCGCCACATACTGCCGCCCGCGGATGGCGTAGGTCATGGGCGTTGCCTTCGCGCCGGCCGGCAGCGTCGCGTGCCAGAGCTCGCGTCCATTCTCGATATCGAAGGCGTGCAGCTCCTGGTCGAGTGTCGCGCCGATGAAGACGAGGCCGCCACCGGTCACGATGGCGCCACCGAGGTTCACGGAGCCCTGCGATCGCGGCGCCGATGAATCGGCGCCGACGGCACCCTGCGCATCGAACGCCGGGTTCATCCCGGCTCGCGCCGCGTCGCGGGCATTGCGATTCGGAGCGAGCGGACGCGCGGCGCCCAGCGGCACACTCCACGCGATGGTTCCGGTTTCCACGTTCGCGGCGACCAGCAGTCCGAACGGTGGAGGCGTGCACGGCACGCCATCAGGCGAGAGCAGGAACGTGCGGCGCATGCCGTACGGAGTCCCGCGCATCGGGGCGTACTCCCACCCGCCAGTGTTCCGCATCGTGTCCATGAGCGCCGTGTAGGCCGCGCGCGGAATCAACTGGACGACGGCGGCGATGGTGTTCACCGGCACAATGGCGAGCTGCCGGCCCGCATCGAAGGCGACGCCGCCCCAGTGCGCGCCGCCAATGTTGGATGGCAGCGCCAGCGTGCCTTCCAGACTCGGCGGAGTGAACGGACCCTCGTAGCGCAGTTTTGCGAGCGCGGCCCGGCATCCATCGCGATCCGCGCTGTCCCGGCCGAAGACCCTGGTGGCATCGAGGTGCATGGGACTCAATACAAGCCGGGAGAAGGGCTGCGTCTTCGCCGCCACTTCACCGGGAACGGTGCTTGCCGGGACCGGACGTTCGTCCACCGGAATGATGGGTCGTCCGGTGTCACGGTCGAGCACGAACAGCATGCCCGTCTTGGTCGCCTCCAGCACGGCGTCAATCCGGCGACCCTGATGCGTGATGGTGACGAGCGCCGGCGGTGCCGCATTGTCGTAGTCCCAGAGATCATGATGCACGGTCTGGAACGACCAGACTACCTGACCCGTCGCGGCACGCAGGGCGACCACCGAGCTGGCGTACCGGTTGTCGCCGAGTCGCTCACCACCGTAATAGTCGGGGCTCGGACTCGAGGTGGGAAGAAAGACCATCCCGCGAGTCGTGTCGGCGGCGATGACACTCCACGCATTCGCGGCGCCGGTGTGGTGCGCGTCGGGACCGCGCCACGTGCCGTAGGCGGGATCACTCGCGCTGCGCGGCACAGGATCGAACGTCCACTTCAGGATCCCCGTTCGCGCATCGTAGCCGCGCACTTCACCGGTCACCGCATTGGTCCACCCGTTGTCAGCGATTCCCGAGCCAACGACGATCATGCCGCCAACGACGGCGGGCGGAGACGTGACTTCATACTCCTCGTATTCGTGAGGCGGCGTGCGCAAGCCGACCCGCAGATCGACAATGCCGCCGTCACCGAATTGCTGGCACGGAGCGCCGGTCGCGGCGTCGAGCGCGATCAGCCGCGCATCGATCGTCGCGAAGACGATGCGCGTTCGGCATGCCGCGCCGGCACGCGCATCCGGGTTCCGCCAGTATGAAACGCCTCGCGTGGTGAAGTCTCCAAAGTGCGCCACGCGCACCACACTCGCGTTGTAGCGCCAGCGTTCGCGCCCCGTGGCCGCGTCGAGCGCGAACACGCGGCCCAGCGGGGTCGCCACGAACATCGTGCCCGCTACCACGAGTGGCGTGTCTTCGAATGAGGTATTCCGGTCTGTCGTATAGCCCGGTCCGGCCTCACCCGTGCTGAAGCGCCAGGCGACGCGAAGTGTCGCGACGTTCGACCGATTGATCTGCGCGAGCGGCGAAAAGCGCGTGCCGCCAGGATCCCGGCCGTAGCTGGGCCAATCGGCGGACGTGGATGCGGCCGGCGGCGCAGGTACTGCCGGACCCGATGCCTGAGCCCGGAGCTCGCGAGTCGCGGGCGCAATGAGTGTCACCGCAGCGAGAATGCGCGCCGCGACCGCTGCCGCGGTGGTACCCCGGAAAGCGGGGCGGTACGATCGCGTGAGGGGAATCGCGTTGCGAGCGTGCTGGTGCATGGATTGGTGTGCTGTGTGAGCCGGAGAGATGGAGACACGTCTCCATACGGATAACACCGGTCCAGGTGTCGTGTCCGGGTGACATCCGTCACGGCAGGCGATCATCTCGTCGAGTAGTTCTCGAATAGATAGCGTTGGTATCGCCTCAGGTACGGAGAAGACGGTGGAACAGTCGAGCATCCCCGAAATCTGGGAGTGGGCGGAATACTTCTGACCGTGGTGTTATATCGCGGCCGTGCGCCTGCGCCAGATGGAAGGAGAGTACGAAGGACGCGTGCGAGTGCGCACGCGGGCGTTCCCGCTCCAATTGGTCGGGGCAGCGGTCGCGCCGCGCGCCCTGCTCGCCGAAGAGTGGTGGCTCGCGGCGGTGCAGGAACCGGCGGCGGAGTTCTCCGCGTTCACTGGCGACGACTGGCCCACGGATACCCTCCCAGCCTTCATCGCCGTGCATGCGGTTGCTGACCAGGACGAACGGCTCGCGCATTCACTCGACTTTCGCGTGCGGCGCGCGTTCTTCGCGGAGAGCCGCAACATTGGCAAGTCGGACGTGCTGCTCGACCTCGTGCGCGACGTTGGCGGAGATGTCGACCATGTGACGCGCGCGCTCGCCGATGACGCGGTGCGTGAGGCGGTCGAGCAGGAAGCGCGACTCGGGCGAGAGCGCTACGGCGTGCGCGGAACGCCAACGCTCATGCTGGAGGACGGCACGCGGCTCGACATGCCGATGGCGACACCCAGAATCGCGCGCGGGCGCATCGTGGCGGTGCACGAGCAGACGTGTCTCGGCGATGCGTGCCGGGCAGCCACCCGCGCCCTCTTCGAGCGGGCGCTGCAGCACAGTTCCAGTAACCGCGCCGAGATGCCGTAGCCGGCCCGGGTCCCATCCTCTCTGAAACCCCGGTCCGTCATGAAGCCGACCTTCGTTGCAGCTCACGTGATCGCGAGCGGCGCTCGAAGGTGGTGCACACGCCTTAGCGCTCGCGATCAATGGGACGAAACGGCTCGGCCGACGCAATCAGCCGCCTCCCTGCGCCGACCAGGCCGTAAATGTTCCAGCAGAGCATGCCGCGCACGCGTCCCTCGCGCAGATAGTAGACCACACCTTCCCTGCAGGGAATCTTCCAGTCTTCGACCATCTCCAACCGGGCGTCCACTTCGCCGACGGCCTCGTAGGCGACGTCGAAGAAGTCCGAGTAGAAGAACGGCAGGTATTCATACGAGACCGTTCGGCCAGTCATCGCGATCCCTGCGTAGCCGCCCATGCTGTTGGCGTTGTCCTCGTGCTCCACGCGGCGCCACTGATTCAGGGCGGGATTGTAGACAGACGCCACATCCCCCGCCGCGTAGATGTCCGGATGGCTGGTGCGCAACGACGCATTGACGCGAATGCCATCGTCCACCTCCAGCCCGGCCGCCTGTGCCAACTCGACATTCGGTTGGACGCCGACCCCGGCGATGATCCCATCGGCGATGATCGCTTGTTCACGTCCGCTGTGGACGTCTCTAACGGTCACGACACTGTTCCCATCGTGCGAATCGCAGCCGATCACTTTCGTCCCAGGCACCACTTCAATGCCCTTCGCTCGATAGAATTCGTTCAGTGATCTCGCCAGATCGACTGGATACATATGGCTGCCAATGGCCTCGTCCGGGAAGATCAGCGTGACCCGCTTGCCGTTCACCGCGAGAGCCGCCGCCATCTCCGATCCAATGAACCCGCTCCCGATAATTGCGAAGCGGTCACTGTGCTCCGTGAGGCGCCGCACCCGCTCGTAATCGTCGAGCGTGCGGTAGTAGATGATCTGATCGCCGCCAACGCTGAGCCGGCGCGGGGTACACCCGGTGGCCAGGAGCAGCTTGCTGAAGCGGTAGACCGCGCCCTGATCGTCCGTCACCTGCTTGTGCTGTGCATCCAGCGCTTGCGCGGTGCGCGAATGGTGGAACGTCACCATACTGCTGTTGACCTTGCGCCAGATGCTGCTGAGCGGTTTGCCTGTCCAGAGCCACTTGGACAGTGGTGGGCGGTTGTACGGCGAATGCGGTTCGGCGGTGATCACCCCGATCGAGCTGGCGTCATCTACCTCGCGAATGCCAGTGATGGCCGCGGCGGCGGCCATTCCGCCGCCAATGATCAGATAGGTATAGTCCGGCATGTTCGATCTCGCGACGAGGGGAATGACATATCGAGCGAGGTGGTCCGGACCGCGGCGTATGCGCTACGGCCCGGGTTCGTGTCGTGCGGCACGGGCGCCTGGCCCAGCCATTGCTGCATATCCGAAGCATCCTTCGAGCGGAGATCAGTGTCATGGCGACGCGACGCTTCAGGCGCGGCGATCACGTCAGTTGGAATTCGGAAGCCGGCCGCGTCTCCGGCCCCATCACGAGAGTGGTCACGTCCGAGATCCAGTTCAAGGGTTACGCGGGGCACGCGAGCGGTCGTCCGTTGCCAGCATCCATCTCGCGAAAACGAGTGCGGCGACACATGATGGACCATGGTATCCGGTGCAAGCAGACACGTGTTGAGTGAGGCCATATGCCGACCGTTGATGCGAAGGAGAGCCCGTTCTATGCGTGGCTTGACCGACTCACCATTCGCAGTCTCGTCCAGCGGGCGCGATCCCTGTCGCCGGGTGAGCGGCTGGTGCTGATCAAGGGGCTCATCCCCGGGCTCGTAGAGGAGATGGGCGACGCCGGTGTCCGAGCGTTCCTCGATGAGTTGAACACGAAGGTGCAGCGCTACGCAGAGGCGGTCGAGAGTCCCGGGCAGGGAGGGGCCGCGCGCCGCACGCCCAGCGAGCCGTTGGGCGGCCCGGTGCCGGGGCGCCAGGCGTACCGGCATCTGCCGGGTACACGCGACCCGCGGCGCCCCGGCGGTCGGAGGCTGGAGCGCCAATGGGAAGCCGCGGCATGGGAGGAAGGGCGGGGAAACCTTCAGGTGTAATGGCGTGAGCATGGTGCTCGCTATAGCCGGTCGACGACCAGGTCGCCGATCGCGCCGCGCTGTCCGTGTCCGAACGCGTGATTCACGAACACGAACTCGCCGGCGTGACATCCGTCACGCCGGAATCCGGCCGGTGCGCCGAGGTTGGTCAGGAGCCCGCCTCGGTGCCACGCACACCCCTTGTCGCAGCTCACGCCTTTTCCGGAATACGAATGCCTGTCGCATCGAACCTTGGCTTCCCGCGCATAGGACCGAATCGCGAGCTCAAGCGGGCGCTCGAAGAGCATTGGGCCGGACGCGCGAGCGCGGCCGAGCTGGCATCGGTCGCCAGTGCGATTCGTCGCGCCAACTGGCAGCTCCAGGCGCGAATTGGCATCGAGCACATCCCGTCGAACGACTTCTCGCTTTACGATCACGTGCTGGACACCGCGGTGATGCTCGGTGCGATTCCCTCTCGCTTTGCGCGCAGGACGGAGCTGACCGACGTCCAGCGCTACTTCGCGATGGCACGCGGGCTGGCCGATGGTACGACGACGATCCACGCGATGGAGATGACGAAGTGGTTCGACACGAACTATCACTACATCGTTCCGGAGCTCGAGCCAGGAGAGGAGTTCCACCTCGCTTCGGCGAAGCCCGTGGACGAATTCCTGGAGGCGAAGACGCTCGGCATCCTCACCCGCCCGGTGGTGCTCGGACCGCTCTCGTTCCTCCTGTTGGGGAAGACGCGTGGCGCGTCTGCCCCGCCGCTCGCCCTGCTCGACGCGCTGTTACCGGTCTACGAGCAGGTGCTCGCGCGGCTTGACGCCGCGGGCGCTGCATGGGTGCAGCTCGACGAACCGTGCCTCGTGCTCGACCTCCCGCGCGAAACGCGGCGCGCGTACCACGCGGCCTATGAGCGCCTGAGCGCCGCCGGTCCCCGGGTGCTCGTCGCGACCTGCTTCGGCGACCTGCGGGCGAATCTGCCGACGGCACTCGGGCTTCCCGTTGCGGCGCTGCATCTCGACCTCGTGCGAGGTCAGGCCCAGCTCGGCTCCGCGCTCGCGCGAGTCCCGCGCACGCTCGCGCTCTCGCTTGGCGTCATCGACGGGCGCAATGTGTGGCGCGCGGACCTCGACGCGGCGCTCGAGCTCGTCATGCAGGCGACGCGCGCGCTTGGTCCGGATCGCGTCATGATCGCGCCGTCGTGCTCATTGCTGCACGTGCCGGTGGACCTGGACAGCGAAACCATGCTGGATGAGGAGGTGCGCGAATGGCTCGCGTTCGGGGTGCAGAAGCTCCACGAGGTGGTGACGCTCTCGACGGCGGTGCGCGATGGACAGGCGGCGGTTGCGCAGGAGTTCGCCAGTGCGCGGCACGCGCTCGAGCGGCGCCGGGCATCCGCGCGGACACACTTGCCCGCGGTGCAGGCACGACTGCACGCGGTGACCGACGACATGCTCCAGCGCGCGCCATACGGCGAGCGCCGCATGCAGCAGGCACGCGTGCTCGATCTGCCGACCCTGCCGACGACGACGATCGGCTCGTTTCCGCAGACCGCCGAGCTTCGGCGCGCGCGATCCGCCGTTCGCGCCGGACGCATCACACCGGCGGAATACGATGCCTTCGTGCGCGCGCAGATCGAGGACGCGATCCACTTTCAGGAGAACGTTGGCCTGGATGTGCTCGTCCACGGCGAGTTCGAGCGCAACGACATGGTGGAGTTCTTTGCCGAGCGACTCACCGGTTTCGCCTTCACCCAGCACGGGTGGGTGCAAAGCTACGGGTCACGATGCGTGAAGCCGCCCATCATCCTTGGTGACGTCGCGCGCGTGCGCCCGATGACCGTCGCGTACACCGTGTTCGCGCAGTCGCTCACGCACCGCCCCGTCAAAGGGATGCTCACCGGCCCGGTGACGATGCTGCAATGGTCGTTCGTCCGCGACGACCAGCCGCGCGAGGAAACGTGCCGGCAACTCGCGCTTGCCATTCGCGACGAGACGGTCGATCTGGAAGCGGCGGGCATTGGCGTCATCCAGATTGATGAGCCGGCGATTCGCGAAGGACTGCCGCTCAGGGTCGACGACCGGTCCGCCTACCTGCAGTGGGCGGTGAATGCCTTTCGGCTCGCGTCCTCGGGCGTGCGGGACGAGACGCAGGTGCACACGCACATGTGCTACTCGGCGTTCGATGATATCATCGACGCGGTGAGGCGGATGGATGCCGACGTGCTCTCGATCGAGACATCGCGATCGGACATGGTGCTGCTCGAGACCTTCGCCCACGTCGACTATCCCAACGGCGTGGGCCCGGGCGTGTACGACGTGCACTCGCCAGCCGTGCCGGCGGTGGCCGACATCGAGGCGCTCCTGCACAAGGCGCTCGCGGTGCTCTCACCAGATCAGCTCTGGGTGAACCCGGATTGCGGCCTGAAGACGCGGCGCTGGGAGGAAGTGCGCCCTGCCATGGCGGCGATGGTCGCCGCTGCCGCGCGCGTCCGGGCGTCGCTCCAACCGGCCTCGTGATGCGGCGGGAGGTACGTCTCAGTACCCCGTGTACATATGGGTGTCCGGTTTCAAACGACCACTCGGTGGGGCATTCGCCGCTGGTGATGCCGGTCAGCGCACCCCATGATGCCCAGCCACAGTACGAACTCACCGCCGTCGCGCCATATCGACTGGATCTCACGGTGAGCGCGCTGCGGCGGCTGTCGACGAATGTCGTCGATGTGTTCACGTGTGATGGACGTTATGTGCGCGCACTCGCCGGGGCGCACGGCCCGGTGATTGTCCGCGTGAAGCAGGTGCATCCGGAAACGCTGGCCGTCACGATCGAGAGCGGCGCGGGCGCTGCGGGCGAGCATGCGCCGACGCTTGCACTCGTGCGTCGCGTGCTTGGCGTCGATCGCGACGTTGCGCGCTTCACCCGTGCCGCTCGGCGGCTTCCGTGGCTGAGCCCCCTGGCGCGCCGCGTGCGCGGCGTGAAGCCGCCGCGCTATCCCACGCTCTGGGAGGCGTTCGTCAATGCGATTGTCTTCCAGCAGGTGAGTCTGCAAGCGGCCAGCACTGTCGCGCGCCGGCTGATCGTGACGCTTGGGACACCACTCGAGAGCGAAGGCACGCCGCTGTATCTGTTCCCGGAGGCCGAGCGAGTGCTGAGCGCGGGAGACGGTGCCTTGCGCGCCCTGGGGCTCAGCGCGCGCAAGATCGCGACGCTCAGGCGCTCCGGCGAGGCGCTTGCCTCGGGAGCGCTCGACGCCGCGATGCTGGAGGAGCGCCCGAGTCACGACGCCGCGGCGCTCCTCCAGCAGCTCAAGGGAATCGGCCCATGGACCGCCACGGTCATCCTGCTGCGCGGACTCGGGCGTCTGGATGTCTTCCCGATGAATGACACGAGCGTGGCGCACAACATCGCGCTTGTCGCGGGCGACGAACCGCTCGATGTCGCAGGGATCCTCGGAGCGCTGAGCCCACAGCAGGGCATGCTGTACTATCACCTGCTGCTTGCCCGGCTTGAAGCGCGTGGCGAGGTGGGACGCGCATCGGTCCTGTAAACCAGTAAAGGCTCATGGCGACTGGACAGACTGATCCATGCCGTTCCAGCGGCGCAGGCTGAAACCCACGCCACGAACTGTCTCCAGCAGCGACTTACCAGCCGCTCGCGCCAGCTTTCGGCGCAGGTTCCCGACGTGAACATCGACCACATTGCTTTCGGGGTCGAAGTGCATGTCCCACACCTGCTCCAGGAGCGTGGTGCGGCGGACGACTTCCCCGGCGTGGAGCATGAAGTACTCGAGGAGCTGGAACTCCTTGGCTGTGAGGTCCAGTCGCTGATCGGCGACCGTTGCCACATGGCGCAGGCGGTCCAGAACTATCACGTCGTGCCGCAGCACATCGAGCCGCCCGGCCCCTCCGCGCCGGTGGAGTGCGCGGATCCGGGCCAGCAGTTCGTCGAACTTGAACGGCTTGGCGAGGTAGTCGTCGGCGCCGGCATCCAGTCCGCGAACCACGTCTTCGATTGCGTCGCGCGAGGTCAGCATGAGAATGGGAGTGCTGCGTCCTTCGCGTCTCAGCTCCATGGCGATCTGGAATCCATTCTTCTTCGGCAGCACCACGTCGAGCAGGATGACATCGTAATCGTTGATGTGGGCCAGCAGAGTGGCTTCGTCTCCATCGGAGGCGATGTCCACGACGTAACCCTCTTCCTTCAGGCCATGGTCGATGAATCCGGCCACCTTACGGTCATCTTCTACGACGAGGATCTTCATGGCTATGGAATCTCACCGCGTCGGCTGAACTGCGCCGAAAGCCGAGGTGAAGATCTCTTCAGGATGCCGGCTGAATCGCATCGAAAAAGAAAAAGGGAGATGGCAATCGCGTCACGACGCCGCGGCGGGGACTTCGAGGATGAAGCGAGCCCCATTCCCCGGGTGGGAAACCGCATGAAGCTCGCCGCCGAGCAATCGCGCCAGCCGCCGCGAAAGGGGCAGCCCCAGCCCGAGTCCGCGACTCTCTTCGCCCACGTTCGTGACATAGATGTCGAATATGCGTTCCAGCTCACCTGGTGGTACGCCGGGTCCGTCATCGTCCACCTCATATACGACACGGCGTTCACGCGCCGTGATGCTGAGCCGCACGGCGCTCTGCCTGGGAGCGTACTTGATCGCGTTGCCGAGCAGATTGATCAGGATCTGCTCTACCCGGCTGGCGTCGGTCTCGCAGTTCGGCAGAGCGGGCCCGGTCGCCAGTTGAAGGGAGATGTTCTTGAGATCTGCGGCAGGTGTCACCCGGTCTATCGCGCGCCTGGCAATGGACGAGGGCTCGACCGCCCGGATGATGGGTTTCAGACGGTCCTCGTCCAGGCGGCTCAGATCCAGCAGGTCATTGATGAGGCCTATGGCGCGTTCAGCCGATTCCAGTACTTCGAACGCGGCGTGTGGAACCGTGGCCGGGTCCCTCTTCCGGATCAGCATCTCCGACCAGCCGTAGACCGCCGATAGTGCGTTCCGGAGCTCGTGGTTCACCATCGCGAAGAACCGTTCCCGGGCTCGATGCAACTGCTGCACTTCGTTCAGCAGGCGAGCGCTCTCTTCATGATGACGCGCATTCTCGATCGCGGCGGCGGCCTTGGCGGCGAGCAGAGTCGCGAGGTCCTCATCCTCGTCGGTGAAGGGATCATCCGCGGTCTTCTCCGTGAAGTAGAGATTCCCGATGATGCCGCTTCGTCCAACGAGCGGCACGCCGAGGAACGAGCGCATTGACGGGTGGTGCGGGGGAAACCCGCGGGAATCGGGATGCGCGGTCAGATCCGGGAGCCGGATCGGCTTGCCCTCGCGCATGACGAGTCCGAGAATGCCGTGCCCACGTGGCGGGGGCCCGATCCTGCTGCGGAGCTCCGGATCGATCCCGTACGTGGTGAAGCTCTCGAGGACCCTGCCGTCCGGTCCGATCACGCCAATCGCCGCATAGCGCGCGCCGATCACCTGTGCTCCCACCTTCACGACACGCTGAAGGACGCCGTCGAGCGACGCTTCGGCGATGAGCGCCGCGGTGGCAGCCTCGAGCTGCCTGAGACGGTTCTGCATCGACAGTCCCTGCACGATCGGTGGTGAGGACATGCTGGAAGATAGCGCCGAAGCCGGCGGAGCGAGGCGGTGATTATGAAAAGCTTCCTGGCGGCTTCACGCTTTCTTCATGATGCGTTCGCGATCTTCCACGTCGAAATACAGCGGGTGCAATCAGCACAACGCAGGATCAAA
>Ga0207660_10001645_pt1 | contig 14972 bp, 11 predicted proteins | sample KBSC73BmetaG_FD_184335 | JGI IMG/M metagenome (GOLD analysis project Ga0207660, IMG submission 184335) | Corn rhizosphere microbial communities from Kellogg Biological Station, Michigan, USA - KBS C7-3B metaG (SPAdes) (version 2) | ecosystem: Host-associated > Plants > Roots > Rhizosphere ... | reverse complement strand
CAACACCGCCAAGCTGCACGTGCAGGGGCTGGACGTGACCGGGGCCGACGTCTTCGACGTTGGCGACGACCGCGTCACCCTCGGCGTGAACGCCAGCTACATGGTCACCTACGACCTCCAGTCGACCCCCACGTCCCCGCGGGTCGGCCGGGTGAACACGGTCAACTTCCCGGCCCGCGTCCACGCCCGGGCCACGGCCGACTGGACGCGGGGCCGGCTGACCCTCGGGGCCGCCTTCAACTACGCCGGCGCCTACCACGACACCCTGGGACTCCATATCCGCGACCAGGGCACCTTCGACCTGCAGGCCCGGCTCGCGGCCGCCGACGAGGGCGTGTTGAAAGGCGTCTCGGTTCTGCTGAACGTGCGGAACGTCTTCGACCGGGATCCGCCCTTCTACGCCAATCCCACCGGCATCGCCTACGACGCCGCGAACGGCGACCCCCTCGGCCGCTTCGTGTCGTTGCAACTGACGCGCGCCTGGTGAGGCCGCGCCATGCTCCGGACCCTGATCGCGGCGGCCCTGGTCGCCGCTGGCCTCGCCGCTTCCCCCTGCGCCGTCGCGCGCCCGTTCACGATTGACGACCTGCTGCATGAGCAGGCCTTCGGGGCGGTCGCCCTGGACCCCAGCGGCCGCTGGATGGTGTTCGAACAACGCGACCCCTACGACACCGCCGCCCGGTACGACCTGTTCGGCCTCACAGAGACCGGCCTCTCCCGCCTGCGCGTCGTGGACACAGCCGCACCCGCCGGCAATCGCCCCTTGATCGCGGACGACCCGGGACCCGGCGTGGTGATGGGCGCCTTCTCCCCCACCGGCGACCGCCTGGCGGTCTACCGCTTCCAGAACCGCCAGTGGACCCTGGGGATCGTCAGCATGGCGTCTGGCGCGGTTAGGTGGCTGGACCTCACGCCGCAGGACGCACCCCGCGGCCGGACCCTCGAGTGGCTGTCGGACCAGCGGCTCCTGCTGATCGACCGCCCCGACCGGCAACCGCCGTCCACCACCGGCTGGATCCTCGGCGAACGCCTGCCGAAAGCGCTCGAGGCCGCCGCCACGGGCGCCGGCGCGCACACGGTCTTGGGCAGCGGCGCCTACCTGTCCGTCCGCCAGCGGGCCGCCCCCCGTCGCCTGCTGGAGGTCGACGCCGTGGCCGGCGCGTCGCGCGTGCTGGCGACCGGAGAGTTCCTCGATCTGGAGGTCTCGCCGGACAAGGCGCGCGTCGCCTTGTTGGAGTCCGGGCCCGATCGCCAGCCGAAGGGCGACGCCCCGGTGCGAGGGCCCACCGGCACGGAGACCGAGGCGACCCGGCTGCGGCTCCTCGACCTGCGGAGCGGCGCGGAGACCACGCCCTGCCCCGGATGCGACGTGTTCACCGATCTCCTCTCGTGGTCCCCCAGCGGCCGCGCCCTGCTGGTCCTGACCCGTGGCGCGGACAGCCTGTGGACCCACGGCGCCCTCCAGCGGATCGACGCGGCGACCGGGACGGTGTCGCGGGTCGGCGCCGATCTCGCGCCCACCCCCGACGCGCGCACCCTGGCCATCTGGACAGGATGGATGGGCGAGACCCCGCTGGTCTTCGGCCATCCGCTGGCGACGCCCGCCTCGCGCAACGACTGGTATCGGCTGGACGCCTCCGGATCGGTCAACCTCACCCACGACCTGGCAGCGCCGGACCGCTCGGTCCGTATCGCCGGCCCGCGCGGCCTGACCGTGCTCGCCAGAGGCCAGGCCTGGCGGGTCGGCCGCTCCGACGTCCGCCTTGGACCGCAAGCCGCGTCCGTGACGCCGGTTCAGCTCGGCGACCTGCGGTACTCCACGGCCACGCGGCTCATCCATGCGCCGACGGCCTCGACGGTCGCCCTGGCGACCGAAGGCGAGCGCCGCACCCTGGGCGTGCTCGACGCGGCCGGCTTCCACGGCCGCCTGACCTTGCCCCCGGCCGCCAACATCGTGGCGGCCGCCGCGGACGGATCGACCGCGGTGCTGCACGACGTCACCGCCCAGGGTGTCGAGAGCCTGCGGCTGCTTCGCGCCGGCCAGCCGCCGGCGCAGGTGGCGACGGTGAACGCCAGCCTCGCCGCGACCGACGCGCCGCGGGTCTTGCCGATCCGCCACCGCGGGACGGAGGGCCAGCCGCTGACCAGCTGGCTCTACCTGCCGCCGACGGCGACGCTCGCGGCCCCCGCGCCCCTCATCGTCCGCCCGTATCTGGGCGACACCTATCCGACGCCACCGCGCGACTATCCCCCGCCCGCGGGCTTCTACCAGAACATCCGCATGCTGACGGCGCACGGCTACGCGGTGCTCCTCCCGAGCCTGCCCAATCCGCCGCAAGGCATGACCGATCCGGGCCATAGGCTTGCGGAACGGATCCTCGGGATCGTCGACACCGCCCTCGCGGAGCCCGGCGTCACGGGGCGTGTGGATCCGACGCGGATGGCGCTGATGGGCTGGAGCTTCGGCGGTTACACGGTGATGGAGACGATCACCCAGACGAACCGGTTCAAGGCCGCGGTCGCCATGAACGGCATCAGCGACATGACCGCCTATTGGGCGGCCTTGCCGATGGCCCGCCAGATCAACCCGGAGATCGGCTACCAGAGCAATTGGCACACCGGAGGCGTCGAGGCGACGCAGCCGAGCCTGGGCGCGCCGCCCTGGAAGGATCCCGACCGCTACCGGCGAAACAGCCCGCTCTACGCCGCGGACAAGGTCGAGACCCCGCTGCTGCTCATCCACGGCGGGATCGACGTGCTGCCGATCGCGCAGTCGGAGGCCATGTATTCCGCGCTCTTCCGGCAGGGGAAGGACGCCCTGCTGGTGACCTATTGGGGCGCGGTCCACGAACCCACCGCGCCCGGCGACGTGCGGGACATCTACGCCCGCACCTTCCGGTTCCTCGACGCGCACTTCGCCCCTGTCACCGGCGCCGCCGCGGCGCCCCCGCCGCGTCCGGCAACCGGCCCTGCCAGCGCCGAACCCAGGCCTCGACCGTGACCGCCCGCAGGATGTCAGTGGCCTTCGCGTCCCAGATCAGGCGCTCGGCCGTCAGCGCCGCCTCGAGCGTCCGGCGATCGAGGTAGCCCGCGTCGCACAGGCAGCCCTCCAGAAGGTACGGCCGGAGGAACGGCAGGCTGTTCGCCACGAACTTGGCGACCAGCACCGAGGTCGTCCCCTTGGCCCGGCGCGCCCGCACGATCTCCGGGATCCGGTGGGCGAAGGCGGCGCGGGCGTAGGGCCGGTCATAGCTGCCGCCGGCGAGGGCCGGAGTCGGGATCGCCAGGCAGAGTTCGAGCACCGGCTGCGACATCAGCGGGAACAGGAGATCGGCCACGCGCCGACGGCGACTGACGCCGTGGTTCACATGGAGGTTCGCGGCGGCTTCGGCGTGCAGGATCTTGCCGGGCGAAAGACCGGCCTCGCGGGCGTCCTGCCGCCAGGGATGCTCGACGCCCGCGACACCGCCACGCAGGTCGCGGCTGACGAGCGACGAGACGTAGTCCGCCATGTCCCCCGGGTCCCGCGCCAACCGGCGCGCCTCCGCCAGGACCGCCCAGACCGATCGCCGGGTCCGCCGCGCGATGTCGGCCAGCATCGGCGATCCGATCAGACGCAGGCGCTGCGCGCGCAACGCGTCCGCCGCGACGGCCGGACTGGGCATTTGGAAGAAGGCGGCGTCGCCCCCTTGCCCCGACACGATCGCCTCGGCGCCGGTTTCCCGCAGCCGCGCCATCTCGTCCCGGTCACGATCGGCGTCGACGCCGGACATGGCCGGCCAAAACTCCGCCGCCAGCTCCGCGAGGTCGGACTCGAGCAACCTCGAGGGGGTGCGGCAGACCTCGGTGAGCGCCACGCCCATCCGGTCGGTCACGGCGCGGGCGTAGCGGCGCTCGTCCGCTTCCGGGCGGGCGTTCGAATAGTTGAGCCAGCACGCCACCCGGTCGTGCAGGCCCAGGTGGTGGATCGACCCGGCCAGGATGCTGGAGTCCAACCCGCCGGAGAGCTCCATCACCACCCGTTCGTGCCCGCCGACGAGCGCCGCCGTCGCCAGGTCGACCCGCCGCACGAGTTCGCCCTGAGCCGCCTCAGGGTCAAGGCAAGGCATTCGGGCAAAACCCGAGGGCCGCCAGATAGGCGCCGTCAGGCGCCCCCTCGCCGCCACCGACAGGAGGTCACCCGGTCCCACGGCGTCGATACCGTCGAGCAGCGACGGCGTGGTCGCGGCGGCGGGGATCGCCAGAAACCGCCCGATCCGGTCCCAGTTGAGGGCCGCCCGGCGCGCGCGAAGTTCCGACGGGACCCGCGTGACCTCCGACGCCACCAGCGTCACCCCCGGCTCCAGCCCCCAGATCAGGCAATCGAGCATTCCGGTCGGATCGCGGTAGACACCCAGGCCGTCCGTCGAGGGGTCGCAGAGTAGCGCGACGTAGGCCCCCCAGTAGAGGCTCGCGAGCTGCGCGGCGCGCCGGCCGAATTCGCTCGCCGCCGCCGGACCGCGAATTCCATCGGGCGCATCCAGCCGCCGGCCCGCCGCGTCAAAGGCATCGCCGATGACAAACCCGGACAGGCCCGGGAGCGCCGTGACGGAAAACGGCGCGTCGGCAGAGGTCCAGATCGTGATCCCCTCGGCCGCGGCCGCCAGGGACCAGTCGGGCGCCCGGTCCATCACCTCGGCGAGGCGACCCGCCTGGTCGCCGGCCGTCTCGCTCCGCGGCGGCCAATGCAAGGCGAGATAGGCGCGCCGCACGCGTCAGGCCGCCATGATCGGCGTGAAGGCCCGGACCCGGTCGGGTTGGTCGTCCAGGACCAGGTCCTCGCATTGCAGCCAGCAGTGCGCCTGGAACGGCCAGGTCCGGACGCCGAACACCCAGTGGGCGTCCAGGCCCTTCGCGTGCAGCAATCTCAGCAGCATGAACGACCGCAGCAGGCACTTCCCGGACACGGGGGCGTAGGGCGCCCAGCGATGAAACCGCGCGGCCGCCTCGATGACCGCGGGAGAGGCCTGCGGCCGGATGTCGGGCGACGGGCGCGCCACGGCCTCAAGAAGGGTGCGGAGCGGCCGGCCCCGATAGGCGCGGGCAAGGTCGAGCATCGCGCGCAGCCCGTCACCCAGATCGTCCCAAGCCGGACACGGAACGTCCACCGACAGCGCGCTTCGCTGGGGGTGCGCCGGGAGCGGCGCGACCTGCGCGGACGGCGCCGCCTCGACGCTGACGAGGTCCGCCGCGAGCAGCTCGCGCCCCAGCGCCGGGTCCGAAAGCGCCAGCCGCCGGCGATCCGCGTGCAATCTGAAATCGTCCGCCAGGCCCGGGAGGCAAAAATAGGCGTCGGCGCGAACATCCAGCAGCACGAGGTCCGCATCGACGAGCGCGGCGTGGACGCCCGGGACGATGGCGAGGTCGCATCGACGGGAAACTCTGACCGGCATGGCGGAACGTGGCCCGCCGCGTCGCCACGGCGGGCCCAGGGCCTTATTCGCCGAAGCCCAGGTCGATGTCGTTCTCTTCGATCCCGACCTTCACCGCGTTGGTGAACGCCTTGGCGCTGCGGAAGCAGATCAGCCGGCTCTTGGGAGACTCGAGACGCTTGGACATTGCAACCTCCTGGTTGGGTGCTGCCGCCACCTCTGGCGGCGCTCCGAGTCCGCGCCTCGCGCTGCCCCTATTCAAACTATATCGCAACTATAACGGGTGTCCGGCCGCGGCCTGGTCGAGCAGGTCCGCCAGACGGCCCGCCACCCGGACCCGCCGCGCATAGAAGGCCCTGACCCGCCCCAGGCGCCGCGACCGGTCCGCCTCCCCGGCCCGCAAACCCGCCGCCTCTTCGCGCAAGTCCTCCAGCAGGCGGCCCTCCAGCCGCCGCGCCGCGCCCAGCTGGCCTTGCAGCCGGGCATAGGACAGCGAGAGCGCGCGGCTGCCGCTGCCCGCCGCCCAGGCGGCAAACAGCCGCTCCGTGGCCTCCACAGGATCGGCCTCGGGATCGAGGTCCGCCTCCGCCGGCGCCTCGGCGTCCTGCGCCTCGAGGGCCAGCGCCAGGTGCGCCAGGCTGAGCCGGTAGAGCGCCACGATGTCCGCGCGGCTCAGGCGCCGGACGAAGAACCCCTCCCCGCGCCGGTCCTCCAGGAGGCCCTCCCCGGCGAGCCGGGACAGGGCTTCGCGCACCGGCGTGGCGCTCAACCCCAGTTCGCTGGCGATCTCGCTGGCGGCCAGCCGCCGGTCGAGCGGAACGTCGCCCCGCCGCAGCCGTGTCCGCAGTTCCCCGAGCGCCAGCACAAAAGGTTCGCTCCGTTTCTCACGCATGCCCGCCTCGACAACGACAATCCGGACGCCCTTCCGGATGCTGGCGTTACTCAATGTATGGATTCTCCTGGAGTTGCAGAGGCCTCCTTCTTCCACTGAAGATTGCGCCTTTGGCGCAAAATAGTTGCGGAATATCTCTGAGATACTTGCGGAATATCTGGAATATATCGGAACATTGTTCGCCGTTCAGACGTCCAGCGCCGAGATCGGGAATTGGACGACCGCCCCAGGCGCGAGGACCAAACGTGACGGGCTTAAATCTAAGGCGCCAACCCCCGCGGATCGGGCGTGACGCGGAACGCTTCGATCATCAGCGCCGACTCGCCGGGGCAAAGGCGATCTTGTGAATTTGAGATCGGACGCGGCGAGCTTAGGCTGTTCGGCGGCTGCTCGCCTGAATTTAGGCCCGCCCAACCTGATGGTGCGGCGGGCGCCGGGCGCTCGTGGGGAACGCGATCCAATGCCGTATCTTTCTGTCCGCCAGGAGGACGGGGCCGTGGTCCTGGTGGATCCGATCTACCTCGTTGTGCCGTTCAACGGTCCCGCGCTCTCTGCGACGTTGGAGTTCGAGGCGCTGGAAGACAATGCGGCGGACCTGGCCCAGATCGCCGGCAGACGTCATCACTTTACGCTGGGCTCCGAATGGGAGTTCTGGGGTGTCCTGGACAGCCTGGAACCCATTCAGAGCACGCACCCGGGGCTGCAGGATCTCCGCCAAAGGGCCGCATGCAAAGGCGTCGTTTCCGTATTCCCGGAGATGCATGAAGCGCCTTAGCCCAGCTGGCCGCCTGGGCGGGATCGGGGAACGCCGCGGTCCTGCCTCCGGGCGCCGGCTCCGCGACGGCCGCCCAGCTTCGTCATCGGGGCGGGCTGACGCGCAGGATCATCGTTGTCGCCCTCCTGGTCTCCCTAGGTTGAAGACCTAACCAACCTGTTGATTCTGTGAGCAAATCACGAATAACTCTGCGTTGTTGGCGGAGGAAGGCTCATGGACGGCGTCTACTGGATCAGGCTTGGGCGAAGCTTGAGCCTCTGCTTCCGAAGAACCGGCCCGGGCCGAAGCGGGAGGATGATCGCCGGGTGATCAGCGGCATCCTGCATGTGCTGAGATCGGGCTGCCGGTGGAGTGCCGGTGGAGTGATTGCCCGCCGCCTACGGGCCACGGACCACGATCTTCAACCGTTTCAACCGCTGGAGCATCCAAGGCGTCTGACGGAAGATCTTCGAGCAGCTCGCGGCCAGCGGCGGCTTTCCCGGGGAGCTCGCCATCGACTCCACCCACATCAAGGTCCACAGCTCGACGCGGGGCTCCAAAAAAAGAGGGACGCGATCCAAGCGGTCGGCCGCTCGCGGGGCGGCCGCACGAGCGCACGAGCAAGATACACGCGCTGGCCGACGATCTCGGCCGGCCCGTCGCCTTGACCCTGAGCGACGTGAAGAGCTCCGTCCCGCCGTTCCCTCTTGGCCAGACCTGGACGGCGGCGCCCAGACTCCTCCAGCGGAATTGACGGGTGAAGACAAAACTGTAACGATCGTTATCGAAAACGTGTAAGCGTCAGCCATGCGGCGACGACTGCGCACGACGTTCGGCCCAAATGAAGAGACCACGGATGCCGTCATCATCCATTGACGCGCTGTTTCAGCCATTCGCGCTTGGGTCGCTGGCCCTCAAGAGCCGCATCGTCATGGCGCCTATGACGCGCTCGTTTTCGCCAGATGGCGTGCCGGGACCGGAGGTCGCCGCCTATTACCGTCGCCGAGCCGAAGGAGGCGCCGGACTCATCGTGTCGGAAGGAACCGTCGTCGACCGTCCGGCGTCCCGCAACGAGCCCACCATCCCTGTTTTTCACGGAGAACCAGCGCTTCGTGGCTGGAAGCAGGTTGTGGATGAGGTTCATGCCGCCGGCGGCAAAATGGGCCCCCAGATCTGGCATGTAGGGTCGGTAAAAAGCTCCCGAACAGGCTGGGAGCCCTCCGGCATTGAGAGTCCGTCCGGGCTTAGCGCCCCCGGGCGCCCCCGAGGATCCGTTATGACGGAGGAATCGATTGCCGACACAATCGATGCATTCGCTCGAGCGGCTTCATCCGCGAAGGCCCTTGGATTTGATCTGGTCGAGATACACGCCGCCCATGGCTATCTGATCGACCAGTTCTTCTGGGGGGCGACCAACCTTCGAGGAGATCGATATGGCGGCCCCCCGATCACAGATCGCACGCGCTTCGCTGTGGAACTCCTCAGGGCCGTAAGGCGCGAGGTCGGCCCGAGCTTCCCCATTGCTATTCGCCTGAGCCAGTGGAAGCCCCAGGATTACGCCGCGCGCCTCGTGGAAACGCCGGAGGAAATGACATCTTGGCTGGCGCCCATGGTCGAGGCGGGCGCAGACATCCTTCACTGCTCTCAGCGCCGCTTCTGGGAGCCCGAGTTCCCAGAACTGGACGGGGAACAGGGGCTGAATTTCGCGGGCTGGGCCAAAAAGCTGACAGGCTGCCCAACGATCACCGTGGGCTCGGTGGGACTCTCGACGGATTTCATGGGCGCCTTCTCGGGGAAAGGGTCTCAACCCGCGGGCCTATCGAATTTGGTGCGCCGGTTGGAGCGGGGCGAATTCGACCTTGTAGCGGTTGGCCGGGCCTTCCTGAGCGATCCGTCCTGGGCCAACAAGCTGAGGCGTGGCGAGCCGCTGTCGGGCTTCGATCCAGCCGATCTAACCGAACTCAGGTGATCGGCCGATCCGCCCCATGTCGCGAACTGACCAAGTTTACCGGCCTCGCGTCGGTCTGTCTCAGGCAAGGTCTTCGCCAACCATTTGCGCCCGCAGCGCTCGCTTCAAGATCTTACCGGTCTCGTTCTTGGGAAGCTCGTCGGAGGTAACGACGATCGACGTGGGAACCTTGAACCGGGCGAGCCTTTCGGAGACGAACGCCTGGAGTTCCACTGGGTTGAGCTTGGACCCGGGCCGCGACTGCACAACGGCGGCGACCTTCTCGCCTAACATGAGGTCCGGAAGCCCGAAGACCGCCGCTCCGATGACGTCGCGGTGGGCCAGCAGCGCGTTCTCCACCTCAATGCTGTAGACGTTTTCGCCGCCTCTGATGACCATGTCTTTGGCGCGGTCGAGTATGGTGATCCGCCCCTCTTCGTCGAGTGCGCCTATGTCGCCGGAATGGAACCAGCCGTCGTGAAATGTTTGGGCCGACGCGCGCGCGTCCGCCCAGTAGCGACGCAAGACACAAGGACCGTGGAAGCACAGTTCGCCGGGAACATTCGGCGGCATCTCGCATCCGCTTTCGTCGATCACTTTGACATCCACCACAGGCGCCGGAACGCCCACGCTCGCGGGCCGAAGGGCGTAATCAAGGTCACCATTGAAGGTGCAGCCTCCGCTCGTTTCCGTGGCACCGTAGCCGGTGGCCGGAACGATGTGCGGCAGGCGCGCAGCGATCCGCGCATGAAGTTCCGGCCCAGCAGCCGCGCCTCCGATAGCGACAGAGTTCAGCGTGCTCAGGTCGTGGTCTGCAAAATCGGGCTGCTCAAGCAACTGCCACATCATCGTCGGCACCGCCCCGATCCCTGTGATGCCGATCTTTTCGACGAGACGGAGGGCCTTTGCGGCGTCCCACCGATACATCAGGACGACGGACGCACCGCCTGCCATGCTGGCCGCCAAGCCGGAGTTGCAGCCCCCGACGTGAAAGAGCGGCACGCCATTCAGATAGACCGGCGGCGGCGCGTGGGGATCAGGTTCGGGAAGTTCACCTGTCCGACGCATGTGCGACAACGCACTGTTGAAGGCGCCGTTCACGATAGCGGTGACGATGTTGCGGTGCGTGCTGACAGCGCCTTTCGGGCGGCCGGTGGTCCCAGACGTATAAAGAATTGTAGCCAGGTCCTCTGGCGAAAGGTTCGGGTCGGGAGCGGGGGGGGATGCGCGATGTGCCTCGACGAGGTCGCCGTAGGCATGGATGAAATCGGCGCTCGCACCCTGGGCCCGCACCGCGATCACGGTGCGGGGTCCGAGCTCATCGAAATGGGGCGAAAGGCGCTCCAGCCGCTCAGCGTCAGCCACAATCACTCGAGCGCTCGAATGAACGAGCACGTAGGCCATTTCCGCGCCGGATCCCCAGGCGTTCACGGGGACCGCCACGGCGCCCAGTAGCATGCACGCCCAAAATGAGACGGCCCACTCCGGATAATTGCGCATCGCGATCGCTACGCGATCTCCTTTCCGGACGCCGAAGCGGTGGTAAAGGGCCGCAGCCAGGACCGGCGCATCTGCGTGAACAGACCCGAACGTAAGCACTTCATTTTCGAAATAGATGTAGGGTCGTTCGGGCCACCGCGCGCAGTTGTCGAACAGCATCCGAACGTTGGCAGGCGCCGCCTCGTAGACCCTCAGATGAATTCCGTCGACCTCGACGGTCTTCATCGCGAATGGCGCGCTTGGGGCAGTGAGTCTGCGGATGGCCTCCGCCACTGACACCACGGGGGCATCGGTCATTTCAACGTCCTTCTGTGGGTGCGCGGCGTTCGGCGAACTTGAGCGCCGCACGAGCAATCGCTGCGGGATATTGTTCGGGAGGCAGCGCGCGCGCGAGCGGCTGCCCGCTCGCCTCGCGATGGATCGCGGCCTGCGTGATGCAGGCCAGCCGGAACATCGAGAAAGCGCCATAGAGGGTGAGATCGGGAAGTGTCTCGCGGCGGGCGACCTGGCAATAGCGTTCGAGGAATTCGGCCTCGCCGGGGACACCAGGAGTCCCCGGCGTGACAGTTCCGAACACCTGGGAGTCCCAGTGATACATCAGCAGGCAATAGGCGACGTCCGTGAATGGGTCGCCTATCGTAGACAGCTCCCAGTCGAGCACCGCGGCGACCTTCTGCAGATTGGGATCGATAACTACATTTCCGAGCCGATAGTCGCCATGGATGAGGCAGGGCTCGTCGGCCTCCGGAGCAAAGCCTTGAAGCAGGGCGATCAACTCGTCCATCTCGGGGATGCGGTTCATCTCGGTGTCGCGGTAGAGCTTTGTCATGGTCGCCACCTGCCGCTCGACGTAGCTCACTCCGGAGCGCGAGCCGAATTTTTCCAACCCGTGCGCGCGGTAGTCGACAGTGTGCAGACGGCCGAGGCATTCGGCGAGGACGAGGAAGACCCGTCGCCGCGCGGCCAGGTCCGACGGCAACCTGTTGCCACTGAATACAGGGCCCTCCACGAACCCCATCAGATAAAAAGGCGTGCCCGCCGGCTCGGCATCGGGGCAGTAATAGATGGGACGAGGCACCGGGACGGGACTATCCTGAAGCGCCGTCAGCACCTGGTATTCACGGTCGATCCGGTGGGCGGACTTGGCGGAACGCCGGGATGGCATCGCGCGCAGGATCTGAAATTCGCCGACCGCGGTCTCCACGCGATAGGTCGGGTTGGAATAGCCTTCCCCGATCGCGGAAATCGCGACGAAGTCGTGGAAGCCACAAATGTGGCGTCGGCAATGAGCGTTGATCGGGCCCAAGAGGGGAGGCTCGCCCCACGGGCGCCCTCCCCCATCTTCACGCCCCAACACCGCCCCGCGGCGGCTGGTCATGCTGGTATCGGCAGGTAGGTGGCGAGTTCCTGTCGTGCGAGGGATCTGCAGTGCACCTCGTCGGGCCCGTCACCGATGCGCAACGTCCGCTGCATGACGAACATCGACGCCAGCGGTACGTCCGGCCCCACCCCCGCGCCGCCAAAAGCCTGGATCGCGTCATCGATGACTTTCAGCGCCATACGCGGCGCGGCGACCTTGATCTCGCCGATCTCCTTCTTCGCGCCCTTGTTGCCGACCTTGTCCATCATGTCGGCGGCCTTGAGGGTCAGGAGCCGGCACATGTCGATGTTGATGCGAGCTTCGCCGATCCGCTGCTCCCACACCGAGTGTTCGTGGAGCGATTTTCCAAACGCCGTTCGCGACACCAAGCGCTGACACATCAGTTCAAGCGCGCGCTCGGCCGCCCCGATCGATCGCATGCAGTGGTGGATACGGCCGGGCCCGAGACGGCCTTGTGCGATTTCGAAGCCGCGGCCCTCACCCAGAAGCATATTGTCAACTGGGACACGGACGTCCTCGAAGAGGATTTCGCCGTGTCCAAAGGGCACCTCGGCAAAGCCGAACGCCGTCAGGTGGCGCAGGATGCGAACCCCAGGGGTATCCAGCGGGACGAGTATTTGGGAATGCCGCCTGTGGCGTTCCGCATGTGGATCCGACTGCCCCATGACGATCATGATCTTGCAGTTTGGATGCAGTGCGCCGGACGTCCACCATTTGCGCCCGTTGATCACATACTGATCGCCGTCGCGCCGGATACTGGTGCGGATATTGGTCGCGTCGGACGAAGCGACGCCGGGCTCAGTCATGCCGAACGCCGAACGGATCTCCCCGGAGAGCAACGGCTTGAGCCAACGCTCCTTTTGCGCGGCTGTGCCGTAGCGCTCCAGCACCTCCATGTTTCCTGTGTCGGGGGCGGTGCAGTTGAAGATCTCCGGTGAAAATATCGCCCGTCCCATTAGTTCGGCGAGCGGCGCGTACTCGAGGTTGCTAAGACCCACTCCATTCGGGCTGTCATTGAGGAACAGATTCCAGAGCCCGGCCGCCCTCGCCTTTTCCTTCAACGCCTCGATAGCGGGCGGCACGCTCCACGGAAGCCCCTTTGCCGTTATTTCGTCGATTTGCCTCCAATAGTCGGGCTCAGCCGGATAGACATGTTGATCCATAAAGCTCGAAAGTCGGGAAATCCATTCGCGCTGGCGCGGCGAATACTCGAAGTCCATTTGTCTCTCCAGTATGTCGAATTGTTTAGCGGCGGCCCCCTGCGCGCGGCCACCAGGGGTAGGTGGCCGGCATTCCGCTCGCAGGGCTGGCCGTGAAGCGGGGCAGGCGCTTCTCAAGAAAGGCGGTGATCCCCTCGGCGACGTCCGGACCCTCATTGAGATCGCGAAACAGGTCGAGCTCGAGCGCGAAGCATTCCCGCGGATCGCTCATGACCGGCACATGCCAAAGCATCTGGCGGGTTACCGCGACGGCGACGGGCGACGTGTTGATCGCTATGTCACGAGCAAGGCCGAGCGCCTCCTCGAGTAGATTCTCCGGCTCCACGACCTTGTCGACGAGACCCGCCTTATGGGCTTCGGCGGCATCGAACAGCCGACCCGTCAGGCACCAGCGGCGCGTCCAGCTGTCGCCGACCAGCCTGGGAAGAAACCACGCGGCTCCGGATTCAGGCACGATACCGAGCTTGACGAAGACGAAACCGAACTTCGCCTTGGTCGAAGCGATACGGAAATCCATCGGCAGGATCATGGTCGAACCGGCGCCGACCGCCGCGCCATTGATCGCCGCGATGATCGGCTTGCGGCAGTCGAGGAAAGCCGCCAGGAACTCGTGGTCGCGCGTGGCGAATTCGTCGCCCGGCTCGGCATTGTCCCGCCGAAACACGTCGACATCCGATAGATCCTGGCCGGCGCAGAACGCGCGTCCGGCGCCAGTGACTATGACCGCGCGCACGCTATCGTCGGCATCCGCCTCACGGATGGCCGCGGTGAGATCCCGACCCATCTGGGGAATGTGCGCGTTCAACCGTTCGGGCCGGTTGAGCGTGATGATCATCGCCGGGCCGTCCCGTGCGACCAATATCTCGGAATAGCTCACGCCACCCCCTTGCAAAGCTGAATTGGAAACGATCGTTATCTCTTATAGGTCGTCGAGTCAACGCGAAGTGATAACGTTCATTACCTATGATCCAGCGCGGTTGCGCCATATTATCTTAGGTGAAAGGTGAGCGATCGTTATCATTTTAAGTTGCCTGACGATTTCCGTGTTGATAATGATCGTTCACGGTATGCGGGATTCCACTCCGCCTTGAGGAAACTCGCGGCCGTTTCGATGCGCACGTTCCGCAATGTGCGCAGCCCGCGCGCCGCGGTGTGAGCAACAGATCAGGGGGAAGACCATGCATGCGAATAAGGGCTCTCGTGGCGGCAGATTGCGCGCGACCGCCATTCTGACGGCCGTCGCGGCGTCAGCTGGCGGCCTGGTCGCGAGCCCCGCGGCCGCACAGGCGAAGCCGGTCGCCGGCTCCGCCGAGAAGCCTGCGCCGTTGCAGCTCGAGGAAGTGGTCGTAACCGCGTCGCGGCGCGCGGAGAGCCTGCTCAAAACCCCGATCGCCGTCTCAGCCTACGGCGGCGAGCAGCTCGAAAAGCAACACGTGCAGTCTCTCGCCGACCTCGCCACGCAGAGCCCCAACATTCAGCTCGCCGGCTATGGCGCTGACACAAACATCACTATCCGCGGGATCGGCACAAACCTGCTGACAGCAGGCAGCGATCCAGGCGTGGCGCTCTACAGCGACGGGGTCTACGTGCCGGAAGCAGCGGTGGCGTTCGCAACCATGTACGACACCAAGCGCGTTGAAGTGCTCCGCGGGCCGCAGGGCACGTTGTTCGGCCGGGACGCAACCGGCGGCGCCGTCGACATCATCTCGAATACGCCGACGAACCAGCCAGAGTACGGACTGGACATTTCCGCCGGAGCGCCGCTGGGCGAGCGCGCCCTGTTGTTTGCGAGCGGTCCGCTTGCCAGTGATGGCTCCCTGCTCGGTCGCCTGGCCATCCAGCAGAACTTCCAACGCGGGGACACAA
>Ga0207660_10001636_pt1 | contig 15026 bp, 21 predicted proteins | sample KBSC73BmetaG_FD_184335 | JGI IMG/M metagenome (GOLD analysis project Ga0207660, IMG submission 184335) | Corn rhizosphere microbial communities from Kellogg Biological Station, Michigan, USA - KBS C7-3B metaG (SPAdes) (version 2) | ecosystem: Host-associated > Plants > Roots > Rhizosphere ... | reverse complement strand
GTGACAAGGAGCGGCGGCTCACGCCTTCTCCAGCGTGCATTGCAGCGGGTGCTGGTTCTCGCGGGCGAAGTCGATCACCTGGGTGACCTTGGTCTCGGCGACCTCATAGGTGAACACGCCGCACACGGCGACGCCCTGCTGGTGGACCTGGAGCATCACCCGGGTCGCGTCCTCGATCCCCATCGAGAAGAAGCGCTGGAGGACCAGGACAACGAATTCCATCGGCGTATAGTCGTCGTTGAGCATCAGCACCTTGTAGTTGGACGGCTTCTTCGTCTTGGGCCGGGTGCGCGTCGCGACCCCGGTCTCGATCTCGTCGAGGCCGTCGTCGTCGGCGCCGTTCGCCATCCTGATCAGTGGGTCGATCATTCGCACCTAAAATATGGCAGTCCGCGAAAACGCGGCAAGGCGGCAATTTGCAGCAGAGCAGTAAAAAAATGGCGGCCGCTCCAACCGGGAGCGGCCGCCGACAGTCGTTGCCCTGACTTAGGAGGGGAGAGGGTCAGGCAACGAGGGAGTTGAAGCGCTCGGCATTGGCCGTGGCGCGATTCGAAAGCGGCTGGAATGCCTCGCCGGCGAGCTTCACCAGCGATTCGGTCAGCTTCGACGTCTCCGCGACGGCGCGGTCGAACGAGGCGCGAGCGAACTCGCCCTGAAGCTGGAGATACTCGGTCGGCGACTTCGCCTCGGCCAGCGCGCGGATCGCGTCCGCGGCCTGCTCGACGCTGTCACGCTGCTTGGCAACCACGTCCTGGCCGATCGAGCGAGCGCCCTCGGCGGCGACTCGGCCCGCCTCGACCAGCGCCTCGACATTGGCGCGCGCGAGATCGGCAAGCTCCTCGGCGACCTTCTGGCCCTTTTTGGCCAGCTCCTGGCTGCGCTCGTTGGCGTCGGCGAAAAGCGACTGGAACGGCGCGAACGCCGGGACGGCTTCGAAGCCGTTGAAAAAGTTGGTGTTGGTCACGGTCTCAATCCTCTCTTGCGTGGCGCGGGCGGTCTTGCGCGCAGCCGTACGTGTCTTGCGGGTGGCACCCTTTTGGGCGGTCGCGTCGCGCTTCGCCTTGCGAGCAGTCGCGGCGCGGGAGCGCCTCGCCGTCTTCGCGCTTTCCTTGGCGATCGTCTGAACGGTATCGGCGACAGCCTCGGCGACCTTGGCGGGAGCCTCGGCGGCTGTCTGCGCCTCGATCTTCGTTTCGTCTGCCATCGGGATGTTCCTCTGAATATGTTGCACTGCACAATATAGGGTGCGCCGCAGCAATTCAAGGGTTATTTTGTGCGCCGCACCATCCCATCGCTTGACGGCCACGGTCCAGCCGAAGCAAGAGCGGTCATGGACCCGTCCACCGACCAGCCGACCCGCAACCGCCGCGGCCTCCTGATCGTCCTTTCTTCCCCCTCGGGCGCCGGCAAATCCACGATTTCGCGCATGCTGCTCGAGGCGGACACGGAAGTGTCGATGTCGATTTCGGCGACCACGCGGCCCAAGCGGCCCGGGGAGACCGACGGAGTCGACTATCACTTCGTCGACGATTCCGAATTCGACCGGATGGTCGACGCCGGCGAGTTCGTCGAATGGGCGCATGTCTTCGGCTACCGCTACGGAACGCCCAAGGCGCCGGTGAAGCAGGCGCTTCGGCAGGGCCGCGACATATTGTTCGACATCGACTGGCAGGGTGCGCGCCAGCTCGAGCCCGATTTCGGCGAGCATCTCGTCACCATCTTCCTGCTCCCGCCCTCGATGGCCGAGCTCGAGCGCCGGCTTCACACGCGAGGCCAGGATTCCGACGAAGTCATCGCCGAGCGCATGCTTCGGGCGGCCGACGAGATCGATCACTGGGCCGAGTATGAATATGTGCTCGTCAACCGCGATATGCAGGCCTGCCTCGACCAGGTGCGCGCGATCGTCACCGCCGAGCGCTCAAAGCGCGTGCGTCAGACCGGCCTGGTCGAATTCGTCCGCGACCTGATCGGCCCCCAGCACTGATTTCATCCTCCCTGCCGCCGCAGGCGGTGGGGAGGGGAACCATTCACCGAAGAGTGAATGGTGGAGGGGTCCTGGCGGCGGCGCTATTTACCCCTCCACCATGCTCCGCACGGTTCCCCTTCCCACCAGCTCCGCTGGCAGGGAGGAACTAAGAGTCCAGCAGCTCCAGGAACCGCGCCGCGCTCATGAAATCGCGGCGCCGGTTCTCCAGCGCCGTCTCCGCCTCGGCTTCCGCGCCCCATTGCTCCAGCTGCCAGCGTTCATCGACGCTGACCGCGTCCCACGCCGCTTCGGCGGTGATCGCTTTTTCGAGCACGGCCAGTCCGGCGATCAGCGATCCGCCGAGCGTCACCAGCGGCGAGAGTCCGGCGAGGCGGAACGGATCGAGCGCCGCGACGGCATGGTCGAGCCGCTCGATCGTCGCCTGCGGCTGGGGGACGTGGAGAATTCCCGAGGTGGTCGAGAAATCGACATCGTATCGCCGCCGCGCCCAAGCGAGCAGTTCGTCCCACTTGGCCGTCTGGCGGGTCACCAGCTCCGGCGGCCAGTCGCTTCGGTAACAGGCGAGATCCGCCTCGGCATAGCGTGCGAGCCCGCCGGCGAACGCCCGCCGCTCCGGCGCCACCCGGTCGATCGCGGCATTGGCGAGGCCAGTCAGCGGCATTGCCCGCGGATTCACCTCGCCCTCGATCGCCCGCCATTCCTCGGCGATCGCTTCGGCGAGCCGCTCGGACGGCACGACCTGTGCCGCGCGCGCGGGCGTCCGAAGCGGCTTGCCGTCGAGCTTCACCGTCCAGCCGCCCTCCTCCGGCGCAACGGCGACATCCTTCCAGAATCGTTTCACTGGTCCTGCCGGTCCTCCCGGTCCCAGGCGCTCTTCAGCATCCTCGGCGCGAAGAACGCATCGATCACGCCAAGGATCGCGACCGCGGCGCCGATCTGCGGTGAACCGCCGGGCCGAACGAGATTGGTGTAGATGATTGCAACGCCGAGCAGGAAAATCGCGACCCCGCCGAGGCGCACCAGCGTGTAGATCAGCAGGCGCTTCCGCCAGACGTCATCCCGGTCCATTGGCATGTTCCCTGATTAGCTCGAGCACGTCCTGCGGGCGTTCCGCGACGGCAATCGCGCCCGCGTCCAACAGTTCCCGCGGCTCATGATAGCCCCATCCCGCGCCGATCCCGCGAGCGCCGGCGTTGACCGCCATCGCCATGTCGAAGCTGGTGTCGCCGACGACGATGCTCGTCCGCGGTGCGGCGCCTGCATCGGCGATCGCCTGGCTGACCATCGATGGGTGCGGCTTGGACGGATGCCGGTCAGCGGTCTGCAGCGAGACGAACCGCGCGTGGATGTCATGCTGCTGAAGGCAATGTTTCAGCCCCCGGTCCGACTTTCCTGTCGCGACCGCGAGCAGCCAGCCTTCTTCCTCCAGCGCATCGAGAAGCGCAAGCACGCCATCGAACAAGGGTTCCTCGACCTCCCCGGCCGCGCGCAGCGTCCAGAAGGCACGCTTGTATTCCTCCGCCAGCCGCCGATGCTCGTGGTCGCCTGCGCTTGGCAACAGCGCGGCCATGGCCTCGGCCAGACTCAGGCCGATCACCTTGCGCGTCAACTGCGCCGGCGGAAGAGTGAGCCCGTTCTGCTCGAAGGTGATGGCAAGCGCGCGATGGATCGTCGCGCCGCTGTCGACCAGGGTTCCGTCGCAGTCGAAGATCGCGAGCCTGTTCACCGCCGCTTCGCCCGGCCCTGGGACCCCCGGGCGCGTCGTTCTCCCCTGCGTTCGCGCCGCCGCGATTTGGCGGCCGCCGCCACCTTGCGCTGTTTCGCCTCGGCCGAAGGCGGCGGCTTATCGAGGGAAAGCGAATCCCCGGCACGCGGATCGAACCCGAGCGTCGCCAGGCTCTCGGCGAAATGCGCGGGGAGGTCAGCGGTGACGTCGATCACGCCGCCGTCCGGCGCATCGATCCGAATCCGCCGCGCGTGGAGGTGAAGCTTGCGGCTGATGCCGCCCGTCAGGAACGCCTCGGCCCCGCCATATTTCGCGTCGCCGACGATCGGATGGCCGATTGCCGCCATGTGCGCGCGCAGCTGATGCGTGCGCCCGGTCAGCGGCTGCAGCTCAACCCAGGCGGCGCGATTGCCGGCACGGTCGATCTGCCGCCACCGGGTCTTCGCCGGAAGCCCATGCTCCTCGCTAATGTGCATCTTCTCGCCGCCGGTGCCGGGCTGCTTGGCGAGCGGCGCATCGATCAACCCCTGATCGCCGGGCAGGTCGCCCACCACCAGCGCCCAATAGACCTTCCGCGCCGTCCGCCCCGAAAAGGCCTTGGCGAAATGCCCCGCCGAGCGCGCGCTTTTCGCGACCAGCAGCGCGCCCGACGTATCCTTGTCGAGCCGATGCACCAGCTTGGGGCGGCCCGCCTCGCCCGAAAGTCCGTCGAGCAGCCGGTCGAGATGCTGTGTCGTCTTGGTCCCGCCCTGCGTCGCAAGACCGGGCGGCTTGTTGAGAACGAAGGCGTGCGCGTCCTCATAGATCACCATGTCGCGGACGAGTTCTTCCTCCTCGGCAGTCAGCGCCTCGCGCTCGCGCTGGGGCCGCGCCGGACGCACCGGCGTCGCCTCGGCCGGCGGGATCCGGATCTCCTGTCCCGCCTCGATCCGGTCGCCGGGCACCGCGCGCTTGCCCGCCAGCCGCAACTGCCCCGTCCGAGCCCAGCGCGAGACGATGTTGAAACTGACTTCCGGCATGTGCCGCTTGAACCAGCGGTCGAGCCGGATTCCGTCGTCGTCGTCGGCTACGGTGAAAGTGCGGGCTTCGCTCACGCGGGCGCCCTAACATCCTCCCTGTCGCGAAGCGATGGGGAGGGGAACCGCTCAGCGCAGCCGAGTGGTGGAGGGGCCGTGCGACGGCGGCAGGCCCCTCCGCAATTCACTCTTCGGTGAATGGTCCCCCTCCCCACGAGCTACGCTCGCAGAGAGGATTGCCAATACTCAAACGCCTGCTGCTGCACCTTGCGGATCAGTTTCGCCGCCCGCGGTCCCTCCCACAGCCCGGTGTAAGCGTGCTTCTTCGCGCCGCCGACCCACCAGCCCTGGCCCGGAAGGCCATCCGACTGTCGCACCACCAGCACCGCCAGCTCCGGCTCGCCGCGCTCCTCTGCCTCATCGTCGATGAAGCTCAGCACCTTGCACAGCTGGCGCATCTTGGGCCGGGTGAAATGATGCCCCAGCAGCTCTAGCACTTCGGCATAGCTGATCGCCTGCCCCGCCTGCGCCGAGGCAATCAGGATCGCCCGCACCTCTTGCGGGTCCGCGAGTAATCCGGCTTCACTCACTGCGGTTGTGAATTGAAATCCACCGGCGTGAGCTCGAACACTTCGAGCTTCGAGTCATTCTGCGGCCACGGGATCACCAGGCGCCAGCGGAATGCGCCGATCCGCTCGAACACGCCCGCCATGTTGCGCTTGGGATCGTCGCCATAAGCAAGCGGCTGCTCCTCGTCGCCCAGCGTCAGGCTGCCGAGGAAGATCATCCGGTTGGGATCGTCGTCTTCCCACAGCCGACCGGCCGGCCGCTGGCTGCCGGTCTGCTTGACGATGGTCAGCTGGTCGTCCTCCAGCTGGACGTAGCAGAAGAACGGCTTGAAACTTTCGAACGCCTTGCCCTTCGGCGTCGCCTTGCCGAGCGAGATCATCCGGCAATTATAGCTTCCCGGCGTCGGTGCCGGCCGCGGAAGCCCCGAGCGCGGCAGCAGCAGCTTGCCCTCCCTCGATATCTCGGCCGGATTGCTCTTCTTCGCCTCGGCGAGCGCCTCCTGCCAGGCGAGGCCGAGGCGCGCGATCCGGTCCTGGTCCGCCGCGTTGGCGACCGCCTTCCACGCTTCGGACTTGAGCGGCGGTCCGACCTCGACGCTGGGGTGGAGCCCGGCCGGCAGGTTCGGCTTCGTCTGGCATGCGCCGAGCGCGACCAGCGCGAGCAGAACGGACGCTGCCGCAGCGAAGCGGTAAGGATGACGAAGTGGCAAGATGTTCACTCCTCCCCCGACAGTGGCAGGCACGTCAGTCGCTTTCAACCAATGCAGTGTTCAACATAAGCTTTCACTGAACGCTTACCGCCGCTACGCCTCGCCAAAATGAATGCGCCCGATGGCCCCAAAGGTGCGGCGGTCAGCACGCACGTCCGCGCCGCCGTTGGCGCAAGCGCACAACGCGCCAGGACGGCCGCTGTGCCGTCCGGCGCCGGCCACGCCCGCGGCGGCTTCGCGCTCGGCCTCGGCGCCTACGGCCTGTGGGGTGTGCTTCCGATCTATTTCGAGGCGCTTCGGACCGTACCGCCGGTCGACATTGTCGCGCACCGCGTCCTGTGGTCGCTTCCGTTCCTTGCCGTCCTGGTGGCGCTCGGCGGCCGCATGGCGAACGTCCGCGCTGCCCTCAGGCGGCCAAGGACCGTCGCGATGCTGGTTGTCACCGCGCTGCTCATCGGGACTAACTGGCTCCTTTACGTGAGCGCGGTGACGGGCGGGCACATCCTCGCCGCGAGCTTCGGCTATTACCTGAACCCGCTCGCCAACATCCTGCTGGGCCGCTTCGTCCTTCGCGAAAAGCTCAACCGCCTGCAGTGGACCGCGGTCGCGATCGCCGCCGCCGGGATCAGCGTGCTCGCCGCCGGCGCGCTCGGCCAGCTGTGGATCAGCCTCGCCTTGTGCGTCACTTTCGCGCTCTACGGGCTTCTAAGAAAGATCGTGCCGGCCGACGCGCTTACCGGCCTCGCGATCGAGACCGTCGTCCTTTTTCCACTTGCGATCGCGTGGCTCGGCTGGATGCTGCTCGCCTCGCAGCCGATATTCGGAAGCAGCACCCGCGACACCGGGCTGCTCCTTCTCGCGGGCGTGATCTCCACCACCCCGCTGCTGCTTTTCACCGCCGCCGCCAAGCGCCTGCCTTATTCGACGCTCGGCATGCTTCAGTTCGTCGCCCCGACGCTTCAATTTCTGATTGCGGTCCTGCTCTACAAGGAGGCGGTGACGACGGCGGACATCGTCGCCTTCCCGGCGATCTGGACCGCGCTGGTGCTCTACGCGATCGCGATGCTTCGCGCGCCCAAGCTGCCGCAGGCGCCCGAATGATGGTAGATCAGCAGCCATGTTCAACCTCGTCTCGCTGATCATCGGCGTCGTCGCGCTGCTGTGCGCGCTGGTGGCGTTCATTCCGTTCCTCGGCTGGCTCAACTGGCTGATCGTGCCGCTGGCGATCATGGGCGCGGCCATCGGCCTGATCTCGCGCGGCCGGGCGGGCCAGAACCTCAACCTGTTCGTGATCGTGATCGGCGTGCTCCGGCTCATTCTGGGAGGAGGGATCCTGTGACCAGGGAACCGCGCATCGACGCGTACATCGCCAACGCCCAGCCATTCGCACGCCCGATCCTGGAGAAGGTCCGAGAACGCGTGCACGCCGTCCTTCCGGACGCCGAGGAAGCGATGAAGTGGAGCATGCCCGCATACCTGCTCGCTGGAAAGATCGTGCTCATCACGGCCGCGTTCAAAAGGCACATGGCACTGAACTTCTGGCGCGGGCAGGAGCTGGAGGCGAACCACGCTTCCGTCGGCGCGATGGGGCAGTTCGGCAAAATCAGGTCGATCGACGAGCTTCCGTCCGACGCAGAGCTCGATCGCTTAATCGGGGAAGCTGCCGCGCTGGCGAAAAGCGCGCCCGCTCCGCGCAAGCCCAAACACGCACCGAAGCCCGTTCCGGAAATGCACCCGGAGCTTGCCGCGGCACTGGCCAGGTCGCCGAAGGCCAAAGCTGTATTCGACGCATTCGCGCCCAGCCACCGCCGCGAATATCTCGAATGGATCGGCGAAGCGAAGCGCGATGAGACGCGTCAGAAGCGCATCGCCACGGCGATCGAGTGGCTGACCGAAGGCAAGAAGCGCAACTGGCATTACGAACGCTGCTGACTATTTCGTCATCCTGAGCGCCAGACCGAACCGCGTCGGGACCTCGCCTTCGACCGAAAATCCGCAATGCTCATAGAATCGCCGCGCCCTCGGGTTGGCGATGACGCTCAATGTCAGCCCGCGATTGCGCGCTTCGTGCGTGGCAGCGTCGGCGAGCGCCCGGCCGATCCCGCGGCCCCACAGGTCCGGCTCGACGAACAGGCCGTCGAGCTCGCCGCCGACCACCGCCGCGAAACCCGCAATCTCGCTGTCGATCTCGGCGACGATCACCTGCCCGTTGGCGATCTGCCCTTCGGGCAAATAAATGGCGTCGGGATTGTCGAGCAGCTGGTCGCGATATTCGGGCAGCTCGAGCGAGGCGCGCCGCTGCAGATCCTCGAGCGCGTCATGCTCTTCCGGCCGCGCAAGCCGAAGCGTCAGTCCTTCAGCGAGCTTTGACATAGGATCCCGGCGCGTCCTCGATCGCTTTCAGCTTGCCCTCGCCCGGCACACGCGCTGCCGACACATCCACCGTCTCGGCATCCTGCTTCTTCAGCCATTCAAGCCAGTCCGGCCACCAGCTTCCCTTGTGCTCGGCCGCGCCCTCGACGAACGATTCGAGCGTGTCGCACGGCTGATCGTTGACCCAATATTGGTACTTCTGCGCGGACGGCGGGTTCACCACCCCCGCGATGTGTCCGGAGCCGGCGAGGACAAAGCGCTTCGGCCCGGCGAAATGGTTCATGATCTTCCACACGCTTTGCGGCGGCGCGATATGGTCCTCGCGGCCCGCCTGGACGTAGGCCGGAGTCTTCACCTTATCGATGTCGACGGGAGTGCCCTCGACCGCGATCCCGCCTTTCTCAGCCAGCTTGTTCCCCTTGTAGAGGTCCTCGAGATAGGCGCGGTGCCAGCCGGCAGGCAGGTTCGTCGTATCCGAGTTCCAGTAGAGCAGGTCGAACGGCGGCGGCTCCTCGCCGAGCAGGTAATTATTGACGACGTAATTCCAGATGAGGTCGCGCCCGCGAAGCAGGTTGAAGGTCGCGGCCATGTAGCGGCCGTCGAGATAGCCCTTCTCCGCCGTCAGCTGCTCGAGCAGCCCCATCGTCTCCGGACCGGTGAACAGCTTGAGGTCGCCAGCTTCGGTGAAGTCGACCTGCGCCGTCAGGAAGGTCGCGGACTTCACCTTCTCGGCCTCGCCCTTCGCCTGAAGGTAGGCGAGGGTCGCCGCTAAAGTCGTCCCCGCCACGCAATAACCGATGGCATTGACACTCTCGACGCCGAGCAGGTCCCGCACCGTGTCGATCGCGTCGACCTGGCCCTTCAGCACATAATCGTCGAGCGTCGCATCGGCGATGCTCTCGTCGGCCGACTTCCAGCTGACCATGAACAGGCCGATGCCCTGGTCGACGCACCATTTGACGAAGCTTTTTTCAGGGGAAAGGTCGAGGATGTAGAAGCGGTTGATCCACGGCGGGAAGATCACGACCGGAGTCTTCAAAACCTGCGGCGTCGCCGGCGTGTACTGGATCAGCTGATAGAGCGGCGTCTGCTTGACCACCTTGCCCGGCGTCGTCGCGAGGTTGCGCCCGACCTCGAACACGCCCGGCTTGGTCTGGGTGAGCTGTCCCTGCGCGATGTCGCGCAGCATGTTCGAGAGGCCCTTGAGAAGGTTCTCCCCGCGCGTTTCGATCGTCTTCTTCAGCACCTGCGGGTTGGTGACCGCGAAGTTCGACGGGCTCATCGCGTCGACGAAGCTGCGCGTCGCGAACCGCAGCCGCTCGCGCGTCTCCGGATCGACATTCTCGATCTGGTCGACCGTGCCGAGCAACTGGTCGGAGATCTGCAGATAGCTGTTCCTGATCGTGTCGAAGATCGGATTCTCGCGCCACTCGGGCGCGGCGAACCGGCGGTCCTTCCTTTGGGGCGCGGGCGCGGCACCGACGCCGCCGAGCATCTTGCCCCAGGTCTCGAATCCCTTCGCCCAGGCCTCCGCACCCGCGGTCATCAGCGCCATCGGATCGCTCGCGCCGCTGTCCGCACGGAATCCGAAGGCCGACGGCATCGGCTTCCCGGCCGTGATCTGCTCCGCCCAATATTCCATCAGCATCTGCTGGGCGCGGCCCATCACCAGCGTCCAGTGCTGCCAGTCCTCCAGCGTCGGAATCGCGCCACTTTTCGTGTCGTCGGCCATGCGGTCTATGTAGGCGGTTAGCCCCATGAACCCAACCGCGCTCGTCCTGCTCGATTATTTCGGAATCGCCGTGTTCGCGATTTCGGGCGCGCTCGTCGCCGCCGAAAAGCGCCTCGACTTCGTCACCTTCGTCTTCTTCGCGGTGGCGACCGGAGTCGGCGGAGGCACGCTCCGGGACCTGCTCATCGGCGCGCCTGTGTTCTGGGTTCATACCAACGGCACGCTGGTGATCTGCATTGCCGCGGCCCTGCTGGTGTGGATCGCGAGCCGCCGCCGCTTCGCCGGACGAGCGCTCCTCTGGTTCGACGCGGCGGGCATGGCGGCCTATGCAACCTACGGCGCAGCGAAGGCGCTCGGCGACGGGGTGGCACCGGTTCCCGCGTTCGTGATGGGCGTGCTCACCGCCTGCGCGGGCGGGATCATCCGTGACCTGCTTGCCAATCAGCCCTCGGTGCTGATGCGCCGTGAGCTCTACGTTACCCCGGCAGCATTGTCGGCGGCCTTGTTCGTCGCGCTGACGCTCGCCGGCCTCGCCGTCTGGCCCGCGGCGGCAATCGCCATCGCCGCAGGTTTCGCGCTGCGCGGCGGAGCGATCGCGCGCGGCTGGTCGCTGCCCGCCTATCGCGAGTGAGCGGCGCTACTTCGCCCTGATCTCGGTGTGGTACAGCGTCAGCCACTTGCCGTTCGTGCGATGCCATAGCGTCGCGACCTGAAGGCGGGTGGATGCGGGCTTGCCGTCGGCGAGGTGCGTGACATCAACCGAATAAGTGACGAGCACATTGTCGCGGTCGATCGTTCGGCTCGTAAGATCGTTCAGCCGATAATTGAGGATGTGCACGCCTTTGGTGGCCTGCAATTCCTGCGCGAGATTGTGCGTGCCGTCGGCATAAACGCCGATGAACTCCGGCGACAGCAAAGACCTGAACTCCGCCGAGCGGCCGGCGGTGAACGCCCGCCAGGTTTCGATCTCCAGCTGCTTTGGGGTCGCCTGCGCGGCCGCTAAAGCTGGAGCGGCTGTGAACGCCGCGGCCGCTAGGAAGATGATGCGCAACTGGTCCTCCGTAAGTCCGATGGCCGGCAGCCTAGCGATGGCGCTTGCGCTTACAACAGCATAAGCTCCTGCGATGCGCTGGCTCGCACTCCTGCTTGCTCTTGCGGTCGGCGCGTGCACGTCCATCCAGTTGCCGCCGCCTCCGGGCGCCGAGGTCGGAGTCGCCTTCGACCGAACCCGCGAAATCGGGAGCTTCGCCGACGGGATCGCCGACCCGAAGTCCGGCCGGCGAGTCACTCCGGACGACCCCGTCCGCGTTGCTTCGGTGAGCAAGCTCGGCACTGCGATCGGCGTGATGAAGCTCGTCGAGCAGGGAAAGCTCGACCTTGGTTCCGACGTCTCGAAATGGCTCGGCTGGTCTTTGCGCAACCCATATTTTCCCGACCGTCCCATCACGCTCGGAATGCTGCTCTCCCACACCGGCTCGGTGCGGGAGCACGACGACGATTATGCGATTCCGCTGGGCGGTTCGCTCCAGGCGGTGATGGCCGATCCCAAGAACTGGGACCCGCAGCACGGGCCCGGCGATAATTATTTCCGCTACACCAATCTCAATTTCCCCATCGTCGGCTCGATCGTCGAGAAGGTCACGGGCGAGCGCTTCGACATCTGGATGCGTCATAACGTGCTCGAGCCGATGAAGCTCGACGCCTGCTACAATTGGCCAACGTGCAGCGACGCGGCGGTCGCGCGCGCGGTCGAGCTCGACCAGGGCGGCAAGCCGGTGAAGGACGATCTCCACGGCCGCCGCCCCGACTGCCCGGTGCAGGTCAACGCCGGGGAGCCGTGCGACCTGTCGCGCTGGAGGCTTGGCGAAAACGGCGCTTTGTTCGCGCCGCAGGGCGGCCTTCGAATCTCCGCGCGCGGCCTCGCGAGGATCGGGCGGATGCTGCTCGGCAACGGCACGCTCGACGGCGTGCAGATCCTGACACCCCACTCGGTCGAAACCCTGCTCACCCAGGTCTGGCGCTTCGACGGCAACAATGGAGTCACCGACGGCGGATTCTACTGCAGCTACGGCCACGCGACCCAGCAGATCCCGACGCCCGTCACCGGCTGCGCCGACGACATGGGCACGCGCGGCCGAACGCTGGTCGGCCACGCGGGCGACGCCTACGGAATGAAAAGCGGCATCTGGATCGACCGCGCGCGCGGCGTCGGAATCGCTTACTTTGTGACCGGAGTCCCGGCGGTCGCCGCCCACGGCCCCCACACTGCCTTCACCGGCGCAGAAACCCACGCCTTCCGAAGGACCTACGCGCTCCTGCCGAAATAGGAGAAGAACGATGCGCCTGAACTACGCGATCAAGTTCGTCGACGACATGGACCGGGCAATCGCCTTCTACCGCGACAAGCTCGGCCTCGAGCTCAAGTTTCAGTCGCCCTTCTGGACGGAGTTCGCGACCGGCGAGACCGTCCTTGCCCTGCACCCCGCTTCAGACGACAATCCCGCCGGCGGAGTCGAGCTCGGGTTCGCCGCCGACAACCTCGGCGAGTTCTACGCCCGCCGCGCGGAGCTCGGCATCGAGTTCACCCGCGAGCCGAAGGAAATGCACGGTGTCCACATCGCCCAAATCAGAGACGTGGACGGCGCGCACTTGTCGGTTAGCGGGCCGATCTAAAACCGGACCGACACCCCGCCGTATAGCTCGACGTCTGGAGTGACCCTGTTGAGCCCGAAGTTCGCGCCCGCATCCACCTGCAGGTTCCTGTTCACGAGGTAAGCAACCGACCCGTCCGCGCTTGCCTGCCTCGTCGTGCCGCTCGGGTCCCAGTCCCACTGACCCCAGATTTCGGCCGAGAGGTTGAGCTTGTCGGTCGCCTGCCAGCCCAGCGTCGCGACCTGGACCATCGCCGCGTGATGGCCATGCCCGTCGGCATCCGCCGCCCAGTCGACTTCCGGAGTCAGTCCAATGCTGAACTGCGACTTGGGAATCGAATAAGCGATCGGGAACAGCACTCCGCCTTCCCACTTGCCGTTGCCGAGCGAGCGCTTCGCCGTCGGGATTTTGACGAAGGGCATGGCGATCACCTGCACCGGCGCGTCGGCCGGAACGATGCGCTGCTTGTAGATCACATTGACGTCACCGATCCCGCTGGCGCTCTCGTGAAAGCCGGGGCCGCGGCTCGTCGCCCGCTGCCAGGGCGTCAAGTCGACCTCGATGTCGGAAGCATCGGTCAGCCCGTATTTGATCGTGGTTTCGCCGAGCACGAGCGAAGTGTCGCGCTCGCCATCGCCCTTCTGCAGCGTCCAGTCGGCGAGCCCGGTCTCGAGTTGCCAGTGGCCTTCCGGAACCGTGCAGGCCGACGTCGCCTTGCCCGGCCGGTCGGCGCAGATCGGCGACTGGTCCGCGGCCACGGCCGGCGCGGTCGCCAGCATCAGCCCGACATTTCCCAGCAAGATGAGGTGCCCCCGCACGCCGCCGTATTGCGACAGCGGCGCACGCCCGTCGAGTGACAAGCGCGCAACTTTACTGGACAGCTGACCAGATTCACACAGCAACTTTACGGGGCTACGGCTTCACCGCGAACACATAGGCGCCCTGCGTCCGATGATCGTCCATCGACACCGCATGCCACACCACCCGGTACTTGCCCGGCCCGAGCCGCCGCAGCGGCGCCATGATGCAATTGCCGGTGATCATGACACGGCCGGTCCCAACGCTGTGACCGGAGGAATCGAGGATCGTCACGCCGCTCTCTGGCTGAAGATCGTCGCTGAAGAGGAGCATCACGCTTCCCGGCGCGACTTGCAGCACCGCCCCGGCGCCAGGCTTGGCATGATCCAGAAAAGCATGCGCCGACGCGGGAGCCGCGAGGCATGCGAGTGCACAGGCAAGGACGCGCAGGTTCATTTGTGACCTCCGAAAATCGGCCTGCCGAGCGAGTGCGGGAACAGGTCGTCGATGTAGAAATGGAGTTGGGCGATGAAGCCCGTCCCGTGCCCGCTCGCGCGGTTCACCGGGATCATCGCTTCGGCCGCGAGCTGGATATATTTCCCCGACCAGATGAGGCCTGGGTTGATCGTCCCGGTCGTGCCGCTGCCGTCAGTCGGCGAGGAGAAACGGAACTCGACCAGCGGCGTCAGGTGCGACACCAGCCTGCCGAAGCCTTCGTCCCGCACGTTGTTCTGGAGATAAAGCAGGCTGTATTCGATCGCCCCGGCCCACTCGATCGAACGCGGCTCGCTGGTGGCGCCGGTCATGGCGTAGCCGACCGTCCCCGTAACCGCGAGCGGCCGGAGATATTTCAGGCTGTCGGGCAGGTCGCCGAAGCCTTTGCCGAACTTCACCGTCGGCGTGTAGGTCGACGAGCGCTCGGCAACCGACCGGCTTCCGGTGCCGCCGACCTCCCATTCGAGTCCGGTCGTCAGGATGAATTCGTGCGCCGGGCTGCGATAGAGCTCGACCGACGGCGAGACCTCGAGATTGTCGAACCCGCGCGCACGCGGCTCGCCGGGCGCATGGATATTCACATGACCCATGCCGACCTCGATGGCGAAGCCGGGGAAGATCGTCTTGGAATAATCGAATTCGACGTCGGTTTCATGGTCGAACCGGCTGACCGTCGGAAGTGCCAGTTCGTCGGCCGCGAACGGGTCGTCGGTCGTGATGGTCGCCGGAAAGAAGCGCTGGCCGATGACGCCATGTGCCTGACCGGGTGACGCCGTCATGGCGGCGGCAAGCATCAGCGCCGCTGCACGCACGGCGCCCTTGGGTAAGATATGCATTGGTGAGTCCCGCTGTCCCGGAACGTCCGGGCGGTTGAGTTCAGGGGCGAATCAACTGAAGGCGGGAAGCGGTGGTCCGATCGCGGGCGGACGCTCGCGGCCGTTCTGCGGCTCGACGAACGCGAACGGGCG
>Ga0207660_10001635_pt1 | contig 15027 bp, 12 predicted proteins | sample KBSC73BmetaG_FD_184335 | JGI IMG/M metagenome (GOLD analysis project Ga0207660, IMG submission 184335) | Corn rhizosphere microbial communities from Kellogg Biological Station, Michigan, USA - KBS C7-3B metaG (SPAdes) (version 2) | ecosystem: Host-associated > Plants > Roots > Rhizosphere ... | reverse complement strand
GAGGCCCCGTTGCCGACTCTGACGGGGCTTTCCCGAAACTGTTTCACACATCTACAACGTTTGGAGAGTGCAATGAGACTCGACCGCAGTGAGCTGTCCAAGGCCGTGCAAACGGCTCTTTCGCTGGGTGCCGTCGCTGCCGTGGGGGTTGCCGGTACTGCCTTCGCGCAGAACGCCACCACGACGCAGAACGACCAGAACAACCCGCAAACCCTGCAGACCATCGTGGTCACGGGTTCGCATATTCGCCGCGTGGACTTGGAAACCGACAACCCCGTGGTTGCCGTCACCGCTCAGCAGATCGCCGCGACCGGCGCACTGACCTTGGGTGACGTGGTCCAGAAGTTGCCGGTGGTCACCGGCGGTCTGCAGAACCCGTCTGTCAACAATGGTGGCGGCAGCGGTTCGACCTTGATCGGCCTGCGTGGCCTTGGCCAGAGTCGTACCCTGATCCTGGTCGACGGCCAGCGCATCAACAACAAGGATTTGAACACCATCCCGGTGGCCGCGGTAGAACGCGTCGAGGTGCTGACCTCGGGCGCATCGGCCATTTACGGCTCCGATGCGATCGGCGGCGTCGTCAACTTCATCCTGAAGTCCAACTATCAGGGCGCCGAGTTCTCGTTGAACTACGGCATTTCCGACCATGACGATGGCGCGCGCAAGGGCGGCAGCTTCGTGTTCGGACAAACTTCGGACAAGGGCAGCATCCTCGCCGGCATCAGCTACAACAAGTTCGATGCCATCATGCAGTCGAACCGCCCATTTTCGAACCAGGTGGAAACCGCCACCACGTCTGCCAATGGTGGTCCGACGCGCGAGGTGTATGCCGGCACGAGCTACAACCTGCGTGACAGCGTCATCTTGGGTCAAGGCAACGCGGCGCTCGCCGCCCAGTTCGGTTGCCCGACCGGCACCACCTTGTCACTGAACGAGTCCGCATTCAGTGCATCCACCAGTCCGACCACCTCGGCCGACTACCACTGTCGAACCGCGGCCGATGCATACAACTTCTCCACGGTCAACTACATCTACACCCCGAACGAACGCACCAATGCGTTCTTCAAGGGCGTCTACCACCTGTCCGACAATATCGACTTCTACGGGACGGTGTACCACAACAAGACCAGTTCCAGTGCCCAGTTGGCCCCGGCCGTATTCGGTGCACTGACCGTGGGCGCGCTGGAAGTCTCCAAGGACAACTACTACAACCCGTTCGGCATCGACTTCTCGCCCAGTGGCGCGGACCTGCGCCTGCGCATGGCCCCGGTCGGCAATCGAATCTCGAAGAACAACAACACCACTGATCAGATCTTCACCGGCTTCCGCGGTAACTTCAATATCATGGACCGGAACTGGACGTGGGACGTGGGATACGACTACGGCCACGTCTCGACCGTCAACACCAAGATCAATCTGCCCAATCAGGCCGCGATCCTGCCAGGCATTGCGAACCCGTCGATGATGGACCCGTCGACCGGCCAAGTCGTGTGCGTGAGTACTGCGGGTGATCTCGGGACTATCATCCCGAATTGCACGCCTTGGGATCCGTTCAACCTCAACTCGGCGAGTGCCCAGGCAGTGCTGGGTGCGGCATCGGCACGTGCGCCGGGACTCATCAATACGTGGAGCATCGAGCGCACCACGCACGCCGACATCAGTGGTGGCCTGTTCGACTTGCCGGCCGGTACCGCGCAGCTGGCCGCGGGTGTGTCCTACCGAAAGGAGTACACGGACAATACCGTCGGCCAGGCGATCCTCTTGGATCCCGCCACCGGTAGTTGCCAGCTCGGCAGCCAGTGCTCCGCGCACCTTCAGGGCGGATACAACGTCAAGGAAGCGTATGCCGAACTGTACCTTCCGGTGCTCAAGGACCTGCCGTTCATCAATGGCCTGAACATCACGTTGAGCGACCGCTACTCCAAGTACTCGACCTTCGGCAGCACCAACAACTGGAAGGTCGGTGTCGAATGGCGACCGATTGAAGACCTGCTGTTGCGCGGTACCGTTGCCAGCGTATTTCGTGCTCCCACCATCAGCGACATTTTCCAGGCACCGGTCAGCAGTGCCCCGTTCCTGTCGGTCGACCCGTGTGATTACGCGGGCACGGGCGCCAATCCCAACGCGGGCAATCCCGCTTGCGTGGGCGTGCCGGCCACCGGTCCGTTCAAGGACGTCAACGCCGACAACGCGCAGCAGTTGAACGCATTGAACTCCGGTTCGCAGGCGGCTGGATTCCCGCTGGGTCCGGAACTCGGCAAGTCGTTCGACTTCGGCGTGGTGTACTCGCCGCACTTCGTGCCGGGTCTGTCCGCGAGCGTGGACCTGTGGCGGATCTATCTCAACAACACGATCACCGCCGTGGGCGTGCAGACGGTGATGAACCAGTGCTTCGCTGGCAATACCGTATTCTGCCCGTTGATTACCCGCGTACAGGGCGGTGCCAATGCTGGCCAGATCATCCGCATGATCCAGCCGACCGCCAACCTGGGCCGTGTCGATGTACGTGGTGTTGACTTTGCGGCCAACTATCGCCTGCCGCAGTTCGCGTTCGGCCAGTTCAACATCGGCCTGAACGCGACCTACATGCGGGAGTACAAGATCCAGACCGCACCCGGGACGGATTCCAACGAAGTATTCCAAGGCGCCGGGGTCATGGGTTGGTTCGGGTCGGGGCTGAACTCGGTCTGCCCGTTCTCGGCCGGTGGCATGTGCTTCTTCCCGCGGGTTCGCGGGCAGCTCACTCTGGATTGGCAGTTGGGTCCATGGAGCGCCGGCTGGCGGATGACGGGAAGCAGTCCGTTCCGGATGGATGGTTACGCGAATGAAGGCGTGGTGGAAAACGTTGGCCGGTATGGAACGTACATCTACAACGATCTGAACGTCGGGTACAACATCGCGCCGATCAATACCATGGTCCAAGCTGGCGTGAACAACGTGTTCGACAAGCAGCCGCCGTTCCTCGGGGCGGGCCGGACGCTGAACTCGAACACCGATCCGGCGGACTTCGATACCATCGGGCGCTACTACTGGGCTCGCGTGACGGTCAAGTTCTGATCTGATCGACTGCTTCACCCTCCGGGGCCGCACGGGTATCCTCGTGCGGCCCTTTTTTGTTCGAGCAGCGAGCTGAAATGTTCCATGACAGCGTGATCGATCCCATCATTGCAGCACTGAGGGTGGGCCATCTCGAGGAAGCCGAAAGCTATTGCCGCTCGGCACTGAATCAGGATGGCAATCGGCCGGATGTATTGCTGCTGTTTGGGCTCACGTTGCAACGCCGAGGGCGGCTCGACGAAGCGTTGGAACCCTTCGCGCGGTTGACAGAGTTGTCTCCGGAGGACAGCACGCATTGGACCAATTACGCGACGGCTCTGCACCGCGCCGGTGATGTCGAAGGTGCACACAGAGCCATCCGGAAGGCCATCGAGACGGCTCCCGATGAAGCAGAGCCGCTGGAACGACTCGGCCTGCTGTGTCTTGAATTGGGCGATCCGCAAGCAGCGCGCGCTGTCCTGCTCCGCGCCAGCGACAAGGCTCCCGAGGTTGCGAGGATCCGCATTCATGCTGCGCGCGCGTCGATTGCGTGTCACGACGTCCGTGCCGGCGATCTCCTGCTGCCATGGCGCGAGTGGCAACTTTCCGATGAGCTGCTGTTTGAACTCGCGGATCTGCTAACCCAGGTCAGTGAGCAATGGGATGCGCTGGAAATCCTCGAAGACCTCGCAGCCCGGAAGCCGACCGACTGGTCAATCCAGTTGCTGCTCGCCAAGGTTTACGAGCGCGTCAATCGTATGGAGCAGGCCGAAGGCAAGCTGGAGTGGATCGATGCAATGCTGGCTGCCGCACCGGATGCCGAATGGGTCCGGCGTGAGCTGGAAACGCAGCGATCGCAACTTGCGATGCGTCGGCGCGAATATGGCCGTGCGCGAATGCTCCTGACCACGGCGGGGCCGCGTTACCCCGAAGATTACGGCTTTTATTTCTCGCTGGCCAAGTCCTGCGACCGGCTGGGCGATGCGGCGGCTGCCATGGGCGCGCTGGAGACGGCCCATCGATTTCAGATCGAGGAAGTCCGGACGTCCAATTCGCATCTACTCGAACCAGATGCGCCATTATTGCCGGGCATCGGCGATCGCGTCAGCGAATCGGATTATCGCGACTGGCCATCGTTGCGGGCACCGGACGCGAGCCAGTCGCCCGTGTTCGTGGTGGGCTTTCCCCGCTCAGGCACCACCTTACTGGAGCAGATGCTGGATGCACATCCGCGCCTACAGTCGATGGATGAGCGGCCGTTTCTAAATATCCTGGCCGGCCAACTTCATGGCATCGGAATCGATGTTCCGCAAGACCTGGCCAAGCTCGATCAGCGCGATTGCGACGAATTGCGCAAGGGCTACGTGCTCATGGGCTGCCGCAAGATCGCACGCCAATGGGATGTGCGTCTCGTCGACAAGAACCCGCTGAACATGCTATGGCTGCCCATGCTGCATCGGCTGTTTCCCCAAGCCAAGATCATCCTTGCCGTGCGGCACCCCTGCGATGTGATCTGGAGCTGCTATTTGCAAAATTTCCGTGCGGCGCCGTTGGCCGCCGCATGTCGGTCGCTGGTTCACCTCGCCCGCGCTTACGTGGCTGCAATGCGGACCTGGTTGCACCACGTCGCGGTATTCCACCCGGACCTGTTGATTTCGCGGTATGAAGACCTCGTGGCAAACACGCCGGAACAAGTGCGCAGGGTCGCAGATTTCCTCGATTTGACGGATGCTGACACAATGCTCTCCTTCGACGCGCGGGCGCGCGAAAAGGGCTTCATCAAGACGCCGAGCTACACCCAAGTGATCGAGCCGATCAACGCCCGCGGCGTAAACCACTGGCTGCAGTACCGCGCTTTCTTCGATGAAGTGCTGCCGATCGTCCAGCCAATGCTGGAGCACTGGGGCTACGGCGGTGGGCGTACGGCTGCAGTCGGCGAGGTGACATGACGTGGGACTCGGTGATCGATTGTTTGAGCCCCCCGCTGCGGATGCGGACAAAGTGGAGGAGCGCCTTGCGAGTCTGGCGCCGCAGTTGCGACGGCTTATCCAACGTGCAGGCGATGCGCTCACCGCGAACGACATGCAGAGGGCGCAGCAAGCATTGTCATCGGCAGTGGCCATGGCACCCGCCCAGCCCGATGTACTCCGGCTGTACGGCCTGCTGCTGGCGAGCATGGGCAATTACGATGCGGCATTCGCCAACTTCGAAACCGCGTTGGCCGGTGCGCCCGACGACGCCGTGACGTTTTGGCAGTACGCGCACACCAGTGAAGCTGCGGGACAGGTCGACAACGCCTTTGACGTGCGCCGTCGTGCCATCGAGCGTATTCCCCAATCCGCATTGGCCTGGGCAGACCTTGGCGAGCACCTGCTGACCCACCGCAGCGTGGAAGCGGCGATCGCGCCGCTGGAGAAGGCCGCCCAATTGGCGCCGCAATTCGCACCGGGCCTGTTGAAGCTGGGAAATGCATACCTCGCTTGCGGACGTGCCGCGGACGGTGCCCAGCTGATCCGGCAAGCAATCAGGGCCGACCCCGCATTCGCACCCGCTTGGATCGCCTTGGTCGATATCAAAACAGTCCCGCTCACGACGGCCGAGAAGGACCAGATAGGCGATCTCTTGTCAGGTGATGTGTGGCCGGTCTCGGCCGGAGAGCGGACTGCCCTCGAGTTCGCCTACGCCGTCGCGTGCGAGCGGGAGGGCCGCTACGATGAAGCTTGGCAAAGGCTGCTCAAGGCCAATGCTCTTCGCAAGTGCGAGCTGCCGCAGTGGGACGTCGAGCGCTTCCGCACGCAGGAACGGGAGGCGGAAGTAGTGTTCAGTCGCCAGTGCGCGCACGCCGTGGATCCGCAGCTTGGCCGCGAGGTAGTGTTCATCGTTGGCCTGCCGCGATCGGGTACGACGCTGGTCGAGCATATTCTGGGATCGCATCCGGAGGTGGAAGGTGCCGGGGAACTGGCCGCGATGCCGAAGGTGCTGACCGAGGAATCCGCCCGCCGCCAACGGCGTTATCCAGAGTGGGTCCCGGACGCGAGCGCCGAGGACTGGCAGCGCCTTGGCGAGCGTTACCTCGAACTTACCGCGAGCTTTCGCGCCCGTCGCCCTCGTTCAACTGACAAGCTGCCGGGCAATTGGCGTGCGCTAGGTGCCATCCGGGCGATGCTGCCCGGGGCTCGCATTGTCGTCTGCCGCCGTGACCCGCTCGAGAATGGCTGGTCCTGTTTCAAGCAGTACTTCCCCGAAGGCTGGGAATTCACCAACGACATCGAACATCTCGGGCTTTTCTGGCGAGCATTCGATCATGCCGCGGCGCAATGGACGCAGCGGGAACCCTCGCATGTGCGCCAACAGGGCTATGAAATGCTTACCAAACACCCGGAAGTCGAAATCCGTGCGTTGCTCGACTTTTGCGGCCTGTCATTCGACGCGGCTTGCCTCCGCCCGCATGAATCGCGCCGCAGTGTCCGAACCCTTAGCTCGTCGCAGGTGCGCGAGCCAATATACGGATCCCGCGCCATCGCAGCGAACTACGGCGAGTTGCTGGATCCGCTGCGATCGGCGCTCGGACTGGCGAAGTTCGCGAAATCCGCGAGCAGTGCAGGTTGATCGCAGGCGGCCACTGAGCCGCTCAAGCGCCCGGCACTGGTCAACGGGGATGGCCGTCCGCAAATTGCGAAAGTTCGGGTAGGCATTCGATGTAGCGCGTCCAACGTCTGACCGAGTGCGAATGGACCGGTTGTCGGACCTGCCAAAGGCTCGCGGTGTTGATGGCCGAAGAGGAGGCTGCGGACGTGGCGGTTTGAGAAACCGGAAATCCGATCCAGGCCGCCAGCGACTCGACGACGACTCGGGAGTCGGCCACCGACTCTTCGTACCGGACGGTGCGAATGGAGTCGGGCCACCGGTCTTGCCATCGTCCCATCAGCTTCTCGCAATCGTGCATCACAAGCGCCATGTCGTCGAAGTCGTAGCTGTAGCCCTGCACCTCTTCCAGAAAGCACTGCATCCACAACGACAGCGCGACATCGCGCTCGTTGCGCCGGCAGTGGATAATCTTGGCTTGCGGAAACATCGTCAGCATCAAATCGACGTAGCGGAAATTCAGCGGCTGCTTGTCGATAAACCAGCATGCGTCGCCGGGGTCATCCTGACGCGAATGCGCGGCGTAGGTGACGGCCGCATCTTCGATGCTCGCGCGGTCGGGATTCCCGGCCAGCGAGGAAAGTCCCGCCAGTTTGGCGATCCATGGCAATTCGCCGCGGTTGCAGACCTTCGGATGGCGGGACAGCAATTCGGCCAACAAGGTGGTGCCCGACCGTGGCATGCCCACGATGAATACGGGCGTGAAGCAGGGCATCGGGTGGACGTGCTGCGTTCCCGCAGGCGAGGCAAGACGGGCTTCCACGGCTCGCCGCCAAGCCTTGCGCGACCACTTCGTCAGCCGATGCGCAATGGCATTGCCTTCTCGAAAGTGCCGCGCAGCCTCCTCGTAATCGCCGAAGTCGTCGTGGGCCTTGCCGAGTGCGAAGTGCAATTCCGCACAGGCCTTGTCAGACAAGCCTCCGCGTTCCAGTCCATTGCGCAGCAATGTAAGGTCAGGATGTTCGCAGCTTTCATAACGCTGCGCGGAAGCAAGGCCGATCGGCACGTGCCATTCCCAGGCACGCTCGTCGTACTGCAACGCAAACAAGTAATGCCGCCGTGCGCGCTCGAACTCGCCCAATTGCATCTGCAGCATGCCGGCGTAGGCGCGCAGGCGCGGCTCATTTGGGTTCGCGTCGATCGCGGCTGCAGCGATCGCCGCAGCGTCTGCCTTGCGGTCGCAATCGTCCAGCAGTTCGATCGCCTGGATCGCTAGATCAGGATCCCCGCTGTTCGAGCGGCTGGCGAGGCATCTGCGCATGACCATGGCTGCGGCAGCCGTCGACCCGCGATTCTTGAGGATGGATGCTAGAGAAAAGGCCGAAGCCGCGTCCCCGGCATCCTCTCCCAGCAGCACCCGAAACAACTCTTCGGCATCGGCATGACGCCCGCTCTTGTCGAGCACGCCCGCCTGTGCCCGGCGCAGCTCTACAGAGGTCGGGTGGATCGCCAGCGCCTGCGCCAAGATGATTCGCGCTGCGGCAAGCCTGCCGTGCAGTACCTCTGTTTGTGCAGCCGCCAGGCAGCCCTGCACTTCGCGCATCATGCGCAAGTGTCATGCTCCGACAAGTGGCAGGCCGAGCTCAGCGCGCAACGGGTCGAGCAGTGCACCGTATCGTTGCGTATGCGTGGCATCGGCTTGTAGTAGTGGTTGTCGCACTTGAGTGGCGCTGGGCGAGCGGACCTCGCGCGTGGTTTCATGGAAATGCAGGCAGGAGTCCTCAAACGGCAATCCGCAGAAGTCGAGCAACTTTCGAATCGCCTGTTCTGGCTCAGTCAGCAGTGCTTCGTAATCGTGCTGGTACTCGTGCCTCGGGAACTGACGCGCCCAGTGCTCAGCTGTGCGGTCGAAGTCGCGCCAGAACGAGACGAGGTCCTCCGGTGTGCGGGTGTACTCGTTTCCTGCGAGATGCTGGCGATAGCAGGAGAAGCAGGTTTCGAGCGGATCGCGGCGGCAGACGACGATGTGCGAGCCTGGCAACATCGCGCGGATGGCACCTATATACATCCAGTTGTTGGGGAGCTTGTCGGTGAAAATCGGTCGGCGTTTACGCCAATGTGCGGTGCGCTCCAGATAACGCTCGCCCAGCCGCTGCCAATCCGCTCGTTGCATTTGCGCAACCCAGGTCGGAAAGGGAATGCTCCGTTGGCGCGATTCTTCTGCAAGCACCTGCGGCAGGTCGAGCAGTTCGCCGGCACCTTCCACCTGCGAATGGGAGGCGAGGATCTGCTCGACCAAGGTGGTGCCGGAACGCGGCAACCCGACGATGAAGACAGCTTCGTGCCCCAGATCTTCGGTGGTCGCGCCTGCCGGAAATGGCGCGAAGGCGGCATTGGCAGCGTCGATGCTGGCGGAAAAAGCACAAGCGTTCCAGCGCTGTCGCAAGCGAGCGATCGCATGGGCACGTTTGAGTTCATCCAGCGATTCCCGGTAGTGGCCTTGTTCGTCGAGCGCCCTGGCTAACGCAAAACCGATGGCGATGCGATCATCATCAGTGGCGCGGGTGTCGCGCAGCGCCGCGCGCATCCGCTCCAAGTCTTCGCCTTTCAGGGCTCCGTTCCTGAGATCGGCCAGTCCCCACCAAGCCATTCCGGTCCAGGGTCGATCGGCAAGTACTTTGCGGAATTCCGCAGTGGATGCTGCCGTGTCGCCCCGCATTCGCAACAAATCACCCAGCAGCGCGCGTGCATCCATGTTGTCGGGCGCCAGCTCCACGGCACGCTGCAATGCTTCGGCGGCTTCGTCGTTGCGGACGCAACGGGTCAGCATCACGCCGAGGTTGTACCAGGCGCTCGAAAGACCGGGTTGTAGTTCGCATGCGCGGTGCAGCGCACGGATGGCAGCATCGAAATCACCGGCGGTTCCTAGCACGGCGCCGAGCGTGTTGTGGTACAACGCATCCACTGGGCGCAGCTCGACGGCGCGCTCGATCGCTTTGCGCGCTCCACGATGCTCGCCGCGCATGCTCAGAATGCCGGCGTGCAGCCGCAGCACCTCGGGATGGTCAGGGTAGCTCGCGAGCGCCTGGGCGAGCTGCGCCGACGCCTGGTCGGGACGGCCCAGATCCAAGGCTCGAGCGGCGCCCACGACCTGCTTGGCCGCGACGCTGTCCAAGTCCTGCAGGCGTGGCGCAGTCATCGTTGCACCTCCAGACGACGTCTGCTGGTGACCTTGGATCCAATCGAAAAGTGTTGCATTGTGCAATGAGGCGATGTAGGGACTGGCTATGATAGTGGGTACGATTGCCGACCGCGCCATATGCCGTGTCCAGATTGGATCTTGACGCACAACTCGAAGTGGCCCGCGACCTGTGGCAACAAAGCCGCATCTCGGAAGCCGAAACAGCTATACGGAGTTTTGGAGTCCATGCCACGGCGCGAAGACGCGGCGCTGCTGCTGGCGGAAATATTGCGCAGCCAAGGGCGCTTCGACGCGGCGTCGGAGACCCTGCGCGAATTGTGCCGCGCCAACGAATTCGAACTAGGCCTGAGCTTACGTGCGACGTACTTCCTCCGGCAGTGCGATCGGCATGGCATTGCGAGCGAAATCTGCGAGGGCGCACTCGCCTGCCGTGCGCCACCGCCTGCAGAATTGCTGGCAGTGGCGGGCCATGTGGCGCGCGAATCCGGGAACTTCGCGGTAGCGCGGGTGCGCTACTTGGCTGCGCTGAACGCCGGCATCGACCTGGAACGCCATTATGTGCTGTCAGCGCTCGCCCACACACGCCGGTATACCGATGCGGCCGATCCGGACCTCGCGCGTTGCGAGGCGCACTTCCGCAATGCGGCGTATTCCGCGCGCTCGCGTGGCTCGGTGGGATTCGGTGTGACCAAGATCCGGAACAACCTCGGCGACTACAGATCGGCGGCGCGGGGACTGCGTGAGGCAAACGCGATGGTGCATGGTGCGCATCCATGGGACGCCGTGGTGTGGCGCCGATTCGTGGAGGCGCGGACGCACTATCACATAGCGGTGACCGAATCTGCTTCCGACGAAGCCTCGTGCCCGTGTTCGTGGTGGGCGTACCGCGTTCCGGTACCACGCTGACCGCGAGCCTCCTCGCGCGCGCAACCGGTGCGCGCGATCGCGGCGGATTTCGTGCATTGCGCTTCATCGCCGATCAGCTCATTTCCGGCGGACATCTGGGGAACCCATCGGTATTGGCAGAGGCAGCCAACTTGTACCGCATGCTCGCGGCGCAGGACGATGCGCGGGCCACTTGGTATATCGATCAGGATCCCCTGAATTCCCGGTATCTCGACATTGCCGCGGCGATGTTCCCGCAGGCGCGCATGATCCATCTGCGATGCGATCCACGCGACACCGCGTTGTCGCTATGGAGTCAGGATTTTGCGCATCCCGGCCTGGCCTTCGCCTACGATTTCGACAGGATCGCGGACTTCATGGACGGCCACGATGCACTGATGTGGCACTGGCGGCACAACCTGCGATTGCCGATCTTTGAGCTCGATTACGAGACCCTGGTCGGCGAACCGAGGCCGACATTGGAGGCACTGCGCGACTTCATTGGCGCGCCGCCGCGCGATTCGCAGGCGGACGACGCTGGCGGCGCACCGGTGCAATCGGCCAGCGTGTGGCAAGCCCGCCAACCGATCTACTCGACCTCGGTCAGCCGTTGGCGCAACTACGCCTTTCGTGCCGGAGCTCGCCCGATTTGCCGCCTGAGTCGATGGCAGCCCGTAGGGAGTCACGTGGATTCGAAAGTTGAATTGGTGCGGCATTATATGGGCTTTCAATCGGTACGCCGAGATAATCGGCCTGCTTCTTCGTCATTGTCGTGAGCGTGACGCCAATCTGCTCCAGGTGCAGCCTGTGGTACATCGCCCTGGGGTGGAACGTGGGGTGGAGTGGCGAAACCATGCTCTACGACCATAACCAGGATGCCGTCGCGTGCGTGACCCCACGCCCCGGTCGCCTGGCGATTTTCGACGGCACGATACTGCACGCGGGGCGACCCCCGAACCGCATCTGCTACGCGCCGCGTTACACCTTGGCGTTCAAATTGGCGCCGCCTCCGCCGTGATTCCCGCGCGCTTCCCGTTCATGTTTCGCTGGGTGAGGGGATGTCATGGTTACCCAGTCCTTATCGGTGAAGCAGGTCGTTAATGTTCGGGTTGCCGTGGCGCTCTTAGCCGCGCGAGCCCGCCTCTCGCGTCAGGGAAGCTGCGCGTTACGTTTCGCTGACGTTGCGGTGACCGGTCGATGCTGATGTCAGGGTGGCCGGCCCGGAAACATTCTATGCAGGCAAGAATTTTTTCAGGCGGCGCTCACGATCGATGATGTATTGAAATGTTATGCGTCGCAAAATGTTCCAGGCGTCTCTTGATCAGATCGACGCATTCGTCGCGCTTGCGCGCGAGGGGAGCATACGCGCAGCGGCCGGGGAACTTTGTCTGTCCGAGGAAGGATTGCGCAGCCGGCTGCTTGCCCTGGAGGAGCGGCTCGGAGTCAGCCTGTACGAGAAGGAACGTGGCCGCCGCAAAACCGTGCAATTGACCCCCAGCGGGCAAGCATTCTTTGACAAGGCAGTCAGGTTGATCGAGGAGGCGCAGGCGCTTGGTGAATGCGTGGCATCGGAGGCGCCCTCCCGCAAGCTCAAACTCCTGGTCAGCGCAACGATCCCGGGCAGTCTGTCAGCGGTCGTGGTGCATGACTTTCACGTCATGTACCCCGATGTGCTGGTCGATGTCTGCTCATGCTCTGAACAGCATGTGTTGCCCAGCCTGCGGGCAGACACTGGTGCCACGGTCGGCATCTGTGAACTTCCGGATGGTCCGGTTCGGCACCCGTGGTTCGCGCTGGGTTGGTGCTTGTTGGTGTCACCGGGAACTCCGCTGGCACATAGGCTTTCGGTGACGTTGGGCGAGCTTGCCGCCGAACCGCTGATTACTTTCGAGCCTGGCACTACGGCGCAGCAACATGTATTGGAAGCGTTCCGCAGGTGCGGCTTCGTTCCGCGGATTGCGGTGACGGTGACGTCGTTTCGCCTGGCCGTCCGCATGGTCGAAGCGGGGATGGGCACCGCTATCGTTCCCGCGCCGCCTTCCGGCAGGCTCGTGTCGGACACGGCGGTCTGCCAGGTGGCGATCAGTGATCCAATCCGGCCGGTTGAAATTTACGTCGTGACTCAACCCGCATCGCAGGAAGACTTCGCCGTGCGTGCTTTCATGAATTTCGTGTCGCGCAGCCCGTTCTTCGGATCGATGGGAGGTGGGGAGATCACCCCGGCCGCTGAACCATCCGCTCCCGCCCCGCCGGCCGACGGCACCGTTCCGGCTTCCGGACGCGTCCACGTTTGACCAGGCGCTTGGATTCCCTACGTCTGTAATTGACGAAACGCCCATCCAGCGTCAGGTGTAGCGGCGCACGATGCAACCACGCAATTTTCGTCACGCCGGGCGGTGATTCGTGCAAATTGACGGTAGCCGGATCGTGACACTCTGTTCGCGCCCTCTCCAAACGGGCAGATGTGAAACAGCACGCCATCGGGATCGGCCCCGGTGGCGTGTTCTTTGTGTTGCATCTCGTTCGGGCCAATCGGCAACCAGCTTGTCATTGCGAGGCCCCGTGCAGCGAACCTGGAATCCGGTTCCTGCTCTGATGGCATATCGAAGCTGCTCGCACCTTTCCTGGCATTCCCACTCCGATCCGTCTGTTCGGGTCGGTAATTCCCCAACGCAGTCCATCCGGCTCGCGGTGATGTTGCGGGCCGCCCCGGAACGACCGCATGTGCGGCCCAATCGGTCGAACTTCGAGCTGCTCCGGCGTTTACTGAAAGGCCCGTCTCCCAGGGAGTAAGTTGGCGCTGACCGACGGTGCGCGCAGAAAAAACATGATGTCGTCCAGAAAAAACTGTTACTGCCCGCATTCGATTTTGTGAGACAAAGCGCCTGTGCCATCAGTTGCGTGCAAGTGCTGCCAATGTTGCGCAATCACGATGCAGGTCTTCGCATCACGTCCCCCGGGGTACGGGCGGTTGAACCGCACCCGCGGACTCATACCCATGTCGGGGCTGTGACCTTTGGGCACACACTCAGAGGTAATCCATCCATGCTCGTCCATGTCCGAAATCTCAGACGTGGCGGTAGTTTGGCTCTGGCCCTTCCGGATGATGGCACCGTCACCGTTGTTTATGGGGAAGGCGGTGGTTGCACGCTGAATGTAAAAGATGAAGCAGCGGGCCTCTGGATCCCGCTGCACGGCACATTGCAGGTGCACTCATCCAGCCTTGCCATGCCGGTACGTAGGGGGGAATTGCTGGTAACCGAGCACGGCCGGCACACCAGGGCTTTGGGTCGAAGCCATGCACGGTGGCTGACGTTGCTGGCCGGTCCGCGGACCTGGCGGCAGGTATTGAGCGGCGTGGGCGAGACGCCGGGGCCGAACCCGCAGTGGTTGCCCGAACGCCATCCTGCCGGCCATGCCTTGCGGCGCCGAGCGATAGCACTGGCGCGGGCGGCGACGCCGGTCGAGTTGGAAAATGCGACGCACGCCGTGATCTATAGCGTCATCGCGCTGCAGGCACCGTTGTACGGCGTGATCGCGCGCTGCCCGGGCCGCACCTTCGCGATGCGCAGGCAGGTGTTTCTGCGCCTCCAGCGTGTACGCAATTTTATGAGCGCCAGTTGCGATCAAGAGATCGACAACGATGTCCTCGCGCGGATGGCCAGCTACTCCCCGTGTCATTTTCTGCGTACCTTCAATCACGTCTTCCAGGAAACGCCGCACGTGTACTTGGTCAACCAGCGCCTGCAGCGCGCGCACCGATTGTTGCGCTGGAGCGACCTGGCGGTCACCGAAGTCGCGCTCGCCAGCGGTTTCGAGAACCGTAGTGCGTTCTCGCGGCTGTTTCGGCAGCGATTCGGTACCACCGCCATGGACGCGCGAAGACAACAGGGTTCGTTCGGCTGACCAGGCCCCCGGGGGTATGTCGCGCCATCGCGCAATCCAGGCAACACAGACGCGAAACCCTCGACACCTTCCGATCCGCCCAGTCCATAAAAATATCGTTAACGCGATCCGCGTTGGCGTTGAATCGTCTGCCCAGTCCCCAGGTCGGGAGAGTTGACATGTCCAAGAATCCGCTGCGAACAGCAATCGAGTGTGTCCTCTACGCTTCAGGCGCGGCTGCCGCGGGCGTGACGGGGGCCGCGTACGCCCAGAACGCAGCCCCGGCGCAAACCAATCAGCAACAGCAGCCGCAAACCCTGCAGACCATCGTGGTCACGGGTTCGCACATTCGCCGCGTGGATTTGGAAACGTCCAACCCCGTGGTCGCCGTCACCTCGCAGCAAATCCAGCAGACTGGCAAGCTGACGCTGGGC
>Ga0207660_10001631_pt1 | contig 15041 bp, 8 predicted proteins | sample KBSC73BmetaG_FD_184335 | JGI IMG/M metagenome (GOLD analysis project Ga0207660, IMG submission 184335) | Corn rhizosphere microbial communities from Kellogg Biological Station, Michigan, USA - KBS C7-3B metaG (SPAdes) (version 2) | ecosystem: Host-associated > Plants > Roots > Rhizosphere ... | reverse complement strand
TGACGGTTAGATACCACCTGCTTCAGCAGCGTGGAGTTTCAATTTTCCGCTACTGAGCAGCTTCTTACCGCGGTTTTAGCGAGAAGTTGAAACTCCACGCTGCTGAAGCAGGTGGTATCACCTCATAAGGTTCAGGGCGCACTCTAGCGCAAATTTGAATCTCCACGCTGCTAAAGCAAGTGGTATCTGACTTTTTGTGCAAAGCCCCACCCCCAAGGACCAAAGACAAAGACCTACGTATCTTGTGGCGGCAGCGCCTTCATCAATAGATAGTAAGTAACACCCGCTGCGCCAAATCCTACGAACCACGCGTAAGCGTACAGACCCTTCAGCGACGGCACGATTAAACCGATCCATGCGAAAGTACAGCCAACCAGAGTGGCAATGATTGCTCGCCAGTTCCAGCCGCTGCTGTATGTGTAAGTGCCCTCACGACGGTACAAATCTCCAAGTTCGAGTCGCTTATTTCTGACAAGCCAGTAATCCACGATTAACACGCCGGCAATTGCGCCTAGTCCTCCTGAATAACCCACCAACCAGTCGAAGATATAACCCGAAGGGTCTGCCAATAATCGCCACGGACGCATGAGAATTCCGATGATGCCGGTGATTAATCCACCCGACCGAAATGAGATCCACTTCGGAAAAGCGTTGGCGAAGTCGTTAGCTGGAGAAACTACATTCGCCGCGATGTTTACTGCCAGTGTCGCCACAACCACCGTGAACATCGAAATAGCGATAACCACGACGCTTTGAAATTGGCCGACGAGTTTCATCGGATCCCACAACTCCTGAGGTTTCATGTGAGGATAGATCACGACGGCGGCGGAGGTGATGATCACGCCCATCGCTGCAAAGACTGTCATCGTCGTTGGCAGCGCCACTATTTGTCCGACAGCTTGATCGCGTTGGCTCTTTCCGAAACGAGTGAAGTCCGGCATGTTCAACGACAGCGTTGCCCAAAAGCCGATCATGCCGGTTAACGAAATGATAAAGAGCGGCCAAAACTCTCCAAATGAATGAAACTTACTTTGTTGATTCAACAGATAGCCAAGTCCTCTCGCTTTCCAAATCGCCCAGCCCAATAGAAGCGCCGTCATGATCAGTACAAACGGGGCAGCCCAATTTTCTACCTTCCTCAATAGATCCATTCCACGGTAGATGATGTAGATATTGAAACCCCAGAAAATCAGAAATGATAACCACTCAGTTGGCGTGTGCCCGCCTATCACATCACCGAGTAGTGTTGGCCATCCGGGGATGATGGCTTTGAACAACGTGTGAAGCGCTTCTCCTCCGATCCATGCCTGAATGCCGAACCATCCACACGCAACCAACGCGCGCATGAGAGCAGGAACGTTGGAACCGTATGTTCCATATGCGGCCCGCGCAAAGACTGGAAATGGAATACCGTACTTCGTGCCCGGGTGGGAGTTGAGCAGAATTGGGATCAGAACGATGGTGTTTCCCAGCAGAATAGTAATCAGTGCCTGCCACCAGTTCATGCCGCTGCTGATCAGTCCGGATGAAAGCATGTAAGTTGGGATGCAGTGCGCCATGCTGATCCAGAGAGCGGCGTAGTTGTACGTCGTCCAACGCCGTCCTGAAATGGGAACTGGCGCTAGATCAGAATTGAACAGGGGACTCTGGCTGATCGAGTCGAGTGTTTCAGGTCGCAGTTCAACTCGACCGTCACTATGCTGAATTGTTTCCGAGGACGGCGACACTGGTTGTTCGGTCCTCGCGTCTGGTGAATAGATTGGCATGTTCGGAGGTGATGTCCGATATGCTTTAGTGGTCTTTGGCATTTGGTCTTCGACCTTCGGTTGGCTGGTTCTATGCTATTCAACGAAGATCAAAGACCAAACACCAAAGACCGCTAAAGCATATCGGACATTAAACTAATTCAATTCAAACTTGACCGTCACTCTTGCCGTGACTTTTATTTGTCCCAACGCCAGCGTTCCTTCTGACTCAGTGGAGTCGTCCGAAACCATAATAGAGTTATTTGCTGAAATGTTCTGGTATGGTCCGACTCTCGCAGGAACCTCCTCCTCGATCAAATACGCTTTGCCGATCTTTTGCCCAATCTCAGCCGTCAAGGCTGTCGCCTTTTCATGGGCGGCTTTTATTGCGAGTGCGCGTGCCTGATCGCGGTACTTACGCAGTTGCGACGTTTGAAAACGAACGCCATTGACGCGCGAGATGCCTAATTCAATCAGTTCTGAAAGTAAGGCTTCGGCTTGCGTTACATCACGAAGCGTAAAGATCAAGTCTTTTCGCACGGAGTAGCCGATGAATAATCGGCTCTCATCGTTTCCGCGATAGCGGGGCTCGAGGCGAATGTAGTCGGTCTGAACGTCTGCCGCGCCAATCTGGTATTTGCGTGTTAGCTCGATCAGTCTCTTCAATCGATCGTCCGTTTGATTTTTAGCCAGCCGCAGATCTTTGTTTATCGTTTGCACAGTGACGTCGAAGACGACTTCATCGGGTGCAACTTTGACTTCCGCTTCGCCGGCGACCGTGATGAGACGCATCTCTGGGCGATCATCTGCCAAAGCGGTTAGGGTGCTGCAGCTAATTACCAATCCACACAGAATTATTCGTAGGAAAGTTTGACTCATAGATCACCTCTCAATAGCGTTGGCCTTTGGTCTGACCTTCCGCCTTTGTTTTGGACACATTATGTGTGTCGCCTCGTTGAATCTGAACCCGGGACAAGGATCGAAGGTCAAAGGCAAAGGCCTACGACCAAAGATCAACTATCGATTCATCGAATCCTGCATGAACTTGTCAATGTCGCCATGCAGTTTCGCGAGTGACTTCTCGTCGATATACATCATGTGACCCGCTTCGTAGTAGCTCGTCGACAAGTTCTTCAGCAAAAGCGGATCGATGCTAATGTGATTGAGTGTGTATTCGACTGCGTAATACGGTGTGGCCATGTCGTAATAACCCATTGCGACAAAGACTTTGAGATACGGATTCTTGGCCAGCGCATTACGTAACGCAATGCTCGTATCAACATAGTTGTTGTTTGTGCCCCAGTTCCAGGGGCCGATGCCACCGCCCAGAATGTAATACTCGAGATCAGTCTTGTAACCGAGTTCGGAACGGACGTAGTTGTTGAACGTTGAAGTGTACGGTGGACGAATTGCTGCCTCGCTCGCGTCGTAATCCGTACTGTCTGTCACCAGGCTCGAATCATAACCTTTGAATCGGCTATCCAACCGTCCAATGGATCGTCTCTCTGTGCGCAATAGTTCTTTGCGAAAGAGATTGAGGTTGACACGCAGGTTCGCATAGTCAAGAAACTTCGGATCCAGACCAGTGTATCGCGCGAGTTTGTTGATTGTTTCCTGACGCTCTTGTAGAGAGAGTCTTGCTCCCTTTTCGAGCGCACTCATGTACTCGCTTGAGGCAAAGGCTTCTGCTTCTTCTACTACGCTTGAGACTGGTTTTGATTGCAAATCAGCAGAAAGCTTCTTGTGATACCAGGCGGTTGCGGAATAAGAAGGGAGGAATAACGCATAAGGTAGATCGTTCCCGGGCGCAAATGCAGTGGTCTCGAAATTCATGATTGTAGAGATAAGCATGATTCCGTTGAAAGCAATGCCGCGATCGATCAAGTAACCCGACAATGCTGAAGCGCGAGTAGTTCCGTAGCTCTCGCCCGCGAGAAACAAGGGAGATGTCCAACGTTCATATCGAGTCAGATACATTCGAATAAACTCGCCGACCGACTCAATATCGCCCTGCAGCCCAAAAAATCGCTGACCAAGTTCTGGTCGAGCAGCACGGCTGTAACCCGTTCCAACTGGATCGATAAAAACGAGGTCGGATCTTGTTAACCATGTTGCCTGGTTATCGACCAATTCATATGGAGGCGCGGGCATTGTTCCGTCAGAGTTCATCTTTACTCGTTTTGGACCGATAGCACCCATATGTAGCCAGACCGAAGCAGAGCCTGGTCCTCCATTGAACGAAAACGTAAGTGGGCGTTTCGGACCATCCACTACGTACGCAGTGAAGAACATGCGCGCTTCGACTTCACCCTCACGATTTTTTATCGGCATCATTCCGGCCGTCGCGGTGTAATTAATAGTTTGTCCTCCAACCTGAATTGAGTGCCGGGTAACGACAGGGGGCTCTTCGGGAGTTGGAGTCGGTTGAGGTTGTGGTCTGCCACCGCCTGTTTGGCCGGACTGTGGTGATGCTTGCGGAGTTGGGCTGGGTTGTTGTTGACCGGGGAACTGGCGCTGGCCCCCGCCCTGGAAGAGCAGAGCAAATAGAAGGATAAATGCGAGCATGCAGAATTGAGTCTCCGTTTGGGGAATTCTGGAAAGGCGTTCAGGCGTGCGAATAGTAAGCGAAGCGGATCAGCAGGTACAAGCTTTTGACAACAACTTGATCAGCGGAGTCCCGTCTCGTGGTTGAACAGAAGCACCTCGACCGGCGACACGAAAGCTCTTCTGCCGGAGCGCGTCCGTCCTCGGCCGCCCCCGTCCAACAGAACCAATAAGTCAGTCAGCAGGGTGTTTGCGATTGAAGAGTTGTGAGCTGGGCCACTCGATGTTCTTATCACGCTTGATAAGAATGGTGGGTTCTGATCGACGGGGGCGGCCGAGGACGGACGCGCTCCGACAGAAGAGCGATCGTGTGTTCGGTCAAGAGGGTTCTGTTGGACGGGGGCGGCCGAGGACGGACGCGCTCCGGCAGAAGAGCGATCGTGTGTTCGGTCAAGAGGGTTCTGTTGGACGGGGGCGGCCGAGGACGGACGCGCTCCGACAGAAGAGCTTTCGTGTCGCCGGTCAACGTGCTTCTGATCGACGGAGCGGCGAAGGATGGACGCGCTCCGACTGGAGAGCTTCAGCTAAACTACGAAGGTGTTACTTTCTCGCTCCTGCTCCTGCTCCTGCTCCTGTTCCTGTTTCTGTTCCTGCACGCTACCGTCCTCGAATCTGTGCGGCCCAACCGCCGCCTGATGCAAGGTGAATTTTTAGTTTGGTTGTTTTGGTGACTGTGCTAGTCGTCTTCTTGTAGTCAGCGCCCAAACGATCGGAATTCGCACCGTCCTGATAAGCAGTTATTTGAAAAGAGCCCGTCGGTAAGAACGATAAATCGAGTTCAAGATCTCGAGGCGTCCAGTCAGTCATGGCCCCAATGTACCAATCATTCCCATGACGTCGCGCAATCGCTACATAATCACCTATCTTCGCGGCCAGCACTCGTGTTTCATCCCAGGTAGTTGGTACAGGACCGAGTAACTGCATTATCTCAGGCTCCTGCAAATAACGTGTTGGCGAATCTGCCAGCATTTGAAGCGGTGCTTCATACACAACGTACATCGCGAGTTGATGACAACGGGTGCCCGGGCTCATCGGACGTTCAAAGATCGAAACGAAGTTCTTTTCCAAACCGCTATTCACCATCGCACCCGGCGTGTAATCCATTGGACCGAAAAACATCCGGGTGAATGGAATCGTCACGTTATGTTCCGGATTTGAGTACTTGCTCCACTTGTTTTGCTCCAGGCCACGCACGCCTTCAGTGTTGACAACGTTGGGCCAGGTTCGCATCAACGTCGCCGGGCGAATTGCGCCATGGAAATCAAGCAACATCTTTCGCTTCGCAGCTTCGCGACAAACTCTCTTATAGAAGTTCATAACTTGCTGGTCGTCGCGTTGCATAAAGTCGATCTTTAATCCTTTGACGCCCCACTTCTCGTACTGATCCAAAGCTGCATCAAGTTGGTTATCCAAAGTCTTCCAGATTACCCAAAGAATGATTCCAACGTTCTTTTGCTTGCCATAGGCCACCAGTTCTTCGACATTCATCTCGGGAACCACTTGCAGAACGTTGCCGAGCTTGTACCAACCTTCGTCTAGAATCACATAATCCAGGCCATACTTGGATGCGAAGTCGATGTAGTACTTGTAGGTTTGCGTGTTGATGCCTGACTTGAAATCAACTCCCCAAATGTTGTTTGCGTTGTACCAGTCCCACGCAACCTTTCCGGGTTTGATCCAGGATGTGTCTTGAACTTGTGAGGGTTTGGCCAGCAAGTAGACGAGTTGGTTCGTGATCAAATCGGCATCGTTCTCGGCGATACCAAGGATGCGCCAGGGAAATGTGCGTGTGCCTTTGGTTGTCGCAATGTAGTCAGCAGTCTCGGCTACTCTGATGTCGCGATCGTTACGGGGATCCTCTTTTAGTGGGTAATGTGGAAACGTGCCGGAGAGACTGTTGTTGCTGTTGCCATGTAACCACAGTCCTGGATAATCATCGACGTCTGATTCAGCAACAGCGATATTCGTTCCAGCTGGTGTTTGCACAACTGCAGGCAAACTTGCAAGCGAGTTGTTGGGAATGTCTTTCAACGACAGATATAGGAACTCGCGCTCGTTGTGAGAAAAGAAGCTGTCTTCCTTTGGATAGTAAACGTGATAGTTCTCAGCGAAGTTGAAACTTACTTCCTCGTTATAGACCTTGATGTCAGGTGAATTTAAAGTCGTTTCGAATCGATAAGCAATGCCTTCATTGTAGGCACGGAAGACCACGGCATAATTGCCCGCCATCTCAAGTCGCACTTCTTTGTAGGTTTCACGAATCTTTGCTGCTTTGTGAGGAATCGGACATGAGATTTCGCGATCGACTGAGCCGGGTTTAGATGCAGTGACTTTGGGATTGAGACCAAGAGTCGTGTGATCGATGTCGATTGAAAGAGTGCTTTGTTGATTACAGTCTTGCCGTTCACCAGGACGTCGTAAGTCAGACGATCGCCGGTTTGGATGTTGAGTTGAATGTGACTGTTGGGTGAGGAGAGAGCGTACGACGTTTGCGCGATGCTAGTTACGGCGACGCAGGGACTCGAGATCAATGCCAGCGCGATTAATGCTAAAGATCGAGATCGTAACATTCAACTCTCCTCTGCAAGGGTTTTGGCTCTCTGCGCTTTCTCAGCGTCCTCTGCGTCTCTGCGGTCATCTCTTGGATGTATATAGAAGGTCACCGCAGAGACGCAGAGAACGCAGAGAAAGCGCAGAGAAGGCCTAATGACTCTCACGGATCACTTCAACACCGCTGGCGCCGACTAAAAAATCCAAGTCCGCACCGCGGTCGGCTTGATTCACGTGTTCATAATAGAGTCTGTAATAACCACGATCGGACGGTGGAGGCGGTGGTTGCCAAACGGATCTTCGGTGGGAGAGCTCCGCGTCATCAACGTGCAATTGAAGCCGTCGCTCTTCCACATTCAATTCAATCTCATCGCCATCTTGAACAAGCGCTAGAACTCCGCCTGCCGCAGCTTCCGGCGACACGTGCAACGCCACGGTGCCGTAGGCGGTTCCACTCATCCGTGCATCAGAAATTCGCACCATGTCTGTGATCCCACGCTTCAGAATCTTTTGGGGCAACGGCATGTTTCCGACTTCCGGCATGCCCGGATATCCCCTGGGCCCGCAATTCTTCAGGACCATCACACACGACTCATCAATATCCAGATTCGGATCGTCAATGCGCGCATGAAAGTCTTCGATAGTCTCAAAGACGACCGCACGCCCGCGATGTTTCATCAACTCGGGAGTCGCAGCTGATGGTTTCAACACAGCTCCATTGGGACACAGATTCCCACGAAGCACTGCAATGCCACCCTCTTTAGTCAGTGGCTCTGCGCGATGTTTGATGACGTCCCGGTTGTAACAACGAGCACCCGCGACATTCTCTCCGATTGTTCTGCCATTTACTGTTAACGCGTCACGATGAATTAACTCGCCAAGATCTTCGATCACCGCAGGAAGCCCACCTGCATAGTAGAAGTCCTCCATCAGGTACTTACCCGAGGGCATCAAGTTCACCAGGCATGGAACGCCGCGTCCGAGTTGATCCCAATCGTGTAGTGTTAAGTCGACTCCAATTCGTGCTGCGATTGCCAACAGATGAATCACAGCGTTTGTGGAACCACCGATAGCGCCGACAATTCGAATAGCATTTTCAAAAGCCTTGCGCGTGAGGATCTTCGACATGCGCAAGTCTTCGTTGACCATTTCTACAATTCGTTGACCAGCCACGTGAGCCAGTGCGTAACGACGTGCATCGACGGCCGGAATAGCAGCGTTCGTTGGTAAACCTATGCCGAGTGCTTCTACTACACTGGCCATTGTCGACGCGGTGCCCATCGTCATGCAGTGTCCGGCTGATCGGTTCATGCAACTCTCAGCCTCGAGGAAATCACACTCACTCATCAATCCAGCGCGCACTTCTTCACTGAACCGCCAAACGTCTGTTCCTGATCCGATGTCGCGTCCTTGAAACTTTCCGTTCAGCATCGGTCCGCCCGAAATCATGATCGCGGGTATATCGCAACTTGCAGCGCCCATGAGTAGTGCGGGCGTTGTTTTGTCGCAACCGGCGAGAAGGATGACTCCATCGATTGGATTGGCTCGAATGGATTCTTCGACATCCATGCTGACGAGATTGCGAAACAGCATCGCGGTTGGTCGCATTAAAGTCTCGCCCAGCGACATGACGGGAAACTCGAGCGGGAAGCCGCCACCTTCGTAAACGCCGCGCTTCACGTGATCGGCTATGGCACGGAAGTGGGTGTTGCAAGGCGTCAGTTCCGACCAGGTGTCGCAGATACCTATGACGGGGCGTCCGTCAAACAAATGATCAGGACGTCCCTGGTTTTTCATCCAACTGCGATGAATGAAACCATCGCGATCCTTTGATCCAAACCATTTACTACTTCGAAGTTTCATAGAAGTTTCTTCTCTGCGTCTCAGCGTCCTCTGCGTCTCTGTGTTTAATTCGATAGGGCACCAAATTGAAACGCAGAGACGCAGAAAACGAGGCGCAGAGAGTTCTCATCCGCTTTCTTTTCGAGTTGCGCGCAATGACAATATCAGAAGCGAGGCAACGAAAGCAGACGCCGACAGATAAAGCAGGCCGGGGAAGTAAGATTTGGTTCGAGTGCTCAGGTAACCGACTACGTAAGGTCCGACGTAGCCACCAAGGTTTCCAAAAGAGTTGATCAATCCGATCGCCGCCGCTGCGCTCGTTCCACTTAAGAAACTGGTTGGGAGGGCCCAGAAGCCGGGAAGGTAGCCCGCCGCACCCATCGCCGTTATGCAAAGCATCGCGATGGCGAGCGCGGCATAGTTGCCAAGCACAACACTCATTACCAAACCGAAACTGGCTGCCATCATTGAAAGCGCTGTGTGCCACCTGCGTTCTTTGGTTTTGTCTGAGTGCCACCCGACGATCAGAATCGCCACGAAGGAGAAGCAATAGGGAAGAGCAGATAGAAAGGCAACAGCGAGAGTGGAAAGGCCGGACAGATTCTTAATAATCGATGGGATCCAGAAGTTGAGTCCGTAATTCGCCGTGACCATGAAGAAGTAGGCGAGGGTTAATAGTACAACCTCACGATGTTTGAAGGCCTGAAGAATGCTGAGTGAATGCTTTGCTTGTTTGACCTTTAACTCATTCGCCAATGTTGTCTCAAGCCATTGTTGCTCATCTTTAGGCAACCACTTTGCCTGGTGAGGCCAGTCTGTGAGGTAGAACAGCGTGACTATTCCGAGAACGATTGCAGGCACCCCCTCAATAATGAACATCCAACGCCAACCGGCCAGTCCCAACCAATTCAATTTCAAAAGGAACCCAGACAAAGGCGAGCCGATCATGTTCGATACGGAAATCGCAGTCATCAGGTACGCTACCGCTTTTGCTCGATCTTGATAGCGAAACCAGTGGCTCAAATAGACTATGATTCCAGGAAAGAAGCCAGCCTCCGCGGCGCCGAGCAGAAATCGAATCAGGTAAAACTGGTTCTTTGTTTGAATGAACCCGGTGAGAATTGCGAGGATGCCCCAGGAGATCATTATTCGGGCAATCCAGCCGCGCGCGGTCCACTTCTCGACCAGAATCGTTCCAGGGATTTCAAGGAGGACGTAACCGATAAAGAAAATGCCGGCGCCGAATCCAATGATCTGATCCGTGAAATGCAAATCCCCTTTGAGTCCAAACGCCGCGAAGCCAACGTTGACGCGATCGAGATACGCGATGACATAGAGGACGAAGAGATACGGCATCAACCGTCGCGTGACGCGCGCACGGCAGCGTGAGGCGATTGTGTCAGGTTGGGCAGTCGTTACAGACATGCTGTTAGTTTCTGGACACCACCAGGCTTTAGCCGGTGGTCCTTCAATTTCATAGCTACAGAATGGTCTTTAGGCTTTGGACGCCACCAGGCTTTAGCCGGTGGTCCTTCAATTTGAAAGCTACAGAATGTTCTTTAGACCTTGGACACCACCAGGCTTTAGCCGGTGGTGCTTCAACTTCAGAGCGTCGGGTTTCACTGGGTTGAAGCAGTAGTGTCTATTTTGTTTTGCCAAGCGCGTCAGTAGCTGCGAAATTGAAGTACCAACGGCTAGAGCGCGGTGGTGTCCTGTGTATGCGCACGCCCAAAGTTGGTAGCTGCGAAATTGAAGTGCCAACGGCTAAGGCGCGGTGGTGTCCGGTGTATGCGCACGCCCAAAGTTAGTAGCTGCGAAATTGAAGTACCACCGGCTAAAGCGCGGTGGTATCTACTACTTCACAAACTCACGCGATGTGTGCGCCTTGGGTGTTGACGTACACCGCGTACAGCGACTGACTGGCTGTAATGAAAAGTCGATTGCGTTTTGGTCCGCCGAAGCAGATGTTGCTCGCGGTCTCGGGTAACAATATCTGACCGATGCGTTCACCTTCGGGTGTGAAGATGTGTACGCCATCAAAGCCTTCACCGGCCCAACCGGCACTCGCCCAGATGTTGCCATCAATATCGGCGCGAACACCATCAGTGCCACCAAGCAGTACACCCTTATCAGTTTTCAAACTCATGCTTATGAACGGTCGCTTGTTTTGAAGCTTTTTACTGTCAACAACATCCCACATGGTAATGCCTCCCGGCGCACCGGTATCGACAACGTAGAGCCTTTTGTAATCATGTGAAAAACAGAGGCCATTGGGTTTTTTCAACTCGTCGATAACCATCTCGAGTTGACCAGTCTTTGTGTCGATTCGATAAACAGCTTCTTTAATCAGGAGTTCGCCCTTGTTGCCCTCGTAGTTTCCCATGCTGCCGTAACCCGGATCTGTAAACCAGACGCCGCCATCAGGGTGTACGACTATGTCATTTGGTGCGTTGAATGGTTTGCCTTGCCACTTGTCAGCCAGCACGGTAACTGTGCCATTGTGTTCGTAGCGAACGACACGTCTCGTGCCGTGCTCGCAAGAGAGTTGGCGTCCTTCGAAGTCGAACGTGTTGCCGTTGCTATTATTCGAAGGACTGCGAAAGACACTGACGTGGTTGTCCTCGTTTAGCCATCGATGCTGAACATTGTTTGGGATATCACTCCAAACCAAATATCGTCCGACTGCATTCCACGCTGGTCCTTCAGCCCACAACATCCCGGTGTAGAGCCTTTGAATTGCCGCGTTGCCCAATTTGTATTTTCCAAAGCGTGGATCGAGTGCGACTATATCTTTATCCGGATATCGAACAGGCGGTGCGTTCTGACTGTAGTCTCGGGTCTGACCAAGGGTGGTTGCCGCGACTGTGGTCGCCAGAGTGCCTCCGATAAAGCTACGCCGGCCTATTCGTCCAAAGCCGGCTTGTGAAATCTGTGATGGTTTCAAGTCTGTTGCCTCCAATCGAACAGCTCGATCACGACGAAGCAGTGCGTTCAGTAACGATGAAATAAAAGACGGGGTATTGCTGGTAGAAAAGGGCGCTAGCTTAAACCGAAGCGGACGAATTGCACAATTAATAATGTTCGATGGCTACACAACGCAGGGGCGCCCAAGTAAGGACGCCCCCTGCGATTCGCTCCTCGGTTGCTGGCCGATAAGCTAAAAGATGAACTTCAAGGCAAGCTGACCAATTCTGGGATCCATCGCGGTACGCAAACGACCGAAATTCCCGTTGCTCACTGTCGAGAAGTTGTTTACGGTTCCTTCATCGGAGAGGAAATTTACCTGATTGAAGATATTGAAAAACTCACCTCGCAATTGCAGCTTGTATCTTTCTGTTATCGGGAAAATCTTCGACACTCCCATGTCCCAGGCATAGAAACCCGGAAATCTGAGACTGCCTTTGCCAATGTTTCCGAACGTGTTTTTGATGCTCGGATCGTTACCAGCCTTGAATGCAGCCGGGTTCAGCCACAACTTGCATGAGGCAACACCAACGCACGGTCCAGACGTATATGGATCGACACCTGTAAACGTTCCACGATCCTGGCCAATGCCTGTACCCGAGATATCGGCACCCTGTGTAACTGTCATCGGTCTGCCAGTTTGAGCTTGCACAAGACCACTCAACTGCCAATCACCAAGAACCGCACGCATGAACGAATTGCGATCCTTCAGAGTCGGCAACTGCCAAATCCATGAGGCTACGAAGCGGTGTTTATGATCGAATTCTGACGGGCCGTAATCGAAACGATGTCGATTAACGTCGTCCCATGGCAACGCTGATGACGTGTCAAATCCGGTAACGCCGGCGCGCGGTGGCAGATCATCGAGACTCTTTGACCACGTGTAGTTAGCAAGCAGTTGAAAACCTCTCGACATTCGCTTCTCAACCGACAATTGCATCGAGTTGTAGGTAGCATTAATGTCTTGCAGGTCTTGTTGTACAGTGCTGAAGAGCGGTGCGCCGGCAATCGCATTTAGACGAGTTGGAGTCGCTGAAGTTGTACCGACTGGTCGTGGATTCAGGTTCAACGTCTCAGTAAGATGAATGCTTCGCGAACCCACGTAAGCACCCCGCAACAGAACGTTTTCAGGTAGTTGTCGCTCCAGCGAAAAGTTCCAGTTGTACACCGTCGGCGGCTGATACTTGTTTACTGGATCCCAACTCAGAACAAAGGTCCCCAGGCCGAACTGAATGTTGCTGGCCGGCGGATACGTGAAGGGGAACGGGTAGTTCGCAGTTTGATTCGTACAACTCTGGAGTGCCTGCGTAGCCGGTAAAGTGCAGAGTGGATCGTTGAACGTACCAGGATTGACTATACCTGTACTGAGTACAAACTGCGGACTAAACGGTGTCAGATCAGCAAAGCGGTTGTTGATGATTCCGGGAATTCGCGTGTCGTAGAAAATGCCCACGCCACCTCGAACGCTCGTCTTGCTATCGCCGAACACGTCGTATGCAAAACCTAAGCGAGGAGCAAAGGACGTATAGTTCGGTCTGACTCCATTCTCCGGGACGAGGGGATCCCCCGGGAAAAAGACACCTGGAGGTGCATTCGGAAACTGAGTTGAGCGCGTTCCAGTGACAAGACTCGGCAATCGGAATTGTTCCTGCCTTCCTTTAATTTCTCTCCATGGCAACGCCGGTTCCCATCGAAGACCCAGGTTCAACATGAAGCGCTGCGAAACGCGGAAGTTGTCCTGCAGGTAAACTCCCATGAAGGTGTTGCGATTGTTCTTGAATTCTCCAGCGCCCTGACGGAAAGCGAGATTGCCACTGTAGTCGGTTAGTTTTCCAGCCAGGAAATTTGCCAGCGAAGCGAAACTGAATTCGGCTGGTTGAAAAAATTGATTGAGAAGGTCTACTTTGCTGCGCTCAACAATTCCCCCAAAGCGTAAGTCATGTTTGCCGGCGACCCACGTTACATCGTCGGCCCAGGTGAAATTGTTTCTGATGAAACTCGCCTGCGGGTTGTCTCCAAAGTTAAAGACGCCGTTTATACGAACCTGTTGAATGGCTTTCTCCGGAGACTGAAATGGCAGTTTTACTCCGAACGCCGTGACGTCGACTGCATCGTCGGCCGGGCCCCGAGTGGCGTTTTCGGGAGCGTAGCTAAAACGAAAGTCATTAATGACTGCCGGTGAGAAAAGGTGAGTCCAGTGTCCCAGATAATTCTCCGATTTGATCGTGGAACCATCAGAGTATGTGAGGAGGTTATTGGGATCGAAGACGGCGTTTCGTGTGAAGTGATCATAAAAGTATCGGAAGGTCAGTTGGTTTTTATTTGAGAACGAATGATCGACTCGCGCCGTGATCTCGCGAAAGTCTTGTTGGTCCGGACGAGTGAATGTCAACGTGTTGAGATTGGCATTACCGGTCGGTGTTCCAAGCGGAATACCTTTCAGTAAAGCAATAACTGATGGGTCAGTGGCGTTGGCGCGGGCTGCGGCACTCGGAACGCTCGCCGGATTCGCCGTTAGAAAATTTCTCTGAATGGTCTGCTGATAAGCCGCAAAGAAGAAAGTGCGATCGTGAATTACGGGACCACCGAAAGTCCCGCCAAACTGATTTCGCTTAACGGCGTCTTTGGTTATCGCATGCCAGGGTCTTGCATTCAGAACGGAGTTGCGCACGAATTCGAATGCATTTCCGTGAAAGTCGTTCGTGCCAGACTTGGTGATCACATTAACCACGCCGCCGGCATTTTGACCGTACTGAGCGCTGTAGTTGCTGGTCTGCACACTGAATTCCTGGAGCGCGTCAGGCATTGGAAAAGGTTGGTTAACGTTCGTGTACTCGTCAACGTTGTTACCGCCGTCCAGTTGGTAGCTGACCTGATTCTGACGCGAGCCATTCGTAACGATCGCGACGGCGCCAGGAAACGTTTTAGTGGCACCCTGCAACGCCCCACCTGCAAATGTTCCAGTTGGATTTGCTGGATTAGTCGGATAACTGACAGTACCGGCGACTAGTAGACTCAACTCTGCCGCGTTGCGCCCATTAAGTGGAAGTTCCGAAATACTTCGCTCTTCGATTACTTGCTTTAGAGTTGAAGTAGTAGTGTCTACTAACTCACCGGTGGTGGTAATCGATACAGACTCCGAGACTGCTCCCACTTGCATCTGCACGTTCGCCGTCAATGTATGATCCGCGAGAAGCGTAATGCCCTTCTGATCATAGTTGTGAAAGCCTGACGCCTCGACGGTGATGTTATAGACGGTAGGTCTTAAGGAGCCAAGCACGTAGTAACCACTTTCATCACTTTGAGCTGTCCTGGAAAAGCCTTTTCCCGCCTCGG
>Ga0207660_10001629_pt1 | contig 15053 bp, 22 predicted proteins | sample KBSC73BmetaG_FD_184335 | JGI IMG/M metagenome (GOLD analysis project Ga0207660, IMG submission 184335) | Corn rhizosphere microbial communities from Kellogg Biological Station, Michigan, USA - KBS C7-3B metaG (SPAdes) (version 2) | ecosystem: Host-associated > Plants > Roots > Rhizosphere ... | reverse complement strand
GACACCGTTCCGACCGCCACGCCACCCCAGGCATGGCGTCCTAATGCTGAATGGAGGACACTGGCGTGCGACCCGCCCCCACGCGCCCGCCCGGTAAGCCCCGGATGATCGGGCGCTCACCGAGAGGACCCCGAGTGACCCACCCCGCCCGAGCCCGACTGATCGAGGGCAACAAGCTCCTGAAGAGCGTTGCCGCTTCCGCGGACCTGGAGCCCGCCCAGTCCGAGAGGCTGCTGGAGTTCGCTCTGGACGTGGACGCGATGCTCGCCCCCCGGGGGTGGGTGATCCTCCGTGACAGCGATGAGGCGGCTGTTCTGGCCCAGTTGTCGCTGACCATCACGAGGGCGCTGCGGGAAGCACTGAAGAGCGCGGAGGCCGAGTTCGCTACTCCGCTGGGGCCGCTGGCGGACCAGGGGTTCCGTGCCGCGCTGGATGGGTGGCTGCCGCCCAAGACGCTGACCCGGCGCTCACGTACGGCGCAGGAGTCGGCGTCGAAGGCCAATGAGCGGGCCGTGCTCCAGATCGAGGTGAACGCGGCACTGCGCAAGCAGGTGCTGGAGCAGCTTCCGCAGATGACGGAGCGGGCCGGTTACCGGGTCACGCTGTCCAGCATCGCGCTCTCGTGGATTTCCGAGCAGCTGGGTGTGGATCGTCCGACGGCCGGCAACCTCGACCAGCTGGCCATGGTGCTCCACCAGTCGATGCGGGAGCACGTGGTTGCCGCTGCTGCTGGCCAAGGCACAACGGTTGACCAGGTGCTGGAGGACGGCGTCCGGGAGTTCCTGGACGGCTCCCGTACGCCGCAGCTTCCGGGTTGGAACGTGCCAGACACGCGCCCCCGCAACGAGGGCGGCATGTGGCAGGCGAAGTCCGACGGCCCGCCCGTCCAGAAGGACCGCGGCAAGCTGACGGTCCACATGGACGAGGACCTGCTGGACGGTCTTCGGAGGCGTTCGCAGGAGATCAACGAAGAGGCGACGGTGCCGGTGTATCCGGGGACAGTCGCGCTGGCAATCCTAAAGGACCGGCTGGGCGAGCCCGCCGAGTAGCTACCGCGGGTGCGGGCCGGCTGGATGCCGACACCGGTCCGGCCACGCACCCTGTACATCGCATAACACTCATAGGAGAGACCTCACATGGCGCAAGCCGTTGAGGCCCCCGCCAGCACGACGGCGGAGGGCCCCACCTCGCACACCCAAAACCAGGGCCAGCCCACCATCTACGAGCTCATGGCGCGGGTCATGAACGACGTCAGGGACGTCGGGAAGAACGGGTTCAACGACCACCAGAAGTACAAGTTCCGGGGTGTCGACGACTTCATCGGTGCCCTGGCGCAGCCGCTGCGTGACCACGGGGTGTTCATGATGACGGAGATCCTCGACTTCCAGGTCTCGGTGCGGGGGAAGATGAACGCCGTCCACATGCGGGTCGCGTTCCACTTCTACGGTCCGGCCGGTGACAAGGTCACCGCGACCACGCTGGGAGAGGCATCTGACACCGCGGACAAGGCGTCGAACAAGGCGATGTCCGCGGCCCTCAAGTACGCGCTGATGCAGACGTTCATGATCCCGGTGGATGCCGGGTCGCTGGACGACGGGGACCGTGACCACCCGGAGGGGCAGACGTCTCCGGCAGACGGGTACATGCAGCGTCTGCGGAAGCCCGCGGTGTGGAACAACGTGACCGCGCTCCAGGCGATGCACACGGAGGCGAAGGCCGACGGCCTGCTGAACGCCACGGTGTACGGGCCGGGCGGTGACGAGTCGACGCTGGGTGAGCTGATCGTGGCACGGGGGACCGTGCTGAAGAACGAGGCCGCCGAGCGCGAGGCGCGCCAGGCCGCTGAGGCGCCTGCCGTGGCTGCTCAGGTGGCCGCGGAGACGAGTACCGGCGCGCCGAACCCCGAGCTCTCCGGAGAGGCAACGGACGGCCCTGCGGGACCGAGTGAGCACCTGGCCAAACTGCTGCGGCAGGTGACCGACTGCTGGAACAGCAACAACCTGATGATCTTCAACCAGATCGGGGAGGACGGCGCGCAGCACGGTGTCCTGGACGAGGAGTTCACGGACAGGCGGGGTGTCGTGACCACGCTGCGGAAGATCCTGGACGACCGCATTGCCGAGATCCAGGCCGCTCAGGGCGGCGCCGGGGAAGGGGAGGCCGCCTGATGGACCTGCCCGAGCGTAAGCCCAACGGCCTCCGTCTGCTGGACACGTACTGCTGCCAGGGCGGCGCGAGCATGGGCTACTACCTGGCCGGGTTCGAGGTGGAGGGTGTCGACCTGAACCCGCAGCCCCGCTACCCGTTCGCCTTCCACCAGGGCGACGCGGTGGAGTTCATCCGGCAGCACGGTCACGAGTACGACGTCATCACCGGTTCGCCGACGTGCCGCCGCTGGACGAACGCTCAGCGCATCCAGGGCAACGACCACCCTGACCTGATTACGCCGACCCGGGAGGCGATGAAGGCGGTCGGGAAGCCGTACGTCATTGAGAACGTGGAGGGTGCGGCGGCCGCCATGGTGGACCCGCTGCTGCTGTGCGGTGCGATGTTCGGGCTGAAGACGTACCGGCACCGGCTGTTCGAATCCAACCTGCTGCTCGGCACGCGGATGCACCCGCGGCACCTGGCGCCGCTGGCAAAGATGGGGCGCCCTGTCCGTGATGGCGAGTTCATGCATGTGGTCGGTAACTTCACCGACGCGGCTCGTGCCCGCGAGGTGATGGGCATGCCGTGGGCGTCCCGGGACGGTCTGCGGGAGGCGATCCCGCCGGCGTACACCCGGTTCCTCGGCGAGCAAGTGGCGTCTCTTCTGCTGGGTCTTGCGGCATGACCGCCTGAACCATCCGGGCCCGCGCTCTGCGGGCCTTCAAGTCCCCGTCCTGGGGCACTGCACCATCTCACCCACTACGGCCGGAGGGCCGGATCGAGGTTCCGTCATGTCCGCTGCTGGTTCGCAGGCGCTGGTTTCGGCGCTGGAGATCGTTGTGGTGCTGGTCCTGTCGGGGGTCGGTACCTGGTGGGTGATCCGCCGGGAGCGCCGGGCCCCGTCGTCGTACTCGCGCCGCCCGGATGTCCTGGCTGGCTGGCACGCCATGTCGGCGGCCGAGCAGGAGGACGTGGACACGGCGTCGCTGGATTTGGCTGAGCAGGCCGAGATCGATGCTCGTGCGGATGCCGTGGATGCTGCCGGCGTGCTGGCGGTGGAGACCGCGGCGCGCATCAACGTCCTGCATCACCCGTAGTTCCTGTTCGTTCCTTCCCCCGTCTTTGGAGGTGATCGCCGCTATGGCGGTTCGTTCCGTCACGGCCGCCGCGGTGCTTGCCACCGCGGCGGTTGCCGTTTACGTCCTGGTTCGCCGTGATCGGCGTCTTCATGCCGCGTTGGCGCGGGAGCGGGCGAGTTCCCGGCTGACGGCCGGCTGTCTACACCGGGACCTGGAGGCCTTTCAGCACCGTATCGGCGTGCTGGTGGCGCAGCGTGCGGTGCTTGCGGAGGCCGACCAGGTCCTGACCGATGCCCTTGTTCAGCACACGACTGGATCCGACCCGTACATGGAGGGGGGTACCGGATGACCGGCACCGCCAGTAAGTCGACGTTGAGTGTGACGGCCGCGCGTATGGCGTGGGAGGAGCACCCGCGCTACCGGTACCGGGGGTGCGCTCCGGATGTGGATGAGCCTGGCCGTGCGGCCGGGAACCTGGAGTTGCCGCTGGATGCGTGGTCGGGGGTGGATCGGGAGGGTAGTGAGCCGCAGAAGGAGCGGGAGGCCCGGCAGGCTGCTGCGGTCGACGTGTGTTTCGGCTGTGCGGTGATGGTGCAGTGCGACGCGTATGCGAACTCCATCACGGGGGAGGGTCGGCTGGCGGAGCCGGACGGTATTTGGGGTGGGCGTACGGCGTTGGAGCGGCATAAGGCGCTCATCAAGGCTCGGCATGCTGCGCCGCCGGCTCCGGACCGGCGGTTCGAGACGCCGCAGAAGCGGGCCGTTCTGGCGGCGTTGGCGGTGTGCTGGGGTCCGTACGAGGTGGCCGTTACGGCTTCTCAGCTGCTGGCTTCCTGGGGTGAGGGTCCGGACGGCGGTGTGGATGTGCGGACGGCGAATTGGCAGCGGTCGAATCTGACGACGCTGCTGGGGCTGCCGCGTACGGCTTCGCGCGCGCAGCTCCTGGCGGCCGCCGCCGAGCGGGGTCTGCTGGAGGACGTTGCGGTGGTGTCGGATGACGGCACGGTGCCGGCGGTGCCGCCGCCGACGCGGATGCCCGTCCAGCTGGAGCCGAGCCCGGTGGTGGTGTCTTCGTTGCCGGTGCTGCCGGAGCCGGGACCGTACGAACCGACACGGGGAGTCCCGCGGCCGCGTCGTGGCCGGTTCACGGACATTGAGGGCCAGTTGGCCCTGTGGGAGGCGGAGCTGACCCAGCTGGCCCCCGTGCACGACCTGTTCCCCACCAGCAACGAGCGTCTGGAGGCTGCCGCGTGAGCGCCGTGCACGAATCCCCGCGGGACGGTTCCGGCCTCACCCCGTGCTGCGGGAAGACACCGTTCGAACTGCCGCGTACCGACCGGATGACCAGCAACCCGGACCGGGTGACGTGCTCCGTCCTGAAGGACCAGCGCCTTCGTGGGGTTGGTCGGCACTTCGTGTCTGGCTCGTTGGTGTCCTGTTGCGAGCAGGGTGAGACGGACTGCCCCTGTACCTGCCACGACGTACCGCCCGCGAAAGGGGCCCGTTCATGACCGAGATCCTCCCCACCCCCGTCCCGGCCGCCTCCGATGATGCCGGGTTCGAGGTGATGCGTGCGGACGCGGTGTTCACCGGCCGGGCGATGTCGTCGGCGGAGTTCCTGACGGGGCTGCTGGTGAACGCCCAGTTGGAGACGGTGGGCCGTCCGGACAAGCTGCCGCAGGATCTGTTCCCGGGGGTGGATCCGGTGGTGGTGCAGCGGATTTGGGACCGCGCGCTGGCGGTGGGCTTGCATGCGGGCCGGGTTCAGGCGGCACCGCGTTTGTATCGGGATCAGATGGAACGGATCGCGGGCCAGTATGCGGAGGTTGGCTATCTGGCGATGGGTGGTTCGGTGGCCCGGTCGCGGCGGTTGGTGGCGCCGGAGTCGGCGCATCCGGCGGACGGCGATCAGGGGCGCGGGCACTAAAGACCGTCGGTGCGTACGACAGAAGCCATGAAGCCGAGGCCAGCGGGGCTCCACTCAGGGTTGCGCAGGATGTAGCCGATGCGGGCCAGGTGAGTTTCGGCTTCCTCCTGCTGGAAGGTCTCCCATTCCGGAAGGTCCACGGTCTCCATGACGGTCATGGTGTCGGTGAGGACTGTGAGCTGGTAGCCGTGCAGTGCCCGGCCGTCCTCGGTGGGCTGGCTGTTGGGCGTGCAGGCGGCAAAGAAGTCGGTGGGGCCTTGGGGGTCGGTCATGTTGCGCACCTGTCTGAGTTGGTCGGGTTGGGTGCTTGAGCTTAGAGCCTGACGGATCGTCATGGTTCGTGTGATTAGCCGAACGTGGGACACGGTGGGAAGGAGCTGGGACAGATGGTGAGGTCGAACGGTAGGCTTAGCCTTGCGCTTGAGGTGCAGTCAGTTGCGAGGCTGGACCACAAGGGCCCGACAAAGTCGGAAGCCCCCGCTGCCACCGTGGTGGCGGTCCCGGTTTGCGAAGCCGGAACGCGAGGGCTGACGACACCAAACCGATGCGAATCAAGTGAAGGTGCCGACATGGCTCAGAGTACCCGGGGAGTCCCCCCGTCAGACAGGTGGACCCGCATTTCCGGCGTGAACATCACACCGCCGACGATCGCGGCCCCTGTCCCCACTGCCTCCACCAGCCGATGAGCGGCCCGACGAACCACGTCGTGATGTGGTCCGGCGGCATCACCTCGTGGGCCACCGCCCGGCATGTCATCGACCAGTACGGCACGGCTGGCGTCACGCTGCTGTTCGCCGACACCAACGCTGAGGACGAAGATCTCTACGCCTTCAACGAGCAGGCGAGCGAGCAGCTCGGCGTGCCGATCACCCGCGTCGCTGACCCGCAGGAGCGCGACCCCTGGCAGGTGTTCGAGGACAAGCGCTGGCCCGGCCGCCGTACCGCGACAAGACCCAGCTGCTCGCCGAGGCCCGCGACGCTGGGCTGATCCGGCCGCGCCTCTACCAGCTCGGGTTCGCGCACAACAACTGCGGCGGAGGGTGCGTCAAGGGCGGACAGGCTCAGTGGGTTCGGCTGATGAAGGTGTTCCCCGAGCGGTACGCCCGCGCCGAGGCCGCCGAGGTGAAGATGCGCGCGCTGCTCGGCAAGGACGTGTCGATACTCCGCGACCGCACCGGTGGTACGACGAAGCCGCTCACGCTGGCCGCGCTTCGGCAGCGCGTCGAAGACCAGCCCGACCAGCTTGACCTGTTCGACGAAGGCGGCTGTGGCTGCTTCACCGACGTCGGCCAAGCGAGCGCCGCATGAGCGGCCAGGGCGAGGGCATCCTCGCCTGGCTAGACAGCGCCATCACCGCTGCCGAGCAGAACGCTTCCCGGTGGCACGACACCGAGTGCACGGTGCATGGCACGTCCCTGATCGACGCCACGGTCCTGCACTCTGCCACTCTGTGCGACTGCGGTGGCCCCGAGTCGGTCCTGCGCCGCTGCGCCGCCGACCGGAAGCTGCTGAATCTCCACGTGGGCAAGATGCACTCCTGCCCCGCCACTGACGAGACGGGCTACCTAGACGAGTGGACTCAGTTCGACCACTCCGAGGTGTGCCCCGTCGTTGAGCACCTTGCCGAAGGCTACGGCTGGACAGCAGGGCAGACCCCACCCACTGAGGGGGATCAAGTGACGTAGCGACTTCCTAGCGGGAGGTTCCTGAGCCCCTTGGCGGGGGCTTCACCCTCAACCGCTGGCCGCTGGTGTTGGCGCACCGTGCGCGGCCTTGTGCAACGGCTCGGACTGGCATCCGAGCTAAGGCCCGAGTTCTGGGATCCGGTTTGGCGACCGGGCCCGATCAGTTCGAGCGATCTACAGGTTCTCCACGAACCAGAACACCCACCAAGGCGGGGGCCCTTTTGTGCCTTCGCTCAGCGAAGACGGGATCCATAGTGCCTGAGCGCACCCTCACTTGTCAGCTTCCCTCCCCTCGTACGGGCGATTCGCGGCTTATCTCCCCCGAGACGGACGACACCCAGTGCCCCCAGTCGACACCGGACACGCACACTCCCACCCCTGGTTTCGAACACCCGTGCGACTACAGTGGTGATCGGTTCGCTCTCGTACGCGGCGCCTGCCAGGAGGTGTCCCACACCAAGTCGCGCAGGAGCGGCCCGCGTCGGTGGCGTCGCGCCGTGGAATGGCTGATCGCATCCGGCCTGCACCCACGCGCGAACGCCACCACGCTGCGCGTCGCCCAGGACCTCGCCGACCGCATGGACTACGACACCGGGCACGCCCGCTACTGCCTCGACGAGATGGTCGCCCGGCTCGGCATCTCCCGCGCGTCGGTGAAGCGGCACGTCGGCTACCTCCGCGAGCTCGGCGCCCTCGCCTGGGTCCAGCACGGCACCCGCACCAACATCCGCCGCATGTTGGGGCTCAAGGGCTACGCCGCCACCGCCACCGTGTACGCCGCCGTCATCCCCCCGGTCTTCGACCACGCCATGGGCCACACGATTGTCGGCTCCGGATACACGGCGCGGATCATCGTGGACCTTCGGGGCCAGTCCCCGAGGCCTGTGGATACTCCGGGTAACTCGCCTGTGGACAACTCCACTTCGGAGAGCCTTGAGCCCCCTTCCCTCACCTTGGTAAAGGAAGAGAGTCAGGTTCAGCTAGTGGGTGGTTTTAACTACACCTCGCAGGCTCGGCCGCCGAAGACCTCGATCCCGCAGCAGAGCACCAGCATCAACGGGCGCCGCCGCACCGCCACCGACGTTCGCAAAGCCGCTGGCGAGACCCGCCTGGTGCGCGCTCTCGTCAACTGGACCCAGTCGGTGCCCCTGCGCAAGCTCGAGCACGCACTGCGCCCGTGGACGGACCGCGGCTGGGACGCACTGCGCATCGCTGATGAGCTCAACGGCATGTGTGCCGGTGTCCGCTGGCGGCCCAAGAACCCCGTGGCGTTCATCCGGGCCCGCATCACCGCCGACACCCGCCACCAGACTGACCTGGCCGCCGCGGTCGCGTGGGAGGACTCCACCGCCGCCCGCGACCTCGCCTCCCTCGCCGCCCTCTTCGGCCCCACCACCCAGGAGCCGGAGCCGGTCCGTACGGACGACGACCGCAAGCGGGCCCGCTTCGAGGGCTGGGACCGCTGGTGGGAGGTCGCCGACCACTACGACGACGACCCCGACGACGCTTTGGACCTGTACGGCACCCGCCTGTGCTCGTACGCCGTCGGCCGCGCCGCCCGCCACAACACCTACGCCCCCGCCTTCTGAGGAGACCCGCCATGCCCGAGACCCGCACCAAGTGGCCCGCCGCCGCACACCTCCAGCAGGCCGCCGACGAGATGCGCAAGCCCGACACCAACCTGGACCCTGAACGCGAGCACTACACCGCCCCGCTCGGCGACTGGCTCGACAAGGTGGCCAACGAGATGGCGTGGCTCGCGCCGTTCCGCGACCACGAAGGCGGCTACCGGCCCTGGCGGGTAGCGACCCGCACCGCGCACGCCGTCCTCGGCCTGCCCTACGCCGACACCTGCACCACCTGCCACCCGGCACGGAAGACAGGCGGCCGGGCATGACCGAGACCCCGCAGGGATCCGGCGCCGACCTCGCCCGCCAGGCCCTCGCCGCCGCCCGTGCCGCCGCGAAGAACAGTCCCGCCCCGGCACCCCGCAGGACCCGCAGCACCGGCCGGCGCTCCGACCGTGGCGGCGGCCGCGACCCCATCGCCTTCGGCAGCCTCCTCGGGAAGGTGTCCGCCGAGCAGGGATGGCCCGCCGCACTCGAAGGCGGCAGCGTCCTCGCCCGCTGGCCGGAGCTGTGCCCCCAGTTCGCCACCACCGTCCAGCCCGTCCGCTACAACCCCGACCGCGGCACCCTCGAGCTGCGGCCCTCCACCCACACCATCGCCTCCGGACTGCGCCTCCTCGGCGGGCAGCTCGCCAAGCAGATCAACGACAAGATGGGCTCGACCGTCGTCCGCGCCATCCGTGTCCTCCCCGTCGGCGCCACCACCACAACGCCCGAGCCGGCGCCCGACGCCCCGGCGGCCGCCGACACCACATCCCCGGTACGGACCCGAGAGACCGCCTCACCCGGTTACCGGGCCACCCTCGAAGCCGCCCTCGCCCACCGGCCCGAACGCCAGCCCACCAACCCGTACGTCGCCGAAGCCGCCGAACGACAAGAGGCCGCCCTGCGCGCACACCGGCAGCCCGAGACCGAACACCGCGACGCCGAGTGGGAGATAGACCGGCTCACCACCGCCCAGGTCGACCGCAGCGAAGCCGTACGCCGTGCCGCGATCGCCCGCAAACGCCTCGAGCAGGCCGGCGGCCAGATGCCCCGCCGGGCATTCGACGTCGCATGAACGGCCCGCGCCTGGCCCTGGTGCTCCTCACCGGCAGTCGCTCCTGGCCCGATCCGCAGCTCCTCGAGGACACGCTCCTGGACGTGTGGCACGACGCCCTCCAAGACGGCTACGACGGCATCGAGCTCATGCATGGCCACGCCCGCGACGGAGCCGACGCGATCGGCGACGCCTGGGCGATCCGCCACGGCGTCCCCTACCGGCGCCGGCCTGCCGACTGGAACGGGCCCTGCGCTCCCACATGCCCGCCGGGACACCGGCGCACCAACCGGCGAGGCGCCGAGTACTGCCCGCTCGCCGGCCACCGCCGCAACCAGCAGATGGTCGACGAAGGCCCGCTCCTGGTCGTCGCCGCGCACCATAACCGGAGCACGGGCACCGCGGACTGCATCCGCCGAGCCGAAGCAGCCGGCATTCCGGTCCTGACGCTGGCCACCTGAGCCGGGGGAACGTCCGAGCGGATCGGGTGCACCGTGTACGTGATCACCGTGCACGAACGGAGCCGCCCATGCCCCAGCCGACCATCACCCGGTACCCGGACGCCTGGCACGCCCTCGAGGAAGCCGACGAACGCGCCTGGCTCGACCAATGGGCCCGCCTCCACCTCATCCCCATCACCCCGGAGCCCGAGCGGCCCCTCATTCCCGTAGGGAGCCACTGATGGCCACCACCGTTCAAGTCGCCGTAGACCCGAAGCAAGTCGGCGCCGACATCGACCAGACCGTCCGCCGCATCCTCCGGCGCGTTCGGCAGGTTGAGCCGCAACTGCCAGTGCCTCAGCGGCCGGTCCCGTACCGGCACAACGCCCTGTTCCGCGAGCCCGTCTACACCGACGGGCAGCCGTACGCGGAAGACGAAGACCTCGAGGACGAGGACCCCGCGATTATCGCGCCGTGATAATCCGGCCCGGTGGCGTCGGCACGCGGCCAACCGGTCGCGTATACCGCGGTATACGCGCTGTGGGTCCTGTCGCCGGTTTACCGCGGTAAACCGCAGCACTCCCAGGACCGCACGAAGGAATCGCCGCCAGCCCTCTCCGGACCAACAGCCGCCGTCTGGAATGATGCTCCACGCCCGAAGTACCGGAACGTACGGGAAAGCATACGGAGCACCCATGCAAGCAGCTGTTTACGTCGTGTCCATCGACCCGCAGGCCTCCACCGTCTGGTGGGCCAACAGGATCACCGACCTCCCCTTCGACTTCTCCCAGGAGCACGAGACTCCGGAGAACCTCGCGATCCTCAAGGACACCGGCGCCAAGGTCCACGTCATCGCCAACCAGAAGGGCGGCGTCGGCAAGACCACCGTCACCCTCAACCTCGGCGCCGTCGTCGCTGACGTCCTCAAGGGGTCCGGCAGCCTCCAGCACGTCTTCATCGACACCCCCGGCAGCCTCCAGGACGAGAACCTCCTCCTGGAAGCGCTGAAGTACGCGCACGACGTCATCGTCCCCATGCCGCCCGAGCCCCTCGCGTTCGACCCGACCGCCCGCACCATCGCCCAGGTCATTCAACCCAGTGGGCTGCCCTACAAGGTCCTCGTCAACAACTGGGACCCCCGTGACGGCAAGGCCGACCTGGAGGAGACCCGGGACTACATCAAGGCGCAGGGCTGGCCCAGCCTGGAGACGGTCATAAGGCGATACAAGGTCCACACGCGGGCTTCCGTCGAAGGCCGCGTGGTCACCCAGTACGAGGAGAACAAGCCCTCCTTCAAAGCCCGCGAGGACTTCTACCGGCTGGCCATCGAACTCGGATACGGGGGAGGCAAGTGATGGCAGGCCGCCGTACCAGCCTCGCCTCACTCGCCGGCCAGAAAGTCGAAGACGTCCCGGGCCGTAGTGACGCTGTCCTGCTGACGTTGCCGCTTGACAAGCTGCACTGCACCCGCTTCAACCCACGCCGCAGGTTCGGCACCGAGGACGACCTGCGCGACTTCGGGGAGAAGCTGAAGAAGGAACAGCTCCAGCCGGCCGTCGTCGTCTCCAGGACCGCCTACCTGAAGCTGTGGCCCGACGAGGCCGACAACGTCGGCGGCTGCCCGTACGTCATCGCCAACGGTGAGCGCCGCTACCGTGCCTCCGTACTGGTGGGCCGTGGCGTCCTCGAGGTCGTGCACCGGGAAGACGTCGCCAACTCGCGCGCGGACTTCCTCGACGCTGTGCAGTCGGAGAACAACGACCGCCAGGACCTCGACCCCATCGAGCGGGCCATCGCGATCGAGACGATGGTGACCGAGCTCGGCGGCGCCGACCAGGTGGCCGTGTACTACGGCAAGACCAAGGGCTGGGTCAGCCAGCAGCGCAAGCTCCTCAAGCTGACCCCGGACTTGCAGGACCTGGTCAGCAGCGGCGACATGCCGGTGCGGGTGGGCCGCGACATCGCCGGCCTGCCTGCCGAGGTGCAGTCGACGGCTTGGGATGATGAGGTCGCCAAGCGTCGTGCGGCCAGGGAAGCGGCCGAGCGGTGGAAGACCGACGGCACTCCGAGGCCACCGGCTGCGCGCAAGGCGGAGACGGCACCCCGGTTTACCGCGGTAAACCAGAGCCCGGTCCCAGAGACGACGCCGCCCTCACGCCCGCCCGTCGACGCCCCTCGGTTTACCGCGGTAAACCAGACCGCAGAAACGCCCCCGGCCGGGCGGCCGTCGGTTGAAGCGGTCCCGGCTGCTGGGGAGTCCATCCCCGTGCCACGTACCGACGGGGCGACACCGCCTTCGGAAGATGAGGAGCAGGCGCGTGCGCCGAAGCCGTTCCCGTACGACGACCCGGGCACGGCGGTCCTGTTGTGCCACCAGAAGATGAGCGTCGACGCCTTCGTGGCCGGCGGGAAGATGTGGCTGAAGGTCATGCGGGAGGAGTATCCCGAGGACTATCGGCGGCTGATGGGCGAGACGGCAGATCTGTAGCACCGCTGACCCATGGTCAACAGCCCCGCACTCTCGGCAGCTTGGCGGGTGCGGGGCTGTTCCGTGTGTGGTTTCCGGCCAAACCGCTGACGGCCTGTCAGCGAACGGTCAAATTCAATCGACAACGTGTCTAATAACGGCACATCTGTCGGGGTTTTTCGTCAGCCGATCGTGTGAGGTTGCTGTGAAACCCCTCGTCACATGCGCATATGCGGGATTGGGTGAAACGGCCCGCCCCCCACCAGCTGGGTGGCAGGCCGCCAGCCGGGGCAGCACCTTGAGTAGATCGCAGCCTGCCATGGTGCACCGCTCCGGCCACGGCGGCCCCACCCGCCCGGCCCCGCACAATCCGCGGGGCCGGTCTTGGGCAACTTCCTAGCACGCTTGGCACGATCCCCGACTACAATCGCCGTATCACGCGGGTTTGCCCGTGAGGTCCAGGCCCCCGCAGGGGAGTGGGACGTTGTCGGCAAAACCACGCCCCCCATTCCTGCGGGGGCTCTCCCATGCCCGCACCGCACCGAGTGCAACCAGGCGGGACGGACGACAGAAACCGCGTTCAGGTTGCCGCCGGTAACCGAGTCGGCCGGATCTGTACACCATGAGGCGTTAGAGACGAGTGAAAACTACATCCGTCCTTACATACGCACACTCATGGGTGCCACAGTGGCCTACACCCCTGGTATGGACTGGCAGCCGTGCCCGGGGGTGGGCCCGCCGACGCCGACCGGCGGGTGTACGAGACCTTCCCGAATTTCTGCCGGAGGAGCGGGGGGACACCCCATGTCCGCAGCAGAACAGGCCGACCCCACCATGCCCGCAATGACCAGCCGGGGCGAGGCGGCCATCATCGACATCAGCACACGTACCAGCAGGCGGACCGAGTCGGGGCGGAGGAAGCCAGTGAGCAGCCCGCCCGGGACGCCCGGCGGAACACCCCGTACTCCGCAGCAGCAAGTGGCGGAGCACTTCGAGGCCACCTTCAACCACCATCGGCTGTCCCTGACGGACGAGTCGACGAGGGTCGCGTTCACGGTCACGTTGGAGATTGTGCGGGGGATGCTCCAGGGCGCGGAAGCACAAGGGATCGTGGACGGGGAGCAGCGAGCCGAACTGGACGCCATGATCAAGGGGATGGAGGCCGCGCCGCGGCTCATCGAACGATCTGTCTGAATATGCCAGGGATTATTGCCCTGCCGTTCCGGACGGATCTCCTCCGCTCCGACACAGACAGATGATCCTTTGCCACACTCTGTTCACCAACGGCCCCACGCGTGCCAGTATGGGGCGTCCGGAATCAACCGGTAGTGACAACTCCGGCCTCCGGCGCGCGCCCCTGCACAGACGGTAAGTGCACTCGCCCCGCGCCCCGGGCCGGCCTAGGGGACGGGGACGCCCATGGGGAACAGAACGGAAGACGACACCGCGGCAAGCCGCCTGGGCACGCTCCTCGCGCACTTCACACAACATCCCGTCACCGGACCCGCCGGACGATCCTTCGTCAGCGCCGCCCCCCGCGCCACCCCCGATGCGCCCGCCGCCCCGATCAACCTCGAGGTCGTCGACCACATCACCGCCTCCATCCGCGAGGTCGTCGACGACACCCTCGCCGCGAACCCGGACGCCGGCCCGCTCCCCGCGCGCGTGGAAGCCGTCTACGGCTGGTACGTCGCCAACACGATCAACGCGCCCGAGGCGGTCCGTCAGCGCCGCGACACCATCGTCTACCGGCAGGCGCTCGAACACGCCCTCGCCATGGGCGAGACCAAGGTGGTGCGCCCCCACCGCTGCCCGGACTGCGACACGTTCAGCCTGATGTGGTCCAGGCCGCTCAGCCAGATCGTCTGCACCAACCGCAAGTGCACCACCGACGACGGCACCAGCAAAATCGTCACCACCGCCCGGATCGCCTACCACCACATCGCGGCCATGTCCGAAAAAACCGTTCGAGACTGTGCAACCTGATCGCGGGTACACGAGTCTCACTCATCAACAACTTCACACCACCACCACAACTGGACTCATAGAGTTCACCCGTATCGGCCGCCGGAGCTGCGAACTGTGGCCGTCGATCATGGGAGGCCGCACATGGCCGTCAGCACCCTCAGCCCCTACCCCAGCCCCTCCGCACCCGACCTGGTCTCCCTCAAGGAAGCGTCCGCGCTATTCGCCTCCTGCGGGCCCGGCCGGCAGGTGTCGCGCAACACCCTGCGGAAGTGGGCCGTCAAGCACGGCGTTCCTTTGGAGCGTGTAGGGCGGGAGGACTGGGCGTCCTGGAGTGATCTCCTCGAAGTCCACGCCAAGGAGATCGACCGCCGGGAGGCGGCCGGAGCGTAGGAACACCCCAGGGCGTCACCGCCTATCGAAGCCCCGAACCTAGCCAGGCGGCCGGGTTCGGGGCTTTCTCATGCCCGCACCGCCTCAGGCATTGCAATGCCATGCCGCACAAGTTACTGTGGATACATCGAGAACGCCAGAACCCTCAAAACCCCTCTGGCGACCGGTTCCTGACTCCCCGGAGACACCTGTGGCCGTGATGACGCATGCCCGCGTACACCCCAGCACCGCCGACTACACCACCCTCACCACGGCCCAGCAGGACAAGTTCGACCAGGTCAT
>Ga0207660_10001621_pt1 | contig 15097 bp, 17 predicted proteins | sample KBSC73BmetaG_FD_184335 | JGI IMG/M metagenome (GOLD analysis project Ga0207660, IMG submission 184335) | Corn rhizosphere microbial communities from Kellogg Biological Station, Michigan, USA - KBS C7-3B metaG (SPAdes) (version 2) | ecosystem: Host-associated > Plants > Roots > Rhizosphere ... | reverse complement strand
GCGGGAGCTCGACAAGGCGCGCCGCGGCGGCAAGCGCATCCTGTTCGAGGGTGCCCAGGGCGTGCTGCTTGACGTCGATCACGGGACCTATCCGTTCGTGACCTCGTCGAACACGGTTGCGGGCACCGTCGCCTCAGGCAGCGGCACCGGCCCCTCGGCAGCCGGCTTCGTCCTCGGAATCACCAAGGCCTATACGACGCGGGTCGGATCGGGACCCTTCCCGACCGAGCAGGACAATGAGGTCGGGCAAAACCTCGGCGAGCGCGGCCATGAGTTCGGCACGGTGACCGGCCGCAAGCGCCGCTGCGGCTGGTTCGACGCCGTCCTGGTGCGGCAGGCGGTCGCGGTCGGCGGCGTCACCGGCATCGCTCTGACCAAGCTCGACGTCCTCGACACGTTCGAGACGATCAACATCTGCACCGGCTATAAGCTCGACGGGAAAAAGATCGACTATCTACCGTCGCACGCCGCGGACCAGGACCGGGTCGAGCCGGTCTATGCCGAGATCCCGGGCTGGTGCGAGCCGACGCGCGGCGCACGAAGCTGGGCCGACCTTCCGGCGCGGGCGATCAAATATGTCCGCCGCGTCGAGGAGCTGATCCGCTGCCCCGTCGCGCTGGTCTCGACCTCGCCCGAGCGCGAGGACACGATCCTGGTCCGCGACCCGTTCTCGGCCTAGCGCCGAAGCTCGAACCGGCCGAGGTCTTCGCGCGCCGCCTCTTCGATGTCGAGATCGTCGACCTGCGCGTTTGCAGGTCCTCTTCGCATCCGTTCGATCATCCGCGCGACGCATTCCTGCTCGCCGCCGAGATGCGCCTCGACCGAACCGTCGGGGCAATTGCGAATCCAGCCGCTGACGCCAAGCTCACGCGCCTGGCTCTGCGCCCAAGCACGATAGAACACGCCCTGCACGCGGCCGATCACCCGGACGTGCTTGGCGACTTCGGCCATCAGACCGTGCTGATGTCCGGCGCGTCCTCGGCCTTCATGCCGACGACGTTGTAGCCCGCATCGACGTGGTGGATTTCTCCCGTCACGCCCTTGGCAAGATCGCTGAGCAAATAGAGTCCCGCCCCGCCCACGTCCTCGATCGTGACGTTGCGCTTCAGTGGCGCATTATATTCGTTCCACTTCATGATGTAGCGGAAGTCGCCGATGCCGCTCGCCGCCAGAGTCTTGATCGGGCCGGCCGAAATCGCGTTCACGCGAATGCCCTCGGCCCCGAGATCGACCGCGAGATATTTCACGCTGGTTTCCAGCGCCGCCTTCGCGAGGCCCATCACATTGTAGTGCGGGATCACCTTCTCGGCGCCGTAATAGGTGAGCGTCAGCATCGATCCGCCGTCCGTCATCAGCGCCCGCGCACGCTGCGCGACGGCGACGAAGCTGTACACCGAGATGTTCATCGTCATCAGGAAATTGTCCATCGACGTATCGACGAATTTCCCGCGCAATTCATTCTTGTCCGAATAGCCGATCGCGTGGACGACGAAGTCGAGCGCTCCCCATTTCTCGCGCAGCTGATCGAAGGCCGTATCGAGCGCTTCCATGCTGCTGACGTCGCAATCGACGAGCATGTCCGACCCGAGCTCCGCGGCGAGCGGCCGCACCCGCTTCTCGAGCGCTTCGCCCTGGTAGGAGAAAGCAAGCTCTGCGCCCTGCTCACCGACCGCGCGCGCAATGCCCCAGGCGAGCGAGCGGTCGTTGGCAAGGCCCATGATCAGCCCGCGCTTTCCCGACATCAAGCCACTTTTCAGTTCGGTCAAAGTTGCGGCCCCTCTCTCTGCAACACGGGTTCGACGTCTTCGCCGGGCTGCGGCTCCTCCACCTCAAGCTCATCGCTGTACGGCCCGGTGTAAACCTCGCCCTTTAGCGCGGCCGCGCCGCTTTCCGCCAGCGCCGCGTTGAGCTCGGCGCCGATGACCACGCCAAGGCCGACCATGAAGAAGAAGATGAGGGCGATCATCACGCCCGCGAGGCTGCCGTATGTCCGTGTGTAGCCCCCGAACAGGCTCAGCACCGGAGCGATCAGCTCGACCGTGCCGAGCCACCAGGCGGTGATGAACAACGCGCCCGGCCACTTCCTGCTGTCACGCCGCCGGTAGCGCGCCGGGGTCAGGGCGAAGAACAGGCCGTAGAAGGTGATGAACAAGGTGACCGCCGGCACCAGGCGATAGAGCCCGAGATCGTGGCCGATGTTCTGCGCGAGCGGGAACCATTCCTCGATGAAATGATGAGCGATGGTGAGCAGCGCGCTGACCGCGAAGGCGATCATCAGCAGCAGCACGGCGCCCAGGATCAGGAGGATCGAGCCGAGCCGGTATTCCCAGAAGGGCGAGCAATATTTGACGCCATAGGCGCGGCGCAGGATGTCGCGGATCGTCTCGACGAAGCTGGTCGCGGTCCACAGCCCGACGATCGCGCCGAGCCACAGCAGGGTTCCGGTCCGCACCGTCAGCACTTCGAGGATCGGCTCGCGCAGGGTGTTCGCCACGTCAGGCGGCAAGCGCCGAAGCACGTTGGTGACGGTCAGCATGGCGTCCTGACTCTGGCCCAGCAGGTGGGCCACGGCGGCTGCGACAATGAAGAAGGGGAACAAGGCGACGATCGACAGATAAGCGAGGTTGCCGGCGTGGATGAAGCCGTCGTTGTAGACGCCGATCGCGACCCGCTTGACCACTTCCCACGGGGTCAGCCGCGGCTTCAGCTTCTCCTCGACCTCCGTTCCGAAGGCCGCGCGCATCGTCGCAAGACGTTTGCGCCGTTCCTCGGGCGAGAGCGGGCTATGGTCTCTCATCGGCCGCTAGTCAGACACCGAAGCTTGCCCGGGGATTGCCGGGCGGGTTCCAGCCTTCGGCGAACTGCTGGAGCGCCGAATCCTGCGCCGGGACCTCGATTTCGACCGTCACCAGCTGGTCGCCGCGCCTGCCGTCCTTGCCGGTGAATCCGCGCCCCTTCAGGCGAAGAACCTTCCCCGAGCTCGTGCCCTTGGGAATGGTCAGCATGACCGGTCCTTCGGGCGTTGGCACCTTCACTTTCGCCCCGAGCACCGCTTCCTTGAGCGTCACCGGAAGCGTCAGGCGGATATTCGTCCCGTCGCGGGTGAAGAAGCGGTGCGGCGCGATTTCGATCGTCACAATGGCGTCGCCGCGCCCGGCAGGCCCTTCCTGCCCTTTTCCGCCGAGGCGGATCTTAGTCCCATCCTCGAGCCCGTGGGGAAGCTTGAGGTCGATCGTCTTGCCGTCCGCGAGCGTGATCCGCTGCGGCTTTAAGCCCACCGCATCGTCGAACGGGATCTTGAGGCGGTAGGCGACGTCCGCGCCTTTCTGCGGCGCCGCGCGCTGGCGAAAGCCGCTGAACGGGCCGCCTCTCGCGCGCCCGCCATTGGCGCCGCCGAACAGACCTTCGAAAAGGTCGCTGAGGTCGGCTGCGTCCGCCCCGCCGAAGTTGAAATTCTCGAACCCCTGCGGACCGGGTCCAGCGCCCGGCCGCGGCCCGGCACCCGACGAGTAACCGCCGAAACCGCCGCCGAAGGGCATCTTGGGATTGCCCTCCTCGTCGATCTCGCCGCGGTCATATTGCGCGCGCTTGTCCTTGTCCGAGAGCAGGTCGTAGGCGGCGGTCACTTCGGAGAAGCGCTTGGCCGCGTCCGGCTTGTCCTTGTTGCGGTCGGGGTGAAGCTGCTTGGCGAGGCTCCGGTAGGCCTTCTTGATCTCCGCCTCGCTAGCGCCGCGCTTCAGCCCCAGTCGCTGGTAGAGGTCGAGTGCCATTGTCCTCCCATGCCGTAACAGTTTCGCGCTGACCAGATGGGTTGCCGTCGCGGCAGGGCCAAGCCTAAGGCGCAAGCGCCATGGCCAGCGATCCGTTCCAGCTGTTTGACGAATGGTTCGCCGAAGCCGCGGCGAGCGAGCCGAGCGACGCCAATGCGATGGCGCTTGCCACGGCCGACCAGCAAGGCCGCCCCTCGGTCCGGATCGTGCTCTTGAAGGCGCACGGACCCGACGGTTTCGTCTTCTACACCAACCAGCGCAGCCGCAAGGGCGAGGAGCTGGCGCACAATCCGCACGCGGCGCTGCTGTTCCACTGGAAGTCGCTTCGGCGCCAGGTACGGATCGAAGGCAAGGTGAGCCTGGTCTCATGCGACGAGGCGGACGCGTATTTCGCCAGCCGCAGCCGGGATTCGCAGCTCGGCGCCTGGGCATCGAACCAGTCCTGGGCGCTTCCGAGCCGCGCCGAGTTCGAGAAACGCTACGACGAGACGAAAGCGAAGTTCGAGGGCACGGACGTGCCTCGTCCGCCGCACTGGGGCGGCTTCCGGGTCTCGCCCGAGACGATCGAATTCTGGACCGACCGGCCTCACCGCCTGCATGAGCGCCGCCTGTTCAAGCGCGGCGGCGATCGTTGGACCGAAGGACTCCTCTTCCCGTGAGCGAACCGGCTCTGACCCACGCGCAGCGGGGCGCGCTGACGACGCGGGCCGCGGTTGCGAGCATCGCGATGGCGATCGTGCTCATCGCGCTCAAGGCCTATGCGGCGGTGGAAACATCGTCGATGGCGATGCTCGGCTCGCTCGCCGACAGCGGCCTCGACCTGGTCGCAAGCATCATTGTCCTGCTCGGCGTAAGGATTGCCGCTGCGCCGGCCGATCACGAGCATCGCTTCGGCCACGGCAAGGCGGAAGCGCTCGCCGCCCTCGTCCAGGTGATCCTGATCAGCCTGTCGGCGATCTACATCGGCTTCCGTGCGGTGCAGCGACTGCTGAGCGCCGCGCAAACCGCGGACGCGGAGCTCGGCATCGGGGTTTCGATCATCGCAATGGTGCTGACCGCGGCGCTGATCACCTACCAGCGCCATGTCGTCCGCCGCACCGGATCGCTGGCGATCGGCACCGACCGGCTCCATTATTCGTCCGACCTGATGCTCAACGGCTCGGTCGTGATCGCGCTCGCGCTCGACCAATATGCGCACCTCACCGGAGCCGATGCGATCTTCGGGCTTCTGATCGCCTTGTGGCTGCTGTGGGGCGCGTGGAGCGCTTCGGGCCACGCCTTCGCCCAGCTGATGGACCGCGAGTGGCCGGACGAGCTTCGGACAAGCTTCCTTGCCGCGACCAAGGAATATCCGCTGCTTGCCGGGCTGCACGACCTCAGGACGCGGAGCAGCGGAACCCATTATTTCGCCCAGTTCCACGTCTGGGTGCCGGGCGACTGGACGGTGCAGCAGGCGCATGACCGCCTCGACACGATCGAGGAGGAGCTTCAGCAGCGCTTCCCCGGCACCGAAATCCTGATCCACGTCGATCCCGAAGGCCAGATCGATCGCGAGACCATGCTGCCCCAGGAAATCACGGAGCGCGCGACTTGACGAGCATTCCCTTCTTCCAGGTCGACGCCTTTGCCGAGCGACCGCTGACCGGAAACCCTGCCGCAGTGATGCCGCTCGAGAAATGGCTCGACGACGCCGTGATGCAGCGCATCGCTGCCGAGAATAACCTCAGCGAGACGGCGTTCACCGTGCCGAGCGAGGGCGACGACTCCGATTACGACCTGCGCTGGTTCACCCCGACGACGGAGGTCGACCTGTGCGGCCATGCGACGATCGCCAGCGGCCATGTCCTGATCCACGGCGACCGCGTGCGCTTCTCCACGCGTTCGGGCATATTGACGGTCAGCCGCAACGGCGACCTTCTCGAGCTCGACCTTCCTGCTTACGCGGTCGGCAGCGGGGAATTGTCCGGCCTTCAGGAGGCGCTCGGAACCTCGGGTGAGCTGTTCACCGGCGAGGGCGGCAATAACAGCGCGATCGTGCTTCTGCCCGACGAGGAGGCAGTCCGCGCCGTCCGGCCGGATTTCGCGCGCCTGAAGGAGTTCGACCGGCTGGTGATGGTGACCGCGCCCGGTCGCGAGCAGGACGTCGCGAGCCGCGTCTTCGCTTCCTATCACGGAATCGACGAAGACCCGGTCACCGGCTCGGCGCACGCGGCGCTCGTGCCCTTCTGGGCCAAGCGGCTCGGCCGGACCGAGTTCACCGCGCTCCAGGCCAGCGAGCGCACGGGCATCCTCCACTGCCGCCTCGCCGGCGACCGGGTGATCCTCGGCGGCCATTGCCAGACCGTCATCGTGGGGCAATTCCAGCTGTGAGCTTCATCGCCTTCCTCGCGCTGGCCGCTGCCAGCCCGCAGGCTGACCGAACCGCCATCCTCGGGGTGATCCACAAGATGGAGGATGCGTGGAACCGCGGCGACTTCCGCGGCTACATGGCGGGGTTCAAGAACCCCGACGTGGTGTTCGTCTCCGGCGGCAAGTTCCAGCAGGGCTGGCAAGGCACGCTCGACCATTACATCCGCGACTACGGCGGCTCGCCCGACCGGCGGGGCCAGCTCCACTTCTACAACATGAAGGTCGACGTGCTGTCGCCCAAAGCGGCGATGCTGATCGGGCAGTACCGCCTGATCCGCGGCGCCCGCGTCACCGAAGGCGTCAACACCCGGCTGTTCAAGAAATTCCACGGGCACTGGCTCATCACCATGAACCACGTGTCCGCTTACGACGTGACGCCTACTTCGACCGCGCCAGAAGCTCGCTGAGGTCTTTCTTCCAGAATTTCGCCCAGGTGTGGGTGCCGTGGCCGTGCGTGTCGAAGCTTTCCGGGATCAGCCGGAAGCGCGCGGTCTTGCTCATCCGCTTCAGCGCCTCCTGCGGGACGGGGAGGTTGCGCGGGTTGATGAAATCGTCGGCGGAATTGATCCACGTGAGCGGGGCCTTGATCTTCCCGAGCTGCGGCCACGGATTGTAGTTCCGCGAACTGTCGAACTGGTAGATCAGGTCGTTGGCTTCCATGTCCGCCATCTCGGCAGCGACCCCGCGCTCGGCGGCGGCGCTGGCGGCCTGCCGCGTCGGATAAGTCTTCTGGAGGTAGAGCGGCGCACCTCCGGCGATGACCAGGATCGAAGCTGCAGTCCGCAGCCCCTGCTCCGGCTCATTCGTGTAATTTCCGTTGTTCCACGCCGGGTCCTTCTCGATCCCGTCGATCACCATCTGCCGCCACATGCGATTGAGTCCGGCGATCTCGATCGGCTCACACGCGAGCGGCATGAGCGCGCTTTCGAAATCGGGGTACATCTCGCCCCACATGAAGCTCATCATGCAGCCCATCGAGGTCCCCATGATCAGCCGCATGTGCCTGACGCCGAGCCCCTCGGTCAGCATTCGATACTGCGCGTGGACCATGTCGGCGTAATCGTACTTGGGAAATTTCATCCGAAGCCCGTCCGACGGCTTCGACGATTTCCCGTGGCCGATATTGTCGGGAAGGATGATCCAGTACTTGCCCATGTCGAGCGGCTGGCCGGGCCCGTAGAGCTCGTCAGCGAACTGCGGGCGGAGGAACTGATGCCCGTCGCCGCCGGTGCCGTGGAGCACCATCACCGCATTGTCGATCTCGCCCTTCGCATTGCGGTGCGGCGTGCCGAGCGTCGTGTAATGCATCCGAACCTGGGGCAGGCTCTCGCCGTCGCCGAAGCTGAAGTCCCTCAGCATCACGTCGCCTTCGCGCGTCGGCCAGGTCTTCGCGGGCGGCGCCGCGGTCTGCGCGGCGAGTGCGGCAAGCAGTCCCAGCATCACATCATCCCCTCAATTTCTCTTCGAGCGCGTCGAGCAGCGGGAGCTGGCTCGGAAGCATCATGCCACGCGCCTCGGCTAGACCCATCCACCGCGCCTCCGCAACCTCGGGAAAGCGCTCGAACCGCCCGCTTCTAGGCGGCCATTCGACATCGAAGTCGTTGGAGGTGACGTTGGCCGGGTCGAGATCGCCCTCGAGCGCGAACGCCTCGACGATCTTGCCCCCGGCCTGGCGGACGCGCGCGAGCGGAAACGGCACGCTCGCCAGCCGGGTCCCGGTCTCCTCCTCGAATTCGCGCAAGGCCGCGTCGGCGGCGCTTTCGCCGGCTTCGATGGTGCCCTTGGGGATCATCCACGCTCCGGCGTCCTTGTTGCGCCAGAACGGGCCGCCAGGCCTGATCAGCAGCACTTCCGTGTCGCCGTGGGCCAGGCGGAACAGAAGCACGCCGGCGCTGCGCGGCGGCGGCACGCGGGTCAGCCGGCGGGCGTGACGCTGTGCAACGCCAACCTGAAGCGAAGCACGCTGTTGCCGGGAATCGGCCCCTTGTCGTTCGCTCCGTAGCCGAGCTGCGGCGGCACCCACACGATCCACTCGTCGCCGGGACGCATCAGCTCCAAGGCTTCGCTGAAGCCCGGAACGAACGCGCCGACCTTGCCGGTCAAGGCCTCATGCCGATCGTAGCTGCTGTCGATCACCTGGCCGTTGAGCAGCTTCACTTCATAATCGAAGGTCGCGTTGTCCTGGGCCTTGGGCGGACTCCCTGCCTTTGGGCCCGATTTCACGATGAAATATTCAAGGCCGCTGGGCGTGGTGATCACGCCCTTCGCCTTGGCGTTCTGGACGAGGAAGTCGGGGCCGGCCGGCGTTTCGGGTGGAACGGGCGACGCGAATGCGGGCGCGGCGAGCGCCAGCACGGCCGCGATGAGGATCGAGCGAGTCATGCTCGCGCTCTAGACCTCAGGCGGCCGCCGCCTCAAGCTCCACTGCCGCCGTCTCGGCGATCGACCCGCCGCCGAGCAGCCGCGTGCCTTCGTAGAGCACCGCCGCCTGGCCAGGCGCGACGCCATATTCGGGCGAACCGAAGCGGATCCATTCGCCGTCCCGCACGGCCGGCACTGCAGGCGCCAGCGAACGGACCTTCACGCTGACCTCGCGCTGGTCCTCGGCGAGCCAGTTCCAGGTGTCGACGCGCATCGCCTCGACGGCAAGCGCCCGCCGCGGACCAACGACGATCCGCGCCTCGTCCGGCTCGATCCGAAGGACGTACAGCGGCTCCCTCTGTCCGCCGATCTCGATTCCGCGCCGCTGGCCGACCGTGAAGTGGACGACGCCGCGATGGCGCCCGATCACACGCCCCTCGAGATCCACGATCTCGCCCGGCGCCTCGGTCTCGGGCCGAAGCTGCTTGACCAGCCGGGCATAATCGCCGTCGGGAACGAAGCAGATGTCCTGGCTGTCCGGCTTGGCCGCGACGGCGAGGCCCAGCTCCGCCGCAGTGCCGCGCACCGCGTCCTTCGGCAGTTCACCAAGGGGAAAGCGCAGGAAATCGAGCTGCTCGCGGGTCGTCCCGTAGAGGAAATAGCTCTGGTCGCGGCGCGGGTCGGCGCCCTTGTGAAGCTCGACCCGCCCGTCGTTCACCACGCGCCGCACATAATGGCCGGTGGCGAGGCAGTCGCCGCCGAGCTCGCGCGCGAAGGCGACGAGATCGACGAACTTCACCCCCTGGTTGCAGCTTGCGCACGGCACCGGTGTCCGCCCGTGCGCATATTCGTCCACGAAGCGGTCGATCACGCCTTCCCGAAAGCGGCTTTCGTAATCCAGAACGTAATGGGCGATCCCGAGCCGGTCGGCGACCTGCTTGGCATCATAGATGTCCTGCCCCGCGCAGCACGCGCCCGGCCGGCGCGCCGCTTCGGCATAATCGTAGAGCTGGAGCGTCACTCCGATCACCTCCGCGCCGGTGCGCGCGGCGAGCGCGGCCGTGACCGAGCTGTCGACGCCGCCCGACATGGCGACGACGATCCGGGCCTGCTCCGCGGGGCGGCCGAGCTGAAAATCGATCCACATTGGAGGACTCTTGCGCCCTTCTTTACCCGAATTTCACTCCTCGCGCCTAGACCGGCGGCAAGGAAGACGAGCGAGGGGGGCACGTTGGCGCGTCACGAGAAGGACTTTCGTGTCGATGCGGAAGCGCCGCTCAACCTGAACGAGCTGCTCGCGCTGCTCGGCCAGGGTGCAGACGCCGGAGGGCGCTCGAGAGAGGATGCAATCGCTTGCTACCTCTCGGGCAGCGAAGGGTGGCGCGACGCGGTGAAGATGCTCGGCGGGACGTTCGCCGAGGAAGTGGCACGGTTAAAGGAGCGTAAGGCGGACTAAGCGGCGAATTAACCAGCGCGTTTCAGAATATTTTCAATCGCTGCGGATTAAGAGCTTGGCATTGGCAATGATTAAGCAGGTGTGACGGAAAGATGCTCGAGAACCAGAAGATTCGTCCGGCCCAGGTCATTGGACCTCTCGGCGAGCCGCTGACGCTCGACTCTTTGCCGCCGGTCGACACCACGCGCTGGGTCGTCCGCCGCAAGGCCGAGGTCGTCGCCGCAGTCGCCGGAGGCCTTCTCAGCGTCGATGACGCCTGCAAGCGCTATTCGCTGAGCCTCGAGGAATTCACCAGCTGGCAGCGCGCGGTGGACCGCAGCGGCATGCCCGGCCTCCGAGTCACGCGAATCAAGCAGTACCGCGACCAGTACGAGCGCCAGCAGCGCTACTGACGGCGGCCGGCCCGCCTCCTGAGCGGGGCCGCGGAGTCGACACTTCCCTCCAAATCCGGAACAACCGTCGAGCATCACGCGTCTGGGATGCCACGGCCGGCGCGTACCTCCGGCCGGAAAACAGGAGGGAAAGCTCAATGGGTATCATCATCTGGTTGATCGTCGGCGGCATCTGCGGGTGGCTCGCCAGCCTCATCATGCGCACCGACGCCCAGCAGGGCATCATTCTCAATATCGTCGTCGGCGTGGTCGGCGCGGTGATCGCCGGCCTGCTGCTCGGCAAGGGCAACATCAACGGCGCGATCACGATCGAGACGTTCCTCTGGTCGCTGGTCGGCGCAATCATCCTGCTCGCGATCGTCAACCTGATCCGGCGCGGCACGGTTCGATAGGTCTTCATCCTCCCCCCGATTTCGGGGGGAGGATGTTCTTCACTGCAGCTCGAACGTCATCGCCACGCTGACCTGGAGCTTCTGCTCGCCAGGCTCGATGCTCGTCTGCGCGACCGCCATGCGCGCCATCATCGGCGGCGGAGGCGGCGCCGGCGGCGGGACAGCGTAGCCGCCGCTCTCCGAGACCGCGACCACGCGGATCACGCGAAGCCCGAGCGCGCGGGCGTAGAGCTCGGCGCGGGCGCGGCCGTTCGCCACCGCCGCGGCCCGGGCCTGGTCGAGCGCGGCCTCCGGATGCTCGATGGTCAGGTTCGGGCCGTTGATCTGGTTCGCACCCTCGGCGACGAGCGCATCGAGGATCTTCCCCGAATTGCGGATGTCGTGGAACCGGATCGTGAGCTGGTTCGATGCACTGTATCCGGTGAGCTGCGGCGACTGGTTCTCCGGATAGCGATATTCCGGGTTGAGGTTCACGTTGCTGGTCTGGATGTCGCGATCCTCGATTCCGGCACGCTTCAGCGCTGCGACCACGCGCTGCATCCGCTGAGCCGCATCCTGGAGCGCGGTCGTGGCGTTCGCGGAGTGGGTTACGACGCCCGCGCTGATAATCGCGAGGTCGGGAACCCGGGTCACCTCCCCGGTCGCATTGATGTCCAGCCGGGTGCCGGCGATCGTCTGGGTAATCGACGCCTGCTGCGCCTCGGCCGGCGCGGTCAGCGACACTGCGCCGAAGAGCAGCGCGGCGATCAATCTCTTTCTCATGTCCTCGTCCCAGGTTCCTTCAATCCCGGGCCAAGACTGGCCTTGGGGCCATGGCTGTTTCCTGAACGGCGGCTGCGGCTAGAGGCGCCGCCGTCCGGCGATCAGCCGGTAGATCAGGAGAAGGATGAACGCGCCGACGATGGCGGCCACGAAGCCGCGCCTTCGCCGGTGTTGTACCAGCCGATGGCGTGGCCGAGCCAGCCGGCGAGGACCGCGCCCGCGATGCCGAGCAGGATCGTGATGATGCAGCCGCCCGGGTCCTTGCCGGGCATCAGCAGCTTGGCGATCGCGCCCGCGATTCCGCCAATCACGATCCAGCCGATAATTCCGTAATGTTCCATGCCGGTCCCCTCGTTTTTCCTTTGTCGTTCAACCGACCTTCACGTTAAATGCGGCAACGCGCGCTCGCCAAACAAGTGCCACGTTTGGTCGAAAAGCAGTAGCCGCGAGCGGGGGAACGGGCTCTGTTGCACAAGGTGACTTATTAAGATAATACAGTTGCCGGATCAGCGGCGCGGATTCGCGCGAATGGGGCACGTTGGGCAGGACAGAATGAACCGCGAGACATCAATTCACTCATCCGACACGCTCGTCGTCGTCGACGGCTCCCGCCGTCGGCGCCAGCTCGTCATCGTCGGATCAATCGCTGCGCTCGTGCTCTTCGTGGTCGGCCTCGGCTTCCTCACGAGCCAGCGTTCGAACAGCAATGGCGCCGCCGGAAGCGCGCCAGCCGCTTCCGCCGGACAGATCCCAAGCGTCAGCGTGGTTGTGCCGGGGACGAGCCAGGTCAGCCGCATCATCACCGCCAGCGGCCCGCTCGGCGCCAAGCGCGACCAGCCGATCGGCATCCCCGGCCAGGGCGGCCGGGTCGTGCGCGTCCTCGTCGACGCCGGGAGCTGGGTCCGCGGGGGGCAGGTCCTCGCGATCGTCGACCGCTCCGTCCAGGCGCAGCAGGCCGCGCAGCTCGCGGCGCAGATCGACGCCGCTCGAGCGCAGGCCGCGCTTGCCCAGTCCGATTACGACCGCGCGGTCGCCCTGCAGGGCCGCGGCTTCATCTCCAAGGCCGAGATCGACGCCAAGAAGGCCGCGCGCGACGCGGCTTACGCCCAGGTCAAGGTTGCCCAGGCACAGCTCGGCGCCACCCGCGCGCAGATCAATCAGCTCAACGTCGTCGCGCCGACCGCCGGCCTCATCCTCGCCCGCAATGTCGAGGTGGGCCAGATCGTCAGCCCGGGCTCCGGCGCGCTGTTCCGGCTCGCCGAGGGCGGCCAGATGGAGATGCGCGCACAGCTCGCGCAGCAGGATCTTGCCAACATCCACGTCGGGATGCCGGCGCAGGTGATCCCGGTCGGTTCGCAGACGCCGGTCACCGGCAGCGTGTGGCAGATCGCGCCGGTGATCGATCCGCAGTCGCGCCTTGGTGAAGTCCGGATTTCGGTGCCGTACACGGCCGCGATGCGCCCGGGCGGCTTCGCCCAGGCGGATCACCGCCGGGACCACCGATGCCCCGCTGCTTCCGCAGAGCGCCGTGCTGAGCGACGACAAGGGCAATTACGTCTATATCGTCAACGCCAAGAACGAGGTCGAGCGGCGCGACATCCAGATCGGCACCGTCAGCGAGAATGGCGTGACCATCGTCTCCGGCCTTTCGGGCAATGAATCGGTCGTTCTCTCGGCCGGTCCGTTCCTCAATCCAGGCCAGAAGGTGAAGCCGAGGCGAGAGGCCGCCCACTGAGGGCGCTAGAAGAGTTTAGGCCATGAACTTCCGCAACATCTCGTCCTGGTGCATCCGCAACCCGGTTGCCCCCATCGTCCTGTTCGTGGGGCTGATGCTCGCGGGCCTGATCGCGTTCGCCCGGATGCAGGTCAACAATGCCCCGGACATCGACTTCCCGGCGGCGATCGTCTCGATCTCGCAGCCGGGCGCAGCGCCCAACGAGGTTGAAACGCAGATCACGCAGCGCGTCGAATCCGCGATCCGCGGAGTGAACGGCGTCGACGAGATCAGCAGCTCGGTGACCGAGGGCAACAGCTTCACCATCGTCCAGTTCCAGCTCGGCACCCCCACCGATCGAGCGGTCAACGACGTCCGCAGCGCGGTCGACCAGATCCGCGCCGACCTCCCGGACGGGATCCTTCAGCCCGACGTCGAGCGAGTGAACGCCGAGGACCAGCCGATCACGGTGGTCGGCGCTCAGACCAGCGACATGAGCCTCGAGCAGTTGAGCTGGTACATCGATAATACGGTCGCCAAGCGTCTTCTCAGCGTGCCCGGGATCGCGGCCGTTTCGCGCGGAGGCGGGGTCAACCGCGAAATCCGGGTGATCCTGGACCCCGCGTCCCTCCAGGCGCAGGGCATCACCGCGGCCGAGGTCAACCAGCAGCTTCGCCAGAGCAACCTCAACGCCGGCGGAGGCCGCGCCGAGGTCGCCGGGTCCGAGCAGAACGTGCGGGTGCTCGGCAATGCGCAGACCGCCTACCAGCTGTCGCAGACCCAGATTGCCCTGCCCGGCGGCCGCTTCGTCAAGCTGGCCGACCTCGGTCGGGTCGAGGATTCCTATGGCGAGCAGCGTTCGATCTCGAAGATGAACGGCCGCCAGGTCGTTACCTTCACGGTCCAGCGCGCGAAGGATACGTCCGAGGTCAGCGACTATGACGCGGCGTGGAAGGAGCTGAAGAAGGTCGAGGCGGAGAACCCCAAGGTCCACTTCTCCGAGATTTTCAACACCGTCGACTACACCAAGGCGCAATACAAGTCGGCGATGGAGGGCCTCGTCGAGGGCGCAATCCTAGCCGTTCTCGTGGTTCTGCTCTTCCTGCGCGACATCCGCGCCACGGCCATTTCCGCGATCGCGATACCGCTGTCGGCGATCCCGGCCTTCTTCTTCATGAGCCTCATGGGGATCACCATGAATTTCATGTCGACGATGGCGATGGGACTGGTTTCCGGCGTGCTCGTCGACGACGCGATCGTGGAGATCGAGAACATCGTTCGGCACATGCGCATGGGCAAGTCGGGATATCAGGCATCGCTCGATGCGGCGGACGAGATCGGACTGGCCGTCCTTGCGACGACCATGTCGATCGTCGCGGTATTCCTGCCGGTCGCGCTGATGCCCGACGTCGCCGGCCAATATTTCAAGGCGTTCGGTTTCACCGTCGTGCTTTCCGTGCTGATGAGTTTGCTCGTCGCCCGGATGATCACGCCGCTAATCGCCGCATACTTCCTGCGCTCGCACGGCAAGCAACCGCACGCCGCCTGGAAGTGGATGGATATCTATCTCAAGGTCCTCAACTGGAGCCTCGATACGACCAAGGCGCACGCGCTTCTCGATCGGCTGCCGAGGATTCCGCGGAGGTTCGGCTATTATACGATCCTCGCGATCCTTCTGCTTGTCATCGGCATCGCCTTCTTCGTCGGCATGCAACTTGGCATGCGCCTGTTCGGAATGCTCGGCTGGAACGGAGCGATAACTGGCGTCCTCGCCCTCGTCGTCGGCGGCGCGCTCGCTTATGGCGTCACAAAGCTGATCAGCTTTGTCGTGCGGCTGATCG
>Ga0207660_10001617_pt1 | contig 15117 bp, 12 predicted proteins | sample KBSC73BmetaG_FD_184335 | JGI IMG/M metagenome (GOLD analysis project Ga0207660, IMG submission 184335) | Corn rhizosphere microbial communities from Kellogg Biological Station, Michigan, USA - KBS C7-3B metaG (SPAdes) (version 2) | ecosystem: Host-associated > Plants > Roots > Rhizosphere ... | reverse complement strand
TTGCCGATGACAACTTCCAGGTCCATGTGGGCGGCGACGTTCCGTTCTTCTACGGCGTGCTGAAGCACCTGATTGAGAACAATTGGATTGATCGGGAGTTCATTGCGGCGCGCACAGTGGGCTGGGAGCAGGTGGAAGCCAAGGCTCGCAGCCTGCAATGGGCCGATTTGGAGCGCGGCTCCGGGTTGACGAAGGCTGATATGTTCCGCTTTGCCGAGACGTTTGGCAAGGCGCGCCACGCGATCATCGTGTGGAGCATGGGGATCACGCAGCATCGCTACGGCACTGACAACGTGCGGTCGATTGTGAACTTGCAGCTTGCCAAGGGGAACATTGGGCGTCCGCATACCGGGCTGATGCCGATTCGCGGCCATAGCGGTGTGCAGGGTGGCGCGGAGATGGGCGGTATGCCCGGCGCGTATGTGATGGGGCTGCCGGCGACGGAGGAGAACGCGAAGAAGTTTGCCTCGCCGGAGGTGTGGGGCTTTGAGCCTCCGAGCTGGAAAGGCTTGAGTGCCGCGCACATGGTTCTTGCAGCCGAACGCGGCGAGATTGACGTGTTGTGGCAGACGGGCGGCAACTTTAAGCAGACGCTGCCGGAGCCGGACCTGGTAGAGCGCGCGCTGGGAAAGATCAAGCTGCGCGTGCATCAGGACATTGTCGCCAATCCCACGATGATGGTGGATCCGGCAGACACCGTGGTGCTGCTGCCTTCGAAGACCCGGTACGAGCAGCGCGGCGGCGGAACGGAAACCAGCACGGAACGGCGCATCATCTTTAGTCCGCAGATTCCTGGCGGGCCGGATATTCCCGAAGCCAGAGATGAATGGGAGATCCCGGTCATGATGGCGGAGAAGCTGGATCCAGTTCGGGCCAGAGCCGCCTTCCCCTGGAAAAACACCGAGGACATCCGCAATGAGATAGATCGCGTCTGTCCTACCTATAAAGGTATAGCTGCTCTGAAAAAGAAGGGAGACAACTTCCAGTATGGCGGCCCCAGGCTGCTGGTGGATCGTTGCCTCACTCCGGACGGCAAAGGGCACTTCAGCGCCGTTGAGTTGCCGGAAGAGAAGGTTCCCGCGGGCAGGTTCCTGCTGGCGACGCGGCGAGGAAAACAATTCAACAGCATCATCAACGCGGAAGTGGATCCGATTACGGGCGCTCGCCGCGAAGACGTGATCATGGCGCAGGAAGATGCCGATCGGCTCGGGCTGAAAGAAGGAGATTCCATCACCCTGCGCAATGAGCTGGGACAGTATCACGGGCGAGTGAAGATCGACCGCGTGAAGCCGGGGTCGCTTCAGGCACACTGGCCGGAAATCAATGTGCTGGTTCCTGCAGGGAGGCTCGATCCCAGCGGAGTGCCCGATTACAACGCCACGGTGGAAGTGGTGGGCGCTCATTGCCTGACAGGTGCGGGAGCGCAAGGCGAAGCAAAGACCATCAGTGCGTGAGAAATTGCGCTTTCTGTGCGGCGCCGGGACCGCAACGGATGCCAGGAGTATGAGATCGACTGAAATATTTGCTGGCCTGCTGTTGAAGCGAACGAAAAAACTAATGTCACTCTAAAAGAGGTGAATGTTATGGCGTCAGATCGTCTTCCAAACCGTTGGGGAATCGCAGTTGCGGCAGTGTGTATGCAAATCTGCCTGGGCGCTGTTTACGGTTGGAGCGTCTTTAAGATCCCATTGATGAAAACCGAACATTGGACGGAAACCTCCGTTCAATTGAACTTCACGCTGGCCATCCTGTTTCTGGGCGTCGGGACTGTAATTGGCGGCCTTTGGCAGGATCGCGTTGGACCGAGGAAGGTGGCGACCGTTGCTGGCGTGCTCTATGGCCTCGGATATCTGATTGCTTCGTGGGGCTCTTCAAACCACTCGCTGGGAACCATTTACGCAGGCTATGGAGTGCTGAGCGGGCTTGGAATGGGCATGGGCTACATCACGCCCGTGGCCACGCTGGTTAAGTGGTTTCCTGACAAAAGAGGGCTGATGACCGGCGTGGCAGTCTGCGGATACGGAGCGGGCGCGCTGATCATGGCTCCGGTGGCCGCGCCTATGATTGTCTCGCACGGCGTGCCGTATACTTTCGCAGCGCTCGGGATTGTTTACCTGATCGTGGTAATCATCGCAGCTCAGTTCTATGCCAATCCTCCACAGGGTTGGACTCTGCCGGGCTGGAAGCCAACCAGCGCAGTTGCAAAAGCTGCAAGCAGCTACGACTTCACGGTTCGCGAGGCAGCCAGCACCTGGCAGTTTTATCTGCTCTGGGCGATGCTTTTCCTGAACGTCTCCGCCGGCATCATGATCATCAGCCAGGCGTCTCCGATGGCGCAGTCCAAAGAGTTTGTCGGAATGACTGCCATCCAGGCAGCCGGCATGGTCGGTCTGATCTCGATCTTCAACGGCTTGGGACGCGTCTTCTGGGCCTGGGTGTCAGACTTCATCGGCCGCGCCCGCGTCTACTTCCTGCTGTTTGCCATCCAGGCGGTGGTCTTCTTCATGCTGCCGAAAATTCATGATGCCACCACCTTCAGCGTGCTGTTTGCCATCATTGGCTTGTGCTACGGCGGCGGCTTCGGTACCATGCCTTCCTTCACGGCTGACTTCTTCGGCCCGAAATTCATGGGAGGCATTTACGGCTGGATCCTTCTGGCATGGGGTGCTGCGGCCATTCCATCGCCCATCATGATTGCGCGTCTGCACCAGTCCACCGGTGCTTTCTCGACCGCTGTATACATTATTGCGGGCGTGATGGTGTGCTCGCTGGTTTTGCCGCTGATTGCCAAACGGCCCAACCGCGACGCCAAGGTGCTCAGTCCGCAGGAAACCGCCGTACGCGCCAGCTAGCAACCTTACTTGTAACAAAAAGGCAGGCCTCTAAGAGGCCTGCCTTTTTTCTTCAATATCCATAACCCGTAGCCGGCGCCGGAAGCCGCCGAGTTTCGGAGTCTTTAGTGGGGACAGTTGGGACGCGAATCGTGCCAGCCGCCCTTGATGTAAGCGTACATTTTGTCGGTGAGGTCGCTGGTCAGTTTCACTGTGCTCGCATAGGGATATTGGCCCAGATACTGCGTTGTGATCTGCCCCTGCCCCCAACCGGCAAGGTTGACGGAGCCGGTGAAGTGTTCCTGCCCATCATTGTTGAGCGTGTAAGTGATGTAGAAGTTCACCGGCTGCCCGTTCGATTCGGCAAAGCTGTTGCCATCCGCCCGGCCCAGTTGGTTGAGGTAGTCAAGCACGTCCTCTTTGTGCCATGCGCGACCTCCTACCGGATCCTTTGCGTTATACGCGTAGTTGTAGTTAATCACCACAATCAGGTGCGAATTGCGTATGGGCGCAATCACCGGAGTGCATGGAGCCGGAGCTTGTTTGCGTCGCGCATAATGCCGCGGTTGCGGCGCAACGCAGCCGGTCAAAAAGGCCAAGGCGATCATCCCGGCCAGAACTCTGAATTTCATTTGGTCTTCTCCTCTATCAGCATCCATTCCGCAAACGCGCCAGCAATCCCGGATGCTTCTCTGGTTTCAGGGAAGAAAAAGCCTGCCTTCCCAAAGTCAAATTCTGCAATGCAGGGGCCCGGAGATAAGGGGGAAACCTGTTTGGCACAGGCGTGCTTACGTGGGGGATTGAAAGCTGTTGCGCAGTATGCGTTGAAAGGTCCCGGCAGTCAATAGTTACTTTCGGAACCACCGGTTACCAGCGAGAGTGGCTTCGCCGGCGCTTCGGGCTTGCGATTTGCGCCAACTTTAACCGAGCGTCGCCAGTACCCGCTTGTTGGCGCAATAAGAAAAGCCACAGCTTCCGGGTCTGTGGCTTCTCGTATTTAGCAGTCGACGGATGAGCCTGCTTCTGTAGTAGTAGAGTTGGAAGCGACCGCTTTGATATAGGCAACTTAAGAAAAATTCATCGCAGGGACAGTCGCTACTTGATTCGCCCGTTTCCGTGTCTGCGCCTACTCTTGCCGCACTCGTTCCTTGAAGAGTCTTCCCACATTCAGGCCGACATTAAATGAGAAGCGATTCAGCGCAAAGGTCAGGCTGCGGGAATAACCTGCTTCCACACGCACAACTCGCGTCGGTTCAAATCCCAGCCACAGAGCGACACCGTTCTCGCGTATCCGGTTCTCATTCACGGCAGGGGATGCAGGTGGAGGCGCCTGCGCGTTTCCATCTCCAAGGCCGTCATTTCCATTCCCAGGACCACGGTCCGCCGGTTGGCTTCCATTCAGTTGGTTCACAACGTTCTGAGTCCCGAAAGGAATAACGTGGTAGGCAGAAGCTCCCGCATATACCCGCCGGGTCAGATCGTATTCAGCCCCTTCTTCAAGGTGAATGACATTTCCCAGTGAAGTGAACGTGCGCGTAATCAAATCACTATCAGGAACGGTGTTGCTAATGCCGGCAGCAAGGAATGGAGCCAGGCGGCCAATTTTGCGGCGCAATCGATTCGTCCAATCCAGCGTGCGATGCCCGGTACTGAACCCCTTGCTTACACTCCCTGTGGGCGCCGACACGGTAAATGTAGTGCTGTAGTTGACCACCGGAGTCGGCGCATAAAGATCCACTCCAAAATAGACGTCGCCCGTCGCACTGCCGCTCAAATTCTCACCCGCCGCCGGGGCGGAGTCGTGAACAAAATACAGAGGCACGCCAACAAACACTCCGGCGTACTGATTGAAGTCATATCCCAGAGAGGAGTCGAGTTTCAGTAAAGTCTCCGACGAGGTGACGCTTCCGTGAAATTCCTCATATGAGTTGAAGCCCTTGAAAGGCTCAGGCGCCCGTCCCGTTCGCCTGCTGATTCCGCTGTCTTGATTCCCCTCGTCTTGCGCGGCCAGCGGGACAGGCGCGGCTGCGAAAAGCACGATCACGAGCGTCGAAAGCAGTGACAGGATCCGTTTCATCTTTGCCTCTTTTCTTTTTGCGCGGAAAGACGTGGACCTGGTCCTTTGACGTAACCGTTCGCGCGTCGTCCCAACGGGGTGGAGTGCAGAGACACAGGCATTGCCTGTGGCTCTGCGTTAGTTGGTTGGTTATTTCGCCGGGCTGGTCAGGCCCAGGGTTTTCCGTGGTCAGCCGTCATGCCGGTCATGATCATGACGGTCGTGGTGTTCGCGCTCGTGCTCGCGTTCTCTTTCCTGTTCGCGCTTCTCACGATCGCGCTCCCGTTCCACTTCACGTTCATGGTCGCGGTCGCGCCGCATCTCAACCCGGTCCCTGTCACGGTCGCGATCACGATCTCGATCCCTGTTTCGGTCTCGATCACGATCTCTGTCTCTGTCTCTGTCCCGATCCCGGTCCCGGTGGCTCGCCGAATGGCCGTGCGGCCCGTCCGCGAAGAGATATGGAGCGGCGACAGGGCTGGCTGATACCCCCACAAGCAGGATCCAGGCAAATTGCCGTAATTTCCGTTGCATTGAATATTCCTTTCAGCATTGGATTTGGGCGATGTTTTTGGGCGATTTCACAACAACATGCTTCCATCTAAAAGCATCTTGCGTGCGCACTGTTAAAGCTGCGTTATTGGGTATGACAAGATGTGGATTGAAAGGGAACAGAGTACCTGCTGGATACAGGGGATCTTCCGGAGTTTTATGTTCCGCGTGAAACGCTGGCGGGTCTTAACTTAAGGAAGCATGGGAAACCTAGGGCGATTGGCCCCGTGCTTCTTCAGGGTTTCAAGGCTCACGGCCTTGAAACCCGTGTTATTTTTGCTGCGGCACTTTCCTCCCCGTTCACACCTCAGGCACAATTGCAGTTGCGAGGGACGATCCATGCATATCATCCTGTTCTATGACGTGGTTGACGATTATGTGGAAAGGCGTGCGCAATTTCGCGAGCTTCATCTGAAGCATGCTCGCGCCGCTTTTGATCGCGGCGAACTCCTGCTCGGCGGCGCGCTGGCCGATCCTGTGGATGGCGCAGTGCTCGTTTTTCGCGGCGCATCGTCGGAAGCGGTCGAGCACTTTGCGCAAACCGATCCTTACGTTGTGAATGGACTGGTGAAACAGTGGCGCGTGCGGAAATGGAACACCGTGATCGGTGAGGGCACAAGCGTAGTGTGAGCGGGTTTATGCGCGACTCTCAGGTGGGCTGATATTGCCGACAAGAACGTCGAAGTTAGCAAAATCGTGTGGCACAGCCGCCCTCGGCTGTGCGCTGCTTATGCCATGGATGGAATGCCGCTGGCGTTAAACAGGCGAACAATATTATGCTGTGTCGAGCGTGCGCATCTCGAGACAGGATCCCACACATTGCGCAGCTTCGAGCCGGCTTATCCTTGACCCATCGCGAACGTTCCCTGAGCAGGCACAGCCGAGGGCGGCTGTGCCACACGTTTCTCGCAGACTCCAGGTCGCGATGCACCCATAACTCATCAGCAATCGCACACTCCCTCCGATTGTTGGAAGGGGGTGTAACAACGATGAAGGCATCCCACTAACATTGCCAGGCGCATAGAACTGCCGCGGTTCAGCAACTAGGGCAAAGCACGAGTTTGTTGATCTTTGATCCAGTGGCCGCCTCGCCACTCTTTTGGCATCAAGCTGAACTCCCTCCAGTTTGTGGCTGTGAGCGCTTTTTTTCTATGCTGATTTCTGGAGAATCAACGCTGGAGTTCTTACAGCCGGCTCAGCTTCACACTGTTTAGAAATTTGTCAGTGCTCGCCACCAGATTGCCACGGCCGCCCACGCAGAACATGTAGGCGCGCTGTTTCTCGACAATGGCGATTCCCTTGAAGTTGAAATCGGTGCTTTCGCCGGTGAACTCAATCGCCTGCAGCTTGTCATTCGGGCCGCGCTCGAATTCGAACCGCCTGCTGGTCACCAGCCGTGCCTGCACTGCCTTGAGAAAATTGTCTTGATCAGCCTTCAGTTCTGACTCGGTATCGAATTTGAAATCGTAGTCTGTATCGCCCGAGAGGAAGACTCGCTGGCCCTGCACGGCGTACATCCAGATATTGTTGTGGGCATGCTCTTCTTTCGATTCTGTGAGCCTCGGCTGGTCCGGAAACAGCACGGAAAATGACTTGTCCGGCGCGGTGAATGAAATCCATTCCTCCGTTACCTGCTGTGCCATCGCGGCCGTAGCAACAATGGACAGCATCAGCAGCCACTGAGCACTGAGTCTCTGCATTCTCTCCCCTCCTGCAGCGTGCATCTTTGTACCACAGCTGCAGCGTTGCGCGGCTGTGAGGAAGAGCACACGTGATTAGGAGAGATTTTGTCCGTAGCGGTAATCCGGTCCAAGATCACCGTGGTAACAGCTCTGAAATGGAATTGTTTTGAGATTAATTGCTGAACCCAGCCAGCTCCACACGCCGCGCGATGTGGTCCTTGATCCAGTGGGCGTCCCACCACTCTTTGGGATCGATCTGCACTCCTTCCAGCAACATGCTGAAGTGGATGTGGTCGCCTCCGGCCATTCCCGTGGCGCCGCTCTTGCCCATGACCTGGCCGCGCTTCACCATGTCGCCTTCGTGCACATCAATCTCGCTCATGTGGCCGTAGACCGACTGCAGTCCGTAGCCGTGGTCCAGCACAATGCAGTTTCCGTAGATTCCGAGCGGCGCAGCATATACCACCTTGCCGTCATTCGAGGCCACTACGCCCACGTGCTGCGTGCTGGAAAGGTCGTAGCCCAGGTGCGTTTCCTGATCAATCTTCTTGCCCTGGTAAACGTAATTGCGGGTGTCGGCAAAGTTCGCTTCCACTTTGGTGTTCGGCTGCTGCAGAAATGGTTGCGACCATAGGAAGCGAGGCTCTGACTTAAAGCGCAGGTCCGCCAGCGTCTTATTGTTGGCGACGCGCATCTCCCTATTGATTTTGACGAAGCGGTCCACCATGTCGCCCGAGCCGTTCGGGTCCAATTCGTTCACCACCTTCTGCATGAAGGCGTCACTGATTTGCAGGTCGCGCACGCGATACTTCGGCTGCTCATTCTTCGGGAACTGGTACACCATGGAGCCGGTCACCTGGCTTCCGGGATTGGCGGCGTAAACCTGCGGCACGGTTGAAAGCGGCATGTTCCACGGAAAAGCGAAGAGCGAAAAATATCCCGGCTTGCCACCGGGCATGGGCCAGGAGCGGAACCTATCATTGCCAACCTTCACGCCGGAATCTGTGGTGTAACCGGAAACATTGAACGTGACCAGGTCCGCCATGCCCAGATAAAGGTAGTGCTGGTCGGAATCCACGCTGAGCATGGGCGGACGAGTGACCACCATGACCTCGCGCTCCAGCCGCGCCGTCTTCGCGCGAAAATCGTTGGACACGGCTTCCACGATCAGGCGTGCCTTACCATCTTTCAGCTGCGGTGTGGCTTTGGCCCCGGCGGTGAAATTCCATTCGCCGGCAGCCGCATTGCGCTGCCAGTGAAAACGCCGCGCCGGCTGCTTGAGGTCGCCCACCTTGTACTCAGTCCCGTTCTGCTCAACTGAAACCGACACCTCCCGCACTCCGTGCGGGTCAACCACGTGCACAGAAACGGGCGTCGCCTGCCCGATTGCGGTAAGCGAATCCGGGATCGTGACCACGGGACTGGATGACATGCTCCAAAGGATGGCCACGGGAAGAACAAACAGGAAGAAGAGAATGGCTAGAAAGGTACGCATGATCGTAAGTTGCAGAATAGCACGCTGCAAGTGCCGTAAAAGACAGGGGAACCCATTAGAGCAGCCGGGGCGTAAACCCGACGCGAGAGCTGAGTGCTGACTGCTCTCTCTGCTACCATGAATCGTCGAAGGTGCTCACATGAACACGCGTGAAGCAGTAATCGTGGATGCGGTACGCACGCCGATGGGGCGACGCGATGGCATGCTCAAAGAATGGCATCCGGTAGACCTGCTGGCCCATACGCTGGGCGGGCTGGTGCAGCGCAACAGGCTCGATCCCCGGCTGATCGAAGACGTGATTGGCGGTTGCGTAATGCAGGTAGGCGAGCAAAGTGTAAACGTCACGCGCAATGCCGTGCTTGCGGCGGGGTTTCCGGAATCGGTGCCCGCCACCACCGTGGATCGCCAATGCGGATCCAGCCAGCAGGCCATACACTTCGCGGCCCAGGGCGTGATCGCGGGCAGCTATGACGTGGTCATCGCCTGCGGTGTCGAGAGCATGACCCGCGTGCCCATGGGTTCCTCAGCGGCGTCTGGCCCGGGCAAGCCGTTCGGGCCTGCAGTGATGCGGCGCTATAACGGTGCCCGCTTCAATCAGGGCATCAGCGCGGAAATGATGGCGGAGCGCTGGAAACTCGACCGCACCAGCCTGGATGAATTCAGCTTGGAAAGCCACCGTCGCGCGGCTCGCGCTACGGAGAATGGCTGGTTCTGCCGCGAGATTTTGCCAACTCTCGCCCAGACAGCCAACGGCGAAGCCATGGTCTCGCGCGACGAAGGCATCCGTCCTGATACCACTCTTGAAAAAATGGCTACGCTTAAAACAGTTTTCAAACCTGACGGAGTGATTACGGCCGGCAATTCCTCGCAGATCACGGATGGCGCTGCGGCCATCCTCATTATGGAGCGTGACAAAGCGGAGAGCCTGGGGCTGCGCCCCATGGCGCGGTTTGTTGCTTTCGCACTTGCCGGAGAAGATCCTGTGCTGATGCTCTCTGCGCCCGTTCCCGCCACGCGGCGCGTTTTGGAGCGCGCACAGCTCAAGGTGGAAGACATGGACCGCATTGAAATCAACGAAGCCTTCGCCAGTGTGGTACTGGCCTGGCAAAAAGAAACCGGCGCTGACCTGACTCGCGTGAACGTAAACGGCGGCGCGGTAGCGCTTGGCCATCCGTTAGGCGCGAGTGGCGCCCGCCTCATGGCCACGCTGGTGCATGAGATGGAACGCTCCAGAAGCCGTTATGGCCTGCAAACCATGTGCGAAGGCGGCGGTATGGCGAACGCTACCATCATCGAGCGGCTCGCGTGAGACAAAATTTTCTGCCGCGGATTGACGCCTGATACTGATGACCTGAACAACTGGCAGAGTGAATTCTCCTGATCAGCGCCTGTTTGCGTTTATCAGCGGTAGCGGCAATAGTTTTGGTTTCTTCACCCTTTGTCCGCAGCTCTCACAGAGTGTCAATCCTAGGCGAGCAAGAGTGGCAGTTTTCATTTCCTGAGTTGACCGTCAGGCATCGCCTTTTTCTCCGGCATCCAAATACCTGTACGCCTCTGAAGCCCATGGATATCCCACTCTGGTTCTTTGTGCTATCGGTTGCAGTCATAGCCTGGCAGGGATTTCTGCTGCTGATGGCACTGTTCGCTCCGGTCATGCGCTATCAAGTCGACTGCTTTGAAGCGCCTGCGATTGAGTCTGACAAGTTTCTGGAAACGCTGGAAGCGCTGACCGATGCCCAGATCAACCACCATAACAATTTGACTGTGGTCGCCAACGGCGAACGGTTCTATGAGGCCGAGTTGAATGCAATACGAGGCGCAGTACGAAGCATCAACCTGGAGGCTTACATTTTCCAGCGTGGTGAAGTTTCTCAAAAATTTCTCGTAGCGTTGGCGGAGCGGGCTCGAGCCGGCGTGAAGGTCAATTTAGTTCTGGATGCGATAGGTAGCTTTTTCACGTCCATAAGCTATTGCCGCGATCTGGTTGAAGCCGGTGGCCGAGTAAGGTTCTACCATCCGTTCAGTTGGCGAAGTATAGCTAACATCAATAACCGCACCCATCGTGAGTTGCTCATTGTGGACGGCAGAGTAGGCTTCATCGGCGGAGCCGGCATTGCCGATCACTGGCTGGTGGACAAGAAAAAGCGGCCTCGCTGGCGCGATACGGTCATGCGGGTTGAAGGCGATATTGTTTCCAATCTGCAGGCGACTTTCGCGGAGAACTGGCTGGAAGCCAGCGGCGAAATCATCTTTGGAGAAGAGTATTTCCCCGGAGCGGAACATGCAGGCAATGCGAAGGCGATGGTTATCAACAGCGCGCCCTCAGCCGGAGGCTCCACCCGTGCCCGGATTCTGTTTCAGGCGCTGGTCTCTGCCGCGCGCAAGAACATCCTGATCACCACGCCATATTTTCTGCCCGATTCCAGCATGGTCCGCGAGCTCACGCGCGCCGCCCGCCGAGGCGTTCAGATCCAGATTCTGCTTCCGGGTAAAAGAAGCGACCATGCGCTCACCCGAAGTTCCAGCCGGCGGCTGTACGGCGACTTGCTTCGGGCAGGAGCCCGGATTTATGAATACCGTCCCGCCATGATTCACGCCAAAATATTGGTCATCGATGATTTGTGGTCAGTCACTGGCTCAACCAACATGGACAACCGCTCCTTTGGAATCAATGACGAAGTAAACCTTGCGGTCCTCGATCAATCCGTGGCAGCGCAACTGAAGCAAGACTTCCTGGCTGACACAGCTTCCAGCCGCGAAGTTACATTAGCGGACTGGGAGAGGCGCTCCCTGACAGAGCGGTTGCACGAAGCCATTGGATGGGCACTCCAGCGGCAGCAGTAACTGCTTGAAGCTATGGATTACTGAACCAGTCAACCCTGCAGATCTAACCCTCCTCAATGTGGCAACGACTTCTGCGTTTTCTTAGAACAGGTTAGTCCGTAGGCGCCGAAGTAGAACACTGTACAAAAATGCGCATTCTGCCGAAGGAAATAAATCGTCGTCGCCGATAAACTTAAAATATCCCATTTTCGACTTAAGAGAGCCGATGCTATAGATTTTTGTAGCTAGTGGTCATTTGAGAATTTCATCTATTCGCGGCAAACTATAAAAATACCGCTTGTAAGCAGGATTTAATTAAAGATTTGCAGCGTTATATGCTTCGCGTTAGGATTACTCCCCGGAAGGAGCTATATGGATACGCAGCAAATCATTTCGGAACTGGAAGCTGAACGGGACCGATTGGAGCAGGCAATCTCTGCTTTAAGAGGTTCCATGCGCGGCCGAAGGGGAAATTTCGGTCGCGGGAGGCGGGGACGTCGCCACTTGAGTCCCGCCGCCAAGAAGCGCATCTCAGAGATGATGAAGAAGCGCTGGGCGGAACGCAAGAGGGCGATGAAAGCTGCCTAGAAGCAATGAAATAAGGAAAAGGAAAGGTTATAAAGGGGGCCGCTGATGAAGCGGCCCTCTTTATTGGTGGCGAAAAATCGGCGTGGCTCCGATGGCCCTCCGGTCTGTGGCTTTTCATAAATTTGCAAAGCGCCGCGCGCTGTTATGGTTCAATACATGCGATGCCGTTGAAATGGATTTTTCTTCTCGCGCTGGCTTTCTCGACCTTGCAGCTCCGCGCTCAGGACAACTATGAGATCCAGGTGTACGGGGCGGATACTGTGGATCCGGGCGCAACTATGGTTGAGTTCCATACAAACTTCACCGCCGAGGGCTCTAAGACGGCAGTCAATGGAGTTTCGCCCACTAATCATGCGATCCATGAAACGGTTGAGATCACGCAAGGATGGAACGGCTGGTTCGAGACAGGCTTTTACATTTTTACCAGCGCGCGTTCCGGCGACGGCTGGGACTGGGTGGGAGACCACATCCGGCCCAGGGTTCGCGTCCCGGAGAAATGGCACTGGCCGGTCGGAGTGAGCTTGTCCAATGAAATCGGGTATCAGCGGGCCAAATTTTCTGAAGATACCTGGACCTGGGAGATGCGGCCCATCGTGGATAAAAAAATCGGCAAATGGTATCTCTCCTTTAATCCAACGCTCGATAAGGCGTTGCATGGCCCAAATGTCGGCCAGGGATTTGAGTTTTCACCCAACGTGAAGATCTCCTATGACTTCTCCAAAGTAGTGAGTGGAGGCCTTGAATACTATGGAGCTGTGGGGCCAATCACCGGCTTTGATCCAGTCGCCGACCAGGAGCAGCAATTCTTTCCCAGCGTTGACCTGAATGTCTCTCCCGACTGGGAGCTTAATTTCGGAGTAGGATGGGGCGCCACGCGCTCCACCGACCACCTTATTGTTAAGGGCATCATCGGCCGGAGGTTCAGTTGGAAGAGAGACAAAAGCCATTCGTAATTCTCCGTGCACTATAATGCTCACGCTTCGTACTCCGAACCCGAGTGAGGTCAGGTTCATGCGCATTCTTCTGCTTGTTTTGCTTTGTGCCGTAACGGTGGTTCAGGTCTATGCTCAGGACCGTTCTTACGGCCGATCCATGGTGATCAGCGATCGCGGGATCGTCGCAACGTCGCACTATCTTGCGTCCCAGGCTGGCGCGCAGATCCTTGCGAAGGGCGGAACTGCCATGGACGCCGCCATCGCAGCCAATGCCGTGCTGGGCGTGACCGAACCCATGATGAATGGAATGGGCGGCGACCTCTTTCTCATCTACTGGGACGCGAAGACCGGCAAGCTTTATGGGCTGAACGCCAGCGGGTGGGCGCCGCAAAAGCTCACACCGGAATTTCTGGCTCACGCAGGTTTCAAGACCATGCCGGGTGATGGCATTCACAGCGTGACCGTCCCCGGAGCTGTGGACGGCTGGAGCAAGGCGCATCAGCGCTTTGGCAAGCTGCCATGGAAGGACCTCTTTACTCCTGCCATCTATTACGCTGAGCACGGTTACGCCGTGCCTGAGATCATCCATATTTATTGGCTGGACGGCACGCACAAACTGCGGAAGAGCGAGGAAGCCAGCCGCGTGTTTCTGCCGGGAGGCAGGGCGCCGCAACTCGGCGAGATGTTTCGCAATCCTGACATCGCGAAGGCGTTGCGTCTGGTGGCCGAGCAGGGGCGGGACGCGTTCTACAAAGGCGAGATTGCTCGCGCCATTCTTGATACTTCGTCCGCGCTTGGTGGAACTATGAGTGCCGCTGACCTGGCGGAGTTCTCGTCTGAGTGGGTGGAACCTATTTCCACCGACTACCGCGGCTGGACTATCTACGAACTCCCTCCCAACGGACAGGGCATGGCGGCGCTGGAGATGCTTAACATCATGAGCACGTTCTCTCCCGACAGGAACGGGCCGGCGGGCGTCCCGGAGTTGCACAAGCGAATTGAAGCCATGAAGCTGGCCTATGCGGATCTCTACCGCTACAACGCCGATCCGCGCTTCGCGAAAGTGCCAGTGAAAGGTCTGCTCAGCAAGGAGTATGCTGCTGAGCGCGCAAAGCTGATCGATCCCGACCACGCCAACTGCAATCCCGGTGCGGGCTCGCCGCCGACGAGCGACACCACGTATCTCGCGGTGGTGGACAAAGAAGGCAACATCGCGTCTCTCATCCAGAGCAACTATTCCGCGTTTGGCTCTGGCGTTGTGGTGAAAGGAATGGGATTTGTCCTGCAGAACCGGGGCGCTCTGTTCTCGCTGGATACTAACTCTCCCAACGTGCTTGCTCCGCGTAAGCGTCCTTTCCACACGATCATTCCGGCCTTCATGGAGCGTGGTGATGAGCACATCGGCTTCGGCATTATGGGAGGCGCCAACCAGCCGGTAGCGCACGCGCAGTTCGTCTCCAATCTGGTGGATTACGGAATGAATCTGCAAGGCGCATTGGACGCGCCGCGCTTTACAGTCGCGGGCGGAACCATAAGTTGCGATATCGTGATTGAATCGCGAGTCAAGCCTGACGTCCTGCAGGACTTGCGCTCCAAGGGCCACAAGCTGGTTGTCCACACGGAGTTCAGTGCGCTCATGGGCCGCGGACAGGCCGTGCTGCATAACTCGAAGACGAAAATGAATTGGGCCGGATCCGGTCCGCGAAGCGATGGCTCGGCGGAACCCGAACCCGTCACGGTTCCGTAAGTCTACAAATACTGTCTTAAACATGCTCTTCCACTGACGAGATCATTGGCAGCAGCAGCACCGGCTCGCGCATGAACTCGAAATGATTAATGGCGGCAACCGCTCTCCTCGCCGTTTCTTCCGTGGTCGGCTCCAGTGTGATCACAAACGACAGCCGGTCCTTGGGCATGTGCGGCTCCTGAATCACGGAATCAATGTTGATGCCTTCCCGTGCGATCGCCTCCGCTGTGCGCGCCAGGATGCCGGGCCGGTCGTTCACTGAGAGCCGCAGAAACCAACTCATCGGCTGCTTCCTCATGCACAAATGCACGGGCTCTTCACTGAGAAATCCGGCCAGCGTGCTCGCCGACGTGTGGCCGCGCGCAATCTGCTTTGCGATCTCGAGAACGTCTGACAGCACTGCGGTTC
>Ga0207660_10001615_pt1 | contig 15129 bp, 11 predicted proteins | sample KBSC73BmetaG_FD_184335 | JGI IMG/M metagenome (GOLD analysis project Ga0207660, IMG submission 184335) | Corn rhizosphere microbial communities from Kellogg Biological Station, Michigan, USA - KBS C7-3B metaG (SPAdes) (version 2) | ecosystem: Host-associated > Plants > Roots > Rhizosphere ... | reverse complement strand
GCGCGAGTCATGGGAGACTCGCGAGTGCCGGGTGGAGCGCAACGTCGACCTGCTGCTCGAGATGCTCGCTTCGGCGAGCGCGACCGGTACGTTCTTCACGCTGGCCTGGATCGCCGAGCGCTATCCGGCGCTGATCCGCCGCATCGCACGCGCCGGACACGAGATCGCCTCGCACGGCGTGACGCATCGGCGCATCAACGAGCTCACCATCGGCGAGTTCCGCGAAGAGGCGCGTGCGTCGCGCGCCATGCTCGAGGATGTGTCCGGCACGCACGTCATCGGCTTCCGCGCGCCGAACTTCTCGATTCTGCCCGGCTGCGAGTGGGCGTTCGACGTGCTCGTCGAAGAAGGCTACGAGTACGATTCGAGCCGCTTTCCGATCAATCGGCCCGGTTACGGCTCGCCCCACTCACCGCGATACGCGCACACGCTCGACACGCCGTCGGGCACGCTGGTCGAAGTACCGCTCACGACGCTCGACGTACTCGGCATGCGCGTACCGGCCGCCGGGGGTGCCTACATTCGGCACTTTCCCTACGCGGTGATCCGCGAGGCGTTTCTCGACCGCGCGCGCAGCGGCATTCCCGGCGTCTTCTTCATTCATCCGTGGGAGCTCGATCCGGGTCAGCCCCGAATCGACGCGCCGTGGCTCACGCGCGTTCGACACTATCGGAACCTGGATCGCACGGCGATCCGACTTCAGCGTTTGTTGAAGGAATTCCGATTCGGCTCCATCGCCGGCAGTCTGCCGGTGATGACGCAAAACGCTCCGCTCATGCTCGCGTGAGCGCGATGCGAAGCGTGCTGGGGCCGGCTGGATCCGGCAGGGCGATTCGGGTTGGACCGTTCACCGGGGCGGCGGAGGAGTGGGACCGCTTCGTCGCGGCGCAGGCCGGTGCGACGCACTATCACCGCCATGGATGGCGCGCCGTGATGCGCCGAGCGTTCGGGCACGAGAGCCTGCTGCTCGCGGCACATGACGACACCGGGCGCCTCTGCGGTGTGCTGCCGCTCGTTCGGGTGAAGAGCGTGCTGTTCGGACATCACCTCGTGTCGATGCCGTTCCTGAACTACGGCGGACCACTCGGCGCCGCGGACGCCGTTCGCGCATTGGTGGATGAAGCGTCACGCCTGGCGCGCGCGCAGCGGGTCAGACAGCTCGAGCTCCGCAGCCGCATCGAGTTGCCGCTGGATCTCGAGTGCTCGCTCGACAAGGTGACGATGGTGCTGGATCTCGCCGCAGGCAATCCCCCCGCGACCTGGCAGTCATTGCCCTCGACGATTCGCAACGGCATCCGGAAGCCGCTCAAGCGCGGCGTGTCCATGCGCTTTGGCCCGGACCAGCTCGCGCCGTTCTTTCAAGTATTCTCACACAACATGCGGGACCTCGGAACACCGGCCCACCCTCGAGCCCTGTTCGAGGCGATCACGGACGAGTTCCCCGATGACGTGTGGTACGGGTGCGCGTACGTGGACGGCGTGCCGACAGCGGCCGCGTGCGGCATCGTGTACGGCGACGAGATCGAGCTGTCGTGGGGATCGGCGCTCCGCGCATACAACAATTCGCACGCGCCGAACATGCTGCTCTACTGGTCATTCATGGAGCGCGCGGCGGAGCACGGCCTGGCGCGATTCAATTTCGGCCGCTGCACTCCCGGAAGCGGCACGCACCATTTCAAGAAGCAGTGGCGCGCACGGGAGGAGCAGCTCTGGTGGTACGGCCAGTCGCGCCGCGCCATAGCGCCCGGCGGCGTGCAGCGCGACTCGGCGCTCTCGCTCGGTCCGCGGTTGTGGCGGCATCTGCCGCTATCCGTTGCCACGGGCGTGGGGCCGTACATTCGCCGAGGCATTCCGGCATGAATGCACGGCGCCTGGTCCCGCGCGTCGACCTGGTGCTCGCCGCCACGGCCGTTGCCGTCGTGATGAACCTCTGGCGCGTGCCCGAGCTAATTCCTCAGCTGGCCGTACTGCGGCCGACGGTGCTCACGCTACTCGTGGCGCTGGGCCTCTACGTGCTCGATCGACACCCGGCGCGCCAACTCGGAACGTTGCGCACGCCGATTACGATCGCGCTGGCGCTGTTTCTCGCGCTCGTGGTGGCGACGCTGCCATTCAGTCTCGATCCGGGATTCAGCACGTCGTATCTGTTCGTCGAGCTGATTCCGCGCGTGCTGCTCACGATTCTCATCGTGGCGGTAGTACGCAATCGGAACGATCTCGAGCTGCTGTTGCTCGCGGTGCTGGTGGGAGGCGCACTGTACACGCTGTACGCGCTGGTGCGCATTCCGCTCGGCCCCGAGGGCAAGTGGACGGCGCTCGTGGATTACGACAACAACGATTTCGCGTTGATCGCCATCAGCGTGCTGCCGCTCGGTGTGTACTTTCTCCGGCGCGATGCCGGACGGCTCCGGCGGATCGCCGCGTTGCTCTCGCTGCTCGTCATCCTCGCGGGCATCGTTCGAAGCGGATCCCGCGGCGGCATGATCGGGCTCATGGCTGTTGCGGCCTATCTGGCGCTACGGTACCACGCCGTCCCGGCACGCGTGCGGGTTGCTGCAACGATCATTGGTGGACTTGCACTCGTCGGCGTCGCCGGCGCCGAGCTGACGGCGACCATCGACACCGTGATGCATCCGCAGGATGACTACAATTGGGCGGGTGGCGACTACTATGGTCGCATTCAGCTCTGGAAGCGCGGCCTCCAGTACATGCACGAGCGCCCGCTCACTGGCGTCGGGCTCTCGGCATTCCCGATCGCGGAGGGCGAGCTGTCGGAGGTAGCTCGCGCGCGCATGGCGCATGGATTGAATGTGAAGCAGCTCGTTGCCCACAACATGTACGTACAGGTCGGCGCCGAACTGGGTCTCGTGAGCCTCGGGATCTTCGTGTTCCTGCTGTGGCGGACCTATCGCGGCCTGCACGAAGTTCGAGAACTCTGCTGGCACGACGGTGGCGGAAGCGTGCCGCCCGAACACGTGCTGGCGCGCGTGCTCACCGCCGCGCTTCTGGGCTTCTGTGTGAGCGCGATCTTCATTGCGGCTGCGTATTTCACATATCTGTTCGTCCTGTTCGGCTTCGCCGGCGCCCTCATGAAGCTCGCTCACTCGTGGGCAACGAGCAGCGACCTGATCGGCTACGATCGGGAAATCGGATACGGCGTGACGTTGGCGATCGAGTCGGGACCGATGCAATCGGAGGTGGGCTGACATGCCGATTCGGGAACGCGTGAAGCGAATCGGAGAGCGAACGCTGCTCGCGAGTGGCCTCGCCGGCACGCGCCGCCGGCTGTTGCGCGATGGTCGGCTGATTCTCGGCTATCACAATGTGATGCCGGACGGCGCGACTCCGGGCACGGATTCATCGTTGCACCTGCCGCGTCAAGCGTTCGCCGAGCAGCTCGATCTGCTGATGCAGACGCACCGAATCGTTTCGCTATCGGAGCTGCTGAGCGATCGGCCAGGGCCTGGCGATCGCCCAATCGCGGCGATCACGTTCGACGATGCGTATCGAGGCGCATTGACGACGGGCATGGACGAGCTGGCGCGCCGCGGTTTGACGGCGACGATCTTCGTGGCGCCGGCATTCGTCGGCGGCGGATCGTTCTGGTGGGATGACATCGACTGGCCGGCGGGCACCCCCGAGGGGGATGCATTCAGGGAACGTGCCCTCGGCGAGTGCCGCGGCGATCGCGACGCTGTGCACTCGGCTGCCCAGGCATGCGGGTTTCGCAGCCGCGGCGTTCCGGACCACGCGCGCTGCGCGAGCGAGCAGGAGCTCCGCGACGCGCTGGCGCGCGGCGTCGCCGAGCTGGCGTCACACAGCTGGAGTCATCCAAACCTGGCTGCACTCGATGAGGAAACGCTCGCGAGAGAGTTGGCACGGCCGATGGAGTGGCTCAGAGCGCGATTCAGCGGCGCGTTGCCGGTGCTGGCCTATCCGTACGGCAGGTGGTCGGAGCCGGTCGCCCGGGCCGCCGCGTCCGCCGGCTACATGGCGGCGCTGCGCGTGGATGGCGGCTGGCTGCATGCACGCGCCTCCGCCCCGTATTCGGCGCCGCGCTTTGCGGTTCCGGCAGGACTGTCGACCCCCGGATTCGCGCTGCGCGCGTCCGGATTGTTTTGCCATTGATGCCCATGACTACACAGGCTGCCGCAGAGATCGAGCCGGGGAGTCGACGTGTCACACCGCGACGGATTGCGCTGTTCAGCGAGACCGGCGGTCCCGGCGGCGCGGAGCGCATGATGCTGCAACTCGGCGAGGAGCTGGGGCGCCGCGGGCATGAAGTCATTCCGGTCGCTCCAGCCGACAGGAATCAATGGCTGCTCGATCAGTTCCGCGCGCGCGGCTTTCAGCCGGAGATGTTCGTCGCCGGCGACGGCGCCGACTTCCGCTGTTTGCGTGAGATGATGCGCATTCTCGAACGCCGTCGCGTCGACGTCGTGCATACTCACGAATTTCTCACGTCTGTCTACATCGGCGCGGCGGCGCGCGTACTGCGAAAGCCGCACATCATCACGATGCACGGCGGCCGGTACTACGCCGGCCGGAGGCGGCGACGGCTCGCCTTGCGCTGGAGCGCGAGACGAAGCCGCGCGCTGGTCGGCGTGTCGACGACGACGGCCGCGGAGCTCGCCGACCATTTGTGGCTGCCGCGAGAGCGCGTCCGCGTGGTGCACAACGGCGTTCGGCCGGAAATGGGCGAGCGAGAACCCGTACGCCGCGAGCTCGGCATCGGCGATGACGAGCGGCTCGTCGTCGCGATCGGCAACTTGTATCCGGTCAAGGCGCATGCGGTGTTGTTGCGGGCGCTCGTGCAGCTCGACGAGAACTCAACAACCGAGCGCTGGCGCGTGGCGATCGCCGGGCGCGGCGAGGAAGAGGCATCGTTGCGCAAGCTCGCGGCGGAATCCGGCATCGCCGATCGCGTACATCTGCTGGGTTATCGGCCCGATGTATCCAACGTGCTCGCCGCGGGCGACGTGTACGTGATGCCGTCACTGTCCGAAGGACTGCCACTCGCCCTGATCGAGGCGATGTTCGCCGGCAGGCCGGTGGTGGCCTCCAACGTCGGCGGCATTCCGGAAGTGGTGACCGACAAGGTCGACGGCTTGCTCGTGCCGCCGGGCGACCCCGACGCGCTCGCCGCCGCACTCAGGCAAATGTTCACCGACCGGGAGCTTGCAGTTCGGCTTGCCGGCGCTGCGCGTCGACGCGCGGAGGAGGCCTTCGGCGTTGAGCGGATGGTGGATGAATACGAAAAGCTGTATGGCTTCTGACGAGCGCTCGCCGTGAGCGAGCAACGGAATCAGCGCGAGCGGCTGGAGCGCTGGCTTGGCCAGCATGCCGGCGGCCGCCCGGTGGCGGTCGTGATGGGCGCGTCCCCAAACGGCTTGAGCTTTCTCAGAAGCCTGGGCCGTCGCGGCATTCCAGTGCTGCTGATCGACGCCGATCCGCTCGTTGCGAGCTTCTCGCGCTACGCGACGAGCATTTCGATCGCGCGCGGCCCCGGGGAGAGCGGGGCCGTGGTCGGATTGCTCGAGCGAATCGGGCGGCGATTGCGCACGCCGGGCGTGCTCTTTTCGACGGCCGATCACTATTGTCTCATGCTCGCCCGGCATGAAGCCTCGCTGTCGCGATACTATCGACTCCTGCAGCCCGATCTCGCGACGATCGAAGCGATCCTCGACAAGAGCGCGCAGTATCGCCGCGCCGAGGCTGCCGGCGTTCCGATTCCGCCGACCTTCTATCCAGCGACCGCGGACGACGTCGAGGCGATCGCCGGCCAGGTACGCTATCCCGCGATCCTCAAACCACACCAGCCGGATCATCGGCCGGCGGCCATGCGGGAAAAATCGATCAAGGTGATCCACGCATACTCGGCGCAGGATCTGCGTGCTGGTTTCGAGCAGGCGGCAGCGCTCGGCTTCCAGGTGATGGTGCAGGAGACCATTCCCGGCGACGACAGTCACTTCTTCGGCTATTGGGGGTTCTGGGACTCGGAGGGACGCGAGCGTGCGTGGGTGACCAAGCGCAAGCTGCGCCAAAGTCCACCCGGCTTCGGCGACGGGTCGATGCAGGAGACAATCGACGCGCCCGACGTCGCCGAGCTGAGTCGCAAGCTTCTGCGCGCGTTCAACTATCGCGGGTTCGTCGGCGTCGAATTCAAACGCGATCCCCGCGACGGGCGATTGTTGCTCATCGAGATCAACCCGCGCACGGAATCCGGCAATCAGCTCGCGATCTCCGCCGGCGTCGATTTGCCATGGATTGGATATCGATACCTGACCGGCCAGACACCGGCGGACCCTGAGCCGTTGTCGCCGCCGTTCACACGGGGGGTCGTGTTCGTCAACGAAGAGTGGGACTTGAAGGCATTCCTCGCGATGCGCTCGACGGGAACGCTCACCCTGGCCGGCTGGGTGCAGTCGCTGCGCGGAGTTCGGTCGCAAGCGCTCGGCGCGTGGGACGATCCGTTGCCGGCGCTGGTGATCGCCGGCCGCATTGCTCGAGCGGCGGCCCGCCGCACGTTGCGACTGCCGCGGTGAGATCAGTCTGACGCCAGCTCGACGCACGACGAGGCCGCGTCGGCCACGCTGCGCTCCGATTCGTCGCCCCGCGAGCGGAGCGATCTCACGAGAGTGAGGAAACTCTGAACTCTGTCGCGGTAGCGGAGCATGACCACGGTCATGTACACTGCGGCGCCGACGATGACTTCGGCGGCGAATGACAAGCCGATGCCGAGCGAGGCGGGATTCGCCGCCCGAACCCCGAGCACCGCTGCCGCCATCACGGCCGTGGCAGTGAGCGCGGGACGCAGCGCGGCGCCGTAGTCGCCCCAACGCATCTCCATGATCTGAAACGCGCGCCGGTAGGCTGGAAACATTGCGATCGGAAATCCGACAATCCAACCCGCCGCCACGCCGGTCGCGCCCCACCGTGCGCCGAGGTAGAACAGCGGCGGCAGGATGCACACGGCGAAGAGCGTAAACTGGAAGTTTCGGCGGGCATCGCCCGTGGCGACGAGAATCGGCGAAATGATCGTTGCGATCGACCGGTAGCCGCCGTAGAACGCGAGCAGCCGCAGCGGGCCGACGGCGCCCGCCCACCCGGGGCCGAGCGCGATGCGCACGAATTGATCGGCGGTCAGCGCGAGCCCGGCGGACAGCGGCAGCGCGACGAACGCCAATCCTTCGGTCAGCGCGAGCGTGTAGCGGCGAAGCGCGGCGAGGTCCGTCTGAACGGCCGAGAGAATGCTCGGAATCACGCGCGCGACGAGCGAGCTGACGCGATCGACCGGAATGGTCGCCAGGGTCCAGCCAAATGTGTACGCGCCGAGGATCGACTTGCCGAGCACGCGACCGACAATCGCGAAATCGGCATTCGAGTACACGTAATAGCCGATTCGCGCGAGCGCGACGTGCGAACCGAAAGTCGCCGCGCCGGCGATGCCGCGAAAGCGCACCGGCCACCGAATGCGATGCGGTGCCCACACCAGCGCGAGCACGGTGGTCGTTGTCGCGGCGGCGATTTCGGCATAGACGAACGACCAGTACCGATAGCCGAGCAGCGCGAGCACGAGCGTGGCGCCGGTGAGGACGACGGCCTGCGTGCCGTCGATCCACGCAAGCTTGCGCCAGTGCAGATCGCGCGCGAGCAGTGCCCGCGGAAGCATCTGCGGCGCGGTGATCAGATACGCCACGCTCAGCAACTGCACGATCTGGCGCACGGCGGGTTCGCGGAAGTACAGCGCGATGGGTTCCGCGAGCGCCATGGACAGCAACGAAAACGCGACGCCGTACATCAACGACAGACCGCCGAGCCGGGCGATCTGATCGTGATCCATGTCACGTCGTTGAATGATGGCCGCGCTCAGACCGAGGTCGTAAATCGGCGCGACGAAGCCCATGTACACCATCGCCATCCCGAACAAGCCGTAGTCGGCCGGCACGAGAAGGCGGGCAATGACGAGAGTGGACGCCCAACTGAGGATCTGTGTCGCCCACTTCATGCCGGCGGTCCAGGCGACCCCAAGCAGGAGAGAACGGTCGAGCGAGCTGTGGCGGGAGACGGCCATGATCCGCGGCTGATTCAATACAAGACTCGGTGCCGTGACAGCAAGCAAGTGTGCGGCCACGCGTGTGCGTGGTTCTTGCTACACTCCCGGCCGCATGCAACAATCCATCATTCATCTGGTTACGCCGGCCGAGGTCGGCGGCCTGGAATCGACCGTTCAGGTGCTCGCGGCGGGTCAGCACGCGCGGGGGCACGACGTTCGGGTGATCGCATCCATCGGCGCTCCCAACGCGGCGGCGGCCTGGATCAGCGGCCTGCGAGCTCTCGGTGTTCCGGTGATTCCGATCGTGTCGTCGGGACGCGACTACCTCGGCGACTGGCGCCGCATTCGGCGCGAATGCGCGAACTACGCGCCGGACGTGGTGCACACGCATGGCTATCGCGCGGACGTGCTCGGCGGCGGTGCCGCGCGGGCCGCCGGTTGCCGAACGGTAACCACGGTGCACGGCTTCATCGGCGGCGATTGGAAGAATCGAATGTACGAACGCTTGCAACGACGCGCGTTCCGGCACTTTGACGCCGTGGTCGCGGTGTCGCGCCGCATGGGCGAGCAGTTGAGCGAGCGTTCGTTGCCGCAGGTGCATATCGTGCCGAACGCCTTCAGCAGCCGCCACCAGATCGTGGCGCAGGACGAAGCACGCGCGGCGCTCGGGCTCTCGTCCGATGAATTCCGCATCGGCTGGGTCGGCCGCCTGAGCCACGAAAAAGGCGCCGATGTGATAATTCAGGCGCTCGCGGATGAATCGATTGGCGGCGTGCCGCTGTCGTTCATGGGCGACGGGCCTGAACGCAAATCTCTCGTCCGGCTTGCGGGCTCGCTCGGTGTCGAGGACCGGATTAGCTGGCACGGCGTGCGCTACGACGCGCCGGCGTTGTTGCGCGCATTCGACGTGCTCGTGCTCAGCTCGCGCACCGAGGGGACGCCCATCATTCTGCTCGAAGCGATGGCGGCTGGCGTGCCGATCGTGGCGACGGCGGTCGGCGGCGTGCCGGACGTCGTGAGCAACGAGCATGCATTGCTCGTCGAGCCCGAGAATCCAAGCGCGATCGCGAGAGCCGTCGACACGATTCGTCGCGACAGTCGCGCGGCTCAGTGCCGCACCTGGCGAGCGGCGCAACGCGTGGCGCGCGACTACGCGGTCGGCCCGTGGATCGATCAGTACGAGCAGATCTACGAGAGCGCCATGCGAGCGAGAGCACGGAGCGTCGCGTGATCCTCCTCGCGTGGCTGCTCGTCGCCACGCCCGCGGTACTGTTCATCTACGCGTACCTGCTCTACCCCGTGCTGCTTCGGCTTGCCCGGCCACGTTCCGTCATTGCGCCGCCGGAGCCGGACGCCATCGTCGATTGGCCGACGATCACGATTTCAGTACCGGCCTACAACGCCGAGCGCTCGCTCGCCCGAACGCTCGATCATCTGCTCGCGGCGGATTATCCGGCCGACCGCCGTCAGATCATCGTCACGTCCGACGGGTCGACCGATCGCACCGACGAGATCGCGCGGGCCTACGCCGATCGCGGTGTCGAGCTGCTGCGCGTGCCGCGCGGCGGCAAGGCGCTGGCGGAGAACGCCGCGAGTCGTCTCGTTCACGGTGCAATCGTCGTGAACACCGACGCGACGATCGTCGTGCCGCCGCACACGATCAAACTGCTCGTGCGGCACTACGCCGATCCGCGCATCGGCGTGGTCTCCGGCCGCGACGTGACTGTGCCGAGCGATGCGGATCCGGAGCGCACGACGCGCGGCGAAGCTCGGTACTCGGGTTACGAGATGCGGGTGCGCTCGCTCGAGGCGCGGCTGGGCTTCATCGCCGGCGCCACCGGCAGCATCTACAGTTGCCGCCGAGACATTTTTCAGGTTCCGATCTCGCCGTACGCATCGCGCGATTTTGCCAGCGCCATGATCGCCACGCGGCTCGGGTACCGATCGGTGGCGGACGACGACGCGTTCGCGTACGTGGGGCACGCGCCGTCACTGCTCGCGGAGTATCGGCGCAAGGCGCGGACGATGGTGCTCGGCCTGGACACGTTGTGGGACTATCGTGCGATGCTCGATCCGATTCGCTACGGCTGGTTCGCGTTGATGCTGGTCAGCCACAAGCTATGCCGCTGGCTGGTGTATTTGTTCGCACCCGTGGCCGCGGTTGGCCTCGTGCTGCTCGCGACACGGTGGTGGCCGCTGTGGATTCTGATCGGCGCGGGCGTGGTGGTGATGCTGGTGGGATGGACCGCGATCAATCGTCCGTCGCCGCGTCGCAGCTCGGCGGCGTTCGTGATTCCCGGCTATCTCACGGCGACGGGATGGGCAGCGATCGTCGCGTGGCTGCGATTCTTCCGCGGCGTGCACTCGACCGTGTGGGAGCCGACGAAGCGCGTCGGCTGACCGCGGTCAGTGGCCGGTGCGCCTGAAGAACATCACGATCGGCGTCTGGACCATGATGCGCAGATCATGCAGCACGCTGCGGCGCCGCAGATACTGCAGGTCGTAACCGACCTTGGCGCGCACGTCGTCGATCGAGGCGTCGTACTTGTGGCGGATCTGCGCCAGGCCCGTGATGCCGGGCCGGGTCCGCTGGCGAATTGGATAGTATGCGATGCTCTCGACGAGCTCCGGAATGATCGTCGGGCGCTCGGGACGCGGCCCGACGATGTTCATGTCGCCCTTGAGCACATTGTAAAGTTGCGGCAGCTCGTCCAGCCGACAGGTGCGGAGCAGCCGGCCGATGGAGGTCACGCGCGGATCGCGTCGCTGGGCCCACACGGCACCCGAATTCGCCTCGGCGTCGACGCGCATCGTGCGGAACTTGTACATCGTGAACGTCTGACCGCAGGTGTTCCACACGCGGCGATCGTGCATCGCGTTGACGATGCGGCCGCGGCGCTGATCGCCGGCGGCTGCGCTGCCGCGCCGATCGAAGCCACGGCGCCGCTCGATCGATGCGACCCTCGCGTACATGCGGCGATCCGCTTCGGCCTGCCGCGCTCGATCGCGCGCCGACGCGCCCGTCTGGCGGCGCGCGACGCGCCGCCCGTGCGCGCCGGCCCGCCGTTCCGCCGTCTGTCGCCGATCGGCGGGCGACAGCACGTCGTACCGCCGCCGGTCGCGACCGACACGCACCTGCTTGTAGATCACCGGACCAGGCGACGTCAGCCGAATCGCCACCGCGATCAAGAGCATCACTGGCGCGAAGACGATCAGGAGGAGCGACGCGAAGCAGACATTGAGCGCTCGCACCGATCGGCCGTTCCGCGGCCGTGAGCGACGCTCGAGAATCACCGGGATGGCGTCGTGAGAATCCGGGCGCCGAACCGGTTCGCTCAGCTGCACCGGCCCGATCGCGGCGCCCGACACCGTCGTAACGGTCGCGGCTTCCGTCGTGGTCAAACCGGCGAGGAGCACCGGTTGAACGCGGCCCGGCTGAGCCGGCAATGCCACCGACCCGATCGGATGACGGGCGATTCGACGAACCTCCGGCGTCTTCGGCGACCCGGCATCGGAGCCGTTGTCCGCAGCACCCGTGCGGACGCGCCGAATGCGCGCGTAACGAAAACTCTGTGCTGCCGACATCAATTATTCCTGCGTGCTCCCGTGGGCGCGAATGCGCAGCGCCTCGTATTCATTAGAAAATTCGCGTTCCGCCGTACACACTGGCGATCACGGCTCCGACGTACGCGCCGGTGCGAAGGATGTCCGACCAGTCGCGCTTGGTTTGCTCGCCGACATAGATCTCGTCGCCGGCGCGCAGATCGAGCTTGTCTACCGTTGCGCCTGCCGCGATCTCCTCGCGCAGGTGCTTCGCCGTCCACAACTCCTTTCCATTTCGCCGAATGCTCGTCGCGTCGAGATTGCCCTTCTCCGACAAGCCGCCGGCACTCATGATTGCATCACTGACGAGCATGTCCGGCCGAATCGCGTAGAAGCCCGGCTTGCTCACCGCACCGGCAACCGACACGCGAACCAGCGGGTGCGCTTCGACCGACGGCCCGATGATGAACTTCGAGAGCTGCGTCGTGAGATACGGCGTGAGCTCCGACCAGAGCACGCCCGTGAGCGGGATCGGTCCGATATCCGGCAGCTCGAGCACGCGTCCGCCGCGAACGGTGAACGTGTCGGTGAGCGTCGGTACGTTGGCCACACGAAGCACCACGCGATCGCCGACGTTGAAATCGCCGTCGCGCAGGCGCTCGCGCACGCTGTTCAGATCGGCAACGTTGTCCGCCCACTCCTTTCGATTGGACGCATTGCGAGCCGCTGCGTCCGCCGCCGCTACGCGCGCCTGAAGCGCCGACCGAGTCGCGAACGGCGCGACTTCCCGGTTCTGTCCATGCGCGGCGGGCGCGGCGAGCGCGACCGTGCACACGCACGTGGTCATCATACGTCCGATCAGGCGCATCTTCATCATCTCACTCCTCTGCAAGCATTCGTGCGCAACGATGCCAATGCACGGCGTATACCAATCTGCTGATACCGCTTCTACAACGAACATCCAAATGGCCGGAGACTTGCCACTGTCCGGGTGCAACACGGAGATCTCCTCCGCTTCAAACGCGATCGATAATTCTCAGTCGTATGTCTGGACACCTGGTCCCATCCAACCGGCCGCTCGCTCCGGTTGACGCCGATCGCCGGCGGCTCCCACAGCAGTCGTGGCCGCAATCACCCCGCGACGGCTCGTCGCTCGGCGCTTCGCAGAGCATTCCATGGAGACGATACCTCGAGGCCGTGCGCCGACATCGGTGGCTCGTCCTCGCACTCGTCTTCGTCGGCATTGGTGCGGGCTGGGCCGTGAGCCGCTACATCAAACCGCAATACGAGAATCACATCAGCATCTGGATTCCCGCCCAGGACCGGACCGCGCAGACGACGCCGATCGGCAGCAGTCGCGTGCTCGACCCCGGCGGCTGGGCGGATCTGCTGACCAGCTATGCCGTCCTCGACAAGGTGACGAGCGCATCGGGTCTCGTCGCCTCGGCGAAGGACGCGTCACGCCAGGTGGCGCTGTATGCGCTCCGACCCGGCGCGCATCTCGTACCCGGCAAGTACACGCTGTCATTCAATGAAGACGGCACACGCTACACGCTCACGCCGGAGCACGGCGCGCCCGAAACAGGCGCGGTCGGCGATTCCATCGGACGTCGTTTCGGCTTCGCGTGGGCACCGTCGGCCAAGGAGCTCGATACACGATCGCCGATGGAGTTCAGCGTTGCGAGCGTCCGCCAGGCGTCGGCCGCGCTGCGCCATCGCCTGACCGTGCAGCTCACCGATTCGAGCTTCATCGTCGCCAAGCTGCTCGGCACCGATCCGACGCACGACGCGGCCGTGCTCAACGCGCTCGGCCGCGAAGTCGTCGCCACGGCGACCAGTCTCAGGCAGAACAACGATACGCAACTCCTGCAGACGCTGCAGACGCAGCTCAATGACATTTCAGGTTCTCTCAAATCGTCGGAAGACGCGCTCGAGCGCTTTCAGACGAGTGCGATCACGCAACCCACGGAGCAGTCGATCACCGAGGCCATGCACGATCCGACGGCGACGCAGTATTTCTCGTCGACCGCTGCGCGCGACAGCATCAAGGCCGATCGTGAGGCGCTCGAGCGCGTGTTGGCCGACGCGCGACATGGACCGATCGATGTGGGCGCGCTGCTGTCGATTCCCTCGGCGCGCGGCGCGCCGGAGCTCGCTGCCCCGGTCATGGAGCTGAACAAGGCCGACTCCAGCTATCAGGCGATGCGCCGCCAGTTCACCGATGCGTATCGGCCGGTTCAGGATCTCCAGGCGCAGATCACGCGGCTCAAGACGCAAACGATTCCGCAGATCGCGGCCGGCATCCTCGCGCGGCTCAAAACGTCCCAGGGCCAGTTCGCCACGCGCGCATTCGACGCGCAGCGCAAGCTGCAAGCGATCCCGGCCCGTGCGCTCGAGGAAGCGCGCCTTCGCCGCGACGTGCAGACGAAGGAAACGCTGTACAACACGCTCAAGGCCCGTGTCGACAATTCGCGGATGGCGCAGCAGAGCACCGTGGCCGAGGCGAGCGTGCTCGATACCGCGGTCGCGCCGACCAAGCCGGTGGGCAACACGCGGCCGTATCTGCTCGGTGTCAGCGTGCTCTTCGCGCTGGCGTTTGGCGTCGGCGTCGCGCTGCTCATCGATCGGCTCGATCCCAAGCTGCGGTATCCCGAGCAGGTCGCCGACCTGGGGCTGCATCTGCTCGCTGCCGTGCCGCACATGGAAGGTCGAACGGAAATCGATCATTCCGCCGAAGAAGCGGCGCAAGCGGTAGAAGCGTTCCGCGCGCTCCGGTTGAACCTCCGCCATCAGCAACCTGGTGGCGAAGCGGTGCAGCTCACCGTCACGAGTCCCGGTGCATCGGAAGGCAAGTCGTTGCTCGCAGCGAACCTTGCCCTGTCCTTCGCCGAGGCGGGTTATCGTACGCTGCTCATCGACGGCGACGTACGGCGCGGGCGCCAGCACGAGACGTTCGCGGCGACGGCGGAGCCCGGACTCGTCGACTTTCTCGCCGGAAATGCGCGCGCGGATCAGATCGCGCGCCGCTCGACGCATCCGAATTTGCTGGTCATCCCGTCCGGGTCGCGGCTCGGCAGCGCTCCGGAGCTTCTGATGTCCGACGCGCTGCCGCGGCTGCTCGCCGCGGTGCGTCCATTGTTCAATGCGATCATCGTCGACAGTGCGCCGCTCGGCGCAGGCGCCGACGCGCTCGCACTCGGCGCGGCCACAGGGAACGTGATGCTCGTGCTGCGAGCCGGCGCCACGGAGCGCCGACTGGCCGAGTCGCGCATTGGATTGCTCAAGCACGTGCCCGTTCGCGTGCTCGGCGCCGTGTTGAACGACATCGGACATACTGGTGTGTACGAGGAGTACAGCTACATCGAAGGCTATTACGTGCCGATGGCGCACCAGCCCGAATCGACCGAGACCGTTCCGGTGCACGCCGTTCAGGTGCAGGCACAGGGCGACTGATCGCGACTTACGGCAGGCAGGTGGAGATGGAGCACGAGGAATTCGAATCGTTCTCGATCGCGGTCAACGCGGTCAGC
>Ga0207660_10001612_pt1 | contig 15141 bp, 15 predicted proteins | sample KBSC73BmetaG_FD_184335 | JGI IMG/M metagenome (GOLD analysis project Ga0207660, IMG submission 184335) | Corn rhizosphere microbial communities from Kellogg Biological Station, Michigan, USA - KBS C7-3B metaG (SPAdes) (version 2) | ecosystem: Host-associated > Plants > Roots > Rhizosphere ... | reverse complement strand
CGTCGTACTGGGGTCGCTCAACCTTCTTCCGCTATTGATCTTCATGTGGGTCCACCCGCCGACCGAGTCCCGGCAGCGTGCCGCAGAGACTTTCGCCCGCTTCGGCCGAGAAGTCGTCCAGCTTGCTCGTGGCCGGGAGGTCCGCCGGCTGCTGCTGCTGCTCGCGCTCCCCTGCGCTTCGTTCGCGCTCACCAACACGCTCGGCGGGCTGGGCGGCGACTATCATGCGTCGGAAAAGCTGATCGCGTTCATCGGCGGGGTCGGCGTGACGCTGGCGGGGGTGGCGGGAAGCCTCAGCGTTCCGATTCTCAGCCGCCGCGCGCCGCTGCTCAAGGTCTATCTGGGAATCGGATTCATTGGCGGCCTGTCGACGCTCTCGTTACTCGTCCTCGGCCATACCCCGGCGGTGTTCGTCTACGCCTTCGTCGCGCAGAATGTTGCGCAATCAGCCGCGCTCTCCACCGGCAACGCGCTGATCCTGTCGAGCATCGGCAAGAACAACCCGCTCGCCTCGACCCAATTCGCCCTCCTCACCGCCGCGATGAGCGCGCCGATCACCTACATGCAGTGGGTCGACGGCCAGGCTTACGGCGCCGGCGGCCTGACCCGCATGTACGCGACCGACGGCGGACTCGACCTGCTGGCGTGCACGGTGATGACGCTGCTGTTCGTCTACTGGGCGCGCCGGTCGAGGGGAGACCCGGTGGCGGCTCGGGCCTAGGCGGCTTCTTGGCGATGGCCCTGGATGAGAAACTGAGAAGGCAGCTCATCGACGCGCGCGACAACATCTGCGCGCAGCTCGAGCAGCTCGAGGGCGCGGCCGTGGATCCATACGATGGCGGAATTGCCTCAGGATTGATGCCTGACTCTCGCAAAATCTACGCCGAGCTGCAGCACGAGATGCACGAAATCGACACGCTGCTCGAAGCGGATGGCAAGGACGTGGATGGGGGCCCGAAGTCTGCTTATCAGCCAATGGTGAAATGGTACCTCGATGGAACGGTCGGCAACCCGGTAAGGCCGACTGCGCCCGGAATCGCTTTGGGACTAATTGGCGTAGGTATTTCCGTCGTTCTTCTGGTGCTCGCCGTGTGGCGGGCGATTGTCAGCGGGTGATGTCCGCTCCCCCTCCACAGCAGACATAAGAAAAATCCTGTCCTACAGGGCACGAACTGTGCTCCAGACTCGCGGATGAGCGCCGCTGCGATTCGCCCGAAGCCGACGAAGCCGACAAACCCCCACCGCCGCCCTTCCATGCGCACCGACGCTCGCTCCGATCGAAGCCTCGCCTTCACTGCGAACATTGGCGAACATTCGCGTGTTTCCGAACGGCCCGGTACGTCGGCACGGCCGTTCTCGCGCGTACGCGTGTGCGCGCGTTGGAACTCTCAACTTTGGCAACTTTCGCGATGCGGATACCGCCGCCTGCCAGTCACATCGCTGATACTTGAAGCGTCCGCGAACGCGTCCACATCAACGTCATGATCGACATCCGCAAATTCGATAGCCTCGGCCATGCCGAACACGGCTGGCTCGACGCCCGTCACCATTTCTCCTTCGCCGATTATTACGACGCGGCGCGCATGGGCTGGGGCCGCATCCGCGTGTGGAACGACGATACCATCGGCGCGCAGAGCGGCTTCCCGCCGCATCCGCATCGCGACATGGAGATCGTGACCTATGTCCGCACCGGCGCGATTACCCACCAGGATTCGATGGGCAACAAGGGCCGCACCGCGGCCGGCGACGTCCAGGTGATGAGCGCCGGCACCGGCGTCGTCCACGCGGAATATAATTTGGAAGACGAGAAGACGACCTTGTTCCAGATCTGGATCGAGACCGACAAGCCGAACGCGCCGCCGAGCTGGGGCGCAATGCCGTTCCCGAAGGATTCGCGCGAGGGTGCATTCCAGCTTCTCGCCAGCGGCGCCGCCGCCGACGGCGTGCTGACGATCAACGCTGACGCCCGGGTTCTCGGCGCGACTGTGAAGGCCGGCCAGTCGATCGAGGTGGACGCCAGCCCGGACCGGCATCTCTACCTCGTGCCGAGCGGCCGGGTCCGGGTGAACGGTGTCGAGGCGGGCCCGCGCGACGGCGTTGCGATCACCGGCGAAGACCGCGTGGCGATCGAAGCCGAGGACGATTCCGAGCTGGTGCTCGTCGACGCGCGATAGCGGCGGTTCCGCGACCATTCATCGACGCCGTGCTTGAAAGCGAGCCGGACCATGGGCATGAGCCCGGCGCGCCGCGCGAAGTCGGCGCGTTTCAGCGCTTGAGAAGCGGGAGCAGATGAGGGCGGTTTCGCGCTTGGGGAGCTTATTGCTGACGGTGGCGATCGCACTCGCCCCGCTGCCGGCGCTCGCTCAGGAAGCGCCGCCGCCCGCACCCGCGCCGGCGGATTCGGTCGGCCCGAAGGCGCTCCAGAATTTCAGCCTCAACGGAACCGTGACGCGCGCCGCCGACCAGCCGGTGACGATCGAGTCGCCGCCGTCGAAGCGCCAGCCCCGTGCGGAAGCGCAATCCGCTCCCGCACCGGCAGCGAAGCCGGCGCTCGCACCCGCATCGCGGCCGGCTCGAACCGTCGCCGTTGCACCGCGGCCAGCGAAGGCTGAATCCGCGCCGCCGCAACAGGAGCCGCCCTCTTCCGCCGCCGTGACTCTCGCTCCGCCGCCGGCGAGCCTCACGGCCGCCGCGCCCGCGACCGCGCCCGTGTTCGCGCCGGCGCCCCAGCCGCCCGGCGTGCTCGCATCGGGGCACGGCCTGCCCTTGCTTCCCTGGCTGCTCGCTGCGTTGGCCCTGGTCCTCGGGGGTGCTTTCCTCTTTTGGCGCAGCCGCACGCGCGAAGCCTTTGCCGGCGGTGCGCAGTTCGATCTGCTGAAGGCGCCCGAGGCGGCGCCGGCAGCCGCGCCGCCACCGAAGCCCGCTCCGGCGCCGGCTGAAGCGCCTAAGCCCGCCCCTCCAGCCACTGCGGGCATCGTCTCGGCTCGCCTGCGGCCGTGGATCGAGATCGGCTTCCAACCGGTCCGCTGCATCCTCGAGGACCAGCGCGTGATCATCGAGTTCGACATCGAGCTGTTCAACTCGGGCAGCGCCCCCGCACGCGCAGTCCTCGTCGAAGCGGCCCTGTTCAACGCCGGCCCCGCGCAGGATGCGCAGATCGGCGGCTTTTTCGACAGACCCGTGGGCAAGGGCGAGCGCATCGCCATCATTTCGCCACTCAAGCGCGTTCCATTGCGGAGCCAGGTGGTCGTACCCCGAGAGCAGGTGCAGGCTTACGAGCTCGCCGGACACCAGGTGTTCGTGCCGGTCATCGCGTTCAACGCGCTCTACAGCTGGAGCGGCGGCGAAGGACAGACCTCGGTCAGCTATCTTCTAGGCCGCGATACGAAAGGCGAGAAGCTCGGCCCGTTCCGGCTCGATCTTGGCCCGCACATCTTCCGCGGCCTTGCCGCCCGGTTGCTCCCGAGCGGCGTTCGCAAGTAGCGCGCTAAGGAGCGATCCGGAAATTGATCCGCCGCGTGTAGTAGCTCGGCACCTTGGTTCCGTCGGCCAGCTCGGCGGGTTCGAAGCGCGCGCGCTTCGTGATTTCGTCGCAGCTGATTGCATTGAATTCCGGCGCGTCGAAGTGGCTCAAGCTCGTGCACTTCGTCACCTTGCCGGACGCGTCCACCAGGAGCCGAACCGTGACGTCGGACTCCTTCCCCTGGAGGAGCATGTCGCGGGGATAGTCGCTCTCGAACAGCCATTGGGTCGGATTGATCGCCCACACTGGGCGAACGATCTTGTCCTCGAGATCGGGGTCCACGCCCCAGTCCTTCAGCGAATCCCGATTGCATTTCTCGAGCGCCGCCATCGGAGGTCCAAGCGAGCCGGTCTCGAGGATCACAGGATGGTTCTTGTGGGTGTCGATCTCCAGCTCGGTCGTCTCGGCGTCGAATTGCTCATGCGCCTCGCGTAAGTAAGCCTTGTCGGCAAGGCTGATCGCCGGCGGCCGGACGTGAGGATCGCGGCTGAGCTTCGACGACATTTGTTCGGCCTTCGCGATCGCATCCGGCGGCAACATTGGAAAGTTCGACCAGAGGATGGCCGGATCGCCCTTTGTCACCGTCTGCGCGACCGTCCCGTCGAAGGGTTTGCCGCCGACCGGCAAGAATCTGGCGGGGACCTGCTCGTCATAGGTGTCGAGCGGTTTGCCCACGACAAGCATGTCCATCACATGCGGGGCGGGACTTTCGAAGACCAATTTGGTTTCGGCCTTGCCCTCGCCGAACGTGCGGATGAGCCGGCAGCTGTTTGCCGCATAGTCGACGTCCCACGGACTGGACGGCTGCAGGCGCTCCGGCTGCACGGCGCCGATCAGCAGCGGCGCGGCCGTGACGCACAGGACTCGCGAGCGGAAACGCATACTTCCCCCAGACCCGAGCAGAGTCAGGCTAAGCGAACTGGGTATGGCAGTCCAGCGCCATGGAGAGATGAAGCTCCAGAGGACCGCTTCCAGCCCGCCGCAGTCATTAGTCGATCGGCGCGCCGCTCTTCTTCGCCACGCTGTTATAGCTGTGCCACGCGAGAATGGCGGCCGCGCCGCGGTATGGTCTCCACCGCTCGCCAAGCTCGCGAAGCTGCTTCTCGGTCGGCTTGTCCTTGAGTCCCATTAGCCGCCCGAGCTCGATCATGACCGCGAGATCGCCTGCCGGGAACACGTCGGCGCGCCCCTCGGCGAAAAGTAGATAGATTTCGGCCGACCAGCGGCCGATGCCCTTGATCCGCGTGAGGAGCGCGATGGCTTCTTCGTCGTCCTCGGGCAGCTTGTCGAGGTCGAGCTCGCCCGAGATGATCAGCTCTGCCAGGCTTCGGATGTAGCCGGCCTTTTGCCGCGAGATTCCGGCCGCCCGAAGCTCTTCGTCGCTCGCGGCGAGAAGCAGCTGGAGGTCAGGCGGCACGCCGTACGCCGCTTCGAGCTTGGACCACATCGACCGCGCCGCGGCGACGCTGACCTGCTGGCCGACGATCGTTCGAAGCAAGGTCTGCGCGCCCGGCGCGCTATCGCGCGGACCGGGGATGCCGTGGCGTTCGACCACTCGGGCGAACGCGGGCTCGCGCTCGGCAAGCGCCTCGACATGCTTGCGAATGCTGCTCTTGGTCCGGACCATCAAGCGACCGTCGCCGCATAGAGCGCGACCGCGGCCGCGTTCGAGACATTGAGGCTTTCCACAGCGTCGGTGATCGACAGTCGGGCGATGGCGTCGCAATGCTCGCGGGTGTTCGGCCTGAGGCCCGCGCCCTCCGCACCAAGCACGAGCGCGATCCGCTGCGGGCCGAGCGCCTCGCGAAGATCCATCTCGGCATCCCCCGCAAGCCCGACCCGCCAGAAGCCCGCTTCGCCAATCTCTTCGAGCGCTCGCGCGAGGTTGACCACGCGGACCCACGGCACCCGCTCGAGCGCTCCCGAGGCCGCTTTCGCGACGACTCCGCTTTCGGGCGGCGAGTGGCGGTCCTGGGTGACGATTCCGATTGCGCCGAAGGCCGCGACCGAGCGCAGGATCGCACCGACGTTATGCGGATCGGTGACCTGGTCGAGGACCAGAAGAAGCGCGCGTTCGGGCGGCCTGACTATTAGCTCGTCGAGCCACGCGTCCTCCAGCGGCTCGACCTCGATCACCACACCCTGATGCGGCGCGTCATGGGGCACCAAGCGTCCGAGGTCCGCCGCATCGGCGAGCGTCACCGGCACATCCTTGGGGAATTGCATGAAGCCGGCCGCCTCGCGCGTTGCCCATGCCTTGAGCACTTTGCGCTCAGGGTTGTCGAGCGCAGCGGCGACGGCATGCTTGCCCCACAGGCGCGGGCGCTGCGGAGCGCGGCTTTGATGCGATTTTTTCCTGCCAGACACGCCTGCCCAATGGGCGGCGGCGAAGCGTCGTGCAACCCGCCGTCAGGTAGGAGATCGAGTCTGCTCGGCAATCCGCCGCCGATGCTGACGCCACGCCCCGATGAGCAGGATCAGAAGGATCGGATAGCTCCAGAATCGCTCGGCCGCGCCGTAAACCTTCGGCACGAGATCGGCGTCGATGGCCCTCAGGACGTGCGACATGCTGTCGACCAGCTGCAGTCCGGCGGCCCACAGCGGCCAGAAGCGGTCGGAGACCAATGCAATCGCGACCACCGCCAGCAGGACGGCCGTGTCGACGGCCAGGTCGCTCGTTTCGATTCCGACATAACGGCTGCGCAGCGGCGAATGACCGAGGATCGACAAAACGGTTGCGGCGATGAACACCAAAGCGGCGATCCGCTCATATTTGCGGCCGCGCCAAAGCGCGTAGCCGCATGATACCAGCAGGAGCACCCAGAAGAGGATGACGAGGCTAATCGAGTTCATGGCAATGCGACCGGATCACATCGATGCGGTGCGGTCAAAGCCCTCACGCTACGATGCGCAGGTCGGAATGTGCCGTCCCGCAGCAAGGATCGCCATTGCCCCACGAGGTCGTCCGGACGCCTGGGATCTGCTCCTTCGCTTCCAGAAACACGTTGTGGCATTGGGCCATGGTACGGCGCACCTTCACCAGGTCATTGATCGTCGCGGAAACGCCTTCAAACGATTCCTGCAGGGTCGAATAGGACACGCCTGCGACATTGTTGACCTGGACGAGGTTCGACTGAAGTTCTGCCAGTTCGACCAGCGCTGATTCGATCAGGCTCTCGACCGCGCGCGTGCGGATTCCGACCTGATGGACAGCATCCCAAATTGCTTGCCTGCGCATGACTGCTCCTTCTCCCGCGCGTTCCCGCGCCGGAGTGACTGGTCGGTCTGATCTGACTGTCGGCCTGGCCTAGCTCTTGACGAGCCTTACGAGGCTCTCGAGCCCGGCGAGATACATGCCCGCCGAGAACGCCGCTCCGATCGCGATAGTCGCGATCCAGAACAGCCTCTGGCCAACACTCATCTCATTCCGAGGGTTGCTCCTCGTTGCAAACGGCGGTTGCAGGGAAGGCCGGAATGACGCTGGCCTCTGCTCGGTAAGGAAACCCGGCCTTCCAACCTCCCCTGCGCGGTCAGCGTGCCGAATCTGATGACTGACCGCGCCCTCTGGTTGGCCCGACTCGGCCTCGGCGGGAATGTACGGCGATTGATGTATCAATCGCTGATATGGCTCGGAATATTGAGCGACGATCCTTGCCGCCTGCGAGCGACGCTCGACGCCGAGGATCTGGAGCGACTGGCGGATGCGCTGGTCCACGGTATGCGGCGAAATCTTGAGCTCGGCGGCGATTTCCTTGGAACTCAGATGCTGGTGAACCAGCCTGAGGCAGTCGAGCTGACCTGGCGTCAAACGGTTGACGCGTTGAGCGACGGCATCGTCGGGCGCATGCCCTGAAACGCCCGCATCACCGTCAGGCAAGCCGTCCGAATCTTCCAATTTAATCCCCACCCCGCGCAATATGGCGCTTCTCCCGAGCAACGAGTCTTGAATCGCTTTAGGTCATTCAAGCACATTTCGCTATAATTTCAGGAGATTTCCGGGGAATTGGGTGAATGGTCATTAACCTTTGTTAGCGTCGCCGGTCCATCTCGGGAAGCCCCGTGACGGTTCGCGCGCTTCGTGGCATTACTGACCGGAATTCCAGTGGGGCGGTGGTGGAGAGGGCTGGATTCGAACCAGCGTACGCTTGCGCGGGCAGATTTACAGTCTGCTGCCTTTAACCACTCGGCCACCTCTCCATCGGTGCAGGCAGGCGCGCCAAATGGCGGCGCGCTGTTGCGGTGTCAACGCGTGACGGCGGCTGTCGCACCGCGAGCCTAAGGTCTCGCGTGCGCTCCAGAATTCAATCGTCCCCCGGACGATCAAATTCTGGAGCGGGTGAAGGGAATCGAACCCTCGTCGTAAGCTTGGAAGGCTTCTGCTCTACCATTGAGCTACACCCGCTCGAGCGCCGCGACATGCCATTTGCGCATCCAGGGCGTCAACAGCCAGGCGTTGACCTGCAGCAAGCTGATGAATTAGGAAGCGATTCGAATGACTCACCTGAACGCCATCGCCGCCTCCTCGACCACTCACCTCTGGTGGCGTGGGTCGACCTATGCGGCGCGATGGCGCGACTGATCGGCTAACCAACGATCATCGACTGCCCGCCCGCCAACGGCGGGCTTTTTTGTTTCAGGTGAAATTCCATGAACCAATGTCTCTCGATTTCCAGGCAAGCTGCGGCCGCTGAAGCCACAACTGCCGATATCGCCGAAAATGCCATTGCGCGTCTTCTCGACGGCAACGATCTCGACCGCTCTGCAGCGCGCGAGTTGTTCGAACGGCTCGTTGAAGGGAGCCTTAGCGAACCGCTGATGGCCGCCACCTTCGTCGCGCTGCGTGTGCGCGGCGAGACGGCGGAGGAGCTTATCGGCGCGGCTGAAGCCTTGCGCGATGCGGCGCGAGCCTTCCCATCGCCCGGCTATATGTTCGCGGACAGCTGCGGCACCGGCGGCGACTTTTCGGGCTCGATCAACGTATCCACCGCAGCCGGTATCGTCGCCGCCGCGTGCGGGTTGCCGGTGGTGAAACACGGGAACCGCTCCTTCACCTCCAAGTGCGGATCGGCCGACGTGCTCGAAGCTTTGGGTGCGCGGCTCGACCTCACTCCGCTCGAATCGCGCGAAGTGCTCGACCAGACGAAATTCTGCTTCCTTCTCGCGCCTTATTATCATCCCGGGATCGCGCACGCGGGTCCCGTTCGCCGCGCATTGAAGGTCCGAACGATCATGAATCTGCTGGGTCCGTGCCTCAATCCGGCGCAGCCCAAGGTCCAGCTGCTCGGAGTCGCCGACCCGAAGCTGCTTCGGCCGATCGCCGAAACGCTGCGCGCGCTGGGCGTGATCCGGGCGCTGGTGGTCCACGGATCGGGCCTCGACGAGGTCGCGCTGCATGGTTTCACTCAGGCGGTCCTGCTCGATCACGACAAGCTTGAGGAAATCGAGATCACGCCGGAGGAGGCGGGCCTCAGGAGAGTTCCGGTCGAGCGGATCGTCGGCGGATCGCCGCGGGAGAATGCGGCGCGGCTGTCGCGCGTTCTCGAAGGCAAGGCGCGTGAGGCCGATTCGTCGATCGTCGCGCTCAATGCCGGCGCATTGCTGATGACGGCGAGCATCGCGCCCGATCTTCGCCGAGGGGTGGCGATGGCGCTCGACGCCATGGCCTCGGACCACGCGCTGGACCTGCTGCATCGCTTCGTCGAGGCCAGCCGTGGCTGAAGGAGTCCTCGGGCGAATTGCGGCCGCGAAGCAGGAGGACCTCCGCCGGCGCTTCGACGGCGTGTCGCTCGACTCGCTGCGCGCTCGCGCCCGGCCGACCGACCGCAGCCTCACGGACACGCTGGCGCAGGACGGCGCGCGTTTCGTCCTCGAGATCAAGAAGGCGTCGCCGTCCGCGGGCGCGATCCGGTCCGGCGCCGACCCCGCGGTGCTCGCGCGCGGTTATGCCGGCGTTGCCGACGCGCTGAGCGTGCTTTGCGACATGGCGCATTTCGCCGGCTCGCTCGACGATCTCGCCGCCGCCCGCCGCGAGTTCGACGGCCCAATCCTCGCCAAGGACTTTTTCATCGACGTGCGCCAGGTCGCCGAAGCGCGGATCGCCGGCGCGGACGCGGTGCTGGTGATGCTTTCGCTGCTCGACGATTCGGCCGCGCGAGCGATGGTGGGCGAGGCACGCCGGTTCGGGATGGACGCGGTCGTGGAAGTCCATGACGAGGTGGAGATGCGCCGCGCACTGGCGCTGGGTGCGCCGCTCATCGGAATCAACAACCGCGATCTGCGCGATCTCACGATCGATCTCTCGACCACAGAGCGCCTGGCGAAGCTGGCGCCAGACCGCGTGCTGGTCTCCGAATCGGGCATTTCCAGTTCGGCCGACGTGGAACGCCTCAGCCCGCTCGTCGACGGATTCCTGATAGGCTCGTCGCTGATGCGTTCCGCCGAGCCGGCACAGGCGGCCCGGGCGTTGATTTTCGGCCGCACGAAGCTGTGCGGACTCAATTGCGGCGCCGACGTAAGCGCCGCCCGGCCAGCGGCATATGCCGGCTTCGTCTTCGTGCCTGGCAGCCCCCGCCATGTCACGGCAAACGAAGCGGCGCCGCTGGTCGGCATGGCTCGGCGCAGCGGGATGCAACCGGTCGGCGTCTTCCGCGACGCGCCGCTGCGGACCGTCGAGGACATCGCGACCTTGCTCAACCTGCGCGCAGTGCAGCTGCACGGGCACGAGACCGTCGAATATGTGCGTTCGCTCCGTCGCGACCTGCCCGCGAGCTGCGAAATCTGGACGGCGCTCAGCGTGGGTCGCGAGCCCCTGACCGACCGCGGCGGCGACCGGCTGATGTTCGACAATGAAAGCGGCGGCAGTGGCCGAAGCTTCGACTGGGCGCTGGTCCAGACGCACCCGGAACTGCCGCGTGCGATCGTCGCCGGCGGTATTGGGGCACACAACGCACGCTCGGCGAAGCGGCTCGGCGCTTACGCGATCGACGTCGGATCGTCGCTCGACGTCAGGCCGGGCCGCAAGTCGCTCGACAAGATCGCGGCCCTGTTCGAGGCGCTTCGCCCGACGTCGCGGCGGCGGCTTCGCGCATGCGCCTGAACGGCCGCTTCGGCCGCTTCGGCGGCTGCTATGTGCCCGAAATCCTCGTTCCGGCGCTCGAGCAGCTCGAGGCCGCTTTCCTCGATGCGCAGGACGATCCGTCATTTTCGGCCGAGCTGAATGACCTTCTCGCCAATTATGCGGGACGTCCGACGCCGCTGACCCGCTGCCGCAACCTGCCCGGCAACATCTATCTGAAGCGCGAGGACCTGCTCCACGGCGGCGCACACAAGACCAACCAGGTGCTCGGACAAGGCCTGCTCGCCAAGCGCATGGGCAAAACGCGGCTGATCGCCGAAACCGGCGCGGGGCAGCACGGCGTGGCGACGGCCATCGTCGGCGCGCTGCTCGGTTTCGAGACACTGATCTACATGGGCGCCAAGGATGTCGAGCGGCAGAAGCTGAACGTCTTCCGGATGGAGCTGATGGGCGCTCGGATGATCCCGGTGGAGAGCGGGGGACGGACGCTCAAGGACGCGATCAACGAAGCGCTGCGCGACTGGTCGGCCAGCTTCCCGACGACCCACTACCTGCTCGGCACCGCTGCCGGACCGCACCCATTTCCGACGATGGTGCGTGAGTTCCAGCGGGTGATCGGCCGCGAGGCGCGTGCGCAAATGCTCGAGCAGCTCGGGCGCTTGCCCGACGCTGTCGTTGCCTGCGTCGGCGGCGGTTCCAACTCGATCGGGCTCTTCGCCGACTTCATCGACGATCCTGTGCGGCTAATCGGGGTCGAGCCGGCGGGCAAGGGCATCGACGGCAAGGAGCATGGCGCGACCCTGCTTCGCGGCCGCCCCGGGATCCTGCATGGCGCGGAGACTTACGTGCTGCAGGACGACGAAGGGCAGATCAACGAAACCTGGTCGGTCTCGGCCGGCCTCGATTACCCGGCGGTCGGCCCGCAGCACGCGCATCTGAAGGAGAGCGGCCGCGCGGAATATGTCGGCTGCGCCGATGACGAAGCGCTCGCCGCCTTCAAGGCGCTGGCTGAGAATGAAGGCATATTGTGCGCCTTCGAGTCCGCGCACGCGCTCGCCCACGCGCTCGACCTCGCCGAAGACGATCCGGAGAGCGCCATTCTCGTGGGGCTCTCCGGCAGGGGCGACAAGGATGTCGCCCAGGCGCAGGCACTCCTCGCATGAGCCGCTATTCCGCGATGTTCGATCGCCTCAATGGCACGGGCGCATTCGGCGCGTTTCTTATGCTCGGCGATCCGGACGTGGAGACCAGCGCGAAGCTCCTCGACTCTGCGGTCGAGGGCGGCGCGGACATGATCGAGGTCGGGATCCCCTTCTCCGACCCCGTAGCCGACGGGCCCGTTATCCAGGCGGCGGCGCAGCGCGCGCTTTCCGCCGGGGTGCGCGTCCAGGACTGCTTCGATCTGATCGCGGCATTCCGCACCCGACATCATGACGTGCCCGTCGGCATCCTCACCTACGCGAACATCGTCGTCGCCAGACCCGGTTTCATGCGCGACGCCGCAGAAGCGGGCGCGGACAGCCTGCTGATCGCCGACGTGCCCGCGCTGGAGGCCGGGCCGTTCGTCCGCGAGATGGACCAGGCGGGGATCGAGCCGGTGCTGATCGCCGCGGCGAACACGCCCGGTCCTACGCTGGAGCGCATCGCGAAGCTGTCGAAAGCCTATACCTATTGCGTCAGCCGCGCCGGGATCACCGGCACCCACGCCGGCGGCCGGTTCGAATCCGGCTTGATCGACCGGTTGCGCGCCGCCGGTGCCCCGCCGCCGGTCTTCGGCTTCGGAATCTCGGCGCCCGACCATGTCCGCGCCGCTCTTACGGCAGGCGCTCGGGGCGTGATCTGCGGTTCGGCGATCGTCGACCTCGCCCAGCGCGGCGGGGACGTCGCCGCGTTCGTGCGCTCGCTCAAAGCCTCGACAGGGAACGAGTCGTCGGCGCAATGAATTGAGTCTCCTCGGACAAGGAGACGAATGCATGGCCGCGCGTGCAATCTGGCGAGGGCAAATCCGCCTCGCGCTGGTGTCGATCCCAGTGGAGCTGTTCCCCGCCACGAAGAGCGGGGCGCAGATCCAGTTCCACCAGGTCTACGAACCGACCGGCCAGCGCATCAAATATGAAAAGGTCGTGCCTGGGATCGGCCCCGTCGACCGCGACCAGATCGTCAAGGGCTATGAGGTCTCGAAGGGCCACTACGTCCTCCTCGACCAGGAGGAGATCGACAGCGTCAAGCTCGAGAGCCGCAAGACTCTCGACCTCGTCGAGTTTGTCGACGTCGGCGACATCGACGCCATGTTCTACGACAAGCCCTATTTCGTCATTCCAGCGGACGACCTCGCCGAGGAAGCCTATGTCGTCCTGCGCGATGCGCTGAAGGCGGCCAAGAAGGTCGGCATCGGCCAGCTCGCGATGCGAGGCCAGGAATATGTCGTCGCATTGAAGCCCTGCGGACGCGGGCTGCTGCTGGAGACGCTTCGCTACGCCGACGAAGTGCACAAGGCGCAGTCCTATTTTCGTCAGATCGGCGACGAGAAGCCCGACGCCGACCTGCTCGACATGGCCTCGATGCTGATCGAGCGGAAGACCGGCAAGTTCGACCCCACCGAGTTCCACAACCGCTACGTCGACGCGCTTCACCGGCTGATCGAGGAGAAGCAGAAAGCGAAAGGCGAGCGGGTCATCGAGGACCCGAACGCCAATGCGCCGCCCGCGAAGGGCTCCAACGTCGTCGACCTGATGGCGGCGCTGAAGCGCAGCCTCGGCAATGCCGACGACAGCGGCGGCAAGGCGGCGAACGAGAACAAGGGCGCGGCGAAGAAGAGCGCTGCGAAGAAGTCGGCGCCGCGGCATGCGCCCAAGAAGGCGCCGGCCAAGAAAGCCGCCGGCGGCCGGAGGCGGTAATCATGTCGTCATTGCGAGGAGCGAAGCGACGAAGCAATCCAGCGGCGCAGGTCTGGATTGCTTCGCTCCGCTCGCAATGACGGTGCAGTGATGGCCACCAAGAAGCTCGACATCGCGACCTACAATCGCAAGCGCGACTTCACCAAGACGAAGGAGCCGAAGGGCCGCAAGCTCAAGGGCTCCGGCGACAGCTTCGTCGTCCAGAAGCACGAGGCGTCGCGGCTGCACTGGGACTTCCGGCTCGAGCTCGACGGCGTGCTCAAGAGCTGGGCGGTGCCCAAGGGCCCGAGCATCGACCCGGGCGAGAAACGGCTCGCCATGCGCACCGAGGATCATCCGCTCGACTACGGCACATTCGAGGGAATCATCCCCGAGGGCGAATATGGCGGCGGCACGGTGATGCTGTGGGACAAGGGCCGCTGGATCCCGCAGCCCGGCAAGGACCCGTCGAAGACGATTCGCGAAGGGCACCTGCACTTCACGCTCGAAGGCGAGCGGATGAAGGGCGAGTGGGTGCTGTTCCGCTTGAGCCCGCGGCCCGGCGAACGCGGCGAACCGTGGATGCTCAAGAAAGTCACCGACGAATATGCCGACCCGGACAATGGCGACGCTTTGGTCGACAATGACGTGACCAGCGTCTCGACCGGCCGCACCATGGCCGAGATCGCCGCGGGCGAGGACGTGTGGCGCTCCAACCGTGGCGGTCAGAAAGGCGGCCGGGCGAAGAAGAAATCATCCAAGGCGCCGCCGCCGTTCCAGCCGCCGCAGCTCGCCACGCTGGTCGACGACGTGCCGACCGGGAGCGACTGGCTCTACGAGTATAAATATGACGGATACCGACTGCTGCTCAGCGTCGGCGACGGCATTGCTACCGCGTTCACCCGCCACGGCAAGGACTGGAGCGACAAGTTCAAGGCGCTGGTGAAAGCCGCGGCGAACCTGCCCGCCGGCTCCTTGATAGACGGCGAAGCGGTCGCGCTCGACGACAAAGGCAAGCCGAGCTTCCAGCTGCTCCAGTCGACTCTGAAGGACCGCAAGGGCGCCAATCTCGTCTTCTACGCCTTCGACCTGCTGGTCGACCGCGGCGAGGACATCAAGCGGCTGCCCAACATCGTTCGCAAAGACCGTCTCGCCTCGCTGCTGGCGGGCGTGAACTCGCCGATCATCTACGGCGACCATGTGATCGGCAAGGGCGAGGCTTTGTTCCAGGAAGTCTGCCGCCAGAAGGGCGAGGGCATCATCGCGAAGAAGGCGAGCTGCCCGTACAAGGGCACCCGCACGCGCAACTGGCTCAAGATCAAGTGCATCGAACGCCAGGAGTTCGTGATCGTCGGTTGGAGCGACAGCGATAAAAGGCGCGGATTCCGCTCGCTGCTGCTGGCGGCGAAGGAGAAGGGCAAGCTCACTTACGTTGGCAAGGTCGGCACCGGCTTCAACGCCAAGTCGATCGACGAATTGATGCAACTGATGCGCCCGCTCGAAGTCGACAAGGCGCCGGTCGAGGTGCCGCGCGCCGACCGCAAAGGGGCGCATTTCATCAAGCCCAAGCTGGTCGCCGAAATCGCGTTCACCGAATTCACCAACGAAGGCATATTGCGCCACCCAAGCTTCCTCGGCCTGCGCGAGGACAAGCCCGCGTCGGAAGT
>Ga0207660_10001610_pt1 | contig 15147 bp, 8 predicted proteins | sample KBSC73BmetaG_FD_184335 | JGI IMG/M metagenome (GOLD analysis project Ga0207660, IMG submission 184335) | Corn rhizosphere microbial communities from Kellogg Biological Station, Michigan, USA - KBS C7-3B metaG (SPAdes) (version 2) | ecosystem: Host-associated > Plants > Roots > Rhizosphere ... | reverse complement strand
ACCTGTGCTTAGCTCCTTCTAAGCGTCGCAATCAGCCGAGTCGCGAAGCGACGGTACAATCTGTAGCCGGGGAAGGAAGTCCCCGGAGGGTGAAAAAAACAATTGAGTCCTGGAGGGACGGCACACAAATGGGAAGCTCCCAGATCAGCCGCCTGCAGCGTCAGCGCCGGTTGCAGGTGGCGAGAGTCGCGCAGTACATCGCGAATCAGAAACAACATCACAGAAAAGATTGATTCAGAAAAGGAATTCACGGCCTTCTTGAAGAAGCACCCATTCGAATATCAGGGCGATCAAGGTGTGCCGTCCCTCCGGGACTCGGGTCGTTTTCTAATCTACCGGGGGCTGCCGCCCCCGGCTACAGGTTATTTCGTCCCTTCGGGACTGAATTTTCCGATTGCGAGCCAAGGTTCCCGAACCTCGGCGCTCTTGCGCATCTGGCGTGCTGGGCGGTGTTTAACCAGGTGCATTGCAGTGGAATGCGTCCCCACCGTTTCGGGAATATGCGACCGGTGTGCCACACACTCCTTGCAGCCCTTACCGCGCTTTAGCGCTGTCGCAGGCGTGCTGCACACCTGGATCACGTGGAGCGCAGCCGCCCCTGGCTGCGCCGAAATACAGGCCATTCAAATACTTGTACGAGGCACAGACACTCGTGTCCATCTCACCATCCTTCTGCAGATTGTCAAAGCTCTTACGCATGGTTGTGCGGCGCAGGCACTCTTGCCGGGTGTTCTTGGCTGCGCATCTTAATGGCCATGGCCCCATTTGCCTTCTGTCATCCTAAGCGCAGCGCCGCGATTCAATTTGCAGCAGAAGGACGACGGGCGCGAAGTCGAAGGATCTATGTAGTTACCCAAACGACGAAACTCACTCCTGCCGGAGCGCCTCAATCGGATTGACGTGAGCGGCTCGGCGCGCTGGAACGTAACACCCAACCAGAGCCACAATCAACAAGGTGCTAACAACAGACGCGAACGTGAGCGGATCCGTCGCGTGCACGCCAAACAGCAGGCTGGCCATCAAGGGAGAAAGAACGAGCGCGCCTGCCAAGCCCAGCAACACGCCGGCCAGCGCCAGCCGCAATCCTTCATTCTCTACCAGGCGCATGACCTGCGCCGGCCGTGCGCCCAACGCCATGCGAATACCGATCTCGTGCGTTCGCTGCGCGACCGAGTAATGCATCACCCCGTAAATTCCGATGCTCGCCAGCAGCAACGCAAACGAGGAAAACAGCCCGAGAAGCCATGTTTGGAATCGCCGCGGCGCGAGTTGGCGGGATAGCAAATCCTCGACCGTGTTCACACCGGAAAGAATCGCGGACGGATCCTCCGCGCGCACGCTGGCCCGCAGGCTGCTAGCCAGTGCACGCGGATCTCCTGCCGCGCGCACCACAAGACTTTCCGTTCCAGCCACTCCCGCCTGGCGGTACCACTCATACACGTGCGGAGTAACAGCATTTTCCAGTCCGCTTCGATGCATGTCGTGCACCACTCCTACAATCGTGAGCCATTCATCATGATGGCCGCGTGGATCCTGGCCTTTGATATGCGCTCCAACCGGATCCTGGTTGGGCCAATACCGCCGCGCCATGCTCTCATCAATGATGGCCACCAGCGGCGAGCCCGTGGTGTCTTGATCGCTGAAGTAGCGCCCCTTCAGCAACGTCGCTCCTACTGCCTGAAAGTAATCGCCGCTTACGGTATTCCACGTCAGTGCCGTCCACTGCTGTCTCGGCTCAACCGAGCGACCTTCGATTGCCCGCAAGCCGAGCAGATTAGGTTTGCCTGGCTCGAACAGATCAGTGACTGCACCGGCGTATTCCACACCAGGAAGGCTTCGCAGGCGTTCAAGCACCTGCTCGTGCACTCCTGCAAGTTGTCCGGGCGATGCGCCTGCCACGGTCATGCGGAGCGTGAGGACATGGCGTGGTTCAAATCCGGGATCCACCGATTCGACGGAAAGAAGGCTCCGCAAGAGCAGACCGGCGCCGCTCAGGAGCACCAGAGCAATGGCAAACTCAGCGATTACCAGCAGGTTGCGTGCGCGGCGCAGCCCTGGGGAGCCTGTGGCCCCGCGAGTGACGGAACCGAGCGCATCCTTGGGGTCGCGGCGCGAGGCGTGTAAGGCAGGGCCAAGGCCAAACGCGACCGTGGCAAGCACTGACAATGCGAACGTAAACACCAGCACCGGCATGTCTATTCCGGCTTGTTGCAAACGCGGAATATCCGCCGGTGCGAATGCAAGCAACAAGCGAACAGCCGCAAAGGCCAAAAACATTCCCAAAGCGGCTGCCATCATTGCCAGAATGAGCGCTTCGCTCAGCAATTGCCGGATCAGCCTGCTCCGATTTGCGCCCAGCGCAGCGCGAATCGCCAGCTCGCGCTTTCGCCCGCTGCCGCGCGCCAGAACCAGGTTTGCCACGTTGGTACAGGCGATCAGCAGCACAAATCCCACTGCGACGAACAGCACCGTAAGAGAGAGGCGAGTATTGCCGCTGAGGGTTATGTGCAGCGGCACAAGTTGCAGGGGCCGGACGCGAAATGTATCCGGGTCAGCCTGGGCTAGCCGTCGCAGAACTGCGTTTGTGTCGAGCTGGGCTTGTGACAACGTCATGCCGCTGCGTAATCTGCCGATCACCTGCCAGCGCTGATAGAAGCCGGCGGAATGCCGGGGGTCTATGTTGGTTGTGAGGTTCGGATCGCCCCAGTAGGAATTGGTGGTGATCGGCGCCCAAAACATCTGGTCGCGAGCCGGGAATTCAAATACCTCCGGCATAACCCCAATGACCAGGAAAGGCGAACCGTCGATGGTGATCGTCTTACCCAGAGCGTCGGGCGAGCCAGCAAAATACCGCACCCACAAGCGATGGCTCAACACCGCAACCCGCTCATGTCTGGCTTCTTCCTCAGGAGTAAAAACGCGTCCTATCTCTGGTCCCACACCCAGCATAGGAAACAGATTTGCAGCCACCCAGGCGCCCTGCACCTGTTGCGGCTCATGCCCGACTGTGATGGTCGCGCGCGAGAAGCCGCTATCACGGAAATAGATGGCTAGCTCCTCGAAACTGTGGCTCTGCGCCTTGAAGGCCGCGAAATCCTTCAAAAGGAACCCGCCGTGGTCGCTGTTTTCGGCATCGGCAATCAGCGCCAGATTCGAGGAATCATGGTACGGAAGCGGCCGCAGCATCACTGCCTCAATCACGCTGAAGATGGCGCTGTTCGCGCCAATCCCCAGCGCCAGCGTCAGCACCGCCGCCGCTGTGAATCCCGGCGATTTGAAGAGCGACCGGGTTGCATACCGGAAATCTTGCAGGATTGTTTCCATCATCGCCTCTGCCGCGCCGTTAGGACGTATTTTCTACAAACAGAACGCTGCAAGCGAGAAGAATGCGCCGGAAATTGGAGGAAAGTTGAAGGCACATCCTCTTCATCCACCTTGGGCGCGCCGGGCGCGGCTTTTGCGAACAATGCGGTCAATCTGCTGGAAGTAAGCCCGTTGGTAGTGGTACAGTTCGAAATTTAAGCCCCTCGATTTTGGCAGTCCGTTTGTGTCATGCTTCCAGCATGGCAATTAAGAAAAAGAAAACGAGCGTTCCTAAGTTCAGACCGGGAGCGGGCTGGAAACGGAGCACGCCCCCAGCCGCCCCGAAGAAGTCTGCCAGCAAGAAAAAGACCACGCGCAGGGAAGATGTGAATCAAGCCGCTGCGCGTATTCTGAGAGAGGCTACCGAGCATTAGACCGTTGCAGGCTACTCGCCATTGAACGGAAGGAACATCGAAGCATTCAGCTTTGGGAACACGGTATTGACCAGTTCGTAGTATTTGTCCCACTCGCCGAATCCGAACGGCCTCGCCATCCCGAATTAATTCATGCAGGTGTCGCGTAAGCGCCGGATGGCCTATATCCGCCGTCAGATGCTGGAAATGCTGGTGCTCTCGACAGCCCTTCTCTGTGACTGGATTCCTCTTTTTCAATTCATTCGGGCTGGGGGGAAGCAAGCCGCAGATAATCCCTGATGCTGACCCAGCACAGCACGAGGAACACGCTTTTTATCGCCGCTCATGAACTCTCCAGTTCTGGTGATTGAACTATATCTCCGCAAACAGCAGAGACCGGGCATGACGGCTAAGCGCTAACTGCTAATTGCCAACTGCTTTCCGGCTAAGCAGCCAGAAGCTCGCAACTCGTAGGGACACACGTATAGTTCGCACGTCGCAACGCCTTATTTCCCACGCGTCTCGCCTGGCACGCGCCTTCGTGCGTTCGACTTGGCCGCTACGGTTGCCGGACCTGAAACCTCTTCCGGTGGGTGAGCCGTACCAGATAGGGATCCACCTCTTGTTCTATGACCCCTCGCGACCTCAGGCCAAATGGGCTGTCGAGTTCTCGTGCTTCCCCGAATCCCGGCTTCCAGGCGGGCTCCGTGACATCCTCGACAAGTGCAGCCGGGTGGCTACCGAACGCTTCCCACACACACAGGAACAACCCTGCAATGCGCAGTTAACGTCCGCTGGAGCTGGACGGCGCCTGCTCCGGCATGCATCAACTGATTGTGCAGCAACTCGCGAATAAAAATCAACAGAAGATTTGGATTTATTTCGCCTTTTGATTCAGCTACTTACCTCGGAGATCTGGTGATCTGGTGATCGGGGCGTCTCGTCATCCGGATTATCGGGTACCGGATATCGGAACATTGGAAGATTATTTCGGACGCATCACGCACGCCTGTCTCTGCCCGGGGGCGGCTTCACCCATTTACTGTTCGCCTGCGGTCTTCGCAATCTTGTATGGTTAGGTTCCCGATCACCCGATCACCGGATCACCCGATGACTCGATCTTTCGATCTTCTACAACGCACCCGCAGCTCTTCTGCATCCCTACTTGCATGTCGAACTCTGACCTGACGAGCGTACTCTTTCTCCTCTTACTTCTCGTAGGATTTGCCCAACTCCTGGGATATCTCTTCGTCAAAATGCGCCAGCCCAAGGTAATTGGCGAGATTCTGGCCGGCATTGTGCTTGGACCGGCACTCTTAGGACGTTTTCAGTTCGGTTCACTCTCGCTTCCGGAAATGGCAAAGCATCACGCGCCCATTCTGAACTTTGTTTACTGGATGGGCCTGCTGCTTCTCATGTTCATGTCCGGCGCTGAAACCAAGCAGTTGTTCAGTAAAGAAGAGAGGCGGGAGGTAAGCTGGCTCACGGTTGTTGGAACGGGAATCCCGTTTGTGCTCGGTCTGGTGTTCGGCCCCATGCTGGTGGGCCCGGCCATCTCCGGCCCCAAGGGGAACAAGCTCTCGCTGGTCATTATTCTGGCGGTGGGAGTCGCCGTTACTTCTGTCCCGGTCATCTCTAAGATTTTCGCCGATTTGAAGATCCTGCACACGCGCTTCGCTCGCCTGGTGCTGGGCGTTGCCGTGCTGGAAGACATTGTGCTGTGGCTGGCTCTGGCCATCGCCACGGCTGTGGCCGGAACGGCCGTATTGCACCCTCAGCAGATGGCCTACCATCTGCTCGCAACCATCGCATTCTTCGTGCTCGGCCTCACTCTTCTGCCGAGGGCAGTGAAGAGATTCAACAAATCGAAATTCAACGTTGTGGCAAAGCACTCACCGGTTGCTTATGCCATCGCGGTATTGCTTGCCTACTGTGTGGTTGCCGGGGCGCTGGATGTAAATCTGGTATTCGCAGCATTCCTCGCCGCGTTCGCCGTGGTTCACAAGAAGCGCCGCCTCTTTGCCGAGGCGCTGGACGCGATCGGCAAAGTCTCATTTGCTTTCTTCATCCCGGTGTACTTCGCTATCGTCGGACTGAAGCTCGATCTGGTGAAAGCCTTCTCGTGGCAACTGCTGGTGCTATTCCTGGTGGGCACGTGTGTGATCAAGATTTTGTCTGTTTCGCTGGCCGGACGGCTGGCCGGATTTCGCGGCCTGGATCTAATCAACCTGGCCCTTACCACGAATGCGCGCGGCGGCCCCGGAATCGTGCTGGCCAGCGTCGCCTTCGACGCGGGCATCATCAATGCGAAGTTCTACACGGCTCTGGTGCTTGTCGCGGTGATAACGTCACAATTCGCGGGCGCGTGGCTTGAATATGTTCTCCGTCGCGGATTGCCTCTGCTCAGCACCGACAAAGCTGAAGCGCCAATCACAGTGCCGGGTGATGATACGGTGGCGGCGTAAGGTTTTGTGCGGCCAAAACCCACCACGGAGACACGGAGGCACGGAGAAAAGCAATGTCTACCGCAGATGAACGCGGATGAGCGCGGATCAGAAATGCGGGTTGGGTTGTTTGGTTCTCAGATCACTCGATCACCCGATACCCCGATCACCCGATGTTTGTGATTGCATCTGCTCACGCCACCTTCTCGCCTTCCTCTTTGGCTTCAGGGTGGCCGCGTTTGGCCGCGGCATTCTCAATCTCCGAGTTGATCTCGCCCCCGATCAGAATTGCCACACCCGTGATCAGCAGCCAGTAGAGCAGGATGATCACCGCGCCCAGCGAACCATAAGTCTTGCTGTAGCTGTTAAAGAAGTGCAGGTAAACGCGAAAGCCAACGGATGCTACGATCCACAGCAGCACACCGACCAGGGATCCCGGAGTGATCCATTGCCATTGCTGATCGGTGTCCGGGCCCCAGAAATACATCAGCGCGAAGGCGAAGACGACGAAGAAGATGGCCAGCGGCCACTGCACCACTCTCCATGCCAGGACTGTGACATCGCTCAACCCGGTGTGCGCACCGACAAATTGGGCAATCGATCCCCCATAAAGCACAATGATGAGGGCAGCAATGGTCAGGGCGGCAATCGCGATCGTCAATACGATCGCAATCAACTTTTGCTTCCAGTAAGGGCGCTCATCTTTTACGCCATAACAGCGGTTGAGCGCGTCCATGACGGAGCTCAATCCTCCCGAGCCGGACCACAACGCCAGCACAAGGCCGGTGGCCAGTTTTAGCCCGGTTGCATTACTGGCAATCTCTTTGAGGGTCTTTTGCAGAAGCGTAAAGGCATCTGGGGGCATGAAGCGGCCGGCGTAGTCGAAGAGGCTGGACTGCAGGTTGTGGCTCTGGGCGAACAATCCCAGGATGGTTACAACGAAGAACAGCATGGGAACAAGGGCGGCCACAAAGTAAAAAGCCAGCGCGGCCGAGCGTGTCAGCACCTCGTCTTCCCATATTTCGTTGTACACGCGCTTGCTGAGCTGCCATGAGGTCAGACCGCCCAGCTTCCAGGGTGAGGCTTTCTTTTTCGCCCGTTCCTCGGTGTGGTGCTGGTCCGCTTTGCCGTTGAACTTGTAAAGACGCATTTCTTCCCCCGGAATCCAACCCAGTCGCGCTGTTCTTTCATTGGATGAGAGGCTGCCGTTGAGGGAAACTCCCGGCCGGAGTTGCTGCTCAAAAGAATGCACCCTGAGGAGAGCGGGCGAATTCAGGTTTCTAGATGCTCATGCGCAATTCTGAATGATGGCCGTGAGGTCAAATACCAACTTCCAGCACTGCACTTGCTCAGCCGTCGTCCCTGGGTCCACCTCACTCACCTCAGGGTGAGAGAGAAAAGAATGAATACTCATAGGACGAGAGGGCTGTCCTGAAGGTAGCAGGAATTTTTGTAAAGATTTATAGGATGCCGCGAGACGCGATTCGTCTCGGTTTGACTCTTCAGGCCTGGACTGTTACGCCTTCACGAGCCGCGCCATAGCGCGATTCCACATAGTCATCGAGGATCTGAATGAATTCAGCCACGATGCGCTCGCCCCGCAACGTCGTCAGCAACCGGCCATCGACGAACACGGGCGCTTTGGGCTCTTCAAATGTTCCCGGGAGTGAGATTCCGATGTTGGCGTGCTTTGATTCGCCCGGCCCGTTCACCACGCAACCCATGACAGCCAGCTTGAGCTCTTCCACGCCCGGGTATTTCTGTTTCCACACCGGCATGTTCTCACGCAGGTAAGATTGGATCTGCTCGGCCATCTCCTGGAAGAAGGTGCTGGTGGTGCGGCCGCATCCGGGACAAGCGGTGACTTGGGGAGTGAAGCTGCGAATGCCCAACGACTGCAGGATTTGCTGCGCCACGATTACCTCGTCCGCGCGATTTCCGTTCGGGGCGGGGGTAAGCGAAACGCGAATCGTATCGCCGATGCCTTCCTGCAGCAGTACTGCCAGCCCGGCGGTGCTGCCGACAATACCCTTCGCCCCCATGCCGGCCTCAGTCAGGCCGAGGTGCAGCGGGTAATCGCAGCGGGCCGCAAGGTTCCGGTAGACATCAATGAGATCCTGCACGCCGCTAACTTTGGCGCTTAAGAGAATGTAGTTGTGCGGCAAGCCGGTCTGTTCGGCGATTTCCGCCGAGCGAAGGGCGCTTACCACCATGGCTTCCATGGTCACGTCGCGCGCGTCTTTGGGTTCCGGCAGGCGCGAGTTTTCATCCATCATGCGCGTGAGCAACTGCTGGTCCAGCGAGCCCCAGTTCACTCCGATTCGCACCGGCTTATCATTCTTAATGGCCACTTCCACCATGGCGCGAAAGTTATTGTCGTCCTTCCGGCCGACGCTCACATTTCCGGGATTAATTCGGTATTTCGCCAGCGCCCTGGCGCACTCCGGATACTTCGTCAGCAGAAGGTGGCCGTTGTAGTGGAAGTCGCCAATGATTGGGACAGAAATCCCCTGCTTGGCCAGCCCTTCAGCAATCGCGGGCACGGCTTTGGCGGCTGCGTCATTGTTCACGGTCACTCGGACCAGCTCCGACCCGGCACGCGCCAATTGCGCCACCTGCTGAACGGTAGCCGCGACATCCGCCGTATCGGTGTTGGTCATCGACTGCACGACCACAGGCGCGTCGCCGCCTACGCGGACACCGCCAATGTTGGCTGTCACACTCTTTCTGCGCTGGATGGTAGCCATTGCTTTTAGTTTAGCATCCGGCAACTCTAAGCTAGCGGCTCGGAAGCCGCGTTGGGGCAGGTACCGCAAGTCCCCGGCGTTGGGAGCCCAGGAAATCTGTTCCATTTAAAAAAAACTTGTGTCTTACCAATCAGAGTATCCCAAACATCGCACTTAGGTATTAAGAGATACTCCCAAAGATCGACGGACGAGTTTGGCCCCGGCATCACCAAGTCATACGGCAGTTCAGCATGCTCCGCCGCGAAGTACTCTGGATCCAGGGACGAACTTCTAACTAAAAAATTCAAAAAGAAAAAAAGAAAGTCCCCTGAGAAGGAGATTGGAAAGTTATGCGCACTGAACACCTGAAAACGTTTGCACAGACGGCGGCACACGTCGCGTTTGCCCTGATGGTAGTAACTGGACTGCTCTTTTCTGTCGGCTGCGGAGGAGCAGGCTCTAACCTTTCCGCCGGGCCGACGCCAACACCCGGCACAGGCGGAGGCGCCGCCAACACCCAGGTGCGTTTCGGTGACGCTCCTGCCGACAGCGTGATTTCTTTTGAAGTCAGCGTCTCATCCCTGAGTCTTACGCCCAGCGATGGCGGCCAGGCCGTCAATGTTTCTGTGCCGGCGAACAACCGCATAGAGCTCACCCATCAGTCCGGCAAGTTTGAGCCTTTCGTCACCGGTAACCTGCCACAAGGCACTTTCTCCGCTGCGAACCTCACCCTGGTTAACTCCGAGCTTACGTTCCTGAACAGCAGCGGCGTTCCGGTGCACATCAATGGTCCGGCCAGCGCGTCCATCAGCGTGCCGCTGAACCCGGCGGTCACAATCGGAGGTTCCCCACTGGTCCTGAGCATTGACGTCAATGTCGCCAACTCGGTTACGCTCAGCGGCGGGACCATCAACGGAATCAGCTTTGGCCCCACGTCCTTTAACATCACCGCCAAAGCGCCCGGAGCACAAGCTAATCAGCAGGACGACGACGGCGAAATCGAAGACGTGCAGGGCACTGTGACCGCAGTGAACGGCACCAACTTCACGCTGAAGATTGGCACCGGCGCTTCGCTCGATTTCACCACGGACGGCGCCACTGAGTTCAAAGACGGCGTCACCGGCGTGGCAGCACTGCTGAACCAGGTAGTGACAGTGGAAGGCTTCACCCGCTCTGACGGCAGCCTGTATGCGAAGGAAGTTGAAGGCAACGAAAACGAAAACGGTGGCGAAATCGAAGGCCTGATTACTTCCATCAGCGGGACCACGCTGACCATTACCGCGCAGGACGGTAGCGGCAATGGAATGGACGACAACAAAATGGGCGCGAGCTTCAGCGTCAACATCGCCGGCCTTAAGGCGAGCAAGTTCCGCGTGAACCTGGGCAACGGATTCGGCGGTGCAAACCTCCCGAGTGCGAGCTTCCCGTTCGATGCCACCACCATTCACCAGGGTCAGCGCGTTGAAGTGGACACTGACGTTGCTCTGCCGCCCGCAAACGGCAATATCCAAGTGGACAAAATTAAATTGCAGCAGCAGGGTATCTCCGGCAGCGTGTCAAACCTGGCCGCCGACGGAAGTACCTTCGACCTGACGCTCGCGGCGGATTCAGCCCTGGCGGTCATCTCCGGTCAGACCGTCGTGCACGTAACGCGCGTCGCCGGCACCGATTCTCGCGTGACGGTCGCAAATGGCAGCAACGTTCGCGTGCGGGGTCTTCTGTTCTGGAACGGATCGTCCTGGCAGATGATCGCCCGCCGCATCCGCTAATCGACCTTCATCCTTGTCCCGGCCGTGGCCTCGAGCTGCGGCCGGTTTTTTTGTCTTCCGATCAACGTCAAGACCAGCAACACTCGCCGTCCCGCAAAGGCATCTCCGCTTTCATCAGCGCAATCTTATCGTTGTTGCTCAAGCTTTTTTGCCGGGAGTGGACTTATGCCGCATTTCGTAAAAGACGTGGAAGACCTGCGTCACCGCGCTGAACAGAAGATGGAAGATGGCGCTGTGACCCTGAGCTACAAGGGCGACGTGGACAAGGCCATTGAAATTCTGAATGAAGCCCTTGCCACCGAGATTGTGTGCGTGCTTCGCTACATGCACCACTACTTCATGGCCACCGGCGTACACGGCAGGGGTGTTGCCGATGAGTTCAAGGAACACGCCGACGCGGAACGCGAACACGCGGACATGCTCGCTGAGCGGATCCAGCAACTCGGCGGCAAACCTGATTTCAATCCCAAAAACCTGCTCCAGCGCTCTGTTTCCCAGTATGTGGAGGGCGAGACACTGGCCGACATGATTCGCGAAGACCTGATCGCCGAGCGCATCGTCATTGAGGTCTATCAGGAGATGATTCGCTTTTTCGGCAACAACGATCCCACCACGCGCGTCATCCTGGAAAAGCTCCTCCACGACGAAGAAGAGCATGCCGACGATCTCTCTGATCTGCTTTACATTGTCAATCCTGAAACAGCGAAAACCGAGGGCCAGGATCCCGGCACTGAGCCTCTACGCCTGCATGGCGAGCAACAGACGACACAGGAAATTGCGGACAAACGGAACCGCGCCACAGAACGCAGCAACGCCCGGCACGCGGCGGGCCAGGAGGGGAGGGAATTGCAGGGGCGCACCAAGCAACCTGAGCCGGGCAGCGAAGAAGCCCATAAGCGCGACCGCGATCGGATCCTGAATGAGTTGCGCTGGATGGGGAAGAACAAGAAGAAACCGGCAGCGTAAAAACCAGCAATTAGCAATTTGCCGTTAGCAATTAGCACAGCTAAAGCGAGGGAAGGCAGTTTGCGTGCCTGATCCAGTTTGGCCGCGCCAGCTTTTGCTAATTGCCATTTGCCATTTGCCAATTGCTAATTGCTGAATCCCAATTGCGTCAGTATGAACGCATAATCAAACGCCACTTCCCTGTAGCGGTCATAACGGCCTGACGATCCGCCGTGGCCTGCAGCCATGTTCGTCTTTAGCAGCAGGACATTATTGTCCTGCTTGAGCGTCCGCAGTTTCGCAACATACTTTGCCGGTTCCCAGTACATCACCTGGCTGTCATTGAATGAAGTTTTGACCAGCATGGCCGGATACGCGCCCTTCTTTAGATTGTCATAGGGCGAATATTTGAGCATGTAGGCATATGCCGCCTTCTCATTGGGATTGCCCCACTCTTCGTATTCCGGCACCGTAAGCGGCAGGGACGCGTCCAGCATCGTGTTCATCACATCTACAAATGGCACATGCGAAACCACCACCTTAAACAGGTCCGGGCGGAGATTGGTGACCGCGCCCATGAGCAGACCTCCGGCCGATCCGCCCTCAATCACAACTTTGTTGCGCGCGCCGTATTTTTGTGCCACCAGGTGCTCCACGCAGGCGATGAAGTCAGTGAAGGTGTTCATCTTGTTCATCATCCTTCCGGCGTCATGCCAGGCCTTGCCCATATCTCCGCCGCCGCGAATATGCGCGTACGCCATTACCATCCCACGATCAAGCAGTGACAGGCGCGCAGCGTTAAAGGTCACCGGCAGGCTGAATCCATAAGAGCCGTAGCCGTACACATACAAGGGATTTGAGCCGTCGGCTTTCTTGAGATCTTTGCGATACACCACGGAAATGGGGACCTTTGTCCCGTCTTCCGCGGTCGCCCACACGCGCTCTGACGCGTAGTTCATCCGGTCATAGCCGCCGGGGACTTCTGTTTGTTTCAGCAGAATGGAGTTGTGTTGCTGCACGTCGTAATCAAACACAGATGGCGGCGTCACCAGCGACTGGTAGGAATAGCGATAAAAACTGGTTTTGAACTGGTGATTGGCGCCAGGCGCCGCCATGTACACCGGCTCGGGGAAGACCACCCGCTTTTTGTTGCCGGTGGCAAAGTCGACAACCGTCAATTCCGGCAGACCATTCTCGCGCTCCACCAGAACATAAAAATCCTGAAAGACGTCAATGCCGTTCAGCATCACATCCGGGCGGTGAGGCACAATCTCTGCCCAGTTTTGTTTGCCGGGCGAAGCCACCGGTGCGGTGACCAGCCGGAAGTTGCGGCCCTTATCGTTCGTTCGAATGAAGAACTCGTTCGCCCGATGGTCCACGTAATATTCAATGTCCTGCTGCCGCGGCGCGATCAGCTTCCATTCTCCCGCAGGCTGCGCCGCATCAAGAAACCGAGTCTCTGATGTGGTGTGGCTGCCGATATCCAGAAGAAGGTACTTCCCGCTGCGGGTCCTCTGCACGCCAATATTGAAGCGCTCATCAGGCTCCTCAAACACCAGTGTGTCGCTGCCTGGTTCGCTGTCAATGGCGTGGCGGTAGAGCCGGTATTGCCGCTTGGTCTTGTCTTCCTCCACGGTATAGAACAGCGTCTTGTTGTCATTTGCCCAGGCGACTGATCCAACCTTCTGCGCGATGACCGCAGAGTCCTTGCCCGTGCGCAGATCGCGTACGTGAAGCTGATATTGGCGAAAGCCGGTGTAATCCACCGAGTAGGCCAGCAGGTTGCCGTCATCGCTGGGCAGATACACTCCCAGCGCCATAAACTTCTGTCCCTTCGCCAGTTCGTTCCCGTCAATGGTCACGGTCTCAGGCGCCTGAAGATTCTGCTTCTGGCGGAAGAGGATCGGGTATTGCTGTCCTTTTTCCCAGCGGGAGTTATAGAAATAATCGCCTTCCTTGTAGGGGACATTGACATCAGTTTCCTTGATGTGGCTGATCATCTCGCCATAAAGCTTCTTCTGCAGGTCTTCCGTTGGCTTCATGACACTGTCGGCGTACGCGTTCTCAGCTTGGAGGTACTGTGCCACTTCCGGATTCGATTTCTCGCGCAGCCAGTGGTAGTCGTCGGCCAGCGTGCCTCCGTTGATGTGGTTTTCTGTATGGACTTTCCTTGCCGCCGGCGGAGGAGGCGGCGGTGCCGCCGTCGCTTTGGAAGCATTGGCGGATTTATCGTCAGCGTTTACGAGTGTGCTCATGACCAGAAAACAGACAAACAACAATTTTTTCATAAATCCGCCTTTCGCGAGTAGATAAGCCTCGGTAGCCGCGAATGAACGCGAATCATTCTTTCAAACTCGAATCGGATTTGCTGAACCTCCTCGCACCGTAGAGGACCACGGGATAGGCCCTGATTCGAGGAAATTCGTGGCTAATTTTAGACGGAAATCGTGAAGGAAGTCTCGGTTCTGGTGACTGGGTGGTACAGGGTGTCACGCTCCACCGGCTCGCGTCCGGCTTCGCGGATCAGGCGCTCGAGTTCGCTCCGGCGCATGCCCTGGGGTGTGGTGGCGCCGGCGTCATGGTAGATTTTTTCTTCCACCACGGTGCCATCAATATCATCCGCACCGAAGCGCAGCGCAATCTGCGCAATCTTCGGACCCAGCATCTGCCAGTACGCCTTGATGTGGGGGAAATTGTCGAGCACCAGCCGGCCGATGGCGATCTGCTTCAAGTCCATCATGCCTGTGGTGGTGAAGAGGTGCTGGAGCGGGGTGTTCGCCGGATGGAACGCCAGCGGAATGAACGTCTGGAAGCCATGCGTTTCGTCCTGCAAGGCGCGCAGGCGGACCAGATGGTCTGCTCGGTCCTCCTCATTTTCTATGTGACCGTAGAGCATGGTGGCGTTGGATTTAAGGCCGAGATTGTGAGCCGTCCGCGCCGTGTCCAGCCACTGATCGCCGTCAATTTTGTGATCGCAGATCACACGGCGCACCCGCTCGTTGAAGATTTCCGCGCCTCCTCCCGGCAGGGAATCGAGGCCGGCATTCTTCAACTGCCGCAGCGTCTCTTCAATCGAGAGCTTTGCCCGCTTTGCCAAAAAGGCGATCTCCACCATGGTCAGCGCTTTGAGGTGTACCTGCGGGAACCGCGACTTCAGGCCGGAGATCAGATCCAGGTAATACTGGAATGGCAAATCCGGGTGCAGCCCCCCGACAATATGAAACTCGGTCACAGCCTCCGAATATCCGGATGCAGCCGCTTCAAACGCTTCTTCCAGCGCCATCGTGTACGCGCCGGGCGCATCTTTTTTCCGGCCGAAGGCACACAAGCGGCACGCTGCAACGCAGACGTTCGTCGGATTGATGTGGCGGTTGACGTTGAAATACGTCACGCTTCCGTGCATGCGCTCACGCACCTGGTTCGCCAGCCAGCCCAACGCAAGAATATCCGCTGAGCGGTACAGCGTGACCGCTTCTTCCAGGCTGAGCCGCTCTCGAGCGAAGACCTTCTCCGCAATAGGTTTAAGACGAGCGTCGTCGGTTTGGAA
>Ga0207660_10001605_pt1 | contig 15158 bp, 13 predicted proteins | sample KBSC73BmetaG_FD_184335 | JGI IMG/M metagenome (GOLD analysis project Ga0207660, IMG submission 184335) | Corn rhizosphere microbial communities from Kellogg Biological Station, Michigan, USA - KBS C7-3B metaG (SPAdes) (version 2) | ecosystem: Host-associated > Plants > Roots > Rhizosphere ... | reverse complement strand
TGCATTGACCGGGATTTTCTGTGAACTCAAGGTTAGAGCCGGCGCACAGTCCGTTATTAATCTGCTGCTGAGCGTCCTGGGCGTAAACCGGCGCCGCCAAACCCAACCCCAGCATCAAGCTTACGGATAATGCGGCGAACAAGTGACTGATTCTTTGCTTCATGCCCACCATTATAGTTCTACGGTAAGCTTTAACCTAGGGGTTTGTAGCGTTAATCGTATTATTGAGTACGAAGTGGACAATGATCTGAGCCAGCGCCACGATTACTAAGCCGACGATCGCGTACACGATGGTCTGTCTTGCGGATTTGGTCCCCTCCGCGCTGCCGGCGCTAGTGATGTATCGGAAGCCGCCAACAATAATCATAATCACTGCGATAGCGCCGATGATGACCGAGAGAACGTTGATTATGGTCCGGATCAGTTTACCTATGCTTGAAGTACCCGAATCGCACCCTTGTGTTGCTCCGGTCAGATCGATATTGGAGCCGCTACACAGACATTGATTAGTGTTGGTCGGGCTTACGGTCGAACCACCAGTACAGTCTACGGCCATGACAGTGGCAGGGATAGCTGCCGTCAAACTGAACATAATTACAGCACTCAGAGAGAGCAGAATTGATTTGATTTTGTTTACCATTTTAGTTAGTCCTTAATTTTATATTTTCAAGTATATATACTCTTATACCAGAGTCAACACGCTTATGGCAAATCACTTACACTGTCCGGCTGCAGTCTTGCCATTCGGTCAGGCTTTCACGCCATTGATTACAAAATGCACAATTATCTGAGCAGTAGCTATAATTACTAGTCCAACCAAAGCGTAAACTATGGTGTTACGCGCTCCTTTAGTAGCTTCAGGACTGCCCGAGCTTGTTATATAACGGAAACCGCCGATGATAATCATGACTACAGCAATAGCACCACCAAAGACCGATAGTACATTTATTACTGTGGCTATGGTATCGCTCAGTGATTTAGACGCGGGCGCTGGATTGCATGTAGTGCTGCCGGCTGCGCCGCAGGCACCGCATTGGATCTGCGCCTTCGCGCTTGTAGGGTTAGTGCAGTCTATTGCCGCCGCGCTAACCAAGGCGGGGGCCATAATCAGACTGCTAAAAATCGCTGCTATGAAGGTCAGTTTGAGTATTAAGTTTTTCATGTCTAATCCTACTGTATAAATTTATCCGTCACAAAAGCAACCAGCGCCCAGGCTAGCGTCACAATCACCAGTCCTATCACAGCATATATTATCCGCTTTCTGGCATTAGCCACCGCTTCAGCGCTGCCCGCGGATGTAATCATTGTGATTCCTCCCAGGACAATGATTATTACTGCCGCAACTCCGGTCAGAAGGGCAATTATATCCGACGCAACCCTGACTATGTGAACCACGGGGTCGGTGTTCGGCGTCTTGTTCTGATCGGCGCGATCCTGGCATACGGCACTATCTGGATTCTGGTTACAGAACGAGAACAGTTTGCTATTTGTGTCTGAAGCCGCGAAAGCCGGAGCCACCATTAGGCTAAAGAAAACAATGAGTAGAATAATCAATTTCATCATCTAGGTTTTACCTATCACAAAGTTAACCACTGTTGCCGCCAAAGCTATAACCAATAACCCGACTAGGGTATAAACAATCATCTGCTTAGCTTCCGATACCCTGCCAGGGTCGCCCTGCGAAATCGTGTATCTGAAGCCGGCGATAATTAGCATTAAAAAGGCTATAGCCCCCATGATACCTAGTACGATATTGAGGATGCTTGTAATATCAGTGCTCTTAGCCTGAGGCAGATTTTTATTACTTACGAGCAAAGTCATGAGATATATCATCATTGGCCCAGACTGTTACCTATGAATGAGACTACCATAATAGCCACCAGCGCGATGGCTAAACCTATAAGTGAATTTACGATTCGCTTGCGGGCCGCGGTTATCTTATCCGAACTCCCAGCCGCCATAATGTAGGATATTCCGGCGATGACTATTGAGATTACTGCGGCTATACCGGCGAAATAAAGCAAAATATCTATAACTGCCAGCCCAATCGGCAACAAACCGCCGGGTATCGTTACGGACGGGGTACAAGTACCTAAGGCGTCGCCAGCGCCGGTATGGATGTACTTCCACCAGTGTGGGAAGCTGAAGAAATTGCTTTGGGGATTAGCCTTGTTCGGGTCACAGCTGGCACCAAAGGCTACGGACAAAGTGTTTAATTTAAGAATTAGGATCGCAAGCATCTATATTCCCCCCGGGATAAGCCATTGAAGGAAGGCGAACGTAAATATGAATGCCACCAATGCGATAAGGCCGTTAATGATTCGCTGTTTTGCCGCGCCTGTGGCGGTTGCGTTGTCGCCGGCCAAAGTGTACTGGATCCCCCCAAGTATGATTACACCGATAACAACGATGCCGATCAAGGCGGCCAGAAAATTTACTATAGTGTTTATGTCTACGACAATTTTGTTCTTTTTCAAACAAGTCTCGGCAGTGTTACCGTTGCAGCCATTGCCTAAAGGGGCGCATTGCGTTGGGTCTCTGGGGTCAACTCCGACCGAGCAATCGGAGGCCTTCTTTAAAGGCGCACAGTCACCGGTAGTGGTTGATCTTACCTCTCCGTTGGGACAGTCACCTGTTGAGACGGTGTTGTCGGCCGCAGAAGTACCGCCTCCGCCGTCAGGTGCGGCAAGTGCCATCGCAACTTGGCCAGCGCTCAGCGAGAAAGATGCCATGATAGTTAAGACGAACAGGAAGGTTTTTAATTTTTGTGCCATAAAAGCTTTTACCTAAAATAATCTTAACAGCTTACGGGCTTTTAGCAAGGCAGCCGCCACTAGATTGACCAATCTGTTGAAAGCTTAAGAGTTATGTTATAGTCTAATCAAGAAGAATTTGGCCAAAAATGAAAATTTATAAAAAAATAGGACTGGGCTTGGGGATTGTCATAGCTGTGCTATGTTTTACCCTGTTAAAATCGCCAGGTAGAGCTCTGGCGTTTGATGCGCAAAGCCAATCCGATATCCAAGCTTTGATAGGCACCTTAGCCTTTCAGGACAGAACGACCATTACAGGCACGATAAACGGGACAAAAATAAGCTTCGTAGATAACGACATAACCGACGGTACATATAACTATAAGCCGCCGGATGGCTCATTCTGTAAAACCGGGGGGAGTATCAACGGCATCACATTAACCGGCAGTCCTTTCGCCAGCGGGACCACTACCGTCAGTGCCACAGTAGATCTTGATTACAGCCCCGACGGGACGGCAGGTTCTTGTACCGATACCAAACCCAACAAACTGAACGCGACGATCGGCCAGGCAGCCAACCGCTTAACAACTTTTAGCTGGAATGGTAATGACCTGACAAAACTTACCAGCGGAGATACTTTCAGCCATACGGCTGACGCAGTGCTCTTCGAAAAGGACACAGCTGACAACTGCGGCGGCGGCGATATTGTCATCCTGAATGACGGTTCGACGACCAGCGGGACCGAGTATGTGCTCAGCAAAAGCGCATTCGGGCCTAGCGGCACCCCCCTGAAAAAATTCAGTAATTCCCACTTCACAAACAGCACGTGCTATCTCTTGTCGTCACAGGCTGTTACTGTTTCCGGCACGCAAGGGTCTACATCCGGCGGAGGCGGCGCCGGAGGCACTCAGGACGGCACCCAGCCTGATACTTGCGAGCTATCATCGAAGGGATTTTCACTGGCGTGGCTGATGTGCCCCTTACTGCTGGCGGGCGAAGAAATCTCGAACAATCTTATCAACGCATTCGAGAACGAACTTTCATTCAATGTGAACCAGGACCTTGGCAATAAGAATTCCCAAGCCAGCGTTGAAAAAACCTGGAGTCTTTTCAAGAATATCGCGACTGCGATCTTAGTGATACTGATGCTGCTGATGGTATTTTCACAGGCCATCAGCGCCGGGCCGTTCGATGCCTACACAGTCCGCAAAATGCTGCCGAGACTTGTGGTTGTCGCTATAGCTATTCAGCTTTCATGGCCGCTGATTTCTTTCGTGATCGATACTTTCGACGATATCGGGCGGGGGATCGCCAACTTAATGTATTTCTCGTTCGGCGGGGCGGATGCTCTCAGCCTGGGGCACATTCTTAATAACGCGAATATCGGCACCGCTACGGCCGCGACAATAGACTGGGTCGCGCTGGTCGGAGCAATCGGGCTGGGTATCGCCGCTTTGCCGGCCCTCCTACTACTGCTACTTGCGACAGGTGCTGCCATCTTAACTGCCGTCATTACCTTAGTGCTAAGAAAAATCATCATCATCCTGCTGCTGATGATGGCGCCAATCGCGCTGCTGGCATATGTCCTGCCGGGCACTCAGCGATATTGGAAACTTTGGATAGACAACCTTATAAAAATCCTGGCGATGTTCCCGTTGGTCGTGGCCTTGGTGGCGGCCGGCCGGATCTTCGCTTTCATCGTCGGTACCCAGGATAATACCCAGTTTCTTAACTTCATATTCATCTGCATCGGATTCTTCGGGCCGCTATTTTTCCTGCCCAAGACTTTCAGGTGGGGGGGCCAGCTTATGTCGGCTACCGCCAGCGGCGTGGCCAATGCCACTAACCGGTTCATCGGCAAAGAAAGCGCGCTTGGCAAGGGTGTTCAGGGATACGGCGAGCGGAAACAAGGCGAATGGGCCAAAGCCTACAACCCCAACGAGAAGAGCACGTTTAAACGCGGCTTCCAGAGGCTTCAATCCGGCCACGCCATACCTTTTTCCAAGCGTTCACAGAGACTGGCGATAGCCTCGGGTGATAAGTGGTCGCAGGAACGAGATGAAGAAGCGCTGGCATTGATTAAGCGCAAGGGCGAAAAAGTTATGCGGGAAGGGTACGAAGCTGCCGTGTTGACAGATGATAAAACAGGCTTCGCAAAATTCATGACAGATGCTCAAGGTAACAGACTTGGTAAAGATGGTAGGACAATTGCGTATACCTATGCCGGTAAGGATCAAAACGGCAAAGATTTTTACAAAGTTGCAGGGACTGATGAAATTGCCACTAATTTTGATAATGCGGGCAAAGAAAGGGTTGATACCTACGATCAGGCCGATAAGAGAACTATGACCGGTGTATCTGCTATGAAACAGATGTGGGTAGACTTAGCCGATGAAGGCCGCGATAAGCATGAGAGAAAAATGGCTATCCGCCAGCTTACAGCCACGAGCTCTTGGCCGGAATTACAGGGTAATCTTTCGCGCCGGGGCAATAAGGCGATTGATGTAGAAGATTGGTCAGATAGCATTACCACTAGCCCAGAAGATTACCCACGTGTCTTGCGCAGCCGGGTTGACGCTACGCCTCATATCGATAGAGGCGCCAGGGATAAATTGGCCGCGGCGAAGGTGTCAGGCCGAACATTTGATACTCCACAGCAAGAGAAAGACTTTATTTCAGCCAATCGTGTCTCCTATGGAATTGCTGACCAGATGAGCAACGAAGACTTCCAGACACAATCAGAAGGTTTCTGGCAAGAAACCAGCCGGGTAGCCAACCTGAAAGATTCTAAGTTCGTATCAGCGGAAAATCCGGAAGGATATACGCCTGAAGCCATTGAGGTCCGGGATAGTTTGAAGGCTCGTTTCACCGCCATCCGCGAAATCGGCGGGACTGCTCCTCAGCAGCTATTGGGCCACTTGGTTGGAGGTAGTATCGAACAGCGTGTCAATGAGGCCCTGGGCCCGAATGATGAGATTCGTAATTACATCAACAGTGCGCAAGGCAAGGCGCCAACAGGTCAGCAATCTCCGCCGTCAGGAACTAATCCGCCTCCTCAGCAAGGGACTACTTCACCGCCGCCTACTCAGGATGATGGAGGATTAGATATTCAGCATGATGAGGAAAATCCACCGCCTAACCAGCCTTGATATGAAAATGACGCTAAAGGATACTAAGAAACATGGCTGTATATAAAGTAATCCAGGACGTAGAAGCCGAAGACAAACTTGTCGGACCCTTGTCTTTGAAAGGTTTTATCTACGCCATAATTGCCATCAGCTGCGGGTATATAAATTTCAGGCTTATTCTTTTAGGCACGCCTATAAAATGGGTTCTGCTGCCGGCCTTTCTGATACCGATGCTGCTGTTCGGAGTGCTTGCCTCGCCTCTCGGTAAGGAGCAGCCAACGGAAGTCTGGCTGCTGAGCCGGGTCAGGTTTTTCCTCAAACCGCGCCTGCGCAAATGGGACCAAGCCGGCCTGGAAGAACTGGTCACTATCACTGCTCCCAAAAAAATCGAGGAAATACTCACTAAGAACCTGAGTCAGAAAGAAGTACACAGTCGGCTTAAGACATTGGCCAGCACCCTGGACACCCGGGGCTGGGCCATCAAGAACGTCGACTTGAACCTGAACTCTCCGGCTCATGGAGTTGTTGCCCCGGCGCAGGCCTCAGACCGTTTGATTTCTAATGCGGGCTATACGCAGCCGGCGCCGGTAGTCGATATCCATGCCGCCGATGACATCCTAGATGAGCAAAACAATCCTACCGCTCAGAAATTCGCCAGCATGATGCAGGATGCCGACGCCAAGCGCAAAAAAGAGGTCCTCGCGACAATGAAAGGCCTGATTGACGATGGCGCCGGAAAAGCTGCGGATAATTTTACCGGCCGCCTGGCCAAAGCCAGGGCCAATTTTACCAAGGAGCACAGTAAGAAGAAGACTTCACATCATAAGGTATTAAAAACTTCAAAACCTCAGGCTGAGCCTATTGCAACGCCAGCTGCCAATAAAGCTGAGGCTGATAAACCAGCCGCTCAAAAACCGACAGCTACCCCAGTGACACCAGAGCGCCAAGCTGTTAATATGGAACTAGCCCAAAGTGGTAGTGCTTTTAGCGTGTCGACTCTTTCGCAGCTGGCCAATCGCCAGCCCCAGATAGAGCAGACCGGTCCCAACGAAGTCACGATTTCGCTGCACTGATTTATTCGCAGAGATAAACCAAAATGGGTGGAAAAAATAAAATATGAATCCTACGCAAAATAACCCAGCAGGCCAAGGACCGGCTCCCGCGAATTACACCGGCGGAGATTATACTATGGGATCTGTAAATGCACCCGATGGCCCGGCCGTAATCCCGCCGCAGCAGGCTCATGCCAATCCCAACAGCACGCAGAACGCCCTGCAGATCAGCGAGATACGCGACGGCATAGTTATTATGAATGACGGTTCTTTCAGGGCGGTAGTGATGTGCCAATCAATCAACTTCGACCTGATGAGCCCGCAGGAGCGCGAAGCGGTAGAGTTCAGCTACCAGGGATTTTTAAATTCTCTGTACTTCCCAGTTCAGATTTTTATACGCAGCCAGAAAGTCGACATGCGGCCGTATCTCGAGAAAATAGACAGGATCCGAAAAGAGCAGGACAACATGCTGCTCGGCCTGCTGATGGAGGATTACATAGCTTTCCTGGCCGATATCGCCCAGCAGACCAATATCATGGATAAGAAGTTCTATTTGGTAATCAAGTACCCTGATACCGAGCAGGACGTCCGTAAAGCTTTAAAACAGAGCGCCGGTTTTTTTACCGGTATGGCCGAGCTGTTAAGTCCTGGCAAACAGCCACATGTGGTGATTGATGAAAGTACTTTGGAGAAGGCTAAGACAGAGCTCCGCAACCGCATCCAGGCAGTTATGCAGGGATTGGCACAGTGCGGCATCCAAAGCCTGCCGCTGGATACCGAAGAACTGATTGAGCTTTATTATGATGCTTATAATCCCGACACGGCTACCCGCCAGCAGATAAAGAACTTCAAAGATTTGACCGCCCCGGTAGTTACCAAAGGCGAGGGCGCGGCACCCCAGCCGCAGCTGGACAAGGAGATGTCTTAAAATGGCTTTCGGAAAACACAAGGACGCGCCAATCGACCCGGTGGTCCTGGAAAAGCAGGAAGTAGCGGCCGCCTTTGCCAAAGGCGTTACCGCCCTGCGCGATTTCATCGCCCCCAGCTCGCTTAAGTTCGAGGGTAACTATTTCCAGCTGGGCACCCGCTATGCCCGTACATATTATGTTTACGGCTATCCGCGGCAGCTTTATACGGGCTGGCTTTCCGGCATGGTCAACCTTGATGAAGTGATTGATTTATCGATGATAGTCCAGCCGGTGGACAGCCAGGTGGTCCTGAATAACCTCCGCAAGAAAGTCAGCCAGCTGGAGGCAGGCATCCAGCTGGATAGCGAGCACGGCAAGGTTCGCGACCCAGGCAAACAAGCGGCCGTCCAGGACGCAGAAGAACTGCGCGACAAGCTGCAGGTCGGCGAGGAGCGTTTCTTCCGCTTCGGCCTTTATTTCACGATTTACGGCAATTCGATGGAAGAGCTGGAATTCGTCAGCCATAAGGTCGAGAGCCTGCTCGGCCAGCAGCTGGTCTACTCCAAGCCGGCCAGCGCCCAGCAGGAGCAGGGATTATCCAGCACCGTTCCGCAGTTCATGGACCAGCTGCAGATTTACCGCAACATGAACACCGGCGCCATCTCCACTACCTTTCCGTTCACTTCAGCCGACCTTACCCAGGAAAACGGCATTCTATACGGAATAAACATGCATAATTCCGGCTTAGTCATCTTTGACCGCTTCAGTCTGGAGAACGGCAACAGCGTGGTGTTCGCCAAGTCCGGCGCCGGTAAAAGTTTCACAGTTAAACTGGAAGCGCTGCGCAGTATGATGATGGGTACCGAAATATTTATTATCGATCCTGAGAATGAGTATCAGAAGATGTGCGATGCCGTCGGCGGGGCTTACGTGCGGCTGAGCCTCAACTCCGCGACCCGTATCAACCCCTTCGACCTGCCCCAAGTGGTCGATTCGGAAGAATCGGATAATGCCCTCCGGTCAAACTTGATTACGCTGCATGGTCTTTTGCGTTTGATGATGGGTGGCGCCCAGGCCCAGATGGTGCAGGGCGGCGTGACTACCATGCCGGCGCTCAGCCCGGCCGAAGAAGCCGACTTGGACGCCGCTTTAATTGAAACTTACGCTAAGGCCGGCATCACCAACGATCCGCTGACCCACGGCTCGCCGCCGCCGACCATCAGTGATCTATACGACACGCTACTGCATATGGGCGGCACCGGTCCGCAGCTGGCCCAGCGGCTGCGAAAGTACACATCCGGCACCTTCGCCGGAATCTTCAGCCAGCAGAGCAACGTCAATGTAAATAATCCGATGGTAGTATTCAACATCCGCGACCTTGAGGACGAGCTGCGACCGGTCGCCATGTATATTGTCCTGAACCATATCTGGAACCGGACCAAAGTCGACAAGAAACGGCGCATTATGATCGTCGACGAAGCCTGGCAGCTGATGCGCTACGAAGACAGCGCTAACTTCCTATTCTCATTGGCTAAACGGGCCCGTAAGTACAACCTTGGTATCACTACTATCACCCAGGATGTCGAGGATTTCATGGCTTCGCGGATGGGCCGAGCTATCGTAGCTAACGCCAGCATGCAGTTCTTGCTTAAGCAGTCGCCGACCGCGGTCGATGTTCTGTCCGACGTATTCAAGCTCACCAGTGAAGAAAAGAAACGGCTCAGCCAGTTCCCGGTCGGACAAGGATTATTCTTCGCCGGCCAGAACCACGTGCACATCCAGGTTATCGCCAGTCCGACCGAGAATGAATTGATTATTACCAATCCTACCCCGCAGGCCGCCGTGCCCTTACAGGCCGAGGTGCAGCCGCCGGTCGCACCCGCGCCCCAGCCGGCCGCACCAGCCGCACCGCCTTCGTACGTCGAATCGACGCCGCAACCGAACGGAGCAGATGTCGAATGGCAAAATCAGCACGCGGCTTAATGAGATAGAGCATGGCGACAAGCACTCCACTACCCAGCAGACCGACGGAGGAGGATAACCCGGGGCAGAATCGGATCGACGACCTGACTGACCGCGAATTCAACCACGACGAGTATGAACGCCGCCATGGTATGGCGGCGGGTGATTCATCAGACCCGCGCGGCGGCATGGATGAAGATGAGTACGATGACCAGACAGAGCCGGCGGGTGATCCATCAGACCCGCGCAGTGATAACCTAGGCCCGGAGGACCTATCAGCCGCGGAAGAAGTAACCGCCAGCCAGCAGTATGAGCAGAAGGTTGGCAAAGGTTACAAAAAACAGCCAGATAAACCTGGCTTTATCCGCCGGCAGCTAGGACGGCGAAATCGTATCTTCTTATTGGGCGGGTCTGTGACCGCGATAATCATCATCGCGATTGTGATCTTTCTGAGTATATTGCCGTTCAAGATTATGCACATCATGAATAATCTGCAGAGTCATTTCTTTTCAACCAGTGAAAATGCCGTGCAGAAAGAGACAAATGCTCTTTTCAGCACATATGTCCGGAAGTACGTCATGCCGGCGCTGAAGAACTGCCCTACTAATATAGACAGAACCTGCAACCCTATCACTCAGGGGTCTCTGGTCTCTCAGTTATTCAAGGGCTGGCGTAATGCTCGCTTGGAAGAAAAATTGGCATCTCCCCCATACAATATCGAGTTCAGGTACAACAAGATAAGCAATCATTATTACTTAAGGATGAGCGGCCTTAGCAATGACGGGATAGATCTTGGAACGGATAAAAGCGGTTTTATCAACTCACAGCTTAGCCTGGATAGCTATTTAGATAAACTGAATGACCCCAATAATAACAGCCAGTTCAAGCGCGTCAGCCGCTCACAGCTGAGGGCCGCCCTCAATGACGCTTTGGATAAGCAGACGAGCAGGAAGAATGTCATGTATCGGTTCAAGGTCGGCAGAATGCTCGAAAAGAAATATGGGTTCAAGCGCTGTATTTTTGCCTGCGATACGCGTGATAACTTTGCCGACTGGAAAGATAATAAATTGCGAGCGGCAAAACTTATCATGGCCGAGAGAGTCTTAAAGCCCCGCAGTGAAGCGCTTTATTTAGTATTGGGGTGCATTCTTACGGACAGCCCGGCCTGCGATCCGTCTCACCGCACAGTTGTGGGCGATGGGCCTAATGGCGAGCCTGATACTCCCATAGAAAAGGACCTGGCTGCGGCGCTTGATAGGCTTTCCCTTGAAGAGACAGGTAAATACGCGGATGTCCTGGCCCATTCCAGCGGAATACTTGAAGATGGTTACGCCAAGTACATCGCAAAACAAATCGCCGGCCGTATCACCTCCGCAGTGGGCGGAGATACCGCGAAAGTAGAGGCAGCCCAGGCTGTTACAGCGGACGTTGTCCCTGTTTTCGGCTGGATAAATGCCGCGTCGCATATCGTTAAGCAGGCAGAAAGCATAGAAAAACTTAAGGCATATGCTTATGTCACTAACGCATCTGCGATGGTAGCCGTTTATTCAACTTATAGAACATATACGGACGAAATGAAAACCGGCCATATCGACGGCGGCTTAGTCGGTTCAATGACTGATGCTCTAGGTCCTGGAGGCAGTGATAGCACGGGCGGGATTGCCAGCGCCGAACAGACTCCATTATACGGATACCTGATAGGAGGCGATGTGAATAGCTCGGGCGGTGCCGTAAGCAGCCTGCTGGGTAACCGCGCCCTGGCAGCCGGCAGCACCCCGGCTTATCTTTGCAACAATGGCAAACCGGTACCAGCTGGCAAGCTGATCTGCCCGGAGGAAGTGCTCGGAGGGGCTGATATACCGATTGTGCGATATGCCAAAGACTTCTTAGATGCGCTGGGGCCCATACAGACTCTAGCGGACTATTGGAACAACTCGGTCGGCTTGGTGCTGCAGAAAATCATAAAGACATTAGCCTATATAACCGACCCTCTTTTGAAATTAACGCATATAGCCGATTTGGTGAACGCGGCATTTTCTCCGATTTTGAAGATTATCACCGACTATCTGATTCCGAACCCTTTTTCAGATAGCATGAGCGGCGGCCGGACATTCAACTTGGCGGCGGGCGGTGCGGACCAGACTAACTCTGACTTCTCTCAGAACGTCCTTGGAGGGCGCAAGCTGACTCAGCAGCAAGCGGCTGCCATTTTAGCCGAGCAGAACCAGCAGGAGCTGCAGTCCTATAAGAACCAGCCGCTGCTGGCCCGCATCACCGACACCGACAGCAACTACTCGGTCGTTAGCAAGCTGGCTATGGCTATGCCTGACAGCGCCAAGTCAGCCGGCAGCAGTATAACTGCCGCTCTGTTCACCAATCCCTTCGCGAAGATCTCAAGCATATTCTCTCCGGTATTCAGCCTTGGCCATGCCCAGGCGGCCAGCACTTTCCCCGACCCGTTCGGCATCAGCCAATACGGCTATCCGTCTGATGATCCCAGCCTTGCCTCCGCGAACCAGGACCCCGAAGCATACTGGACACAGAACTGTTCCAGCGATGGCACTACGCTTGATTGGAATGTCGGCGATAACGCCAAGTGGATAAACACTGCTACGGTAGATCCGGACACCGGTTTGCCAGAGGACGACACTACAGACCCCTGTCTCTTAATAGAGGCCAGCGTCGGCAGCTCCGGTGCCATATTCGATCCGAGCCTGCTGACTGCCGATGATCTTGGAGGGAATACGGCAGCGACAGCTCCTTCGACCTCACCGGGCACTACCGTGGATACGGCCCAGCTCTTCACTGATTCCACTTCAGTCGCCTGTGCCGCTGGTACGAATGATCTTGGTATACAAGACGGCTATCACGACGGCCAGCTGGTAAAGATAAGGGTCTGCGCCGTCCCAAATCTGCCAAGCACGTCCGAAGAAAGTAATGGCGGCTTTGGCATCACCGGTGCGAATGGTAAAGCAATCGTCAACTCCAGGGTATCCGGGTCTGTCTTAGCGATGGTCAAAGCCGCGGCTAAAGACGGTGTGACGCTGACCGCCAGCAGCTCGTTCAGGACTATGGCACACCAGCAGGCGTTATGTGCCGCCAATGCCGCCTGCTCATCCGGTGATTATACTTTTGTAGCCAAACCGGGCACTTCAAATCATCAGATGGGGCTGGCGATTGACTTCTCCGGTCTGCCGGCCACCCCCGGCCCTATCGCAGGCAGCGAAATATGGACTTGGCTTAGCCAGAACGCTTCATCTTTCGGATATAAGAACTACCCGGCCGAGGCCTGGCATTGGTCGCCTACAGGAAACTGATGAGACGCATTTCTACCTATTCATTCATAATGACCATTGTCTCCGTTTTGAGTATATTGAACCTGATTTCGGTCCCAAGGATCCTGGCCGATACTTTAAGCCCCGATGACCTAAACAGTATTTATGGCGATTCAGTCTGGTATAAACCCGGCGGCGCTACGGGCGGCGGCGCTTGCTCCACTTCAAGCACGCTTGTGGGAAGCGATAATGTTCAAAAAGCATTCTTCTACTTTGCGGGGAAGGGCCTTAGCGATATCCAGTCAGCGGCCATCGTTGGCAACCTGATGCAGGAATCCGGGGTAGACCCGACGTCAGTCCAAGCCAACGGGCCCGGGCACGGCATCGCGCAGTGGAGCGAGCCGGGCAGGTGGGATAACCTTTTATCATTCGCCGATAGCAGCGGCCAAAACCCGACCGATCTTGGCACCCAGCTGGATTTTATGTGGCAAGAACTGACAACATCCTATTCTGGGGCTCTGTCTGATTTGAAAACCAAAACCGATATAACCAGCGCCACCACCAGCTTTGAAGTAAATTACGAGGCCGCCGGCGATCCGCAGATGCAAAACCGTATAGATTACGCCAATGAGGTACTGAGTAAATACGGCGGGGGCACTGTGGGAACATCCTCCTCAGGAGGCTGCCAGACCGGCGGCGCGAGCGCTAATGGCAATAAGATAGTCCAGATCGCCCTGGCAGAACTGGGCACCAGCGAAACGGGCGGCAATAACGGCGGCGCGACGTGCATATTCCAGGGTAGCGGCTGCCCGCAACAGTGGTGCGCTGATTTTGTTTCCTGGGTATATAACCAGGCAGGGGCGCCATTCACCGGCGGCCTCGACGGCGGTTGGAGAATTGCCGGCTCCGCGGCCGTAGCCGACTGGTTCAAAGCTAATGGCGTATGGATCGATAACCCGGGGAGTCCGGTCCCGGCGTCTGATCCGCGGGCACCGCAGCCGGGCGACGTTGTGTTTTATCCGGCGAATGACGGGCATGTGAATATCGTAGTCTATTATGACGGCAAGTCGGTTACGACTGTCGGCGGCAATGAGTCTGATGCGGTCAGCAAGACGCCATATGATGTTTTTGGTACTGCCGCAGGCTGGGGGAGGTTAAAATAAAGATGATGAGCCGTAAAAAAATACTTCTTATACTTGGGGCGTCGCTTATCCTGGTAGCCGTCTTTTTAGTCAGACAATCCATGACCTTCCATCTTATCCGGACGGTCCCGGCGGACGGATCGCAGCCTAACCAATATACTGAGATCAGTTTTAATTTCAGCCGTCCTCTGGCGCCTTCTAAAGGTGCCGCCAACCAGATAAGCATAACTCCAGCTGTTGCCGGCCGGTCGTCCATAAATGGCGGCCAGATCACGTTCATTCCGATAGCTGCCTACAATACGAAAATCAAATACACAGCCACGCTTAGCGGGATATTAGATACTAAAGGCGAAAAAATCCCTGACATATCAATAGCTTTTAGCCCGCTATTCGTCGATTATGCCGACCTGCCCAGCACGGTCAGGGACAGATTGGTGACCCAGACCGACGTCAACGATTCGGCTAAAGCGCCTTACTCCGCGGCCATCATCGCCATCTCCAATTCAAACCAGCTCCTCACCTACGGTATGACTTCGGATCAGCTCGCTAATCTGCAAAAAGCATTTTATAAATACTTCGGCACAATTCACAAACAGATACGAAGTGTTGAATTATCAAATCTCAAAAAATCGCCGCACGATCCTCAGAGCGCCAGCAGGACCAATACTATTTCGTTTGATGCGGCTTGGAGCGGGAGCAGCACTTATTCAGCAAAGGTTGACTATACCGGGCTTATAGCCTCCAGGCTCTATATATATGGCGCTGGCGGTTCAGTGGTATACGACTCCGGCGATATATCGGACTAAGCCGCCTGGCGGCCTAGGGCTATTATCTTATGGTCATCCACGAAGTACTCTAAGACGGCCTCGGCGTCGGTGGTGGTGATTATTACTTGGTGGTCTTTCAGGCGCTCGACCAGGGCCCGGCGGCGGGAACCG
>Ga0207660_10001602_pt1 | contig 15185 bp, 13 predicted proteins | sample KBSC73BmetaG_FD_184335 | JGI IMG/M metagenome (GOLD analysis project Ga0207660, IMG submission 184335) | Corn rhizosphere microbial communities from Kellogg Biological Station, Michigan, USA - KBS C7-3B metaG (SPAdes) (version 2) | ecosystem: Host-associated > Plants > Roots > Rhizosphere ... | reverse complement strand
GATCCGCCCGAATTCCTTCACCACGCGCGCGATCATCGCTTCGACCTGATCGCGCTTCGACACGTCCGCCTCCACGGCGATTGCGCTCGCCTTGTAGCTCTTCACCGCGAGCTCGGCGGCGTCGCGGTCCCTGGGGCTGTCCGGCCGATAGTTCACCGCGACCAGGGCGCCCTCGTTCGAGAATCGTTCGGCAATGCCGGCGCCGATGCCGCTGCTCGCGCCGGTGATGAGGGCAACCTTGTTCTTGAGACGCATTCGAGTTCCGTGCGTGCGCGTGGCGATCAGTGTGGCAAACGACTTCTCGGAATATTCACCCGCACGGCCGATCCGAGAAGGTTGCGCCGCCGATCAGGAGCTCGATCGCACGCCCGGGCTCAGCTTCGCCGCGATCTCATACGAGCGCAGCCGCGACCCGTGATCATGGATCTGTGAAGCCACAATCAGCTCGTCCGCGCCGGTACGTTGCACGAACGCCCGCAACCGGTCCGCGACTGTCTCTGGCGACCCGACGATCGCGTGGCTCAGCACGCCGTCGAGCTGCGCCCGATCGAGCGGCGACAACTGTCGCGCGAACTCCTCGCTCGGCGGCGGAACCTGAATCGGTCGGCCGCGGCGGATGGCAATGAACGTCTGCTGCACCGACGTGAACAGCCACGCCGCCTCCGCATCCGTGTCCGCTGCCACCAGCGTGACGCCGAGCATGACGTGCGGACGCTCGAGCGCCGCTGACGGCCGAAAGCGACTCCGGTAGAGCGCGATCGCGTCATCCAGACTGCCCGGCGCAAAATGCGATGCAAACGCGAACGGAAGTCCGAGCATTGCCGCGAGCTGCGCGCCGAACAGGCTGGAGCCCAGTATCCAGATCGGCACGTGCAGTCCCGCACCCGGCACCGCACGCACGAGCTGACCTGGCTGCGGCTCGCGGAAATACTCCATCAACTCCGCCACATCGCGCGGAAACGCCTCAGCGGACATCGGCGTGCGGCGGAGCGCGGCAGCCGTCACCTGATCGGAGCCTGGCGCGCGTCCGAGTCCGAGATCGATCCGTCCCGGAAACAGTGACTCGAGCGTGCCGAACTGCTCGGCGATCACGAGCGGTGGGTGATTCGGGAGCATGATGCCGCCCGCGCCGACGCGAATTGTCGACGTGCCGCCGGCGACGTGCGCGATGACGACGGCAGTCGCCGCACTCGCGACACCCGGGATGTTGTGATGCTCCGCCAGCCAGAACCGCTTGTAGCCCCAGCGTTCGGCGTGTTGCGCGAGATCGAGTGAATTGCGAAACGACTCAGCCGCGCTCCCGCCCTGGACGATTGGCGCAAGGTCCAGGACGGAGAGCGGAACGGAATCGTTCACCGGCTCACTCGGAGCAGACCGGCTGCGCCTTGCCGCTGAGATCGATCGTACAGGTGCTCGTCGACGTCTCGTCCGTTGTCGTCAGGGTCACGAGGTTCGTGCCGTTGAACGTCAGCGTGGCGTGAATCGACGTCGACACCGGGCCGAGCGTGCCGAGCGTGATGTCGGCCGTGAGGTCGGACGCGATCGAGCCGGAGAGCGGCCACGGGCTGCTGCTACCCGGCGCCGGGAGCACGACGTTGGTCGCGGTGTTCGTGAAGTCGTCGACGATCCGCGAGAGCGACGTGCCGTTGATGACCGTCGAATCGTGATTGACCGACGTGCCGTTCAGCACGTGCTGATCGGTGAGCAGCCCTGACAGCGTCAGGTCGTTGTGCTGCTTGACCGTTACCGACCCCGACGTGCCGGAGACCGATTCAGTCACCGTGCCGGCGAGATCGGTGACGAGCCGCACCGCCGCGGTCGTCGTGTTGCTCGGCGCGCTCTGTGAATTGCCCGCCGCGTCGAACAGATAGTACGACGCGGAGAAGGTCAGGCCGTCCACCGTTCTCGTCGGACAGTTGAAGCTCTCGGTCGCGCCCGAGTAAGTGCAGGCGGACGGCGTAACCGTTGCGTCGGCGCTCGCGGGCAGCGTGACGCCGAGGACCTGCCCCGTAGCGTCCGTGAAGCTGTTCGTCGACGTCGACATCTGTGCGAGCACGCTCGGGAGATCGAGCTGGTGGTTGCCCGGTCCAGTCGGCCCATCGCTCCCGCACGCCGCGGCGGCGGCAACCAGTGCCGCACCGACGATCGCTCGTGTCAGGTTCCCGTAATTCATCAGCATCCTCCAATAAAGCGTCAAGGTCCCGCTACTGCTGACACACGCCGTGCGGGTTCGGCTTTGGATGGTCGACCACCATCCGGTTCGGCGCGTTCGCCACGTGCACGGCGATGTCCTCGATCAGGTTGTCGACGCGCGCCATGTGCTCGTAGTCGATGTACTCCGGCTCGTCCGTCACCTGGTGGTAGTCCGAGTGGCCGCCGGTGGTGAAGAACGTGATCGGAATGCCGTAGCGCGCGTACTCATAGTGGTCGCTGCGGCAGTAGATGTTCGCCGGATGTCCGTTCGCGTCCATCGAGTAGTCGAACACGAAGCCGTGATGATCGTCGCGGTTCACCTGCTCGATCAGGTCGCCCAGCTCGGTCGAGAGCCGGCGCGAGCCGACGAGCTGGAGGTAATTCGGGCTGCCGTGAATCGGCTGCCCCGCTTTCGTGAGACCGGTCTGATCCCACGCGTCGCCGCGGCCGACCATGTCCATGTTCAACTGGGCGTCGATCGAATCGCGCGGCACCGTCGGGTGGTCGGTGAAATACTCCGAGCCGAGCAGTCCCTTCTCCTCGCCGACGTGCCAGACGAACAGGATCGACCGCTTCGGGTGTGGATTCAGCGACGCAAGCTTCTGCGCGATTTCCAGAACGCTCACGGAGCCGCTGCCGTCGTCGTCCGCACCGTTCGAGATCGAATCGAGCCGCGCCGTGCCCGGGTGTGCCGCGCGCCATGCGGCGAGCTGTCGGTTCACTTCGGCCTGCTCGTCGGCCGTGGCCTGCTTGCCCTGCTCCTCCGCGCCTTCGGGCCGAACGATGTGGTTGAAGATCCGCAGCGAATCGTGGTCGACCGGCTGATGATTGAAGCCGATGTGATCATTATGCGCGCCGATCGCAACGTACTCGCCCTTGAGCGCCGGGTCGCTGCCCGGCAGGATGGCGACGACATTGCGCGCCGGGAACGGCGTGGGATCGACGTGCACCTGCAACTGCACGGAAACCGGCTTGCCCGCGGTCCCGGCAGCGAGCTGCGCCATCGGGGTGTCGAACAGCTTCGCCGCACCCGACGGCGTGAAGAACAGCACGGTCTTGCGCGCGGCCGGCGGATTGGCCGGATCGTCGACGAACTGCATCGGCGCGCTCACGTAGCCGAAGAACTGATTGGGAATCACCAGCGCCACCGCGGCGACGCCTTCGAGATGCTCGGCGTTTTGAAGTTGCTGATACCCCTCCATGCTCGTGGGCATGCCGAACAGCAGCACCTTGCCGGCGATGTCTGCCGGCGGCGCGGCGATCGTCTCCTTGCTCAGCGCGCCGCCATATACCACAGGCACGTCGAGCTTCGACATCGAGACGCCGCTGCCCGTCCATTCCGTGCCGAGCGCCAGCGACGCACCAGGGATGGTGAGCGTCGACGCGGGGTCGGTAAAGCGCGTCTTGAACGGGATCGTCTGGAAGTACGTGCCGTTGTCGCCGGCGGGCACGAGCCCCATGCGCTTCACTTCACTGGCGATGTAGTCCGTGCCCTTGACGTTGCCGATCGTCCCCGCTTCGCGGCCCTGCATCGAATCGTCGGCGAAGATGTAGAGGCGCGTCATCAGGTCGGCCGCGGTGATTGCGGCAGACGTCGGCTGCGGCGCGTGCTTGAGCGGGAGCGTGGTCGCGGGCTGCGGCACCACGGCTGACTGCGCGCCCAGGGCGACGGGGGCGACGAGCGCGGCAACGGCGAGATAACGGCGCATCGAGAGGTCGGGGATTCGGGGGCTGGTGCATGCGCGGGCGCGCGGCATTTCGCCGCCGCGCCCGCGTGAAATCACCCTCGAATGATCGGTAGCTGCGCGCCGTTGCGCCAGCCGATCGCAACCGACTTTACGCTACTTTGACGGGCCGGCCGACTTGGTGGTGATGTCGATCACGCCATTCACTGCGGCCGGATCGTTGTATCGCTCGGCCGCGGCCGCGCCCTTGATGACTTCGACGCTCTTGATGCTGTTCCTGTCGAGCGTCTGAATTGCCGACGGGTCGGATTTTACGCCGTTGATGAAGACGAGACCGGTAAAGGCCTTGGGGTGCGCGATGCTCGACACCATCGTGGACTCCGCGGTGGCACCCTGGAGCGATCGCTTCCGATAGAAGACAGTGCCGCTGGGCGTGCCGCCGCGTTCGTCTGATTTGGCTTGCATCACTCCGTTCATCTCCGAGTACAGCGCTGCCTTCCGCGTCGCCTGCCGATCCGCGCCCTCGCGCGTGATGATGTTGATCTCGTTTCCGTTCGCGCCCTTCACGATGTTGATCGATGCGATCGTCGTTGCGTCGAGCGTGTGCGCCTGGTCCGCTGTTGCCGCGACGCCGTCGATCGTGTAGTGCGCATCGTTCACCAGCATCACCTTCCGCGCGCCCTGCTCGGCCGCGGCAACGTTCATCTGATCGATGTCCGCCGACGTCGGCATCTTCGTCTCGCAGGCGACGACCAGCGCCGAGACGGCGAGCAGCGCGATCGCGCTCGCACGGGTACGCGCGAACTTCGGGAATTCAGGCTTCATGGCGTTGAGTCTCTGTTGAAGATGAGATGCGTCGTCAGCGAGCGCGGGCGCGCCGACACGTAGACCGGAGCAGTACTCGGCGAGATCGATCAGCAGCATGCCGTACGTGCGCGCCACGGCGCCTCCGCGCAGCACGCGGGCGTCGCAGTCCAGCTCCACCGCGAGCCTGAGACGCGACACCATGAACCACACGGCGGGATTCCACGGCACCAGCGCGATCGCGAGCCAGCCGACGACCAGCACGATCGGATCGCGCGCCCGCAGATGTTCCTGCTCGTGAGCGAGCACCAGTCGCTGCTCGCCGAGCTCTCGGCCGAGCAGCCATCGCGGCACCACGATTTCGGGATGCGAGAGGCCGATCACCGCCGGACCGGCAGTGGGCGACACGCGGACGCGCACCCCGTGCAGGTGCGTCGCCGGCCAGGTGCGCCGCGCGCGGTGAAAGCGCAGTTGCACGGCAACGAAGAGCGCGACGAGCAACATGGCGGCGAGCAGCCACGCCGCGCCGATCCATGGCAGCGCGCGCGCGGGCAGCACGTGCTGCAGGCCGGCGATGCCGTACCGAATCGGCCGAGCGATCGCCGTCTCCAGCGTACGCGTCAACACAATCGAGGCCTCGCGCCACAGTGGGATCGCCGATCTCGGCGCCGCGACGAGCCGCGACGGCGACTCCGATTTCATCGAGAGCGCCAGCTGTTGCGCCGGACGTGTTGACGCCGACGCGATGAAGCCGAAGGTGAGCGCCAACGCGCACAGCCACACCCAGCGCACCGGCCGGTGAGCCATTCGCAGCATCGCGTCCGCCGCGTACGCCGCCGTGGCGAGCAGCGCGCCGACGATCGTCCCATAGAGCATCCATGCGGCGATCATCGCTTGTCCCCCAATCGCTTCGCGAGGAGCTTGCGCATTCGCTCGAGCTCCGCGCGTCCGAGCGAGTGGTCGGACACGAGCTGCGCGAACATGCGCTCAGCCGATCCATGGAAGATGGAGTCGCGAATGCGCGCCAATGCGCTGCCGCCGGCACGCTCCGCCTCGACGAGCGGGAAGTACCGATACGCGCGACCCTCCGCCTCGTGTCGCACGTAGCCCTTCTCCTCGAGCGTTTGCAGCGCCGACAGCACGGACGTATACGCGAGATCTTCGTCGCGGAGCGCGTCGCGCACGTCGGATACCGTCGCCGAGCCGAGTCGCCACAGCACGCTCATGACGGCGAGCTCGCGCGGGGGGAAATAGACTTCGTCCATGCCTTGCTCCCTACGGAAGTTTCCGTAGAGTACCGCTCGGCCGTCAGTCTGTCAACTGCTTTTTCAGTAGCGAAGTCCCATGTGCGGCGGCCCGTTCCACCGTTCCACCGTTCCGCCGTCCCCCACTCAAGTCGCCGGCGCCAGCTGGTACTGCTCCAGCTTTCCGCTCGGCAGCTCGTACGTCCATACCCGCAGCGTCTTGCCGCCGGCAACGACGCGGTAGACGCGCTCGAGCATGCCGCCGCGGTACTGCTGCGAGATCTGCGTGAACGTCGTCGGAGCGCCGAGTGCGCCGAGGCTCGACTTGAAATCGCCGAGTGCCTGCGCGCTGAAGTAGGCGTTCGCGTCGGCCGTGAACAGCGAGCGATCGATCGCGCCGCGCTGGAGTCCGGTGAAGATGCGCCGCGCGACCGCGGTGCGCGCCGCGGTCTGCGCGTCCTCCGTCGTGAACAGTCGCTGCGAGACCTGTTGTGCGATCGCGCCAGCGGCCGGCGCGGCATCCTGATTCGTCAGCACGACGACCGCCACGCTGTCATCCGGAAACACGATGTTCTGCGCCGTGAACCCGGCGACTTCGCCGCTGTGCGCGATGTCCCGATGACCGTTGACCATGCCGACGTCCACACCGAGTCCGTATCCGCTGCTCGCGCCGTTGGCGAGCAGCACGGTCTGCTCGAGAGCCCGGTAGGAGGCCGGTTGCAGGAACGACTGATCGATCATCGCGATGTCCCACCTGGCGACATCGCTCGCGGTCATGGCCAGCTCGCCGGCGCCGAACATCCAGCCGGCGCCCGTGGGGATCGCCTGGCGCAGCGGACCGAGGCCGTACCGCATGTAGCCAATCGGCTCGATCGACGTCGGGCCGCGCGAGTCGAAATCGACGGCGCTCGCGATGTGGAGCGGCGCGAGAATGCGATCGTGCACGAACTGGTAGAACGGCACGCCGCTCACCTTCTGCACGATCAGCGCGGCGATCACGAAATTGGTATTGCTGTATTGCCATCGCGTGCCGGGCTGGAAATCCAGCGGTTGCTTCGCCCAGTGATCGAGAATCCGCTGCGGCGTGACGGGACGTTCCATCGCCGGCGGGACGTAGTCCTGCGGCCAGAAATCCTGGTAGCCGGACGTGTGCGACAGCAGGTTGCGAATCGTCACCTTGTCGCCGTCGGTGAGTCCGGGGATGTACCGCGAGACCGGATCGCCGAGCGACAGCTTGCCGTCCTGCTGAAGCAGGAGCACGGCGGCCGCGGCAAACTGCTTGCTGATCGAGCCGAGCGCGTATCGCATCGACGGCGCTGCGGCTACACGCGGCGACAGGCGTGCGTCGCCGTAGGCTTGTGCGTAGCGCAGCCGGCCGTGCGTCACGACGGCAACACTCGCGCTGGGAACGCCGGTGCTGGCAAGCACGCGATGCGCGATCGAGTCGACGGCGGCGGGAATGCGCGCGTCCGAACTCTGCGCGCGGGCGGCGATGGGGCGGCTCGCTCCGGCGACGGCGAGCAGCGCGGTGACGATGGCGACTGTTCTCATGTGCTGTGTTCTAACCGCCGCGGCCGCGAGGTCAAGAGTGCCGCCGGTTTGCGCGATGGCGACCCGCGTCGTAGGCTGACGCATGCCACTTCGCCGCTATCACCTGCTCGCCGCGCTGCCGACGATCGGCCTGCTTGCCGGCATCCCGTTCGCCAATCGACTCGAGCCGTACGTGCTCGGCCTGCCGTTCCTGCTGTTCTGGATCGTGGCCTGGGTCCTCGCGACGTCCGCGATCATGTGGCTGATCTGGGGGCTCGACCGCGCGCGCGCCGGAGCGTCGAAATCATGAGCGCCGCGCTCGGCGTGCTGGCGGCGTTCTTCGTCGTGGCGATCGGTCTCGGCATTCTGGCGCGGCAGGGCCGCGACATGAACCTCGAGCAGTGGAGCGTCGGCGGCCGCGGCTTCGGCTCGCTGTTCGTCTTTCTGCTGATGGCCGGCGAGATCTACACCACGTTCACCTTTCTCGGCGGCAGCGGATGGGCGTACGGCAAGGGCGCTCCGGCGTTCTACATTCTGTGCTACGGCGCGATCGCGTACAGCTTCTCGTATTTCCTGCTGCCGGTGATCTGGCGATACGCGCAGCCGCGGCGGCTCGTGTCGCAGGCGGACTACTTCATAGCCAAGTACGACAGCCCGGCGCTCGGGGTGATCGTGGCGGTCGTGGGCGTCGCCGCGCTCGTCCCATACCTCGTGCTCCAGCTGCGAGGCCTCGGCATCATCGTCTCGGAAGCGTCGTACGGCTCGATTGCGCCGGCTACGGCAATGTGGACGGGCACCGCCGCACTCATCTTCTATGTCGTCATCTCCGGCGTGCGCGGCTCCGCATGGACGGCGGCGCTCAAGGACGTGATGATCCTCGGCGTCGTGATCGTGATCGGCGTGTACCTGCCGATGCACTACTACGGCGGGTATCACGCGATGTTCGACGCGATCGCGCGCGCGAAACCCGGCTTCCTCACGCTGCCGCGCGCCGGCATGAGCCCGTCCTGGCTCATCTCGACGGTACTGCTGACGGCGTGCGGGTTCTACATGTGGCCGCAGTATTTCGCGAGCGTGTACACGGCCCGCAATGAGAACGTGTTTCGCAAGAATGCGGTGATGCTGCCGCTCTACCAACTCGTGATCCTGTTCGTGTTCTTCTGCGGGTTCGCGGCGCTGCTCGTCGTGCCGGGCCTCACCGGGACGGATGCCGACTTGTCGCTGCTGCGCATGAGCAAACTCGCATTCGCGCCGTGGAGCGTCGGCGTGATCGGCGCGGCGGGGCTGCTGACCGCGCTCGTACCCGGCTCGATGATCCTCATCTCGGCCGCGACGATTCTCGCGCAGAACGTGTATCGCCCGCTCACCCGCGGGGCGAGCGACCGCTCGGTCGTCGTCGTGGCGCGGGCGCTCGTGCCGGTCGTCGCGCTGCTGGCGCTGCTGCTCGCGCTGCGCGGCGGGCAGGCGATCGTGGCACTGCTGTTGATGGGCTACAACATCGTCACGCAGCTCTTCCCCGCTCTCATGCTCAGCCTCGCGGCGCGGCCGCTCGTCAGTCGCGCCGCAGCAATCAGCGGGATCGTCGCCGGCGAGATCACCGTCGCCTCGATCACGCTCGCTGGAACGAGCGTAGCGAGCCTCTTTCCATCGGCACCACAGATGATCAAGGACCTCAACGTCGGGCTCGTCGCGTTGATCGTGAACACGGTCGTGCTCGCGGTCGTCGCGCTGATCACCGGACGACCGGCAAGCGAGCTCGCGCCGACGCGCGCCGCCGCGGCGGTGTACGCATTGCCGCCCCGCGATCAAGTTTCAGCGCATGAGCTCTGAGACCCAAACCAGTCACAGCCCCGCGATCGACAGCCGGCGATTGCTCGGCGATCTGAATGCGCTGGCGCGCATCGGCGCGACGGCGGCAGGCGGCGTGAGTCGGCCGGCGTACAGTGATGCGGACATCGCGGCCCGCGGCACGGTGCGCGACCTGATGAGCGATGCGGGACTCGAGGTGCGCGTCGACGCTGGCGGCAACACATTCGGTTCGATGCGCGGCCGAACGGACGCACCGCCGATCGTCATCGGCTCGCACACCGACACGGTGCCCGACGGCGGCCGTTACGACGGCGCACTCGGCGTGCTCGCCGCGATCGAGGTCGCTCGCACGCTGCGCGAGCGCGGCGAGACGCTCACCCATCCGCTCGAAGTCGTCGATTTCCAGAACGAAGAGGGCGGTCTGATCGGCAGCAAGATCGTGTCGGGACGCTTCGCCGCCGACGCGCTCTCGCTCGTCGCAACGAGTGGCCGCACGATCGGCGACGGAATCCGGCGGCTCGGCGGCGATGCCGAGCACCTGGAGCGCGCCGTGCGCCGCCCGGGAAGCGTCGCCGCGTACGTGGAGCTGCACATCGAGCAGGGGATGATCATCGAGCGGGCCGGCGCGCAGATCGGCGTGGTCGAGGGACTGGTCGCGATCCGCTACTGGGACGTGACCTTCGAGGGCGTTGCGTCGCACGCCGGCACCACCGCGATGACCGATCGACGCGACGCGCTGCTCGCCGCAGCGCGGTTCGTCGACGCGGTGAACACCGTCGTGACGTCGACGCCCGGGCGACACGTGGGCACCGTCGGCAAGCTCGCCGTCTTCCCCGGCGGCGCGAACGTCATTCCCGGAAAGGTCGTGTTGACGCTCGAGCTGCGCGATCAGTTCGAGGAGGTGATCGAGTCGCTGTTCGAGCGGATCGAGCGCGAGGCGAAGCGCGTCGCCAACGGCACGGGAACGCGCGTCACGATGCTCCCAACGCTGCGCAATGCGCCGTCGCCGACCGATCCGCGCGTGCGCGAAGCCGTCGCGCACGCTGCCGACGCACTCGGCTTGAGGACGCATGCCATGGTGAGCGGCGCCGGACACGATGCGCAGAACATGGCGGTCATCGGGCCGGCGGGCATGGTATTCGTGCCGAGCGTGAACGGTATCAGCCACTCGCCGGCGGAGCAGACGGAGGATCAGGACGTGATCAACGGTGCGAACGTGCTGCTCGGCGCCGTTCTTCGACTGGACGCCACACTATAAAGCAATGCGCGTCGCGATCGTCGGCGGTCCCGGAATCGGCAAGAGTACGCTCGTGCGCCAGCTCGGCGATCTGTATCACAACGGATCGTACGGCGAAGGCGAAAAAGGCGTGTGGGATCCGCGCGTGCTCGCGGACATCGACGCGGGCCGCAACGCGGTCGGCGTGACGGCGTACTTCGCACGGCTGTACGACGCAAACTACCGCGACGCCGCCGAGCACGACGCGCCGGACAAGGTCATCTTCTTCGAAGGCGCGCGCATCACGCTCGAGGCACACATCGCCGAATATCCGCCGGACACGCATGGCGAGCTGCGGCGCGTGCTCGCGATCGGCAACGCGTGGCGCCCGGACTGCACGATCGTGCTGACGTCGAGCACGGACACCATCGCGAAGCACATTCGCGTGCGGAATCGCGATCACGAAAGCGTCGAGAACATGGTACGCCGATTCCGGCTGATCGACGCCGAGTTCCGCCGCCTCGCGCCACTCTATGAGAACACGGTCGTGCTGAACCGCGACGGCGTGGAGTTCCACGAGCGCGCCGGGCTCGAACGAATCGTCGAGATCGCGGGCCTGCCACGCTTTCACGACATTCCCTACGAGCAGATCGACCACTGGATCTCATGACGACAGCACGCGCCATCATTCTTGCCGCCGGCATCGCGCTGGCCGGCCTGTTCACCGGCTGGGGCTTCGCCCGCGGCCGCACGTCGGATCGCTTCGTGACGGTGAAGGGCGTGGCCGAGCGTCCGGTGCGCGCCGATCTCGCGATCTGGCCGCTGCATCTCGTCGCCGCGGACGACGACCTCGCTCGCGCACATACGAAGTTGCAGGACGGCTTGCAGCGCGTGCGGCAGTTCCTCGCGCAGCAGGGGATCGACAGCGCCAACATCGCCCTCCAGGACTTTGCAGTCGCGGATGCCCAGGCCAATCAATTCGCTGGCAACATTCGCGCGGGCAGCCGATTCGTGATCAAGCAGACGATCGTCGTGCGCAGTACCAACCCGGATCTCGTGCAGCGGGTCAGCCAGCGCGTCGGCGACCTGGTGAGCGCGGGCGTGGTGCTGTCATCGGGCGGCGAATACGGTCCGTCGGCGGGCGGTCCGACGTTCGTCTTCACGAATTTGAATTCCCTCAAACCGGCGATGATCGCCGACGCCACCGCCCGGGCGCGCGAAGCGGCGGATCAGTTCGCGCGCGACTCGCACGCGTCGCTCGGCGGCATCCGCCAGGCGAATCAGGGCGTATTCGAGATCCTGGCGCGCGATCAGGCACCCGGGATCAGCGAGGAGAGCCAGATCGAGAAGACGGTGCGCGTGGTGTCGACGGTCGAGTATTTTTTGAAATGACGATGCCGCACATCAAGGCTCGTATTTCACTCGCGTGCTCGATCGCCGGCATGCCCACACGCTCATCTCGCGCCCCGGCGCGCTGGATGCTTGCCGCGGCGCTGCTGCTCGCAAGCCGAGCGCCGCTGGCGGCGCAGACGCACCGGCTCGCACCACCCTCGCCGCCTCCGGCACAATGGCCCGGTCTGATCGGCGAGTACGACGCGCCACTCGGCGCGCGCCTCGTGCGTGAAGACAGTGGCCGGCTCGAGCTTGCCGACACGATGGGACATGTCGCCGCGATGCACGAGCTGTCGACGAATCGATTCAGCGTCGATCGCGACGCGGCGCAACGTATACTCGGCCGTGCCGGCAGCGCCGTCACGTTCACGCGCGACGCGAGCGGCCGCGCGACGGCGATGCTGATCAGCGGCGCTCGGATGGCGCGGCGCAACATCGAGCCGCGCCCAGGCACGAATCAGCTGCGCATCAAGCCGCTCCGCCCGGTCGCCGAGCTGCGCGCCGAGGCATTGAAGGCGACACCGCCGCACGAGACGGGAACGTTCCGGCCAGCCGATCTCGTCGAGCTCACGCGACTCGATCCCACCATCAAGCTCGAGATCCGCTACGCGACGACGAACAACTTTCTCGGAACGCGCTTTTACGATCAGGCACGCGCGTTTCTGCAACGACCGGCCGCGGAAGCCGTCGTCCGTGCCAACGCCGCGCTGCATCGACTCGGTTATGGCAGTCTCGTGCACGATGCGTATCGGCCGTGGTACGTGACGAAGATGTTCTGGGACGCCACGCCGCCGGCGAAGCGCTGGCTCGTGGCCGATCCGGCGCACGGCTCGCGGCACAACCGCGGCGCCGCGGTGGACCTCACGCTGTATGACCTGAAGACCGGCCGGCCCGTATCGATGCCCAGCACGTATGATGAAAGCACCGACCGGGCGTTCGCCGATTATCCGGGTGGCACGTCGCTCCAGCGTTGGCATCGCGCGCTGCTGCGCCGCGAGATGGAGGCGCAGGGCTTCACGGTGAATCCGCAGGAGTGGTGGCACTTCGATTACAAGGATTGGCAATCGTACGCGATCGGGAACGTGCCGTTCGAACGAATCGCGCGGCGGCGGTAACGACGCCGAGCGGGCGCACTCCGCAGTGCTCGTTCCGCGGTGCGGTGGCGAGGCCGCCGGGAATCACATAGTGTAGGGTGACCTTCCCGGGAGATCCTCGAATGACCATGCCTTGGCGCGCCCGCCGCTCGGATTCGCTCGCCCACATCGCCGCGGCGGTACTCGCCGTATTTGCGCTCGCACCGGCCGCGCGGGCGCAGAATCCTCTGCCGAACGAGACCCCGGCGAAATACACGCCGGCCACGTCGACGTGGGATTACACGCGGCGCGACGTGATGATTCCGATGCGCGACGGCGTTCGGCTGCACACGGTCATTCTGATTCCGAAGGGCGCCCACCGCGCGCCGATGCTGCTCACCCGTACGCCATACGACGCGACCGCCACCACGAGCTATGCGCAGAGCTCGCACCTCGCGCCGGAGCTCAACGGCTACGACAATGCACTCGACGTCATCATTCCCGGCGGCTACATCCGCGTGGTGCAGGACATTCGCGGCAAGTATGGCTCGGAGGGCGACTACGTGATGAACCGCCCGCTGGTTGGGCCGCTCAACGGCACGACGGTGGACGAATCGACGGACACCTACGACACGATCGACTGGCTCGTGAAGAACGTGCCCGAGTCGAACGGCAACGTCGGCGAATTAGGGATCTCCTATGACGGGTTCGAGCCGCTGATGGGGATCATCCATCCGCATCCCGCCCTCAAGGTCGCCGTGCCGATGAACCCGATGGTCGACGGCTGGATGGGCGACGACTGGTTCCACAACGGTGCGTTCCGCGAGCAGAACATGCCGTACATCCTCGAGCAGGAGGCGAGGCGCGACAACTCCGCCAAGTGGTGGACGAGCGCGTTCGACGACTACGACGTCTACCTCCGCGCGGGGTCGGCCGGCGAGCTCGGACGCGAGCACGGCCTCGAGCAGGTCGGCTTCTGGAACAAGATCCTCGCGCATCCGAGCTACGACGCGTGGTGGCAGCAGCAGGCGATGGACAAGATCCTCGCCCAGCAGCCGCTCACCGTTCCGGTGATGCTCGTCCACAGCCTGTGGGACCAGGAGGACATCTACGGCGCGATCGCCGTGTACAAGGCGATCAAGCCGAAGGACACGAACAACGACAAGGTCTTTCTCACCATCGGGCCGTGGCATCATGGCCAGGAGATCGAGAACGGCAGCTCGCTCGGCGCGATCGACTTCAACAGCAACACGTCGCTGTACTTCCAGAAGAACATTCTCGGGCCGTTTCTCGCGCACTATTTGAAGGACGGCTCGCCGAAGGATGACGTGGCTTTAGTAAATGCATATGTCACCGGCGCGGACGAGTGGGAGCGGCTGGACCGCTGGCCGGCGGGCTGCGCGATCGGCTGCGTGATCCATCCGACGCCGTTCTATCTCAATTCGGGCTTGTCGGCGAGCTTCCGGCCACCGGTCGCCGGCACGCCGGCGGCGCCGGGCTACGACGAGTACACGTCGGATCCGGCCAAGCCGGTGCCGTTCCGCGCGCGGCCGATCCAGCAGATCGGCTACGATCCGCCGCTCACGTGGGTACAGTGGCTGGTGGACGATCAGCGCGAAGCGTCCGGTCGCACCGACGTGCTCTCATATGAATCGGACGAGCTCACGGTGCCGGTGAAGATCAGCGGCCAGCCGATCGCGAATCTCTTCGCGTCGACGACTGGTACCGACGCCGACTGGGTCGTGAAGGTGATCGACGTCTATCCGGACGAAGTCGGCGGCCAGCCGAACATGGGGGGGTATCAGCTGCCGGTGTCGATGGACATCTTCCGCGGCCGCTATCGCCAGGGCTTCGACAATCCACAGCCGATCACGCCGAACACGCCGTTGTTGTACAAGTTCGCGTTGCCGACGGCGAATCATGTCTTCCTGCCGGGGCATCACATCATGGTGCAGATCCAGTCGAGCTGGTTCCCGCTGTACGATCGCAACCCGCAGACATACGTGCCGAACATCTTCTGGGCCAAGCCGAGCGACTACAAGGCGGCGCTGATGCGGATCTTCCACGAGCCGGGGCGCGCGAGCTTCGTCGAGCTGCCGGTGGTGGGAAGCTGAAGAACGGTGGAACGGTGGAACGGTGGAACGGTGGAACGGTGGAACGGTGGAACGCTGGAACGGAAGAGCGGAAGAGCGCTCTTCCGCTCTTCCGCTCTTCCGCTCCCCCGCCCTTCAGTTCTTCA
>Ga0207660_10001591_pt1 | contig 15224 bp, 11 predicted proteins | sample KBSC73BmetaG_FD_184335 | JGI IMG/M metagenome (GOLD analysis project Ga0207660, IMG submission 184335) | Corn rhizosphere microbial communities from Kellogg Biological Station, Michigan, USA - KBS C7-3B metaG (SPAdes) (version 2) | ecosystem: Host-associated > Plants > Roots > Rhizosphere ... | reverse complement strand
CAGAGCGCGGCGGTGCAGAGAAACGGGCTGCGCCAGCCCAGCACAGGCTCCAGCAGTGCGCCCACGACCGCGCCGGTCGCGGTGCCGCCGGCGATCGAACCGAACATCCAGCCGACCGCACGACCGCGCCGCTGGAATGGCACTACGTCGCCGATCAAGGTCAGGCAGATCGGCACGACCCCTGCGGCGCTTACGCCGGTCGCGATGCGCCACGCAATGAACGTACCAATGTGATGCGCGCTTGCGGTGGCTGCCGTGAGCGCGATGAACGCCAGCAATGAACCGAGTATCACGTTGCGGCGGCCAAGCCGGTCCGACAACGGCCCGACCCACAGGGTCGCCAGGCCCTGCGGAAGGATGTAGGCAGGGACTGCCAACGCCACCCACGCGATCGGGCTGGCAAACACTACCGACAGGCGCGGTATCAAGGGTGCCACCATGAACGTCTGCGCGAACACCAGGAAGGCGGCGCTGCAGATGGCGGGCAGCATCCAGCGGGAAGCAGGCGCCTGTGCGGTCGCAACCGGAGCTGCCGACGCGAGCATCAATGTGTCCGGTGCTGGTGCAGGTAGTGCCTCGCCACGCGCGCGCGGTTGCCGCACACGGAATCGGAACACCAGCGCCGGCGCGGATTGCGTGCCACGAATTGTAGGATGCAGTCCGGATGCGCGCACTGCCGCAGTCGCTCCGCCTGCGGGCCTGTCAGCAGCGTGGCCGCGTCGGCGGCCAGCACGTGCAGCAGCGCACGGCGTTGCGAGTCGGGTGCCGGTGGCACCAGGTGCGGTTCGCTGGCGGACCAGCCGAGGCGGGGTCGGGCCATCGGCCAAGCCAACGCACGATTTACCTTGTCGAGCGCGGGCTTCGGCGGCCGAGTGTGCTCGCGCGTGGCGCACAGCAGTCGGGCGATCGCGTCCCGTAGCCCGAGTACGGCCGTCAAGTCCGCCGCGCTGGCCGCTCCGGTCCAGGCGACGCGCCCACGCTCGCGACGCAGCCACATCGTCAGCGCGGCGGGAGTTTCCAACAAATCCAATGCGGCGCCGTTGTGGCGCACCCGGGTGTTCACGAGGTCGAGTGCAAGCGGCTCGCCCATCAGCAGAAAACCAGGTGTGGGGGTCATCGATCCGTGCTCATGATTGCCGGTCTGTGGACGGCATACTAATGGAAGTATACATTAGCAAGCCGGAGCGGGTGACCGCCAGACGTCGGGCAGTGCATCTTGCCGATGCCGCGCCGCGGTTCGAGCAGCCAACATCGCGCCATCGTCCGGCGCAAAGGAGAACAACATGAGCAAGCGTTTGGGAATCTACGTATTCGACGGCGTCGAGGTCATCGACTTCACGGCTCCGCTGGGTGTCTTTGCGGTGGCCCAGCGCATGGACCCGGAGCTGGATTCGTTCCTGGTGGGTGACACGGCTGTGCCCATCCAGACAACTGCGGGGATGACGGTGATCCCGCGTTACAGCCTAGACGACCGCCCCGATATGGATGCGTTCCTGATTCCCGGCGGCATCGGCACGCGCCGCGAGATGCACAATGGGCGCCTGCTCACGTTCGTGCGCGCGCTGCCCGAAACGACCTTGCGGGTGAGCGTGTGTACCGGCTCGTGGATCTATGGCAACGCCGGGATCCTGGACGGCATCAGGGCCACCAGCCGCAAGAATGGCGATCCATCCGAACAGCTCGTCCCGATCGACCGGCTGGCAAGGATCGCTCCCAAGTGCAAGATCGATCGCCACCGCGTGGTGGACCAGGGCCGGGTGATTACGGCCGGCGGCATCTCCTCGGGATTGGAGACCGGGCTGTACCTGCTGCTGCGGTTCGGGCACGACCAAGCGTTCGTCGACTCCGTGGCCCGGATCATGGAATACGAACGCCAGTGGGAGCTGATGAAGGCAGATCGGCTGGTCGCCGGCTGAGACAGGGTTGCGCTGCCCATCGAGTTGAACGATGCAGAAGCCGCTCCGCGTCATAGCCGTGCCGACACTGCATGTCATGGGCGTCCCAGACATGCCCGACAGGGAGCCCATGGATTCACACCCATGCTTCAGTCGCCGTTTTCGTTGCAAATATCCATTGCGCCGTGACGCTGCGCGCGCAAGGATGGTTCGGCAATCGGGATCACGATCTGCAAGCCCAACTCACGGTCATGCCTGCGCGAGGAGCGCCCGAACCATTGCCAGCCGATGACATGGACAACCAAGTCCCGCGGCGCACCGATGGACGCCCACCGGCAGCCGGCGATCTGGCCTCTTGGCCGGATGCGGCCCTACTGGAGACCTTGCAGCGTGCCGCGTTCGAGTACTTTCCCCGCAACAGCGACCCCGTCACCGGCCTGGTGGCCGATACCTCGCGCGCACGTTCGCCGTGCAGCATCGCGGTCGTCGGCTTTGCCCTCGCGGCGTATCCGATCGGCGTCGAGCGCGGCTGGATCGCGCGTGCGGATGCGGTGCAGCGGATCCTCGCGGCGCTGCGCTTCTTCGATGCCAGCGACCAGAGCGGCAGCCCGGCGGGCACCGGTTTCAAGGGCTTCTACTACCACTTTCTCGACATGCACACCGGCGCCCGAGTCTGGCGCTCGGAGTTGTCGATGGTCGACTCGGCGCTGCTGATCGCCGGAGTGCTGACCGCAGCCACTTATTTCACTGGCACCAACGCCGCCGAGCGCGAATTGCGCGCGCTGGCCGAGTCGCTCTACCGCCGCATCGACTGGTGCTGGGCGCAGAATGGCGCGACCACCATGCGGATGGGCTGGAAGCCCGAAAGCGGGTTTCTCAATTACGGTTGGGAAGGCTACACCGAGGCCATCGTGATGTACGTGATGGCCATGGGCTCGCCCACGCACCCGATTTCGCCGCAGGCTTACCAGGGCTGGACCTCGACCTATCAATGGGAGAATCTGTACGGTCACGACTGCCTGTATGGCGGCCCGTTGTTCATGCACCAGTTCTCGCATGCGTGGATCGACTTTCGCGGCATCCGTGACCGCTTCATGCAGGAAAAGCGCTCGGACTACTTCGAAAACAGCCGGCGCGCCACGTACATCCAGCGTGAATACGCCAAACACAATCCGAACGAATTCGCGGGCTACGACGCCAACGGCTGGGGCTTGTCGGCGTGCGACGGCCCGGTGGGCGCTTGGGTCGCGGCTTCCGGGGCGGTGCAACCGACGTTCGGGTATGCGGCGCGCGGTGTGCCCTACGGCCCGGACGACGGAACTTTGTCGGTACCATCCGTGCTGGCGTCCCTGCCGTTCGCGCCCGACATGGCGCTGCAAGCCGTGCGCAACTTACTGGCCCGCTATCCGGAAGTGCTCTCGGACGCCCGTTTGTCGACGGGCCTCAATCCGACCTTGGCCAATGCCAACGGGACCGCGTGGGTATCGGCGGGACACTATGGTCTCGACCAGGGCATCGTCACGATGATGATCGAGAACCACAGCAGCGGGCTGGTCTGGCAACTGATGCGCGCGTGCCTGCCTATCCGTCGTGGTTTGCAACACGCAGGTTTTCGCGGCGGCTGGCTGGAACACCCCATAGAAGGACCATCGTGATGTCGCAACCGAACAACCCGGGGTCCGCCACGTTGCAGGCTATCAACGAGCGCGAGCGCATTGCCGAGCTGCACCCCACATCATGGGCCAACCCCGATGCGCCGGAGCGTTACCCGCTGGTGGTCGTGGGCGCCGGGTTCGCCGGCCTCGCCGCGGCGAGAACGGCAGCCGAACGCGGCATCAAGGTCGCCCTGATCGAACGCAGCCTGCTTGGCGGCACGTGCATCAACACCGGGTGCGTCCCGTCCAAGGCAATCATCCGCACCTCACGGCTGTACGCCGAGATGCGTGACGCCGTGCGTTATGGGGCGCAGGTTCCGCCCACCATCGCCACGGATTTTGCGGCGACGATGGAGCGCGTGCGGCGCATTCGGAACCGCCTCGGCCAACGCGACTCGGTGCGACGGTTGGCGGCAGCGGGTGTTGACGTCTTCTTCGGCAATGCCCGCTTCGTTGGCGCACAAGCGTTGACGGTGGATGGCGCCACCCTGCATTTTGACAAGGCCGTGATCGCGACCGGTGCGCGGCCGAATCCGCCATCCATTCCGGGTATCGCAGAGGCTGGATACTTCACCAATGAATCCATCTTCGAAATCACCAAGCTTCCGCGGCGCCTGCTGGTGATCGGCGGCGGGCCGATCGGTTGCGAACAGGCCCAGGCGTTTTGCCGGCTGGGGGCGCGCACCACCATCGTCCAGATCAGGCCGCTGTTTCTCGAGCGGGAAGAGCGCGACGCCGCGCAGATCCTGTCCACGGCGCTTGCGCGCGATGGCGTCGAGGTCCGTCTCAACACCAGGGTTCGTGGTGTGCGGGTGGTGCACGGCGGCAAGCTTGTCGATCTGGTCAGCGACGATTACGAAAATACCATCGAGGTCGATGCGATCCTCGCCGGCGTCGGTCGGGCGCCAAACGTGGAAGGGCTGGGGCTGGAAGCTGCCGGCGTCGAGTACGAAATCGGCAAGGGCGTCCACGTCGACGATTTCCTGCGCACCTCCAATCGGCACATCCATGCCGCCGGCGACGTGTGTCTCCAACACGAATACGGCCATACGGCGTGGATTTCCGGCGGGATGGCCGTGCGCAATGCGGTGTTTCGCGGGCGTGAACGATGGAGCAAACTCATCATCCCCTGGGTGACGTTCACCGATCCGGAGGTCGCGCACGTCGGAATATACGTGCGCGAAGCCAACCGACGCGGCATCCCCGTGAAGACCTTCACCGTGCTGATGCACGAGGTCGACCGGGCGGTGACCGACAGCGAGGAGACCGGGTTCGTGAAGATTTACGTCCGTGAAGGAACCGATCGAATCCTCGGCGCGACCATCGTCGCGCGCCACGCAGGCGACATGATCAACGAAATCACCCTGGCGATGATGGCGAACATAGGTTTGGGCACGCTTGCCAAGGTCATCCACACCTATGACACCCAGGCCGAAGCGATCCAAAAGGCTGCCCAGGGTTGCGCGCGGGCCATGGCGTCGATGGCGCGGTGACACGACGGTAGCCCAGCAGGTGGATGAGCACGCATCCAAATGCACCCGACGTCAACAGGGACGGTGATCAAGTTCGGGTGGTGCGGCCCCGAGCTTGGAAATCAGGTCCGCGGGCGTCAGACGCGCAGGATCCGACCTCGCGGCGCCGGAGCTGACAACCCATTTCTGTCCGCTCTACGACCGCACGTCGACTGCCGCGATCGACCGAGGCTGTGTGAAAACTCCAACGGGGCGAAAAATCCGGTCTCACGACGACCACGAGAGATGGCTCTGAAGCAAATTTCGCATCGGCAACCGCTCCAAACCCAACTGTCGCCGACGAGAGCAGAACAAGCAAATGAGTTTTCACACGGCCTCGACCCATTGCGGACATAGTCGTTCTGCCAGTTCGGCGGAAATAGATGCGCGTAGGTGGCTCAGGGTTCGATCGCTATTGACCGCGCCAAGACCCTGTTGCTTGGCCTCATCGAGTGCCACGGCCGTGTGAAGGGGAGGAGCACAACCGTTGTTACAACATTGCCGCGACATCTTCCCGATCGTCTCCGGCGTGTCCGCCGAGGCGTGACGCCGTGCCCGCACCGTTTACTCGATCTTCGCGAACAACGGAAACGTCACGGTGTACTTCGTCGAGCAGAATCCGCGGATCGCGTCCGCGTCGCCCGGTTCCTGATGCCCGAACTGGTTGCACGGGAAGCCCAGCACCTCGAAGCCCTGGTCCTGGTGCGTCTGATACATGTCCTCGCGACTCGCGTATTGCGGCGTGAATCCGCACTTGGACACGACGTTGACGATCAGCAGCACCTTGCCGCGATACGCATCCATTTTTTGCGGCGCGCCGTCGAGCAGGTTCGCTTCGAAGTCGTGAACGGTGGCCATGGCCGACCCCTCCGAAATCACAGTCTATGACAAGGCAGGCTTCAAGGCCGCCCGCGCCGCCAAACGTGGCGGCGCGTTGCCGCGGCTAGGCACAGGTATCCGGATATGGGCCGGTTGCGCGATGCCATTGCGACCGTGACGGAAATCATGCCTCGTCCGTATGCCGCTGTGCTAGCGTAACTCCGTGGAACCCCGGCCATGCGCAAACATGGCCGGGGAAATCAGGGGCCGGATGCGTGCATGGTGCAGGCAATGGGTACCCCGCGAGTGGTTTGGATCGATTTCTGCCGCGTGCCACATCAGCACGGCCTCTTTCTGGATGCGAAACGCGACTGCGCTGTCTTGCGCGTCACACAGCCCGAGGCGATTCCTTCTGCCGTTCACGGACACCGGCCGCACTTTATCTGCATCGAATACGACTATCCCGACCAGGCGCGACTCCGGTCCGTGCCACGGGTACGGCGCGAATTCCCGGCGCTGCCGCTGCTGATGCTCACCGAATTTCACTCCGAGGCGCTCGCGATCTGGGCGTTCCGCTCGCGCGTCTGGGATTACCGGGTCAAGCCGGTCGACGAGAACACGCTTGCCCATCTCATCGATGCAATGGCGCACGCGAGCCTGGCAGCGCGAGACGACGGCGGGCTGACCGAGCCTTTCCCGTCCGACCTGATCGCACCTGCGGGGCACCTGCGCAGACCGCTGATTGCGGCCCCGCACACGGCCGCCGCGGTCGCCTACATCACCGAGCACTACGCGGAGGGGTGCCGGATCGAACCCATCGCGGGGCTTTGCCACCTGTCCGAATCGGAATTCAGCCGCGTCTTCCACCGCGAGCACGGCATTTCGTTCCGGCGCTTCCTGTTGCAATACCGCATCGCCAAGGCGCGCGATTTTCTCGCCGAACCCCACTCATCCGTTTCAGAGGTCGCGTATGCGGTCGGCTTCAACGACCTTTCCCATTTCGGACGGATGTTCAGGCGCATTGTCGGCATGCCCGCCACCCGCTATCAACGGAATCTTCAGCTCGCGACGGCGACTATGGCGCAGTGAGAACTCCGTTGGTTCATGCAAATCGTTCCACTCGAGCGCAGCTCGGTTCTAACGACACCGGCCGCTTCTGATCAACACTTGTCTTCCCTGTCGGCAACGATCGCGCCACACGGCGTCGAGGGAGACGGGCCATGGTCAGGATCACGGGCGAACTCGATCTTAGTCAGATTCCGGACGAACAGTACAAGTCCGATCTGGATTTGCGCGTCGCTGTCGTGCGCGAAGGCACCGTACTCGGTTCGTCGACCCTGAAGGCCGGCACGGCACGCCAGAAGCGGTTTCCGTTCGAAATCGAATTCGAGCCGCCTGTCCTGCCGGGCGGCCATCTTCCCTGTCCAGTCACGTTCGTCGCCGGGCCCAACCTGGCGGATAATGAATTGCTGGCTATCGACACCGTGAGACACGTCGTCGAGTTTGATTACGCCAAGGGGCGTTCCGGCGCCAAACCCGCCGCAGCGAAGATCGCCGAGTTGAAGCTCGGACGCATCGCGATCGAACCTGCCATCTACGGCTGCTGGCTGATCTGCTGCCGGACCTACACGATCAACGGCCGTATCGTCTGCCGGCATTGGTACTACAACCCGATCCTGCATCGCTGGACATTTTGCGACGAACCGGTGCCCGGCGCGGTCGTTGAAGCCTACGACGTGGATCGTTTCTGGTGGTGGTACTGGCGCGACCAGATCACCAGCGCCGTCACCGACGTCAACGGCAACTTCCACATGACTTTCCGCTGGTGCTGCCTGCGCTGGCTACCATGGCTGCGTCCGCAACCGGCGATCGACCCCGACGTTCTGGCGCGCATCCAGCAATTGCTGGCCACGATGCAACCGCCGCTGCCGCCGATTCCACCGGGCCCGGATCCGGATCCGACGATCTTCCAGCGGATGCTGGGTGGCGCGGCAAGCCTGCCAGGACCGGTGCTGGCCGCCGCGACGCAGGGCGCGCTGTCGCTGCCTGCACTACAGCAATCTTCACCGGGAATGTCGGCGGAGTCCCTGCGCGCCGCGCTGCCGCCATCACCAGAGCTGGCGGCGCTGCGCGTGTGGCCGTGGTGGGACTGGAGCGACTGCGCGCCGGACGTGGTGTTTCGCGCGACCCAGCGCTGCGGCGACCGCATCAACGCGATCGTTTCTGAAACCAACGCCCAGACACGCTGGGACATTCCGACCGCGCTCAACGTCACACTGATCGCCAACGAGCTGGCCTGCTGCATTCCAACCTGCCGTGATCCTGAATGCCCGGAGTGCCTGAAGCTCACCTGGGTCGGCTGCACACCAACCGATCAGATCAGCGCGGATGCTGGCCCGCCCGACCTGCGCGGTTTCGCGCGCACCACTGCATGGGCGAGCGATCCATGGAAGGACAATCCGTTCTGCGGGTCGTTGCAAATTCAGGGCGGCGTGGGTTGGGACGTGGATTATTTAAAGGTGCAGTATTCGAAGGATGGCGGGCCGTGGACCGATCTGCCGAGTCCGGCTTTCGCGGGATTCACGCGCAGCTACTGGGACGGCACGACGTTCGTGCCCATCGCATTCACGCCTGCGCTCAAGAACGGGCAGATGGTCATCATCACCCGGCGGCATTACGAAGAACTCAACCCGGGCATCCCGCGCTTCGGTGGGCAGGTGATCTGGAACGACTACGCCACGCTGTTCTACTTCGACACGACGCAACCGGGGCTCACCCCCGACGCGTTGTATCAATTGCAGTTCGATGGCTTCGCCGCGGATGCGGCCGACAACTTGGTTGCTTCGAGCGAGCGCATCCTGCCGACCTGCGGTGAAGACTCGGCCGAACAGGTGTACCTGCGCATCGACAACCAAGCCCAAGCGCACCCGGCGCCGACACCGTTCGCACCATGCAAGATTCCCCATTGCTGCGCCGGAACGCTTGGGTGCAGCGGCGTTCTCCACGCCTGCACGGTCGAGCCCGACTGCTATATCCGCGAAATCTGGAGGAACGAAGGGCAGTCGGACCAGGCCTGCGTATCGGCCTGCGACATCGCGAAGCTGGAGCCCACCGATACGCTCACTATCCACTTCAGCGTGACCTGCCCCAACACGATCCAGGACGGGCATCTCGGCGGTTACTGGATGCGTGCCGAGTACGGGGTCAACCAGATGTTCTACATCACCGCACCGCTATATGTGGATGCCACCGGAGGCGTCGGGTCACTGCAGCCCGATCCGACTCTGGAGGTTGGACCAAGTTACAGCCAGGCACTGGCACAGGGCGCGCCGCGGGCGCTGTGGTACGGCGGTGACTTCAAGGTCACCTTGCACGGTTCCGACTTCCCGGAATGCTGCGCCTACCTGCTGCGGCTGTGGGCATGGAAGCGCACCACCAACGGCTGCTCCGACCCGAGCGTAACGCACTACAACCAGTTCGAACTGTCATTCACGGTGCTGCGCCCGGATCTGTGTCCCGGCGTCTGCACGGAACGGAAAGTGGAGATCGCGTAGACCGCGAGGGCAACGCCACACGAGGGATGAGAAGGGTCATGTCACGACACGGGCGCGAGGATCATGGGTACATGGAGTTCGATACTGAATGTCGCGCTGGCGATCCTCGCGACGTGGCGCGTCACGCATCTCCTGGCGGAAGAGGATGGTCCGTTCGATTCGATGCTGAGGTTGCGCGCGAAGCTGGGGACGAGCCAGGCGGGGCGGATGATGGATTGTTTCCAGTGTCTGTCGCTGTGGATCGCCGCGCCGTTCACCTTCATGGTGACGCGTTCGACATGGATGTGGATCCCTGCGTGGCTCGCGCTGTCCGGCGCGGCGTGTCTGCTGGAACGTCTTGGCAGGCAGCCCGCGGAAGTGCAGTTGCAGTCGCCGAATTTTCCTCCGGAGGGCAACGACCATGACGTGTTGCGGTCAAGGCAGGACGGCCCTGAGGGCTAGCCAGGCGGCGGCGCCGAAACCATCCGGTGCACGGCTCGCTGCGGCACGCAGTGGACACGCCTTCATTGCCGCTTTGCCGAACGCAGTTGCACTGGTTCGCTATCTCGGCGCGGCGCCGATCGTGGTGCGTGGCGCAGTCAGCGGACGCGCCTATCAGTTCTCTGCCGGTCGTACCGTTCAGCCGGTCGATGCCCGCGATGTCGCCGGATTGCTCAAGAAAGGGATCTTCCGCCGGCACGCATAGACCACGGACGGAATCATTTCACCCGTCACAGGAGATCCACCATGGCCACCCAGACCGACCCCCGCAAACAGACCGCGCCATGCTGTCCGCCTCTCGCGCCGGACGAGGTCTGCGACGAGCTGGATTTTTTTTACCGGCTGACCTATTCGACCGCGGTGGGCAAGCAGACGCCTGCCGGCATACCGGCGCAGAACATCCCAGTCGAGGTGAAGCTGCACTTCCAGCTCAAGCGCTGCCGCGGGCCACTCGCGCTGGGTGACCTGCTCTACACCACGACCCTGTTACCGGGTGAGAAGGTGCGGCTGTTCACCTCGGACCGGCGTTCCAAATTCACCTTCGACAGCGAGAGCAAGTTCGGTTATCGCAATTCACAGTCGTCGGAAGAATCGTTCTTCATGCAGCAGATGAGCGACTCGCTGTTCGACGTGAATTCGCGCGACACGGCGCACTCGAGCAACCAGTCGCAGTCGCACGTGGACGGCAAGGCGGACGCCGGGGTGAACATCTTCGGTCTGGGCGGTTCGGCCAGCATGAGCGGGAATTACGATTCCGGTTCGGTTTCCGACTTCCTCGGCGAGCACAGCCAGCACGCGCAATCATCGGCCAAGGCCTCGGAAATGGGCGTGCGCAAGGCCGCAAGCGTATCGATCGGCGAATCCGAAAGCCGCACCCACACTGAAACCGAATCGCAGGATCACTACGAATCCGCCTCGCGCGAATTCCAGAACAACAATGACTGCCACGCGGTGACGTTCTTCTTCTACCAGATCAACAAGACCCAGACGATCAGCTACACCCTCGAATCGGTCGACCTGCGCGCGATGATGGATACCGACCCCGCGAACGACTTCACCCGCGTCGCGGCCAACCCGCTCTCGCCCAGCACCGGCGTGGGCGTGTTGTCGAATGGCGTGCTTTCGACCGATGCCAATCGCCACGCGACCTATCTTGAAGCCGCGACCCAGGTTCCCGGCAACGACCGGCTGGCCGTGGCTGCGGCGTTCCGGCTGCAAATCCCGGTACTGACTGCCGCCATGCGCGCACAGGCACTCAAGCAAGTGCAACAGGAACTCGTGCAGGAAGGACTGCTCGACAAGAACGGCAACGTATCGATTGATGCGAAGAAACGTTATTCGTTCGTGCGCCAGTCGTCGCTGCCGACGCCCGGAATACTGGTCAAGGGTTGCCTAGACACTTGCAACGTGTGCGAGGACACGCGGCTGAAATCCATCGAGCTGGACGTGGAACGCAAGAAACTGGAAAACGACCTGCTGCAGAAACAGATCGCGCTGCTCGAAAAATCGCAGGAATACCGCTGCTGCCCGCCGGCACCGGTGGTGGAATCCTGAAATCCGGTTGAGCGCTGCGCGAAGCATGAACGCAGTCCGTTGAAGAAAGAACATCCGCCCACGTTTACGTGGCGTACCCCCGACAGGAGCAAAACCATGGCGATCAAGCGCACCAGCAAGAAAACCGGCGCAGCGATTCGGCGCCGCGCTGCGCAGACGGCGTCGGTGCCCAAGACACTAACGTCGAAGGGCTTCAAGGTGAAGGGTTTCGGCGCGCTGCCCAAAGGGTTCAATCCGCTGACCGCATCGGCGCGGCAACTCGCCGCGTATCGTCTTCCACGGCGGCCTGATACCAGGACCGAACCGCGTCTGGCGCAGCTTTGGGAACGGGCGATCGGCCGCACGCGATTGTGGATTGCGCCTGAGTTTGAACACCACGAGAACATCAGCCACGGGCCGCTGCGCGCGGGCCGTTCCGTCAAGCGACGCGCCAAGGCGGCTCAACTTGCCGTGTCGAATGCGACGTCGACGAACTGGTCGGGTGCCGCCGTGTTCGCGCCGTCGAACAAGCCGTATCGCTTCGTGGGCGGGCAATGGACGGTCCCGAGCCCGAATGCGCCGAGCGACGGCTCGTACTACGCATCCGAGTGGGTGGGTATCGACGGCTGGAATTCTTCCGACGTGCTGCAGGCCGGCACCGAAACCCAGATCACCAAGATCTGGTTCTTCACCGCGACGCAGGTTTACACGTGGTGGGAGTGGTTTCCGTCCGGCGAGGTCAAGATCTCGAATCTGCCGGTTTCGCCCGGCGACGTCATGTACTGCCTGATCTGCGCCGATTCCACCACGCACGCGACGGTGAGCTTCAGCAACCAGTCGACCGGGGTGGGCACCCGTTTCGACATCACGGCGCCTAGCCGCACGGCGCTGACCGGCAATGTCGCCGAGTGGATCGTCGAACGTCCCACCGTGAACGGCTCGGTCGCCAACCTGACCGACTACGCCGCGTGCTACTTCGACGAGTGCATCGCCGGTGGCAGCCTGAACATCGACAACCTCACCGGCGCATCGCTGATCACGATGACCGGATCGGGCAACGCGACCCTTTCCGCGCCGGTCAAGGAGAACGACAGCGTGGTGAAGGTCAATTGGCGCAAGGCAAGCTGACCCGTCGACTCCTGGATGACCCGAATCAACAAGGACGTCCGAAGCGGATTCAATTCTTGGCGGTATACCTCAACCGCATCACATCTACTGAGGGTCTATGCTCAGCAGGGCTTGTTGACGACCATTTGGGGTTCGGGTATTGCCCGCATCAAAGGCCACAGGGCGATCAGCGATGAGGATCTTTTGAAGATCACGCTGAGGATCTTCCGGACTAACAGATGCGGTTCAAGAATTCGGCAAAGCCCATCATCGTCATTCACGAGGACAAGCTCGATCAGATCAATCTCCTAGGCATCCCATCGGTGAAAAACGGTGTCCAACACCGAGCTTTCCTCACTGTTGTTGTGTCGCTTCAGGCGTTGACGTTTGTCCGCTTCTGGCCGTTATTCGCCCTACCTGCTGCTCGACAGGTAGGGTCGTTTAGGCAGCGCGCGATGGGTGCAAGCGCCGGCGGGCATCGGTATTTGCGATGCCCGCAGATCTGGCGAGAAACCGCTTCAAGATTTTGCCTTCTTCGACTCCAGGTTGATTGGCTCCTTGCCTGCAGCTTTCAGCTTCGTATTCAACGCCGAAAGCTCGTTCGCCTTGAGCGCATCCCACTTCTGCAACGACGCATCCAGCATGCCGCTCAGCTTGGTATAGCCGGCTTGCGCGTCGGGTGATGGCGCGGCGTCGGCGCCGCCGTCGACGGCCTGCATCAGTGAACGGAACGCACCGCCGAGGTAGCGAAAGTTCTGGACGCTGTTGGGTGGGAAGGTCCAGGCGTTGTACGGGTTGGGCGCCTCGGTGATGTCGGCCGCGACCACCACTTTCGCATCCAGCGCGTCGATCGATTGCTTGAGGTCGCCACTCGCACCCTCACCTGCTTTCTTCAGCGCCGCGTGCAACTTGTTCGCCTCGCCCGTCGCGGTCGCGAGCTTCGCGCCTTCGGCTTCGACCTTCTGCGCCAGCTCGAACTGCTGCTGGTAGGCCGTTTCCGGAATGGTGACGCGCGGATCGTGGGCGACAGTCAGCGGCTCGCTGTACGTCTTGCCGTCGACGGTGAGTTTCACCGTGTACTGCCCGGGCGGCGCCCACACGCCGTCCTCGTAGGCGTCGCCGTGCGCCAGCGCGGCAGGCGGCGCGTAGCGCAGCGGCCACACGAACCGGTTCAGGCCCGGCCTGGCTTCCAGCACCACAGGCTCGCGGAACCAGTCGGGCGTCATGTTGATCTTGGCGAGATCGGGCTTGGGTGCCTTGTCGGCGCTGGAATAACGCCGCACCAGTTTGCCGTTCGCGTCGTAGATCGAAAGTTCGATCGGCTTCGCGGGCCTCGATGCCAGCGAGTAATCGATGTACGCGCCCCACGGCGGGCTCTCGGCGATCGGCTCGTCCTTGGGCAGTGGCGTGCCGGTGAACCTCGGCATGCGCACGCGGTAGGCGACCGCGGGTTTGTACAGGCGCGTGGCCCAACTCGCCGGATACGCCGCGAGCTGCCGCAGCGCCGAAACATCGTCCATGATCCAGAAGCCGCGACCATGCGTGGCGATCACCAGATCATCGTTCTTGACGTCGATGTCGCGCACCGACACCGCCGGCAGGTTCTGCTGCAGCGAATGCCAATGGTCGCCGTTGTCGAACGACACGAAGATGCCGAAATCGGTGCCGGCGTAGAGCAGCCCGCGCTTCACCGGATCCTCGCGCACCACGTCGACGAAATCGCCGTCGGGAATGCCGGCGACGATCGATTGCCAGCTCTTGCCGCCATCGGTGGTGCGATAGATGTACGGCTTGCGGTCGTCCAGCCGGTGGCGATCGACTGACGCGAACGCGGTGTCCTGGTCGAAATGCGACGGCGAAATGCTGCCGACCTTGGACCACGCGCCGAGTTGCTTCGGCGTGACGTTGCTCCAGTGCGCGCCGGCATCGTCGGTGCGCCAGACCAGGCCGTCATCGGTGCCGACCCACAGGAGCTTCGCGTTCAACGGCGACGAACCGATCGAATACACCACGCCGCGGCGCGCACCCTGGTGCAGGTTGTCGGCGACGGTGGTCGCGTCGAGCGTGGACGGAACCGCCGGATCGGGGCGCGACAGGTCTGGGCTGATCGCGGTCCAGTGTTCACCACCGTCGCGGGTCTGCCACAGTCGCTGGTTGCCGAAATACAACGTTGTCTTGTCGGACGCGTTGAAGACCAGCGGCAGCGTCCATGTGCTGCGGTAAATGTCGGGGTCGGCCAGCGTGGGATCGACGCTGCGCGTCTGTTTGGTCTTGAGGTCGAGTTTGTCGACCTTGTCGCCGTACACGATGTCGGGGTCTTTCGGGTCGGGCGCGATCATGCCGCTCTCGCCGCCCGCGGTGACCTCGTGGAACTGCATCATGTTGATCGTCGCGTAATAGGTCGAGCGGCTGGGCACGGCGGCCGCGCCGGAATCCTGCTGCGCGCCATAGACGCGGTACGGGAAGCGGTTGTCGGTGCTGACGTGGTACATCTGCGCGGTCGGCTGGTTGTACCAGCTGGACCAGGTCTTGCCACCGTTGGTAGTGATGATCGCGCCCTGGTCCACGCCCATGATCTGGCGGTCCGGATCGTTCGGGTCGATCCACAGTTCGTGGTAATCGTCGCCGGTCGGATCGCCCTTCACCGGCAGGAAGGTCTTGCCGCCGTCG
>Ga0207660_10001590_pt1 | contig 15239 bp, 16 predicted proteins | sample KBSC73BmetaG_FD_184335 | JGI IMG/M metagenome (GOLD analysis project Ga0207660, IMG submission 184335) | Corn rhizosphere microbial communities from Kellogg Biological Station, Michigan, USA - KBS C7-3B metaG (SPAdes) (version 2) | ecosystem: Host-associated > Plants > Roots > Rhizosphere ... | reverse complement strand
CAAGATCGCCGACATCTTCGACCGCGTCGGCATCGGCAAGGAGATCCGCACCGAGTCGAACTCGGACGGCATGCGCAAGACCATCGATCTCATTCGCGAGTCGAACGCCGACTTCATCTTCACGAACCTCGTCGACTTCGACTCGAAGTACGGGCATCGCAACGATCCGGTGGGCTACGCCAAGGCGCTGGAGACGTTCGATCAGGAGCTCGGCGGACTGCTCGACTCAATGCGCGAGAACGACTTGCTCTTCATCACCGCCGATCACGGCTGCGATCCGACCGACGTCTCCACCGACCACACCCGCGAGTACGTTCCGCTGATCGTCACCGGCCCCGCCGTCCGCGGCGCGCGCCCCCTCGGCACGCGCTCCACGTTCGGCGATCTCGGCGCGACGATCTGCGATCACCTCGATCTTCCAACGAGCGGTCTCGCGGGAACGAGCGTGCTTCCTGAGCTGGGGGTGAAGTGATGCGACGACTCCGGGGTTCCCTCGCTGCGCTCGGGATGACATCGATTCTCGCGGCGAGCGCATTCGCACAGCAGCAGCAGCCAACGACGCAGGTCACGAAGGTCGCGGATGACGGCCTGGTGATCGATCGCGTCGCCGAAGCGAGCAAGCGCGATCTGCCGCGCGACCTGCTCAAGCGAATCGTCAACGAAGACATCGACGTCCTTCGCGGCAAACGCGCCGACGGAACGTTCCAGTACGCGACCTACGAGCGATTCGAAGCCGGCCGCAGCACGCAGTCGTTCTCTGTCAACGCGCGCAAGGATCGGATGGAGACCGTCGAGGTCAAAGGGTCGTTCGTTTATCGATTGATCCTGGAAATGCCGAAGCGAAAGCTCCTCGTGCGCAAGAACGTGCCGGTCTGGATCGAGCGCGTGGACATCGAGATGATCGCGCAGGGCAGCTCGCAAACCGACCGGCCGACGATCGACGTGAAGGCGTGGCTGCAGCCGGGCGAGGTCAAGCCGATCGATCTTCCCGCGGTCGCGAAGCAGACCACCATCCGCGTCATCGCCACGACCGATCCGAAATCGGGCTACGGCAACATCGACGTCGTGCTCGTCCACGCGAAGGTCGTCGACAACGCCGACAGCCCGTACGCGGATGCGGTGGCGAGCGCGAAAGCGATCCAGCGCGGGCTCGAAAACGGCGACATCCCGTCGATCCGCGCGATGGCGCAGCGGATGCGGGGCTCGCTGGGCGCGCCCCCGAAAGCGACACCGGCGGCGACGCCGGCGGCGACACCGGCGGCTTCCACGCTGACCGTGACGGCGCCCGTGAGCGACACCGCCGAAAAGGTCGAGATGCAAGCCGAACTGCAGCTCATCGAAGACCTGCTGACGGGCACCGAAGCGGAGCGCCGGGAGGGCCTCGATCGCCTGCATCAGCTGATCCGCCGGGTGCGCCGCTGAGCCCGAAATCGCACTTTTTCGAAGGTTTGACGATAACCGTCGCGTGACGTAGAATGCCGCTCCCTCAGGTTGTAGTCTTTAGCATTTCCGAAAGGAGCCACACTTGTCGTCAGTCAAACTAGGATTCAAGGTCGGGGATAAGCTCGTTTATCCGAACCACGGTGTCACAATCGTGGAACACATTGGCGAGTCCTCCATCATGCCCGCAGGGGACAGCTACTACCACCTGCGCCTGCTCGCGAACAATTCGCGGCTGATGGTTCCGATTATGAACACCGACCGCGTCGGCCTGCGCCGCCTCTACCAGCAGAAAGAGATCAAGGGTCTCCTGAGCCTGCTGGAAGAGAAGCTGGTGAAGAGTCACACCGACTGGAAGGGCCGTTACCGCGAGAACCTCGAGAAGATGAAGACCGGCCGCCTCGAGGACGTCGCCGACGTGCTGAAGAATCTCAATGAAGTGCAGAAGCGGAAGAGCCTCTCGTTCCGCGAGAAGAAAATGTACGACCGCGCGAAGTACCTCCTCGTCTCCGAGGTCGCGATCGTGAAGAACATCCCCGAGCCGGAGGCCGAGAAGCTGATTCACAAGTGCCTCGAGAAGTCGCTCGCTCCCGCGGGTCACTGATCCCTGTCCTTGATTAGAATGGAAGCCGCCCCGGTCAAGGGGCGGCTTTTTTCATGCTTCCACCCTGGATCCGCGAGAAAAAACTGAGCCTCGCGTCGTTGCGCGAGATGAAAACGCTCCTGCGCTCTCGCGACCTGCACTCGGTCTGCGAGTCGCTCGCATGTCCGAACCGCACCGAGTGCTTCTCGCGCGGTACCGCCACGTTCATGATCCTCGGCGACGTCTGCACGCGCTCCTGCGGCTTCTGCAACGTCGTCACGGGCCGGCCTTACGGGCCTCCGTCGGCCGAGGAGCCGCGGGCGGTGGCGGAGACGGCGCGCCGTCTCGGCTTACGCCACGTGGTCGTCACCTCGGTCACGCGTGACGATCTGCCCGACGGCGGTGCGCAACATTTTGCACAGACGATTCACGAACTGCGCGCGGCGCTGCCGCACGCGGCGGTCGAGGTGCTGACGCCCGACTTCCGCGGCAATCGCGACGCGGTGCGCACGGTCGTCGAAGCGCGTCCCGATTACTTCAATCACAACGTCGAGACCGTGCCGCGGCTCTACGACTTCGTGCGGCCCGGCTCGCGCTTCGAGCGCTCGCTTGCGGTGCTCCGCCATGCGAAGGAGCTCGACCCTGCCATCGTGACGAAGTCGGGCCTGATGCTCGGCCTCGGCGAGCGCCGCGACGAAGTCGTCGACGTGCTGAAGCACCTTCGCGAGAACGAAGTCGAGATCGTCACGATCGGACAGTACCTGCAGCCGAAGCGCGAGAAGCTCGACGTCGTCGAGTACGTGCACCCAATGGTGTTCGACGAATACCGCGCGATCGGCGAAGAGCTCGGCTTCGGCGCTGTGTTTTCCGGACCTTTCGTGCGAAGCTCGTACATGGCGGATCTGGTCGCCCACGAGCATGCGAGAGCCTGAAAAAGAGCGGTCGCCGTTTTTCACCACCTGGATGCCGATCTTTCTCGACTACCTCGCGGTCGAGAAAGGGCTGGCGAAGAACTCACTCGCGTCGTACACGAACGATCTGCGCCGCTTCGGCCACTGGCTGGACGATCAGGCGCTGGCCATCGAGCGCGTCGAGCGCATCCATCTCGTCAAGCATTTCCAAACGCTGCGCACGTCCGGCATCTCGGCGCGCTCCGTGGCGCGCGCGCTGGCCGCGATCCGCGGGATGTTCCGCTTTCTCGTTTCGGAAAAGCATCTGAAAGCCGATCCGACGGAGAACGTCGAGAATCCGAAGCTCTGGTCGTCGCTGCCGAAGTCGATCCTGCCCACGGAAGTCGACGCGCTGCTCGCCGCGCCCGATCGCACCGTACCTGAAGGACTGCGCGACGCGGCGATGCTCGAGCTGCTCTACGCGACCGGCCTGCGCGTGAGCGAGCTGATTCGCGTGCGCATCGACGAAGTCGTGATGGACGCCGGCTTCCTGCGCACGATCGGCAAGGGCTCGAAGGAGCGCATCGTGCCGTTCGGCGATACCGCGAAGAACGCGATCGTCGACTACCTCGAGCATGGGCGCCCGCACTTCAACAAGTTCCCCGATCCGCATCTCTTCCTGTCGCGGCGCGGCCGCCCGATGTCGCGCCAGGCGTTCTGGATGAAGATCGTCCGCTACGCGCGCGAGGCCGGGATCAAGTCACACATCTCCCCGCACGTGCTGCGGCACTCCTTTGCCACGCACCTGCTCGAGAACGGCGCGGACCTCCGTTCGGTGCAAATGATGCTGGGACACGCGGATATCTCGACGACGCAGATCTACACGCATGTCTCGCGGGCGCGGCTGCAGAGGGTGTATGAGCAGTTTCACCCGAGGGCGTAACGCGCATTCGGGCATAATCGTCCCAACTGAGCAGTTCATCCGATCACACATGAAGCGCGCCCTGGTCCTGCTCGCCATGCTTCTCGCCGCAACCTCGGCGGGCGCGAGCATTGCCGTGTTCAGCGACGGGCGCAACATGAAGATCGAGGCGTACGTCGTCCAGGAAGACACGATCCATCTCACGTTCACGGGCGGCGGGAAGATGTCGATGGCGCTGACGCGCATCGAGCGCATCGTCGATGACGAAGTCTCGACGCCCGAGGTCGTGGAGGAAGTGAAGAAGATCGTCGAGGAAGGCGTCTTCCCGCGGCGCTCGTGGCGGTACAGCGAAGAGAGCGGCCCGCTGTTCAAGTCGAAGTACAACGAGATCATCATCCGCGCCGCGAAACACTTCGACGTCGACGCCGCGCTCGTCTCCGCGGTCATCAAAGCGGAATCGGACTACGACGCGCGCGAGCTCTCGCACAAAGGTGCGCGCGGGCTCATGCAGCTCATGCCCGCCACGGCGAAGCGCTTCGGCGTCACGAACTCGTTCGATCCGGAAGAGAACATCTTCGCCGGCACGCGTTACCTCCGCTGGCTGCTGAAGACATTCGACGACAACGCGGACCTCGCCGTCGCCGCCTACAACGCCGGCGAAGGCAACATCTGGAAATACAACGGCGTGCCGCCGTTCCGCGAGACGGTGAACTACATCAACCGCATCGCCAAGCACATTCGCAACGCGATCGAGTCCGAGACGATCCCCGCGGAAACGTCCGCCGCCCTCGCCGTGGGCATGCAGCGCTGAGGATCAATCGGTAACCAGCGCGGCAACCGGTTCGAGCGCTTCGCTCACGACGTTCAAGCTGTCGAACCGCAGCACCATCACCGTCCGATCGTCATCCGCCGGACGTGTGCCCGAATGGCGCGCGATCGCATCGAGGATCGCGTCGCGGATCGCCGACGGCGAGCGGTCGGTCTCTTTCGCGAGCAGCGCTTCGAGCTGATCGAAGCCGTACGGATCGCCGTTCTCGTCCTGCGCTTCGACGATTCCGTCGCTGAGATACACGACCGTATCGCCTTCCTGCAGCGGGACCTCCACCGCGTGCGTAGTGAGGTTCGCTCGCACGCCGAGGGGAAGCGAGGGCGACTCGATCGACACCGGCGCGGCGACGTCGCGGCGCAGCAGGTACGGATAGAGATGCCCCGCGTTCGTATGGCGGATCGTGCCGCGCTCGAGGTCGAAGATCGTGAACGCGAGCGTCATGAACGCGCGGCGCTCCGTCGAGCGGTACACGAGATCGTTGAGCCGGTGGAAGAGCGACGTCTCGTCCGCCCCTTCTTCGACGAGCGTCGTGATGGCCGCCTTGACCATCGCCATCACAAGTCCCGTCGAGAGACCGTGTCCCGACACGTCCCCGATCGCGACGGCGAGGCGCGTCTTGTCGAGATTGAACACGTCGTAGTAATCGCCGCCGATCGACGTGGTCGGCTGGAAGTGCGCGGAGAACGACACGCCGCGGAACTTCGGCCCTTCGCGCGGCAGGAGGTTGCGCTGGATCGTTGCAGCGATCTCGATCTCGCTCTGCAGCCGCTCCTTCTCCGAGACCGTCGCCAGCAGGGACCCGATCGATTCGGTCATGCTGTCGAACGACTGCGCCATCGCGCCGAGCTGATTGCGACGTTTCATGCGGATGCGGTACGAGAAGTCGCCGCGCTCGACCGCGCGCGTTCCCTTCTCGATTCGGTTCACCGCTCGCGAGATCGAGAAGATCAGCACGGCCGCGAACGCGCTGGCGATGAAGTAGGCCGTCATCAGCATCACCGTGAGGCCCAGGATCACGAAGAAGATCAGCTTCATCAGCCACGAGTTCGTGGCGCCGCCGAAGTAAAGCCGGGTGATGCTCTTGATGGGCGTGGAGATCACCGTGAACAGCCGCTTGCCCTGCTGCGGCGTTCCGTCCGCCCAGTTCATGAGCGAGCCTTCTTCCGTGGTCTCGAAGAACAGGATTCGGTCGAACGCGAAGGCCCGCTTCCCGAATCCTCGGAAGTTCGCATCTTCGTCGCGGATCGAGAGCCCTTCGCGCTCGTGCGACGCGATCGTGCTCGCGCTGATCATCCCGCCGGTCTCTTCGATCCGCTTCGCGAACCGCTCGTCGATCGGCAGCGCGAGCACGACCGCGCGCGTGCGTCCCTTCCACGGATACTGCCGCGCGGAGACGAGCAGCGGGAGCTTGTCGCGCACCACGATGCCGCTGTACGTCTTGGTGCGCAGCCATTCCGGCAGCTTCGCGCCGTTCGCGTCCGCGGTGTCGTACAGCTCGACGCCTTCCTGGACCGGCTTGCGGCCGAAGTTCGCGTAGTCGCCGTTGATCTGTTCGAGATATCCGAGGGAGTTCTGCCGCGCGGCGCGGTAGATGGCCTGGCTCGCCACGCCGGCGATCACGTACAGGATCGCCGCGAGCAGGATTGCGAAGAGGAAGAACGGCAGCACGCCGATCATCACGTAGCTGAGCAGGAGGCGCCGGCCGACGGTCCAGAAGAGCTTGCGCAGGATCCATCGCGAGAAGACGGCGAGGCCGTACAGCGTGAGGGCGATGGCGACCAGCCAGGCCAGGAACGAGAAGACGTTGAGGATGCCGAGGCTGAGGTGGAAGCGGTCGAGCAGGACGTCGACGTAGTGGAGGACGAGGATCAGCGCGACGCAGGAAAGCCAGACCAGGAACGCAGGCGGAATGCCGCGCCGTTTGTTCTCCGGCGGAACGTCCATCGAGGCCATGATGACAGGGATTTAGTACGTCTGGAAATTCCAGCGGTTTCATGATTGTCTATGGCGGCGAGGTCGTCCATGCCCAAGGCCCGTTTTGCCGTAGTGTCCGTTCTTCTTCTGCTCGTCGCGCAGCTCGCGTCCGGCGCGGCGTGCGTCAACCGGTTCGTGAGCCGCAAGGAAGGCCCCCGGCAGATGGTGACCCTCCTGACCGGCAAGCTCACGTTTCAGGAAGCGCAGGCGCTGGCGAAGGCGATCACCGCGAAGCAGTCCCCGCCGATCGAGTGGGTGGACGACAGCGGCAAGTCGGTCGCGAAGCAGATGGGCGCCCTGAACGTCATCCGCCCCATGCCCGTCGGCTGCGACGGCAAGACCTCCGGCGTCGTCATGATCGTGACCTTCGCGACCCTGTCCTCGCCCGCGAAGAAGATCAACATCAAGCTGGACGCGAATACGACCGTGGTGTTCGAAGAACAAGCCCAGTAAGTGGAGTGGCGCCCGCTCCGGGCGCCGGGTGGGTCGCTGTCTGCTGATACCATGTCAGCGATGAACTACGAGGACATCATCACGGTCGAACCGGGAAAGCGCGGCGGGCAACCGTGCATCCGCGGTATTCGCATCACCGTCTATGACGTCCTGTCTTACCTCGCCTCAGGCATGACCGAGGAGGAGATCCTGTCGGACTTTCCGGATCTCACCCACGAGGACATTCTTGCTTGTCTCGCGTACGCCGCCGACCGGGAACGTAAGACCAAGGTGTCGCACGGTTGAAGTTGTTATTCGACCATAACCTTTCCCACAAGCTCGTTTCGCGTCTGGCGGATATCTATCCCGGCAGTACACAAACACGCCTTCTGGGGTTCGCGCGTGCCGCAGATCCCGAGATCTGGTTTCACGCTCGAACACACGACTTCATCATCACATCCAAAGACGAAGACTTCGCAGAGTTGGCTGTATTGCGCGGCTCGCCCCCGAAAGTTCTCTGGCTGCGCCTCGGCAACTGTAGTACCGCGGCTGTGGAGCGTGTACTTCGCAGTAACTTCGCCGTGATTGGCGACTTTGCCGTTGACCCGGAGCGCGTGGTCTTGGAGTTGTTCGGATAGTCGGATGAAGTTCACGCTGGGGTGGATACGTCGGAACCGCGTGATGCGCGTGGGAATCAGCGCGATGCGCGTGGGAATCAGCGTGATGCGCATGGGAATCAGCGTGATGCGCATGGGAATCGGCGTGATGCGCATGGGAAACCGCGTGATACGCATGGGAATCATGCGCGATGCGCATGGGAAACGGCGTGATGCGCATGGAAATCAGCGTGATGCGCGTGGGAATCAGGGTGATGCGCATGGGAAACCGCGTGGTGCGCATGGGAAATCGCGTGGTGCATGGGCAAAAAGCAATGCGTGTGACGGTTTTTGTCTCTTCCTGAGGACACTTCAGGCGGAACTACCGGTCTCGCCAACGGCTTTTCGCTTCTCGCGTCACGACGCGGCACGTACTGCCGACAAGTCCTCCGCCTGCAGCTTGAGCACGCTGAGCGTGTCGTTTAGACGGACGATCTCCACGTACTCGCCCTGCTCCTCAGCCGTGAGGGTACCGGCGGAACTCTTCTGAGCGAGTTCCTCCACGCGCGGCATCAAGTCTCCTCGCACCGCTTCGAGTGCCGCATCCAGCAGATCCAAAGTTTCCTTCTCCATGCACTTTCTCACGGCACCCACGACGTCTAGGATGCCATGCGGCGTCTTCAGGCACAAGAACGTGCCGCCAGTATCCTGGCGTTCGGAAACTTCCTCTACTCCCGCTGAGCCTTAACAAGCCTGCGGCACCCGGTGCCAGTTCGGCAAAATACGCTCCATCAATACTTGTCAATGAGTAGGTCGATGTTGGCATATTTTGAAGCACCATAAAGATCTGGGAACAACGATAGGTGGTTGATGTTCATGCGATTCAATGTGCGAAGTGCGAGCTCACGATCGGAATTAGGAATTGTGATCTTCAGCAGTCGAATCCATTTCTTCTCGTCTTTGAAGTTCTCACGCACCCACGCGTCGAGCGTGACAGCGTCCGGCGCACGCGTGAAAAGACCGCCTTGGCTGACCAGGCGCGAGTTCTCGTCACTCCGAGGCTCCACTAGTTCTACGATAGGTGCGCGGTCTTCGCTTTTCCAATCGTCTGTGACCTCATGCGATTTTCTTTCTACCGCCGTTCGCGACAAAGCGTATACGGCACGGCGCGTGGCTCCGACATTCTCCTCTTTCACGAAGGCGAAGTACGCGGCGACATACGGTGACGTGGTCCAATCCAGGAGCGGTGTGGCCAAGCCGTAGTGTTGTCCAAGCGCCCACCAATCATTGTCAGTGGTCAGGATGGGTGGATTGACACCACGGCGGCCGCGCGTGGACAGAATGAATCGTTGCAGATGTTCCGAACGCGCTTTCTTACTGCGCAACTTGCCACAACGCCGAAGCAACCTATCGAGCGTGGATTCCAACGGCCATGCTGCGGAGCGCTGACCACGCCATATGAAATTGCGAAAGTCGAGCATTTCCTGGCGAATGTAATCTTCGAAGTAGCCCCAACGCGAAAGTGTGATCTCGACGAAGCCAGATACGATATCAGATTCGCGCCATCTCGCTGTTCTAGCCATGAGGACGACCTCCCGATCGGATCGTACATAGCGCATGTTACGTACTCAAGCGATCCCACGGCGATCGGGCATGCAAAACGTCCAAGAGTAATTGCATAGGCTAGAATTCGCGCGATGTAGGCGCGGCATATGACGTACGATCTGGCCAGTTTTAACTACCGCCTCACAACTTACGTGCTCGACGCCACAATCTCGTTAGCTCACGACATCGCTGAATGCCCGTCGGCGAATGCTGGAGAAAGGCTTTTTTGGCGAAGCGGAGGGATGCGCGCTTTGACCGTAGAGGCGTTGGAGCCAGGCGTCGGTGCGTTCGGAGAACTCAGCGAGTGCCATTCTACGTAGCATCGGCTTCCGTCGCCTTACGACATCACCCCTCTGAGCGCACTGCCTGAATCAGCGCTGCCATTGCCGATGCAAGCCACGTCAGCGCTGTTTCCTCGGTGAGCTCGCCCGTGATCTTTCGAGTAACAAACGGCCTGATGAGCGATGCCTCTGCGACAACAGTCCAGTTCATTGTTCGGAGCGTCTCGAGCAGAGAAGCCTGCGCGTATGCACCGCCGGTGGGTGCGGCATTCAGAAGCGCAACCGGCTTGCCGACGAGCTCTCCGGTTGAGACGAGCCAATCCAACATGTTCTTCAGCGCGCCAGGAACGCCGTGGGCGTATTCCGGCGAGGAAATCAGCACGGCATTCGCGCCAATGAGCATCGCCCTCAACTCTGCTACTGCAGGAGGTGGCGGCATCCCTTCTTCATCCAGGTCAGGATCGAACAGTGGAAGGTGTCTGAGGCCTTCGAACATTACGACTTCGACATCGTGCGGGACAACCCGAGCCGCGGCACGTAACAACGCAGCGTTCGATGAACGGTTTCGAAGGCTGCCACTGATGGCAACGATCTTCATGCTCGCGGCAAGTACATTTATTTTGCTGCCGAGAGGCCGGCCGGAACAAGCGGTTCCGCGTTGTCGTACCAGTTGAAGTACAAGCGGCGTCCTTCAGCCGCTCCCGCATAACGCACTTCGTACACTTCGAGCAGACCGACACCGCCGAACGGAGAATTGGGCGTCTTGAATTCGCAGCACGTTCCGATACGCGAGTACGTCAGCGCCTCGCCATGCGGGCCTCTCAAAGCATTCAGGAATTGATACGTGCGATCCGATCCCGAGTCAAAGCCGCCGCCGATGTTCTGCATATCGTTTGCGGTCGAAGAGCATGCCAGAAAAGGGAGACACAGGAGAACCAGCGCGGTCACCATTCGGCATTGCATCAACCAATCGTACTCGCTCGCGCAACGCGCCGCAGCCGGAGTTGAACTGCGTCACCCGTGGCTGAAACGGCGTCACACGCGAGCGGAACTCCGTCACGCGCGAGCGAAATGTGTCATGCGTGAGCGGAAGGCGTCGTGCGTGAGTGAAAACTCGTGGCGCGTGAGCGGAAACGCGTCGCGCGTCAGCGGAAGTGCGTCATGCTCAGCGAAAGTTTCACACGCGTGAGCCGAAACCGCTCACGGATGAACGAAAACGCAACACGCGTCAGCAATAGGCAAAAGCGTTTCTGCGAAGCTCATCACGCGTGAGCAAATAGGCAAAAGCATTTTTGCGAAACTCGTCATGCGTAAGCGAAAACGCGATACGCGTGAGCAGTTATGCAAAAATATTTTTGCGAAACGCGTCACGCGTGAGCGAAATCTCACTACGCGTGACGCTTTTTTGTCTACTCCTGAGGACATTCTCGCGAGATCTATCGGTCTCGCCACGCCGCTTTTCGTTTTTCGATGAACGCTACCAGTCCCTCGGTCGCGTCGTCCGTCTTCATCAGCTCTTCCAGGTAGAGCCGCTCGACGCGCGCGAGGCGGGAGTCGAAATCCTCGGCTTGGGCGAGGCGGAAGGCTTTTCTGGCGAAGCGGAGTGATGACGCGCTTTGGTGGTAGAGACGTTGGAGCCAGGCGTCGGTGCGTTCGGAGAACTCGGCGAGGGGGAAGACTGCGTTGACCATGCCGAGGTGTTCGGCGGTTGCGGCGTCGATCGGGTCGCCGGTGAGGAGGAGCTCGAGGCCTTTGCGGGGCGCGATCTGTCGGGAGAGCTGGTAGGCGGCGACGGGCGGGAAGACGCCGAGGCGGATTTCGGGCTGGCCGAAGCGGGCTTGATCGGACGCCAGGACGAAGTCGCAGGCCATGGCGAGCTCGCAGCCGCCGCCGAGGGCGGGGCCGCGGACGAGGGCGACGGTGACGAGATCGAGGCGTGCGAGCGTGCGGAAGCAGTCGTGGAAATTCGCGAGCATCGTGGCGACGCGGTCGCCGAGGTGGTCTTGCACGCTCGCGCCGGCGGAGAAGGCCTTGTCGCCGGAAGCGTCGAGGATCAGGGCGTGGCGATCGTTCGACACGCGCGCGAGCGCATCGCGCAATTCGGCGAGCAGGGAGATGTCGAGGATGTGCAGCGGGGGATCGTTGAGCGTGATGCGATACGCGTTGGCGTCGGACGAGAAAAGAATCTTCGTCATCGCGAGGAGCGCCGCCGCGCGGGTGGGGCGGGCGGGGCGGTGGTCCAGACCTCGATCGAGTGATCGGTCAGCACCACGAGGCGGCCCGGTTCCAAAGCGAGCGCGCGGACGGGGGACGGCACCGTGATCGAGCTCGACGCCGCCGACCACGCGGGCAGCGTGAAGAAGTCGGGATTCTCGTGGCGTCCGGTGATGACCGCGCAGTCGCCGTCGATCGCGAGCGATTGCGTCGCGATGACGTTGTCGAGGAATTCGCCCGCCGCGATCAGCGACTCGTTGTACGAGTACACCTTACCGGCGACGACGTACACCTTGCCCGCGGAGTAGCCGATGTCCGAGGCGAGCGCGGGACTCGGCGCGGCGATGATCTGCGACGGCTGGAGCGGATTCGCGATGTTGAGGATCCGAATCTCGTCCGGCAGTTGGAACAGCGCGTACGCGCGCGTGCCCGACGTCACGACTTTCGTCGCGCCGCCGTTCAGCGTCGCGGTGACCGTGAGCGTCTTCGGATCGAGCACGAGCGTCTTGCGCTCGCACGTTCCGGTCGAGCATCCCGCCAGGTAGTGAACCCACACGGCGTCGCCGGCGGTAAAGATGGCGATTGGCTGCGTTTTTACGAGCTCGGCGGGGATGGCTTGCGCGAGCTGCGTGCCGGACGTGGAGTACGACGTCACGTTGCCGAATGGAGAGAGGACGAAGAGCGTCTGCGGCAGTGCGGCGATGCCGTTCGTTCCGAGCGCGCTCACCTTCGTGATGAACTGCGGCGCGGTGCCGGTCGCGGTGCGGAAGACATCGATGCCGAGGTTCTCGAGCAGGTAGAGAAACTCGCCGGACGCGGCGGCGCTCTCGTAGTAATGATTGTCGATCGTGCGCACCGCCTTCGGCAGCGTCGCCTTATAATCGATCGCCATCGATCCGGTAGTGCTGGCGATGACGGCGATGCCGGTCGACGACACGTGCAGATCGGACGGCGACGCCGGCAGCGAGCTCTCGCGTTGCAGCACGTCTTTCGTGGTGTCCCATACGGCAAGGGACCGCGAGTTCTCGCCGAGGAGGAGGAGATCGCTGCCGGAGAAGACGAGCTGCTGCGGAATGATCTGGCTCGAGCCCGCGAGTACGCGTACGGCGCCGCTGGCGAGATCGATCAGGTTGATCCCTTTGAACGTGAAGATCGCGGCGGTCGTCGAGTTGAGGGCAAGGCCGCCGAGGTTGATGCCGTCGACGGTGGCGGTGCGCGTTGGGGCGGCGGTGGGATCGCCGGCCGCGAAGTAGCGGACGAGCATCTTGCCGTCGTTCGTCATCTGCGCGACCGCGACCGCGCTGCCGGAGCGTGCGATGCTGCGGATCGTGCCGCCGTCGAGCGTCACGCGCGTCGGCGTGCTTGCGTCGAGCGGCACGCGCCACAGCGTGTCATCGGCGAGCAAGGCGAATGCGGTGTTCCCGGTCAGCACCGCCGATCGCACGTTGGCTTGCAGCGTCTTCGTGAATGTCGCGGTGGGCGTCTGCGGCTCGAGCGACCAGAGTTTCAGGTCGGCGTTGCTCGATGCGAGCAGCGTCGTGGCCGCCGAATCGTGCAGCACGGGCGAGGTCGCGGCCCACGAGCGCAGCGGCGTCATCGAGATTCCCGAGCGGTTGATCGAAAGCTCGGTGATGCTCGTGTTGTCCGCGAAATACGCCTTGTCGCCGATCGCGATCGTGCTCGTCTTCGTGCCTTCCGCGTAGCTGATGATTGGATGCGGCGCGATGATCCCCGCGATGTTGTACGTCGACAGTCCCATGTCGCCGCCAGCGACGTAGAGTGTGTTGCCGCTGCGCGCCATCGCGTAGATGCGGTTGTTCGTGCCGCCGAACGGCAGCAGCTGATCCTCGAAAATCTTCGCGACGCGCGCGAGGTTGCTGACGTCGAGCCCGCGGAAGATGCGCTGCGGGCCGGCGGCGAAGAAGCTGTCGTTGGTGAGCTGCACGAACGCGTTCGAGCCGTAGCCGATCCGCGCGAGACGCGTGGTGCCGCTGAAGATGTCGGTGTTCAGGCCGAGGTCGTCGGAGACGTAGACCAGGTTGTTCGCGCCCGCGTGGACGGCGGTGGAGTTGGGCAGTGATTCGAGCGGCGTGGTGCCCTGCGGAAGCGCGGGGATCGTGAGGGAGAAGACGTCGACCGTGGCGTCGCCGTCGGTCGCGTACAGTTTCGTTCCGAGGACCGCGAGCGAGCTCACGTTCGGCTGAGTCGTCGGGAGCACGATGTTCGTGCGGACGGGCTGCAGCGGATCGAAGACCTCGAAGTGCGCGATGCCGTTCGACGTCGCGACGAAGAGATACGACGCGATGGCGATGTCGTTGACGGTCGCGCCCGCGTCGATCGAGCGGATGACTTCGAGCGTGCGGCCGTTGCGGCGAAGGATATAGACGCGCGATCCGCTGCCGGCGTATCCGATGGTTCCGTTGACGGTGATGACGCGCGTCGATCCCGGGATCGCGGCGCCGTCGACGAATCCGACTCCGCCGTTCGCGAGCGGCTCCATGATCTGCACGCCGTAGCCGCTCGCGATCCAGACGAATCCTTCGCTGTCGATCGCGACGTCGAACGCCGTGGTCCGGTACTGGCCGCTGTAGCGTGGAGTCCAGGAACAGGCGGCGGAGAGTTGGTCGGAGAGGAAAACCAGGAGGAGAAGAGAGATTACACGCCCGCGCATTCGTGATGATTGTAAATCCGCATTGCCTTCGTCACATACGACGGATGCGGGACATCCGAAAGCGTGTTCGGATCGATCCACACATACCCGCTCCGCAAACGCGCCTCGGCCGCATAGACGGCGAACTCGATCCGGCGATTGGTGATCGTGTGGCGGAACCGGCCGAGGAGATCGCGCGGGGCGGCGTCGAGCGGGTGGCCGGAAAGGAGCGAGGTGTCGCCGTGCGGGAGGTGATACATCGACGTCATCAGCGGTCCCGACTCGCGCCGCATCAGCACGCGTCCGCGGCGGTCGACGATGAGATAGAGCGCGATGCGCAGCGCGCGCGTTTCCGGCTTCTTCTTCGGAAGCGGCAGCGCGTCGCCGCGCGTCGCGCAGTCGTTGCGCAGCGGGCAGAGGAGGCACGACGGTTTGCGCGGCGTGCAAAGGAGCGCGCCGATCTCCATCAGTCCCTGATTCAGCTCGCGCGGCGACTTGCACGCGCGCACCAGGGCTTCCGCGCGCTCCCACGCATCCCCCTCGGCACCCGTGAGCCGTGCGATCACGCGCGCGACATTGCCGTCGACGATCGGCGCCCGCTCGTTGAACGCGATCGATGCAATCGCCCCCGCGGTGTAGCGTCCGACGCCGGGCAACTCCATCAACTCAGCGACCTTGCGCGGCACGCGCCCTTTCGCGGCTCGCGCCGCGGCGTGAAGCATCCGTGCGCGCCGGTAGTATCCGAGCCCGGACCACATCGCGAGCACGTCGTTCTCGTCCGCCGCCGCCAGTTTTCGGATCGTGGGGAACTTCGCGATGAATT